>ERZ779624.14-NODE-14-length-105585-cov-8.791017_pt1 | contig 105585 bp, 82 predicted proteins | sample MGYA00514190_ERZ779624 | MGnify/ENA primary metagenome ERZ779624 (study PRJEB29562, sample SAMEA4376706) | mouse gut metagenome | isolation source: Cecum | study: EMG produced TPA metagenomics assembly of the A DSS colitis mouse model was used to assess the... | reverse complement strand
CGGAACTCTCGGAAGTAAAGGAACTAGAGTTCGTAAAGGACTATCCGTAGTTACATGACCTGCGGCAGGGAAAAGACCTGCCGTAGGGAACTGAGCTGCCGGAGGGAATGGAGCCGCCGGAGGGAACGGAACTGCCGGAGGGAATGGAACTGCCGGAAGGAGAGAATCTTCCGCGGGGAAGCGGAATGCCGCAGGGAAATAGGCCGGGAAACCGGAATTTCGGAAATTGAGAACAGAGGGACGGAGGTATAATGCCGAATGAAAAAGAGAAACGGGAAAAAACAAAAGCTTAAGCCCCTCAGTAAGAAAAAGAAACGGCTGGTCTTAATAATTGCCGCAGGAAGTCTTCTGGTGACGGCAGCCTGCTACACTGTTTTTCTTGCGCCGCTTTTGGATCGGGAACAATGGATCTATAAAGAAGAGATTGTGGAGCGCGGAACCTTGAAGGTGGGCGTTTCAGAAAGCGGTTCCCTGGAATATGGCATCACGTCCATTCTATATGAGCTGGATCTGGATGTCAGCGGGGAGGAAGACGAGGAAGAGGAAGACGGAGACGGCGATGAAGTGGTACAAAAATATTTGAGAATAGAAGAGGTCTGTGTAAGGCCGGGGGAGAGAATTTCGGAAGGCGATCTGCTATACCGATTTACGGAGGACAGTATATCTGATGTGAGAACGCTTCTTGAGAGCGCGGCGGCAGAAGCGCAGGCCGAATACGCGCAGGCTCAGACAGAATATCAGTTATCCGTCCTGGAAGCGGGAACCGATTATGAAATCCGAAAACTGGAGGAGCAATATGCATCTTCGATTTATCAGAAGTCTTCTCAGGCCATTGGCAATGAAATCGCAATGCTGCAGACAGAAATAAACCGGCGCACCGCCAATGTGGGTTCGCTCCAGGAGAAGGCAGAGGAAGCCGCGGAAGAATACGAGGAAGCCTTGCGGAAGTTTTCGGCAGCAGTAAAGCCTTCTGTAGAAGGGAACAGTGCGGTTAATTTCATGACCATGCAGAAAGATTATCTGAATCTGCAGACACAATATGAAAATGCAAAAAGCGCACTCAACCGGGCGCAGCAGGAATTAGAGGACAATGCCAGGGAGACGGAAGCACTGCAGAAGGAGCTGTCGGCTGCCTCGGCAAAGGTCGCCCTCAGTAAGCTGGATGCAGAAGAGGTTTATCAGGAGGATATCATACAGGGTGAAAATGCCGGGATTCAATATGATGCCCAGTTGGAGAGTCTGAAGGAGACACTTGGGGAGGCAGAAGAGGAAATGGATAAAATACAGGAGCAGCTGTCGGCTTTTGAAGCCTTTGTGGGAGAGGATGGCTGCCTGTATGCCGACGGCGCGGGAATCGTGACGGAAGTGGTTTACCAGGCGGGAGACCGCCTGCGGGATGCCGGAACCATGTTATCCTACGCAGCGCCTGATGATATGACCATATCCCTGGATGTAACGCAGGAAGATATTGTGGATTTAAAGGTCGGGGACAAGGTTGATATTACATTTACCGCATATGAGGATGTTTCCTATGAAGGCAGGATACGATCCATCAATACCACGGCCACCTCCAGCGAAAGCAACACGGTCAGTTATACTGTTGTTATTGTGGTGGAAGGGGATACCTCTCTTCTCTATGGGGGAATGACTGCGGACGTTGTTTTCGTGACAGAGCAGAAGGACAACGTTCTGTATATTTCAAAAAAGGCGATTATGGAAGAAAACGGAAGGACTTATGTTTACCGTAAGACGTCCACGGGAGAAATGGAATGGAAGGAGGTAGAGGTCGGAATTGACAATGGTGTCAATATTGAAATTCTTTCCGGGCTGGAAGAGGGGGATACCATTTACCTTGCAAGCCGGGTAAGCTCTGAACATGCGGTGATGAGTGACGAACGGGATACAGATGGCAATGCTTCGGAAGAAGGCTTTGAAAACATGGAGTTTACGATGCCCGGCGGAGCCATGGATTTGGAGGAAATGCCGGGAGGAGCATTTGAGGGCGGCACTATGCCCGGCGGAGGAACGCAGGGCGGAGAGGGAAAGTCCGGTGGCGGAGAAGGAAGGCCTGGTGGCGGAGAGGGAAAGCCCGGGGGCGGAGAGGGAAGGCCCGGTGGCGGAAGAATGCCGTCGGGAGCCGGTGGACGCTGACAGGCGGCTCCGCCATGAAAAATTTTCCGGAACAGGCAATGGAAAGGCAGGATAAGCACTCATGAAAATAAAATCAGCATGGAAACCCATATGGGCGGCAAAACGGAAACTTCTGCTTGCGGCAGGAAGCGTCCTGGCCCTTTTTGCGGTCATTGTTTTTATATTGACAGAAAGGCGGGGCGGACAGGAAAACGTTACCTATAAGGAAACACAGGCGGAGTACGGATTATTGACCATTGGCGTCACGAAAAGCGGCAGTATTGATATTGGCACAGTGGAACAGAGCTTTGATCTGGATATGAGTGCGCTGCAGAGAGTGGTTACAGGAAATTCCGAAAACAGTATGGGTGCGGGAGACGGTGGGTCTGCCGGAGGAATGGAAGGGTTGGGGGCCTTTGGCAGCGGACCGGATCTGTTCGGCCAAATGTTCGGCGGCGGAGGAAGCCTGACAGAAACAGGAGAAGCCTCCCATCTGACGGTGGCAGGCGTTGGGGTGTCGGTGGGACAACAGGTTACGAAAGGCGACGTTCTGTATGAGCTGGCAGAAGAAAGCGTGTCTGAGCTGGAGCAGAAGCTGCAGGCCAATGTGGAAAAAGCAAAGACGGATCTGGAGGCGGTCTATGCGGAACAGAAGTTGTCCAAGCAGACCGCAAGGTATACCTATGAGAGCAGCGTGGCTTATGGGGACTATGCCGACACCGAATACAATGCCGCGATTCAGGAGCTTGAGGACGCGGTGGAAAGCAGCAGGATAACGCTGGAACGGGCCAGGACGTCCCTGGAGGAATACCGGAACCGTCTTGAGGAGCTTACGGATTCTTTCAATGACGCGGTAAAGGTGCTGGAAAACTGTCAATACAGCCTGGATCATACATCGCTTTCGGATACCGGTCTCTATGTATATTATTATGAGCTGACGGAGAGCGCGCAGGCAACGGTGGATTCCCTGGAGCAGCAGAAGGAGCAGCTGGAAAATAATGTCCGGCAGGCGGAGGAAAATGTGGAGACGGCGTCCGAAAATTATAATGCGTCGAAGCGAAGCCTGGCCCAGGGAAGGCTGAGTGCGGAACAAACCCGTGATTTGAGAAAACTGGCATATCAGACGGCACAGGAAACGTATGATATTACCCTTGCCTATTTGGAAGAGGATGCCGCCGCACAGGAAGGAATCTATCAGGAAACCAGAGAAAAATGGGAGGAATTCAGTTCCTATATAAGCGCAAACGCAGTGCTGGCACAATATAACGGCGTTATTACAAGCGTCGAATTGGCAGAGGGAGACAGTATCCGCACAGGAAGCTTATTGATAACGCTTTATGATATGGATGACGTGAGCATGACGGTGACGGTCTACGAGGAGGAAATGACAGATCTCTTTTTGGGGTCGGCAGCAACGATCCGCTTTACGGCTTACCCGGAGGAGATTTTTGAGGCTGTCGTCACAGAGTTTTCGGACGCTTCCACAGATGCGAAAGGGAATGTGGTCTATGAGGTAACTGTCACCGTAAAGGGAGATGTGTCAGGTCTTTTTCAGGGAATGACGGGAGACATTACATTTGTAACCGGGCAGAGCGAGGAAACCCTGTATGTATATCAGCGGGCAGTGATTACGGAAAATGGGAAAAGCTATGTAAAGATCCGGGAAGAAGATGGGAATATAACAAAAAAAGAAATCACCACGGGATTCTCCGACGGGACTTATATACAGGTTTTGGAGGGGCTTTCGGAGGGGGATGTGGTGCTGATGGAAAGTAAGGTGGGCGGATCATGAGATTATCGGAAATTTTCAGGCTGGTATGGCTGAATCTGTCACAGAATAAGTTTAAGGTAGTTCTCACTTCAATCGGGATTGTGGTGGGATCGGCCACCATCATGCTGGTGCTTGCAATCGGTACCGGCAGCAGAGAAGCAGTTGCGGAACAATTTAAGAACCTGAATGCAGGAGCCGTTGACATTTCCTGCGAGGGAGGCAGCTCGGATTTTGGCTTTTCCACGGGAGGGAACCGCGGATCCGGGAGGGAAGGCATGGGAATGTCCTCCGGCGGTTTTGCCTCCGGCGGCGGAGTGCAGTTCGGCGCAGGTATGCCGTCCTTTGGCGGCGGGAATATGCTTTTCGGCAGCGGCGGAGATTTTTTTGGCGGAACGGCTGCCGCAAATGAGGAAATCGTTCTGACCCGGGAAGATGCGGAGGATCTGGTGACTTTTGTGTCGGGTATATCCGATGCCACGATCTCTTATTCCACCACGGTATCCGTGGAGGGAGGGGAGTTGGACGCGGCATCCTATTATACGGTGGCCGGAGTGCTGCACAATTATGGGAGTATCAGCAATCTGGAGCTTGCAATCGGTGAATTCCTGACGGCGGAAAACAATGAAAATAAGGAAAAGGTCTGCGTGTTGGGCGCGGGTGCGGCGAATGCCGTCTTTGGCAGCGCCTACAATGCCTATGATAATGTATTGTACATTGACGGCAGAGCCTATGTGGTGTCGGGCGTTCTTGCGGAGATGGGCAGTGTTGCATCGGGAATCAGTCCGGACTCCGCGATTTTTATCCCATATGAAACAGGTGTCAAATATATTACCGGAAACAAGATCAGTCCCACAGTTACGGTGATAGCGGATGATGTATCTGCAGTGGAGCGGGTGATGGCGGATGTGGAAAGTGAGTTAAAGGAAACTTATCCGAATACGGTTTTTGCCATTTCGGACGCCGGAAGTAAAATGGACGCGGCGTCCGCATCCAATGAGACGTTGACACTGCTGCTGGTTTCCATGGCGGTTATTGTCTTTATCGTGGGTGGGATCGGTATCATGAATGTGCTGTTTGTGTCGGTGAAGGAAAGAACCAACGAAATAGGAATCCTGAAGGCAATAGGCTGTTCCCGGAAAGGGATTTTACTGGAATTTCTTCTGGAAGCGAGCTGTACCAGCCTGGTAGGGGGCGTGATAGGGATCCTGTTGGCGCTGGCTGTCACACCGCTGGCAGAGCTTTTTTCCGTCCGGGTTGAATTGTCTGTTCAGGGGGCAGTATTGTCCTTGCTGTTCGGTGTGGCCACCGGAAGCGTTTTTGGATTTTACCCTGCATACAAGGCATCCCGGCTGGTGCCTGTGGCTGCGCTGAACCAGGAGTAGGAGAGTGTGCGCTATGATTAAAATGAAATCGATCAACAAGGGATATCTGCTGGGAGAAGAGAGACTGCCCATATTGAAGGATATTTCTTTTTCGGTAGAGAAGGGGGATTATGTAGCAATACTGGGTCCCTCGGGATCCGGCAAGACAACTTTTATGAATATTGTGGGCTGTATGGACGTAATGGACAGCGGGGAATATTATCTGGACGGAATGGCAATCCACGAAACCAAAGAGGATGATTTGACAGAGGTAAGGAACCGGAAGATCGGATTTATATTTCAAAATTACCAGCTGATTTCCACTTATAATGTGATGCAGAATATTATTATGCCTCTGCTGATGCGCGGAATGAAACATGAGGAAGCGGAACAAAGATGCATGGATACAATTAAATTGTTGGGCTTGGAACACCGGATTCATCATAAGCCGGGCGAATTGTCGGGCGGGCAGAAGCAGCGGGTCTCAATTGCCAGGGCGCTGGTGGGAAATCCGGCCATTCTGCTGGCGGATGAGCCCACCGGCGCATTGGATCAGGCCAGTGGTAAAGATGTCTTGAAGCTCTTTCAGGAATTAAATGAAATGGGAAATACAATTGTAATGATTACACATGACCTGAAGGTGGCGCAGTCCGCAAAACGGATTGTGCGGATTGTGGACGGAGTGCTGATAGAATCGGATTGCTGATGTGGTCTCCTTCTGTTATAATGGGTGGAAGAGAACTGTGGAAATAACGGGTAAGCCGGTACTGACGGAGGTAAGGTTATGTCGAAGGAAGAATGTCTGATCTGCAGCGCTCCCCTGGAGTATCTGGAAAAAGACGAACTCATGGAGTGCGCGGTCTGCCATAAAAAGGAAAACAGCAAAACCAGGTGTGTGGAGGGGCATTATGTCTGTAATGAATGTCACACCCGGGGAATGGATCGTGTGATCGGACTGTGCCTGGAAGAAACCTCCAGGAATCCTGTGCGTATCATGGAGAAACTGATGTCTCAGCCCTTTTGTCATATGCACGGGCCGGAACATCATGTCATGGTAGGCGCTGCGCTCCTGACCGCATATAAAAATGCAGGTGGGGAAATTGACCTTTCCGCTGCGCTGATTGAGATGATGAATCGCGGGAAAAGCGTTCCCGGCGGGGCCTGTGGGTTCTGGGGAGCCTGTGGCGCAGGGATAAGTTCAGGCATGTTTGTTTCCATCCTGTCAAAGTCCACGCCCCTTTCAGGGGAACCCTTCGCTTTATCTCACCAGATGACCTCTGCAGCTTTGGGTAAAATCGGAGAGATTGGGGGCCCGCGGTGCTGCAAAAGGGATTCGTTTTTGTCTATTTTGGCAGCAGTTGATTTTGTAGAAGAGCATTTCGGCGTAAAGATGGAAAAGTCCGAAATAACTTGCCGTTATTCCCGGGAGAATAATCAATGTATCGGAAAACGCTGTCCCTTTTCAAAATCCGGCGGGCAGGTTGCGGATGGTGCAGGCCTGCTGTAATATTTTAGGTGGAGGGGTTCTGGTTCTGGCAAAAGGCATATTTATTTTTTCAGGACAGGGAATACAGTGATTTTTACAAGCAGTAAATCTGAAAAAGATTTGCTGCTTTTTGTGTCTGATTTGTACCTGGAAGTTGTGTAGATAGGTGAAAGGAGGATTTGTATGGAAGATAAGAGCATTATTCAACTGTACTGGGACAGAAATGATCAGGCCATAAAGGCAACAGCCGATAAATACGGTCATTACTGCAAATCCATAGCAAGGAATATATTGAACAGCGAAGAGGATGCGGAGGAATGTGTCAATGACACCTACCTGAACGCATGGAGCGCCATGCCCACGCATTGGCCGGAACAGCTGGCAACGTTTCTTGGCAAAATTACACGGAACCTGTCCTTTAACAGGTATAAACACAATCATGCGCAAAAGCGGGGCAGTGGTGAAATAGCGCTTGTCCTGGAGGAACTGACCGATTGTATATCAGGTGTTGATAATGTGGAACAAATTGTTGACCGGCAGGAACTGATAAAGGATATCAATTCATTTGTAAGGAGTCTTCCGACAGAGAAACGGAATCTTTTTGTCCGCCGCTACTGGTATGCGGATTCCGTTTCTTTCCTTGCAAAGGAGTATGGTATGCTGCCGGGCACCCTATCAAAAACATTGGAGCGGACACGAAAACAGCTCAAAACATATTTGACGGAAAGGGGCTTTGAGATATGAGAAAAGAAGACTTCTTTGAGGTACTTGGCGAACTGGACGATGACATTGTGAAGGGAGCTGAATCAGCCGGCAGAGGGAATAAGGTTAAAAGGCGCATCTGGGCGAAATGGGGAGCTGCGGCAGCCTGCCTGTGTCTTGCTGCTGTGGGAGCTGTCGTTTTTTTACAACAGAATAGTTTATATCCGGGCAGTGGTGATGAAGGCGGCGGCACATACAGCGTTGCCGTGTATCCGGCACACGAAAGGGAAGAGAATGTGGAACTGGCAGAGGTTGTAAGCCTTACAGAAGGTGAGGCGTCAGGCACTCCGCTGGGAGAATATCTTCCCAGGCAGCTGCCGCAGGGGTTCCATTACGGGCGGGGAAGTATGTATAATACGGTAATGAAAGACGGAAAGAGATATACGATGTTGCGGGTTGAATATATCTCAGGTATCATTCCGGAACAGCAGTATACAGAGGACGGCGGTGCTGTGGCTCCGGATTTGGATACCACAGGAGAACTCTTTATCATTTGTATTTTGAACTATGAGCCGGACACCGATGGAAATATTTACTCCCACAATAAAGAAGTAACGGTGTCGCTGCTGGAAGAAAAAGGAGCCGTGTATTACCGCTCCGGAGATTGCTATATCGGCGTATTTCCTGAGATGGCAGAACCGGCAGCCGTTTTTGAGGCTTTGAAAAGCATGAAGTAGGAGTTAGCTATACTTCTCCATATTGGTCATAGCGACACTGTTCCACAACGGTATTTCCCAATAAGGTGATTGCCTTCTGGGGGCAGGAGCTGATACAGCGGTAACACATGGTACAACGGCCTTTTGCAGCAGCTTTTTTATTTTTGAGCACAATATTTTCCATCGGACATTGACGGACACACAGACCGCATCCGGTGCAGGCCTGGCTGATTTTCAGCTGATTGGAATAGTCCTTTGTCTTTTGGGAAAACCAAAGCCGTTGTCCCAGAAAGCCTGCGAGCCTGTGGTAAAAGTACAGGCCGTCTTTGGGAAATCTGCCCTGCTTGATCTTGCCGGCCCATTCTTCGATTTTTCTGTCTGCAGCCTGAATGGTCTTCCGATTTTTCGCCGCAGGCCTTTTCAGCAGCTTTTCATCGCAAATGGAGTCGGGCATCTGAATATGTAAGCCGCCGACGACCTTCGCGCCGTATGTTTTTAACAGGCGCGCCGAACAGCCCGCGCCATCCCCGCTGAACAGCGCCATTGTCGCAACGCAAAGCACCTGTTTGTCCTTCCAGAGATCCCCGTGCTGTTTGATAAAGTCCCTTACCATAACAGGAATGTTTGAGAACTGCACAGGATATGCCAGGATGATAAAATCATGCCGGGACAGCTCCTGTGCGGCTTCCGGCTTTTCGATGGGGATCGCCTGTGCGGTTTCATCCAACGAATGGATTAGTTTTTGAATACAGTGCTTTGTGTTTCCGGTTCCACTTAAATAGACTCCTACCATTATGTTCTGTCCTCTTTCAAAGGGTCGTTTGTTGAACCGATTATAGCATAGGACTCCGGATCATATCAATGTGCTTTTGTGGGACGAGAATGGATGGTAATACGAATCACTGCACATGTGACAGCTCCTGCAAAAGGTCGTCGCGATTTATTTTCCGCGTTGATACCACGTCAACTTCGATGTCAATTCCCATTACAGGCTGTCTGTTATTTTGTATTCACATATTCCTGCGAATAAATTACAGTTCCGTCAGAATTGACACACTGTACACGGATGTGCTTAAGAGCTATACCTGTAGCTTTTTCGCACTCCTCAAATATAGAAGTCATGTTCGCAGACGTACCTAAAGAGTTCAATTCATTAGCGAAGGCAGCATCGATTTCGCTCTGAGTAAGCCCGTCCAGAATCTGATACTGTTCATAGATATAGGAGAACACCAGAACATCCTCACTGTCGGCAGAGAACTTAACACGAAGTCCTAACCCGGCTTCAGCGTATACAGCATTGATCTGCTCCTGAACAGCAGCGACCTCATCGCTGTCAACCCACTTGGAAAGAGTGGGCTTAGAACTGCAGCCAACCATTACCAACAATAAAGCCACAAATAAAACTAACAAATTCTTCTTCATTATTTTTCTCCTCATATATTGCTATTTCAGCCTGCTGATTTTTGTCTGTGTCAGGATCGTCTTTATGAGCTGATAAATAAAGGCAGGGATTCCGATGATCATTGATAATGCCAGTTTGACTACCCCATAGATAATCCAAAACCAAAATGTTCCAAAAATGGAGAGCGGAAAGAACGACTGCAGGTAGGTAAGGAGTTTCCACCCAAATGGAACACAGATCCCCAAGAAAAAATAACCTGCACAATCGGCAAAAGTAAGATCGGCATGCTCACTTTTCATAAACCATACACAAAGGATACCGACGACAATGCCGATAACAGTGGTTCTTATGAACTCGCTGCGGGTGTCAACCAAAGCGTTCTTGTATTTCTGCTTTCGCTGTTCTTCCTTGTTTTGGGCTTGCTGCTGCTGATCCCGCTGAATCTGGACGGCGCAGGAATCGCACAGACAAGGAGTATGCTTTTCAGCACACTCTTTACACAGTCCCTTTCCACATTTTTGGCAGGTTGCGACAGCTTCTCTTTCGGGATGGTTAAAACATTTCATAATTGTAATACTCCGTTTCATCTGTTTGTATTTTGCAGAAAATATCTGTAACTATATGAGCATTATAAGTATGACATGCTGTGTATATCAAGAGATATTTGTATTAAACTAAGCATATCATTGTTAGTTGGGAGATGGAGACGGATGGATAAAAAATCCTTGAATATTGCGATTGGAAGCCGCATCAAATTGGCTCGTGAAAAAATGGGATGGACCCAGGAAGAACTTGCGGAAAAAATTGATCTCTCGACCCAATTCATTTCAACCATTGAGAGAGGAGTGGCTGGAGCTTCTTTGGGAACGGTGATCAGTTTATGTGAAGTGTTGAATGTGTCCAGTGAATGGCTGCTTTGTGGGAAGCAGACGGTTCCTGACTCAGAAAAGATAGCAACTAAAATCAGTTCCTTATCAAATGCCCAATTAGCAGCCTTAGACAGGGTGACGGATGAACTTTTGCATTTGCTGAAGGTAACAGAAGGAAGTGAGTGAATATGAAAATATATCAAGTCAGTCTGAATGGTAAGCAGTATGGTATGCTGGAGAAAATGCTGTGTTCAAGCAGGGCTGGGCAGTTGGCAAAGAACCAACACATAAACGGATATGAATTGTTTTCAGATCTGTTGAATGATATATGTTCGCCTGTAACAGATGGATGGAGTACATTTGAAATGATAATGAAAGAATCTGTCAAAGAATTGGAACTGTTAAGAATGATGACAAAAGCAGTCTATCCGGAAAATGAAGATTATTTTGTAGAACAAATAGGGAAAGATTTTCATTGTGAAAAAGATTTTGAGTTTCAGATTGAGTTGAAATTTTGAAATTCTTTAGGCTGTAATTGATGATGGTGTAAACGAAAAGCAGTTTTGACATTGCAGGGAAGTGCATCTTCGTTTACACCATTTTTGATTTGGCCTAATAAGCTTTTATACATTTTATAGAAAGGTGTTTATTGGTGGTTTGTCTGATTTACTTTACAATACAGGGAAGCTGATTTATGGTATAAGTTGGAAAGTGGGATACTACGGTTTTACTGGGATTGAGGGTATTTAAAACTGAACGTATGGAAAACAGGGTTCGAAGCTTTTGATGTCACACCTTTCGTACATGGAGGTTAAACTTCATCAATGTCTTGACCACATCGACGAATTAGAAAAGCACATAGAAACAGTGAAACAGGAAATTCTTCGTCTTTCTGACCCGTACGAATCAGCACTCAACCTGATATGTACTGTTCCCGGATTTCACAAGAATCCTATGACCGCAATCCAAGTTCTTTCTGAAATCGGTGCTGATATGTCTGTTTTCCCCACAGCAAAGCACCTCGTATCATGGGCCGGATGTTGTCCCCGCAACGATCAAAGCAACAAAAAGATCAAATCAACTCGAATTTCCCGTGCCGGTTCTTATTTTAAACCAATACTGGTACAAGTTGCAAATGCTTTAATCAAATCGAAGAAACATCCTGAATTTACAAACCGCTACCGGCGTATAAAAGCACGTCGTGGTCACAAGAAAGCCATCATTGCCATCTGTCGTATGATCCTGACCGCTATCTGGCACATACTCTCAGATTTGAATCCATATACACCGGATGGATTTCTTGAATCACGTCCTGCGAATGAATCAAAAACCCTGACTACTTCACAGGCACTTAATCTTCTAAAGCAACGTGGTTACATTATCAAAGATGAGCCTGTAACAACTTCCTAATTAGGTTGTTGTGTCTATATTTACTTTTAAAGCCACCCGATAAGATGGTTTGTTTGCTATACCCTTTAATTCTTGACTATCTGCTACTTCTTTGTTTCAAACTTGATTCTTACCAAAAAGGAGCTATTTTTTACCAAAGTCACAAACTTTTTTACACTACCTAATACTTCAGGGCGTTTGTACTCGATCAACTCCCCAACTTCTATGTTGAGATACCAACATAACTTACACATCAGTCCAGTAACAAAGCGGCTGACACCATCACGATAGTATTTGTTGAAGTTGCTTCGGGGAATGTCAAGGTTTTTACAAATCTTGTTTTTGCTGATACCTTTTTCCTGCAATATTTCGTTTATACGCATATGCAAATTACCATATTCCATAGAAGATTCTCCTTTACTTTTAAAGTATTATTTTATATAATGAATGACAGAAATATAATTCACAGATATAATGTTCATAAATATGTTAGGTACTTAGAAAAAACATGGATAAGAACGAAATTAAGGACAGGTTATTTGATGTACTGAATGATACCGATAATCTGCCAATACAGGATATTATGGTTGATGATAGAAAAGATTCGATAAATGTTTACCTTACAGATGCACAAGATTTTCAGCTCATGTAGAAAAATGTGGAATTTGGGGCATTTGTGAGGTATAATATAGAAGAAATTTATTTCACGGGAGGAATGAGTATTTTTAAAAATATAGTTAATTATAGTTTTGTAATTTTAATGTTGTTTTTAACAGGGTGTGGGGAATCACCTGTGGATAATGATGAAGAAATTACTGTGTCTGAGGAAATTAGTACATCTGCAGAAACCAATACAGTCGATCAAAAGAGTGAAAATTATAGCGAAGAAGATATGTATGCAGTATGTAATTCTTTAAATAAAGTTTTAACTTCTCAATGGGAAAGCGTTGGAGTGAGAGTTAATTGTTACCCGACACTTGAAAACGATTCGATTTTGATAGTTGCTTTAATAGATAGTGTGGATAAAACTTTATATACTGATGAAGAATTACTTAAACTTTTACAAGATAATAATATAGAAGAGGGATTTATTAAATTACCAGCATCAATAATGGAAGATTATAAATTAAAGAATGTTGTATTGGATTTGGCAGATAAAAATGGCAAAATGTTATATTTGTTCTATAATGGTGATAAGATTTTCCAAGTTGGAGATGAGTCATATGATTTAGCAGTTGAATTGATTACGCCCAAGGAAAAATAATAGATAATGTGCTTAAAGAGGATTCGGTAAAATGCCGAATCCTTTTTTGACGCCCGCTTATATAAGGAAAGGAAACAACAATGCAAGTATTAAACAGATTAAAGATGAACTTATCTAGTCAGACAACAGGGGACGTGTGTTAAGGACAGGAGAGCAGCAACGGAGCAATGGGCAGTATTTATATACATACAAAGGGAAGGACGGAAAAAATAAATTTGTTTACAGTTGGAGATTGGAACCAACTGACAGGCAGCCAGAAGGTAAGCGTTCCGGGAAATCATTGAGGGAACTGGAAACAGAGATTGAAAACTCTCTTAATGAGGAAACCGCATATCACGGCGGTGATGTCACGGTATTGGCACTGGTTGAGAGATATATTTCAATCAAAACAGGGGTAAGACATAATACCCTTGCAGGATATAAAACAGTTGTCAACATACTGAAGAAAGAAGAGTTTGGCAGCCGGAGGATTGATCTGGTAAAACCGTCAGACGCTAAACTCTGGCTGATTAAGTTGCAGTCAGAGGATAAGAGAAGTTACAGTTCAATCCATTCCATCAGGGGGTTGTGCGCCCTGCATTCCGTATGGCTGTTGAGGATGACTTAATCAGGAAGAACCCTTTCGACCGGGAACTTGCAACAGTGCTGATAAATGACAGCGTATCGAGGGAAGCAGTTACACCGAGACAGGAAAGGCTGTTTTTGGAGTTTATCAAAAATGATAAACACTACAGTAAGTATTATAAGGGTAGGTATATACTTTTTAAAACCGGCATGAGGGTGTCGGGATTTTGTGGCCTTACACTGTCAGAAATAGATATGAAAGAGAGAAAAATACATATAGATAAGCAGTTACAGCGTACAAGAGAGGGTAACTATATCATTGCGGATACGAAAACTACCTGTGGAGAAAGATATTTACCAATGATGGACGGGGTTTATCAGTGTTTCCAAAAGCCTCTAAAAAAACGTAAGAAACAGAAAGTGGATCCGATGATAGATGGGAAGGCAGGCTTTCTGGTACTGGATAAAAATGGTATGCCGTATTTCGCGTTGCATTGGGAAAAGCGTTTTGAGTACGCTCTGGGGAAGTATAACAGGACATACAGGGAAGAACTGCCAAAGATAACGCCGCATGTATGCAGACATACCTATTGCAGTAACATGGCAAAGTCAGGAGTAAGCCCTAAAACCTTGCAATACCTCATGGGTCATGCCGACATTGCCACGACCTTAAATGTGTATACTCATTTGAAATATGAGGATGTGGAAAAGGAAATGAGGGAATTGGAGAAAAAACTGTCTGGAGAGTAAGAAGGGGGCATGAGGTTTTACCTCTGGAAAGAGTAGAAAAGAGGTCATTTTACTTCTTTTTTACTCTTTTTGGGGGACAAAATATGCTGATCTGTGGTAAGATATACGAGGAACCGAGTTTTTGGGGCCAGAGGAAAAACCTTGAAAACATAAGGAAAAACCAAGATATACCGAGATATAAGGAGATATGGAAACCATGATAAAAATTTTATTTATCTGCCACGGCAATATCTGTCGTTCCCCCATGGCAGAGTTTGTAATGAAGGATCTGGTACAGAAGGCCGGCCTGGCAGATCAGTTTTATATTGCGTCCGCCGCCACAAGCACAGAGGAGATCTGGAACGGGGTGGGCAATCCGGTCTACCCGCCAGCAAAGGCGGAGCTTGCCCGACATGGCATCGGCTGTGAGGGAAAACGGGCGGTGCAGCTGACCAGGAAAGACTATGAAAAATTTGATTATCTGATCGGTATGGACAGCGCCAATATCCGCAATATGCACCGTATGCTGGGCGGGGATCCGGAAGGGAAGATTTTCCGACTTCTTTCCTTCGCAGGCTTTGAGGAAGATATCTCTGACCCCTGGTATACAGGGAACTTTGAGGTGACCTACAGGGATGTGGATCGGGGATGCCATGGACTTATGGAATATTTGCAGACAACAGGCTCCGAGGAGAGCCGGATTCCTGCCGGGAGGTAAAAAAAGATGCAATATTTTATCGCTTTTTTAGAAGGAATCATCACGTTTATTTCTCCGTGTCTTCTGCCGCTTCTTCCCGTCTATGTTTCCTATTTTGCAGGAGGAGAGGAGCGCACAGTAACACGGACGCTGAAGAATGCCGCCGGGTTTGTGGCGGGTTTTACGGTTCTTTTTGTGCTGATGGGAGCGCTTGCCGGAACGGTGGGCGGTTTTTTACAGAAATATCAGACTGCGGTTAATGTGGTGACTGGTTTGGTGGTGATCTTTTTTGGCCTGAACTTTCTGGGCGTTTTGCGGATAAATCTGTTCCGTGGGATGAAACATTCTCCGGAGAGCGGCAAAATGGGCTTTTTCTCGTCCATGCTTTTTGGAATGGTCTTTTCTATAGGATGGACGCCCTGTGTGGGAGCGTTTTTGGGTTCTGCCCTGATGCTTGCCTCTCAGCAGGGGCAGGCAGCTGCCGGGGTGTTGATGCTGTTGGCTTATTCGCTGGGGCTGGGCATTCCTTTTTTGGCCAGTGCGGTTCTCATCGACAGATTGAAAAATGCCTTTCAATTCATTAAGCGCAATTATAAGATCATAAATATAGTAAGCGGTACGCTTTTGATTCTGGTGGGAGTGCTGATGATGACGGGGCTTCTGGGCAGGCTTCTGGCGGTGCTTTCGTGAGGATTGTCTGTAAAAGTATTCCGGATGGCAACACTATATTTGCGGCATTATAACTGTTTTTGGCGGGAAGATCGGCAGGGAGGTAATTATGAAAAAGAAGCTGATGTGGGCGGTTGGGGCGATTTGTCTTATCGCTTTGATAGCAGGGGCATCCGTTTTATATGGGAAGTTGAGCGACAATTATGCGCCGGACAGACTGACGCAGCTGGCGGGAGAGGGTTCCCGTGGGGATCAGGGTGCGGCAGACAGAGATGACGGGTTAACCGAAGGCGGAACCAGTTCCGGCGGAGGAAACAGTGGAAGCGGAACCACATCCGACGAAGGAAACCGCGGAAGCGGGACGACACCGGACGGAGGAAACAGCGGAAGTGGAACTGCATCCGACGGAGGAAACAGCGGAAACGGAGCTGCATCCGACAAAGGAAACAATGGAGAGGGAACCGCCTCCGGGGAGGATCAGGACGCATCTGCGGAAAACAGCGTGCAGCAGGCTCCGGACTTTACGGTTACGGATTACGACGGGGAGGAGGTAAGGCTCTCCGACTACTTCGGAAAGCCTATTGTGGTCAATTTCTGGGCCAGCTGGTGCCCGCCCTGTAAGGCGGAGATGCCGGATTTTGAGGAAGCTTACAAAACACATTCCGAGGTGCAGTTTCTGATGGTAAACATGACCGGCGGCCGTGAGACGCTGGAGTCGGCCAAGGAGCATGTGGAGAGCCAGGGCTATACTTTTACGGTATTGTTTGACACGGAGTACAGCGCGGCTTATGCCTATTATGTCAATTCGCTTCCGGCAACCTATTTTATAGATGCGGAGGGCAATCTGGTCGCCTATGCCACGGGGATGCTGGACGCGGAAACCCTGGAGAAGGGAATTGCCATGATAGCAGATCCGGATGCGGCAGAAGCTGAGGGGGATTCTCAGGCCCCCTGAATTCCGGGGCTCGAGTTCCCTGGCGCTCAGGGATCAGGCCTGCTTCCGGGGCTCGGGTTCCCTGGCGCTCAGGAACCAGGCCTGCTTCCGGGGCTGTTTTGGGGACTGCAACAGTCGTGAAACGGCAAAAACAGTTTCCAACGGCGGTTTCGGACGGGACATCCCCTGCTGTTTTACAGCCGGAACCCTTTTTGCAGCAGTTCGCTGCATACGGCTGCAATGTTTTCCGGCGGCCTGGGAGTGGGGTGATTCAGCCAGGTCTCTATAACTCCGGTGCAGCCCGAGACGATGAAGGACTCAATGTAGATGAGATCCGAGTCCTCCGGCTCGACGTCAAGAATGTTGTAGATGCGTTCTTTTACAAGCTCCTTCATTCGGTTTACAAATGCCAGGTCGCCGTGAGGCCCCATGGTTACTTTTGCAAAGGCGCGATGGCGTTCCAGGAAGGCAAACACCTCCTGCAGGGTTGCAGCGGGGGAGCTTGTCTCGCCGGTGAGGGTGCGGTCCAGAATTTCGTTGAATTCCAGAAACAGCTCATCCTCCATCTGCCAAAGCATATCGTAGATATCAGTATAGTGCAGGTAGAAGGTTCCTCTGTTGAGGTCTGCCAGCTCGGACAGCTCTCTCACGGAGATATCCTTGATCTCTTTTGTTTCCATCAGTTGTATCAAACCCTGCTGCAGCAGGGCTTTTGTCCTTCGGATTCGTCGGTCTGTGCCGGCGTTTTTTTTGATGTTTTCTGTCATTTTCTGTTCTCCTGTCATTTCTAAAATGTTTGTTAATTTATGAACATTATCTGCAAAAATGTTTATAAAAACACATTTGTCTTTAAAGTGTGCATTGCCTTTTTCCTGTATTTTATTATAATAGCTTTGAAAAAGAAAATCAACACTTGTTTAGTAACGGACATGATAACGGGTAATGGGTGATGTGTTGATAATATTCCATCGTGTGATGACAGGAACTGTTGCCGGGTTTGTTTCTGTTGAGCTACCTTTCCAGAAAGGCTTTTGCGGAAACTCACAGGGCATATTTTGAATCCCAATGATTCGCTGCACGTCCGGAGATGTTGATTCAGAAAGGAAATGTGAGGGAGAGGATTATGGCCAAAGAAAAAGAAAAGAAGGAGGAGTCCTTCATGATAAAGCTTTCCACGTTGATTGTGGATAAGCGAAAGGGGTTCTATCTGATATTTATCATGCTGATTTTGTTCAGTGTGGCGTCCATGAACAAGGTTAAGGTAAATAATGACCTGACCTCATATCTGCCGGGTACCACGGAAACCAGGATTGGACTGGATCTGATGGAGGAGCAGTTTACCACATATGGTACGGCCCGGGTGATGGTCTGCAATGTGACTTATCAGGAGGCGGAGGAGATTGCGGAGCGTCTGGAGGGGCTGGATGGGGTCAATATGCTGACCTTTGACGAATCGGAGGAGCATTATCATGACATGGAGGCGCTTTTTGAGCTGACCTTTGACGTGGAAAAATCCGACGGGGCGGCGCAGGAGCGGCTGAATGCCGTGCTGGAGGAGCTGGCGGGATATGATGTGTATTATACCTCGGACATTGGTCAGGAGGAGAGGGATGCGGACGATCTGAACAGGGATATGGTGCTGATCCTGATGCTGGCCGGGGTGGTGATTGTGGCGGTGCTGCTGTTTACTTCCACCACTTATGCGGAAATTCCTGTGTTTCTTGCAACCTTTATTGTGGCGGCTATTCTCAACAAGGGAAGTAATTTTATTTTCGGAACCATCAGCTTTGTCACGGATTCCATTGCGGTGGTACTGCAGCTTGCCCTGGCGGTGGATTACGCCATCATTCTCTGCCACCGGTTTATGGAGGAGCATGAGGACAAGGATGCCAGGGAGGCGGTGATTGTGGCGCTGAGCAAGGCAATACCGGAGATTTCCTCCAGTTCCCTGACCACGGTGTCCGGTATGGTGGCAATGATGTTCATGCAGTTTCGGATCGGCTATGATATGGGTATCGTTCTGGCGAAGGCCATCGTTTTGAGTCTGATCTCCGTATTTTTCCTGATGCCCGGGCTGCTTCTGACTTTTGCAAGGGCTATTGACAATTCTCATCACAGAAGTTTTGTGCCGAAGATTACGGCGGTGGGCAGATTTTGTGTGCTCACCCGCTTTATCATCCCTCCTGTCTTTGTGGCGGTGGTGATCGTGGCGGCGCTGATTTCCGGTAAAACCAATTATGTGTATGATGTGAATGCGCTGGAAGCAAATAAGATGAGCGAAAACAAGTTTTCCGTCACCATGGTGAACCGGGAGTTCGGAACCATCAATCAGCTTGCCGTCATGGTTCCCTGCGGAGACTATGAGAGGGAGGGCCAGGTTCTGAGGGCGTTGGAGGCCATGGAAGAGGTGGATTCCTGTATGGGGCTGGCCAACATTGAGGCCATGGACGGCTACCTGCTGACGCAGCAGCTTTCTCCCAGAGAGTTTGCCGAGCTTATTGATATGGATATTGAGGTGGCAGATCTGCTGTATTCCGCCTATGCGGTGGATCACAGCAATTTCGGCGCGTTGCTGAACGGAGTGCACGAGTATAAGGTTCCGTTGATCGACATGTTTCTCTTTATCTATGATCAGAAGGAGGCGGGAAACGTTACCCTGGACGATGAGCTGGAGGAAACGTTGACGGATGCCTACGCGCAGATCAGTATTGCCAGAGATCAGCTTCTGGGGGACACCCACAGCCGTTTCGTGCTGGAGCTTTCCGTTCCGGCGGAGGGGGAGGAGACCTATGAGGCGCTTCAGCGGATTCGGGAGACTGTGGCGCGGTACTATGCCTACGACGACATTGTGCTGGCGGGCAATTCCACCAGCAACAAGGATCTGAGCGATTCCTTCGGTATGGATAACACGATTATCACAGTGCTCACGGCGCTGTTTGTCATGATTATTCTGTTGTTTACCTTCCAGTCCGCCGGATTGCCGGTGCTGCTGGTGCTTTCTATCCAGGGCAGTATCTGGATGAATTTTTCGCTGCCCTATCTCACGGGAGAATCGGTGTATTTTCTGGGGTATCTGGTGGTATCTGCCATACAGATGGGCGCTACCATCGACTATGCCATTGTGATTACCAGCAGATATATGGAGCTGAAGACTTACATGCCCATCAAGGAGGCCATTGTGGAGACCCTGAACCAGGCGTTTCCCACCATTGTCACCAGCGGCTCCATGCTGGTGGCAGCAGGCTTTATCATCAGCAACACTTCTTCCAACGCCGTTGTGGCGGCCATCGGACTGGCGCTGGGCAGAGGAACGCTGACCTCTATTTTGCTGGTATTGCTGGTGCTTCCCCAGACACTGCTCATGGGAGACATTCTTATTGAAAAGACAGCCTTTACGCTGAAGCGGGAGACGCTGAAGCCTTTGCCTGCGGGGGGCAGGATCCGTATGTCCGGGCATATCAGGGGTTATGTGAACGGAGTCATCGACGGGGAGTTTACGGGAGTGATCGACGGAGAGATGGGGGCTGTTGTCCGGGCCAGGGACAGTGTGGAGCGGGTTGACCGCAGCGGCCGGACGGTGGGAGGAGAGCTGCCGCAGCTGGAAACCGTGGGTCCGGAGGATGAGGAGGCGCTGGGCAAGGAAGGCGATCTGTCAGCCTCGACGGAAATCCTTGCAGAAGAAAGTCTTCCCATTTCAGAGGCTGTGTCTGACGAAACGGAAGAAACATACGGGCAGGAAAAACAGGAAGAGGCATACGGGCAGGAAAAACAGGAAGCCTACAGAGAAGATAGCAGGAAAGACGAAAGGAAGGAGGCGCAGGATCATGAAAAAATGTAAAAGATTAATGACATGTGTGTCGCTTGCTCTGTGCGCGGCGCTGCTGCTTCCTGATCCCCGGACTGCTCAGGCGGCAGGAAGTGACAAAACCTATGAACAGTACCGCTCAGGAGGGGAAGCGGGGCAGCGGAAAGAGAGCGACTATATTCAGATTCACATTTCCACCGAGGAGGATCTGGCAGAGCTGGCGGAAAACTGTGAGTTGGATTCCTGGTCTGTGGATAAATATGTGATACTGGACGGGGATATTGTGCTGAAGGAGCACTCCGGTCTGATGATCCCGGGATTCGGAGGAATTTTTGACGGCTGCGGCTATGGGATCTCCAATCTGGAGCTGGAGGACTCCGGCTCCGGGGTGGGACTGTTCCGCTATGTCCGTCAGGGAGCCGTGATCCGCAACCTTTCCGTGTCCGGAAGGGTGCATCCCGGGGGGAGCCAGAGCCAGGTGGGTATTCTGGCGGGGGTCAATTACGGTGAAATCATCAATTGCAGCGTCTCGGGAAGCGTGACCGGAGCCCGGGCGGCAGGGGGACTTGTGGGGGTCAACCAGGCTTCCGGGGAGATCAGAAGATGCAGCTCCGGGGCCCTGGTTTCGGGAGATCACAGTGCGGGAGGCATCTGCGGTGAAAATTACGGAACGCTGAACAACTGCTCCAATTCCGGAAAAATCAACACCTGCGGAAAGGAAGTGACCTATGACCTGGAGGATATCACGCTGGAAAATCTGGAAAGCATTAACGATATGTCAAACGTGGGAGCCCACACTGACACAGGGGGAATCGCAGGGTATTCCGAGGGCAAAATCTATTACTGTTCCAACACGGGAACGGTGGGATACCGGCATGTGGGCTACAACACGGGAGGTATTGTGGGAAGACTCCATCAGGGGTATGTGCAGAACTGCACCAATGAAGGCGAGATCTACGGAAGAAAGGACACCGGAGGCATTGCAGGGCAGATGGAGCCTTTTCTGGAGATACAGTATCTGAATGACAAGCTGAGCGAAATTGATCGGGAGACGGAGAAGCTGTTTGATCTGATGGACGCGGCCCATGAGGATCTGAACCGTTACAGCAGCCAGACGGCCTCCCTGACAAAGGCATTGACCGAAAGTCTGAGGAAGGCCTCCGATGCGGCAGGTTTTCTGGGTCAGACCACCAATGAGCTCTGGTATCTTTATAATCAGGAGCTGACGGGAGTAGGGGATGACTTGAAACGTCTGAGCACGGAATTGCAGGATGCGGACAGCTACAAGGAATATACCGTAAGCGGCGGGGATGCGGGAGATCTGACCATCAGGGTTCCGGATGATTACGACAGCTATAAGGCGGCGCTTCGGCGTTTCGGTGACAGCACAGGCACACATCTCACCAATATGACCAAGGCATCTTCCGACCGAAGCGGCGGAATCACCGACAATCTGGAGATCCTTGACAGGGAGTTGGATGCCGCCGGAAATACCCTGTGGCAGCTTTCCGATGTGCTGACGGAGGGAACGGAAACAACGGGAGACAATATCGACGCCGTGGCGGAGCAGATGCGGGTGCTGCGCCGGTGTGTTAATGAGCTGCGGAATGATCTGTTCCGATATGAGGGGATCACAGTGGAGGACACCTCCGACGAGGCAGCCAGCAGGGAACCGGGAACCCCCGGGGCTGTGGAAGGGGAGACGGGAACTTCTGACCGGCAGCAGGGGGAGGAGGCGCGTTATGACACCTCTTCCTTCCAGCAGGGAAAGATTACTCTCTGTGTCAACAGGGGGAGCGTGACGGCGGATGCCAATGTGGGGGGAATCGTGGGACAGATTGCCACGGAATATGATTTCGACCCGGAGGACGATATTACCCTGAGCGGCGAGGAGAGCTTCCATATAGAGCAGACGGTGAAGGCCGTGGTGCGGGAGAGCCGGAATTACGGAGAGATCACCGGCAAGAAGGATTATGTGGGAGGTGTGGTCGGAAGGGCGGACTTCGGAGCGGTCATTTCCTGTGAATCCTACGGCGGCGTATCCAGCACGGGAGGCAGCTATGTGGGGGGTATCGCCGGAGCGTCCAGCTATGCCGTCAGGAGCTGTTCTTTCCTGGGCAGCCTGAGCGGAAAAAATTATGTGGGCGGCATTGCGGGCAGAGGGTGTGATATTTTTTACAGCTATGCCTGCCCAACACTGGAGCTGTCCGGGGAGTTCGGCGGTTCCGTGGCCGGCGGCCTGGAGGATGAGGGTATCCTGAAGGGCAATTATTATGCGAAGGGAAACATCGCAGGTGTGGATGCAATGGGCTATGACGGCGGAGCAACGCCGGTGGCGTATGAAGAGCTTTGCCGGATGGAAGGCGTTCCGGCGGCCTTTACGGAGTTTACCGTGGTTTTCCGGGCAGACGGCAGGGAGCTTGCCTCCTTCGCCTGCGGTTACGGGGATGCCATTCAGGAGGCGGATATTCCGGAGGTGCCCGGGAAGGAGGGATTTTACGGCAGCTGGCCGGAAGCGGATTATGGTTTTATCACAGGCAATCTGATTTTTGACGCCGTGTATCAGCCCTGGGTTACCTCCATCGCCGGCGGCGGAGAGGATGAGAACGGCAGAACAATGATCCTGGCACAGGGCAATTTCCGGTCCGGGGCGCAGCTTCTCCTGACACAGGAAGGGGAACAAAATCGGTTGGATATTGTCTATACGGATGAGAACGGCAATGTGACACAACGGTATGAGGATCCGATTCTGGTTCGTATTTTATGCGAAGATACCGAGCACACGGCAGTAGAGCTGGAGCAGGACGGCAGCTGGGTGCAGGCGGAGACTGCCGTCCTGGGGAGCTATCTGGAATTTTCCATGGATAAGCCCGGGATTTACAGGGTGACAATTATGCAGGACAGGGGTAAAATGGAGGGGATGATCCTTATCGCCGGGTGCTGCGTTTTGGCTGTACTGCTGCTGATTGTTGTCGGGCTGCTTGGGCGTCGCCGGAAAAAGCGTGCCGGGAAGAAAGAGGAAGGGACGCAGGGTGCGGAAAAGTAGTGCGCCGGCCGGGCAAAGAGGAGGATCAGGACTTTGGGCACGGCAGCAGCGGGAAGCCCGAAGGAAGGCACAGGAGGCAGAAAGCATGATACAGGCAGTTATCTTTGACATGGACGGCACATTGATCGACACGGAAAAATATTACAGAATTTTCTGGCCCAGGGCGCTGGCGGAGTTCGGATATCATATGACGGATGAGCAGGCGCTTGCCCTGCGCAGCCTGGGGCGGCCCTTTGCGCCCAGGCAGCTGAAGGCCTGGTTCGGGGAGGAGCTGGACTATGGGGCGGTGCGGCAGAGGCGCAAGGAGCTGATGGAGGAGTGTCTTGACAGAGAGGGCATCCGGCGCAAGCCGGGAGCGCTGGAGGTGGTTTCCTGGCTCAAGGAGCAGGGGGTTACCACGGCCATTGCCACAGCCACGGATCCTGAGCGGACGGCAAAGTATCTGCGCAGCGCCGGACTGGAAGGATATTTCAGCCACATCATCAGTGCCGTTCAGGTGGCGGAGGGGAAGCCCTCGCCGGATATTTATCGCTACGCCTGTGAGCAGCTGGCGCTTGCACCGGAAAACTGTCTGGCGGTGGAGGACTCCCCCAACGGGGTTCTGTCCGCGTATCGGGCGGGATGCAGGGTGGTGATGGTGCCGGATCAGACCCAGCCTGATGAAAATCTGGAAAGCAGTCTGTACGCGAAGGCGGGCAGTCTGCTGGAGCTGCGAGACCTGCTGGAGAAGGATTTACACATGGGCCGGGCGTAGGCCGGTAATTCTGTTTTTGCACAAGGCGGCGGTTACTCTTACAACAGGGAGTGACTGCCGCATTTTTTTTTTTCGAAAATTTCCAACCGAAGTGTCCGTTTGGTTACTATATAAGTAGAAAGAGAAATGTTTTTCGGATGTACTGTCGCTCCTTGAATGGGATTGGAGGAATCCGGCTGCCGAAAGTGCGGGATTCGTGCACAAATATTAACTGTTTGTGCATCATTTTTCTTTGATCCGCGGGAACTTGATATAATGACAGCAGTTGGGGAATCCGGGGCAGCATGGAACTCCCCGGCATGTGCGGAAGAATGACCAATAGAGAAAGTGAGGCAAACGGATTGACAGAGAGAGAACATCTGACACAATTGTTGGAAACGGAGCTGCTTCCTAAAATATACGGCTTTTGCATTTTAAAGATGAACACCGAAGAAGAGGCGGATGATCTGTCACAGGAAATCTGCATGGAGGTTTTGAAAGCCATACAGGGAGGAAAGTCCATTGAGAATTTGAACGCTTTTGTCTGGAGTGTGTCAAATCACATGTTCTGCAACCGTCTGCGCAGAAAGAGGCGGGATGAAACCGTGTACCTGCCGGAGACGGTTCCGGCCAGGGAAAGTCCGGAGGAGGAACTGCTGCTCAGGGAGCAGGAGCAACTTCTGCACAGGGAGCTTGCCCTGATGGCCGGCGATTACAGGAAGGCTGTTGTCATGCACTATTATGACCATCTGTCCTGCGAGGAGATTGGCGCGGCGCTGGGGAAGAGCACGGGCACGGTGAAGTGGTGGCTGCACGATGCGAGAAAAGCGATTGAAAAGGGAATGGATACCATGAGAGAATTCGGGGAAAAAAGCTATCATCCAGGTTCGCTGAGGGTTTCCTGCCAGGGAATTCCGGGATATAATCATGAGCCCATGAGCTGTGCCGTGAGAATGTCCGCCCAGAATATTCTGCTGGCGGCATACAAGACACCGATGACGATAGATGAGCTCTGTGTGGAGCTGGGAATAGCGGCGCCCTACCTGGAGGACGAGGTTGACAATCTGGTCAGGAATGAACTGATGCGGGAAGTGTCAAAGGGGAGATACCAGACGGATTTTGTGATTTTGCCCGGCAGCAGCCCCAGGCTGGCGGAAAAGATTTATAAAACCCTGTTTCCAAAATATTTTGATAAGCTTCTGTCATTTCTGGAGGCAAGGAAAGAGATTCTTTCAACCGGGGAATTCAATACGGCAGGATTTACCTGGGACCGGCTGCTCTGGGTCTACATCTGTATTGTCACCGAGATGATGCTCTGCAGGTATACCTGTGAAAAAGCCATTGTCGTGAAGCTTGGGGATATGCCCATGCGGGTCATGGGCGGGAAGTGGATTGCCTGGGGCTTTGACGACAGCGGAGGTGACAGGGAAAATCGGCAGACGGAAAAATACCAGGCCTATGACGGCCCCGTGCACAAGATGGGAAAAGCCATTGCGACAGGGTTTTTCCACGCCTGGAGCGGTGTGGACAGCAGAATGTTTTTTGACACGCCGGAGGAGGTCTTTCTGCTGTGCAAGGACATCATCATGGGAAGGACGGATCCGCGGCGGCTGGAGGAGAAACAGAAATATCTGTTCAGCATAGCGCTGAAGAGGAAGCTGTTTCTTGAGACGCCCCGGGGGTTTTGTCAGAATTACTATTTTATCGGGCATGATGCACATTGCAGACTGGAGGATATGGCGGTTGAGCTGTATCGGGAGGTGGAGGTTCTGTTCAAAAAAACCTTTCATCTGATCCGGCAGGAGTTCGCGGAGCTGGTTCCGCCGCATCTTCGCTGGCAGATGGGAAATTTTCTGTCCTATAAGATGAGATGGCTGGTCACCTGTTCGCTGTACGAGGCGTCCAACCGGGGGCTTCTCTCCGAGCCCGACGAAAACAACAGAACCTGGCTGAGCCTCTATACAAGTGAATAGCGGGATGGAAGAAAAAATGACACGAAATGCCGTGCAAAACAGTTTTTCGTTCATTATGCCGAAAAAAAGGTGGCGAATTGCGCTCTTTAGTGATATAATTACCATATAAAATTGAAGAGACGCCTTGGAGATAAACATAAAGAACGAATACTCCCTTGAACATTTCCAGTCGGGTTGTCGGGAAAGAGGAATGCGTATGCAGGAAAAGAACAGTTACAGGCAGTCGGGAAGTTATGGGAGAGGGAAGGATACCGGGGAGTTTGTCAGCATCGGAAAGAAGATCTCCAGAAACTTTGGTCAGACCATTATGGTCTGCTGTATTATACTGGGGGTGATCGCCTCCGTGTTAAGTTATATTTCTTCCGTCAATGCGGTCTCGGAGACCATCAACAATACCTCGGATGTGGCGGCGTATTATGTCTCGGCGTCGCTGCAGCAGTATATTGCCGTCGCCTTTGAGGCGGGGAGCAATGCGCGGCTTGCCAGCCCTGACAGGTCGCTGAGCGATAAGGCGGAGATCATGGAGCAGAGGATCAAGGTGCATGATTTCAAGGGAGGATATCTTCTGGACAGCAACGGAATTGACATGTTTACGGGGGAAGACCATTCCCACAAGGATTACTTCCTGGAGGCCATGAAGGGAAATACCTATGTTTCCACACCCGCGTACGATGAGATGACACAAGCGGTGTCTTATGTGGTTTCAGCGCCTCTGTGGGAGGCCGGGATTCCGGAGACCACGCCTATCGGCGCGGTAGTTTACATACCTGACGGAGAATTTCTGAACGATATCATGCGTTCCATCAAGGTGGGAAAGGGCGGCACGGCCTTCATGCTTGACGCCAACGGAATTACCATTGCGGATGTGGATTCTTCCCTGGTAGGTGTGGAGGACAGTATTGCGCTGGGCGATACCAATCCCAGGCTCAAAAAATACAGTGAGATCTGTAAGCGGATGATAACGGGAGAGTCGGGGACGGGAACCTATTCCTATAACGGAAAGACAAAGGTGGTGGCTTTCTCGCCGGTTCCGGGTGTCAACGGATGGAGTATCGGCGTGGCGGCGGTGCGGAATGAGTTCCTGAGAATGTTCTTCCTGTCTCTGGTGCTCACGATCCTCTTCGTCATTGCGTTTACCATATACGGGATCAGGAACGGAGTCAAGCTTGGCAGGAGGATTGTTCAGCCCATCTCCGTGGTGGTAAAGAGGCTGGAGCTTTTGTCCGAGGGAGACCTTCATTCCGAGACGCCTGTTCCCCAGGAGAATGACGAGACGGCGATTCTGATGAACAGTCTGACCCAGACAGTGCAGGATCTCCGGAATGTAATTACGGATATTGACAATCACCTTGCCGATCTTTCGCAGGGCAATTTCCTGATCCGGATCGACCATGATTATAAGGGAGATTTTGCGGAGATCAGCCGTTCCTTCCGGACTATTGTGGAAGCGCTCAGCTCGGCCATGCGGGATATTGACAGCAATGCAAAGTGTGTGCAGAGAGGGGCGGAGGATTTGTCAGGCGCCGCGCAGCACCTTGCGGAGGGAGCTACCGACCAGGCCAGCGCAGTGGAAGAGCTGACGGCCACGATCACGGATATTTCGGAAAAGATCAGTGTAAATGCCAAGAATGCCGAGAAGGCAAGAACCATTGTTGTGGAAATGAATAATCAGATCATGGAAAGCAACGAGCACATGAAGAACAACACGGAGGCCATGGATAAGATCAGAGAGGCCTCGGACAAGATTGCCGAAATCATCAGCAGCATCGAGGAGATTGCGGATCAGACGGCTTTGCTTGCGCTGAATGCTTCCATTGAGGCGGCGAGAGCGGGAGAGCACGGAAGAGGATTCGGAGTGGTTGCAACCCAGGTGGGCGCGCTGGCAGACCAGAGCTCGGAGGCAGCCAGGAATACCAAGGATCTGATCCAGAATGCGATTGCGGCTGTGGAAGAGGGAATTCAGTTTGCCAATGCGACGGCGAAGTCCCTGGTTGCCGTTGTGGAGAATGTGAAGGTAGTGAACGAGTCCATGGAGGAGATTGCCATAGCCTCCGACAACCAGGCGGAAGCGGCTGTGCAGATTTCCGACGGTATCAGCCAGATCGCTGAGGTGGTGGAAACCAACTCGGCAACCTCCGAGGAGAGCGCTGCGGCATCGGAGGAACTGTCAAGACAGGCTGATCTGCTGAAGGAGCTTGTGGAAAGATTCCAATTTGAAAGTAAATGACGAAAATTTGTACCCTGAAGGCCGGCTGACTTACTGTCAGCCGGCTTTTGTCTGTGCCGGGCGGCTGAGGCCAGGGCTGAAACGTTGTCCCGGACGGGAAGAATAGCGCCGTCCGGTATTGCATTTTGCAGGTCTAAGTGATATTATTTTAACGATGGCGTCAAAAGAAAGACGCGGCAAATCCCAAAGGCAGAAGAAAGGGTTATGTCTGGGGGAGACAAAGGAGAGACTTAAGGGCAGAAAGGAAGAAAAGGGAAATGAAACAGGGTTTTGATGACGTGATTGCAAAGGTGAAGGGCTGCGGAATCAAGAAGATTGCGGTGGCGGCAGCCCAGGATTCCGCCGTGCTGGAGGCAGTCAGAGAGGCGAAGGCACAGGGGATTGCGGAAGCCGTGCTGGTGGGAGACGAGGCGAAGATAAGGGAAATCGCGGCTGAGATGGAGATGGATCTGAGCGGATTTGAAATAATCGACGAGCCCGATATGATCCAGGCGTCCCTGAAGGCGGTGAAGCTTGCCCACGACGGCGAGGTTGACATGTACATGAAGGGTCTGGTGGATACGAAAAATTTCTTAAAGAGCGTGCTGGATAAGGAAGTCGGCCTGCGCACCGGCGGCCCTCTCTCCCATGTGGCTGTATTTGAAATTCCGGGCATTCACAGACTGCTGTTCCTGGCTGACGTGGCGTTTATCACTTATCCTACCCTGGAGGATAAGATCCATATTATCCAGAACACCATTCCCGTCTGTCGGGCATGTGGAATCGACGTTCCCAAGGTTGCGCCTCTGGCGGCCGTGGAGGTGGTGAATCCCAAGATGGAGGTTACTGTGGATGCGGCGGAGCTGACAAAGCTGTGCGAGGAAGGAAAGATTCCCGGCTGTATTGTGGACGGCCCTCTCTCCCTGGATCTGGCGGTGGATCCCGAGGCTGCAAAGCATAAGGGCGCTACGGACAGGAAGATTCAGGGGGATGCGGACATTCTGCTGTTCCCTGATATCCATGCGGGAAACCTGGTTTATAAGTGCCTTGTACATACCGTGCCCGGATTTAAGAACGGATGTATTCTCACCGGTACCAAGGTGCCTGTGATTCTGACCAGCCGTTCCGATACCTTTGAGACCAAGGTGCATTCTATCGCACTGGCTGCGGTGGTGGCAGAGGAACTGAAAAAGAAGAACTGACAAAGGAGCAGGGCAGTTGGATTTCCTGGTTGAAATGGACCTGGAGGCAGCGGATGAGCTGGTCTCTGCGGGGATAGATATTGTAGTGGAAAAGGCTGCGGAAAAAAGGCAGCACAGAAAAGAGCAGGAGGAAAAGCAGATGGCAGTGAAGAGTTTGATCATTAATCCCGGTTCCACCTCGACAAAGATCGGTGTGTTTGAGGATGAGAATCTGTTGTTTGAGGAGACCCTGAGACATTCCACGGAGGAGATCGGTCAGTATGCTACGATCTTTGACCAGAAGGATTTCCGGAAGAAAATCATCACGGATCTTCTGGAGTCCAAAAATTTTGATTTGAAGAGCCTGAATGTGGTGGTGGGACGGGGCGGTATGCTGAAGCCCATTCCCGGCGGCACCTACGCGGTGACCGACGAGCTGCTGGCAGACCTGAAGAAGGGTGTGCAGGGGCAGCACGCATCCAACCTGGGTGGCATTCTTGCCAGAGAGATCGGTGATTCTGTGGGAATTCCCTCCTTTATCGTAGATCCGGTGGTGGTGGATGAGCTGATGCCCATCGCCAGATATTCGGGTGTCCCTGAGCTGCCCCGCACCAGCGTGTTCCATGCGCTGAATCAGAAGGCGGTTGCAAAGAGATATGCAAAGGAGACAGGAAAGCCTTACGAATCCCTTCGGCTGATCGTGGTACATATGGGCGGCGGCGTGTCCGTAGGGGCTCATGAGAACGGGAAGGTAGTGGATGTGTTCAACGCTTTGGACGGCGACGGTGCATTCTCTCCCGAGCGGGCCGGTGCGGTTCCCAGCGGCGCGCTGATCAAAATGTGCTTTTCCGGCGAGTATACGGAGAAGGAGATTTACGGCAAGGTAGTGGGCAAGGGAGGCTTTAACGCATATCTTGGCACAAATGATATGCGGGAAGTGACAAAGCGCGCAAACGAAGGCGATGAAAAGGCTGTGGAGGCAAAGCAGGCGTTTCTGCTTCAGGTGGCCAAGGATATCGGCTCCATGGCCTGCGTACTGAACGGCAAGGTGGATCAGATCATTGTCACAGGCGGTATTGCCTACGGCGCAGACGTGGTTGCAGCGCTGAAGGAGAGGGCGGAGTGGATTGCGCCCTTCACCGTATATCCCGGAGAGGATGAACTGCTTGCTCTGGCGCAGGGGGCAATACGCGTCTTGAGCGGCGAAGAGAAGGCAATGGAATATTGATGCATGGAAAGCTCCGAAACTGTAATATTATAGTGGCGGGGCTTTTCTGTAAAGCCTGGAAAGGAAATGACAAAATTGAAACGTAACATCTGGCAGAATATTTCGCCCATGAAACTCATACTGGGCGGATATTGTGCGATTATTTTGATAGGGACATTGCTGCTGGCCCTGCCGGCGGCAACCAGAGGGCCGGGCGGCACGGCTCTGTCCGACTGCTTTTTTACGGCAACCTCCGCCACCTGTGTGACAGGGCTTGTGCGGTTTGACACATTTACCCACTGGACCGTATTCGGGCAGCTGGTGATATTGGCGCTGATCCAGATCGGTGGGCTGGGCTTTATGACGGTTGCCATCTCGGTGATGGTCATCGTGGGAAAGAGGATCAGCCTGAACCAACGTTCCCTGATGCAGAATTCCATTTCGGCGCCTCAGCTGGGAGGAATTGTACGCATGACGAAGTTTATCGCCCTGGGCACCTTTGTCATTGAGGTGATGGGAGCACTGCTTTTAAGTGTTGTTTTCATCCCGAAATTCGGCGTGGGCAAGGGTCTTTATTTTTCCCTCTTTCATTCCGTTTCCGCCTTCTGTAACGGAGGCTTTGACCTGATGGGGGGAAGCTCGGGAGAATTTTCCTCCCTGACCGGCGTGACCGGCGGCTGGGGAGGGGCTGCGGCCTGGTATGTGACTGTGGTCATCATGCTGCTCATCATTCTGGGCGGTCTGGGATTTTTTGTGTGGCATGATCTGATCAGCCGGAAATTTCACTGGAAAAAGCTGAAGCTGCAGAGTAAAATGGTGCTTTCCGTCAGTATCGGCCTTGTGTTGGCAGGTACGGCGGCGCTGCTGCTGCTTGAGTGGGGGCATCCGCTGTACGAAGGGCTGAGTGTGGGGGAGCGCATTAACGCCAGCCTGTTCCAGTCCGTGTCGGCGAGAACGGCAGGCTTTAACTCCGTTGATCTGACGGGGATGACAGAGGGAGGTCTGTTTGTGATGATCTGTCTGATGTTCATCGGCGGCTCTACCGGCTCTACGGCAGGCGGCATCAAGACCACTACCTTTTGGATACTCTGTATCAGCATTTTTGCCACCTTCCGCCGCAAGAAGAACATTGAAGTGTTCGGGCGGAGAATGGAGGAGGGGATCACCAGGACGGCTTCCTGCGTGTTTATGACGTATCTTCTGCTCACGGCGGCGGTGAGCATTATTATTTCGGCCATTGAGGATCTGCCGCTTCTCACCGCGCTGTTTGAAGCGGTGTCAGCCATGGCTACGGTGGGACTGACTCTTGGCGTGACGCCCGGACTGGGGATGGTATCCAAGCTGCTGCTGGCATTTCTGATGCTGTGCGGGAGAGTGGGATCCATCACTATGCTGCTGGCATTTTCTTCGGATAAGAGAGTGACGAATTCAAGGCTGCCGCTGGAAAAAGTACAGGTAGGCTGACCGTTTCAACGATTGATTGGTATGGGCAAGGAGAGTGGATATGAAATCAGTATTGATCATTGGACTTGGACGTTTCGGACGTCATATGGCACAGAAGTTTCTGGAGAACGGGCATGAGGTCATGGCTGTGGACTTCAGAGAGGAGCGGGCGGATGCCGCCGTCGGCATGATCCAGCAGATTCTGATCGGGGACGCCACGGACGAGCGATTTATGGAAACGTTGGGGATCCGCAATTTTGATCTGGCGGCAATCGCCATCGGAGAGAACTTCCAGACAGTATTGGAGGTGACAGTGCTGTTAAAGGATCTGGGCTGTAAGTTTATCATAGCCAGGGCTACCCGGGACGTGCACAAGAAGCTGCTGCTGCGCAACGGAGCGGATTATGTCTCCTACGCGGAGCGGGAGGTGGCAGAACAGCTTGCCATTCAGTTCGGCATGGATCATATATTTGACTATGTGGAGCTGACGCCGGAGGTGGGGATCTATGAGATAGCGGTTCCTCAGAAATGGCTGGGAAAAAGTATGGTGGAGCTGTCTGTGCGCACAAAATATCACGTCAGCGTCATGGCCACCAAAAAGCAGAATAAAATTTTTCCGCTTCCTCATCCCAGCCATGTGTTTGAGGAGGATGAGAGTATTATGGTGATGGGAACCATAAAGGATGTGGGAAATCTGAAGTAAGCCGGTTCTGTGTCCGCTCAGACGGCATTTTTACGGTATTCTCTGGGAGATTTACCGTACACCTTTTTAAACAGATCCTTGAAATAGTTGCTGTCGTTGAAGCCGTTTTCCAGGGCGATGTCGGTAATGGTGCCGGAGGTGGTTAGAAGTGCGGTCTGAGCGTGCTTCAGACGTACAAAGTTCAGATATTCCTTGAAGCCCATGCCGGTGACCTGCTTGAATTTTCTGCTGAAATAGGTGGGACTCAGCGCAGCCTGGGCAGCAACCTCATCCAGGGTGAGGGGCTTCTGGTAATTCCGGTAGATGTATTTTGTGGCGATGAGGATATCGGCGTCCCTGGAATTCAGAAGCTCCGGTTCTTCCTCGGCCATGACGGAATGACGCATGAGGGTCAGCAGAAGCTCATGGAGATAGCAGCTCATAAAGGTTTCGGAGTACTCGTCGATTCCGGCGCTTTCCGACAGCATGCGACCGGCCAGGGACAGAAACTCCTCCTGATAGAGGGGAGGGATGCTTCCCATAAAGGAGTGTAACTGTCTGGAGCCGGGCTGCGGCAGCAGCTTTTTCAGCAGATTCCAGTCGATATAGTCCTTCTTAAAATATACAGCCATGATTTCGCAGGTGCTGGTTTCGTACAGGGCATGATGCAGGTCGCCAGGTGCGGCCAGAATCAGATCTCCCCGTACGAGACGATATACGCTGTCATTTAAGAGGAACCGACATTCTCCGGAGAGCATATAGATCAGTTCATAAAAGTTGTGGCAGTGATCCGACTGGCGGGGGGAGAAATCTCCCCGCTTTCCTTTTTCCGCTACGATGCGTTCGATATCTGTTTTTTTGCATTTTGCAGAGGACATAGGGTGCTGTTCCTTTCCGTGTACAGTGATCCGATAAAAGTATTGTTGTCTTGCGTAAGCATATTATATCATTTGGTGGAACAAAAAAACAGTAGTTTCCAGGAAAATCGATATATAATTATTAGAAAATCCTGTAAAATTGTTGTATTCTTTAATAGGGAAGATTCATTCCCTGGGAATGAATTTTCCCGTATACTTTCTCTCAAAAGAAATGCCCCGGCTGCAGCCAGGGCATTTCTTTTGTAGCTTGTAGGAAATTTCGTTTTCTTATACATTGAACTTGAAGTAATTTCTGGCGTTGTAGTAGGAAATGTTCTTTACGATCTCGGACAAAATGTCATAGTCCGCAGGGAATTCGCCGTTTTCCACCCAGCCGCCCAGCAGATTGCAGAGGATACGACGGAAATACTCATGTCTTGTGTAGGACAGGAAGCTCCGGGAGTCGGTGAGCATACCGACGAAGCCGGAAAGATTGCCCAGGTTGGCCAGGGAGATCATCTGCTCCTCCATTCCCTTTTTGTGATCGTTGAACCACCATGCGCTGCCCTGCTGAATCTTTGCGACAGCGGATGAATTCTGAAAACAGCCGAGGATGGAACCGATGGACTGGTTGTCGTTGGGATTCAGGCTGTACAGAACGGTCTTGGGCAGCTGATCCGTGGAATTCAGTGCGTCAAGGAAGTCCGCCATCTGAGGGGAGGGGGCATAGTTATTGATGCAGTCATATCCGGTGTCAGGTCCGAGAGCCTTGTACATCAAAGTATTGTTGTCACGCTTGCAGCCGTAGTGAAGCTGCATTGCCCAGTCAAGCCGATGATATTCCCTGCCCACGAAGAGCATGAATGCCGTCTTGAACTTCAGTTCCTCATCCTTTGTGAGAATCATGTGGTTCAGACGCTTCAGGAAAATTTCCTCGATTTCATCCTCGCTGGCCGGGAAATACATCACATATTCAAGGGCATGGTCGGACACAGTGCAGCCCATGGATGCAAAGAATTCCATACGTTTTTTCAACGCGGTCTTCAGCCCTGCAAAGCTGGTGATTTCAGCGACGCCTGTGACGGAGGCCAGTTTATCCACATAATCCAGATAGTCAGGCTTTTCAATGTTCATGGCCTTATCCGGTCTCCAGGCGGGAAGAACCTTTACGTCGAAGCTGTGATCCTCCGCCAGCTTTTTGTGCCATTCCAGGGAGTCCACGGGATCGTCGGTGGTGCAGATCAGAGTCACGTTGCTCTGCCGGATCAGGTTGCGGACGCTCATGGAAGGTTGGGCCAGCTTTTCGTTACAGAGCTTCCAGACTTCGTCTGCAGTCTTTGCGCTCAGCACTCCGGTGTAGCCAAAGTATCTCTGCAGCTCCAGATGGCTCCAGTGGAAGAGAGGATTGCCGATGGCCTTGCCCAGGCATTCCGCCCATTTGCAAAACTTCTCATAGTCGGAAGCGCCGCCGGTGATGAACTTTTCATCCACACCGCAGGAACGCATAAAGCGCCATTTGTAATGGTCGCCGCCCAGCCATACCTGAGTAATGTTGTCGAACTGCCGATCCTCCGCGATCTCTCTGGGATTGATGTGGCAGTGGTAGTCCAGAATCGGGGTGGTCTCCGCGTAGTCGTGAAACAGCTTTTTTGCCGTCTCGGATTCCAGGAGAAAGTCTCTGTCCATAAATGCCTTCATGTTAATACCCTCCGTTTGATTTATTTTGATTAATGTGATGGTTTGCCTATGATTTGGTGGTGCCACGTTTGACAAATTCGCCGGAAAAAACAGTCTTTTTAGGCATTTCCCTTCCGCCGAGTGTTCCCATCAGTGTGGCGATCAGGTGCTGACACAGTGTCTCCAGTTTGTTATCAATGCTGGAGAGCTCCGGTTCACAGCAGGTTGCGAGAATGGAGTTGTTACAGCCGATGACGGAAAGATCATCAGGCACGGAATAGCCGGTCATCCGGGCATATTTTACAGCGGCCAGGGCCAGCGAATCCTCTGCGGCGATCAGCCCGTGGAAGGCAAGCCCTCTCTCGTGAAGCTTCCTCAAATGCTCCGCCATGGCGGGGATGTCCTCGTGGGAACCGGGATAATACTGCATCAGGTAAGTGTTTGACAATAATTTTTTTTCCTCCATGGCGGCCCGGTAACCGGCCAGCTTTTTCTTACCGCTGTAGGAGGTGGAATTATAGAAATAGACGATATCCGTTATACCGGTGGAGATCATCTGGATTGTCGCGTTGTACATGGAAGTGTAGTCGTCTGTCACAACGCTGTAGACATTGGGGACGTCCAGAACGGCATTCAGCAGCATCACGGGCAGCTGAGCCGCCGCGTCGGAGATATACTGGTTATCGGCTGCCGCCTCATGAACATAATTGGATCCCACCAGTATGATGCCGTCCACTTTTTTGGTGATGAGCAGATTCATGTAGGCGGCTCTGGTCTCATGGGCATAGCCGGTGCAGCAGAGAATGCTGTCGTAGCCGTTTTCACGGAGCTTCTGCTCCAGATAATAGATGGCCTTGGCAAGATACAGATCCGAGCTGTCCGCACACATGATTCCGATGGTCTTCATGGTGTTGAGCCCCAGGCCTCTGGCAAAGGCGTTTGGGGTGTATTCGTATTTATGTATGACATCCAACACCCTCTTTTTTGTTTTTTCGCTGACGTTGCTGCTCCCGTTCAGAACCCGGGAGACGGTGGCGATGGAAACCCCTGCTTTTTCTGAGATATCATAAATTGTCATACATTGTGAGACCTTTCTTCGGAATGTAAAAAATTGCCTCTTCGAGGCAATTTCAGCCACGACGTAATTTCCTGTAAGAAAAAAATCATGTAAGTAGTTTCATCAACTCTACTCAAATTATAGCGAAGCCCATATCTTTTTTCAAGATATTTTTTTATGTTCTGATAATCTGCCGGATCCCGCGTCATGGGCAGGTGATTTGTTGTTGACGAAAGCAGGATTAAGAAGTAAAATGAATTTATGTAAGTGCTTACATAAATTTCGAACAGGAGTTTTGAGAACAAAAAATGAATGCTCAAGGAGGAAGGGAAAATGGAAGTATTGAACAAGGCGATGACCGGAAAAAAAGAGCGGCCGATCAAGGTGGTTCAGTTTGGGGAGGGCAATTTTCTCCGCGCGTTTGTGGATTATATGATCGATATTGCCAATGAGCAGGGGAAATTTGACGGGGATATCGTTCTGGTCAAGCCCATAGACTTTGGCAATCTGGAAAGCTTTCACAGACAGGATTGTCAGTACACCGTTTCCCTCCGCGGCAATGTAAACGGAGAAGGCAGAATTATTGACAGGGTCGTGACCAGTGTGGCCGATGCGGTGGACGCCATTCATGAATATGAGAAATATATGGCGCTGGCAGAGATCGAGACCCTTCGCTTTGTGGTTTCCAATACCACGGAGGCGGGGATCGTGTACGACGCTTCCGACAGATTTGAGATGAATCCGCCGGCCACATTTCCGGGAAAGCTGACGAAGTTTCTGTATCATCGGTTTGAAACCTTCGGGGGCGACAGGGGAAAAGGGCTTGTGATGCTTCCGGTGGAGCTTATCGACGACAATGGAATCATGCTGCGCAAATGCGTGATGCAGCAGATTGAAAACTGGGGGCTTTCCGGGGAATTCAAGGCCTGGGTGGAGGAAGCCTGTGTCTTTGCTTCCACGCTGGTGGACCGCATTGTCACCGGATATCCCAGAGCCACGGAGCAGGAGGAGTGGGAGAAGCTGGGGTACGAAGACCGCATCATGGTGACCGGTGAGCCCTTTGCGCTGTGGGTGATTGAGTCTGACCGGGATATCAGCGGGGAGTTTGATCTGCCCGGCGCGGGGCTTCCCGTTATTTTCACGACGGATCATCACCCCTACAAGCAGAGAAAGGTTCGTATTCTGAACGGGGCGCACACTTCCTTTGTGCTGGCATCCTGGCTCTGCGGCAACGATATTGTGCGGCAGTCCATGGAGGATAAGGATGTCTGCGATTTCATGAATAAAACCATATTTGACGAGGTGATCCCCACACTGACCCTGCCGGAGGAGGAACTGAAGGAGTTTGCAGGCCAGGTGGTGAACCGCTTCAACAATCCCTATGTGGATCACGCGTTGCTTGCCATCTCCCTGAATTCCGTTTCCAAGTGGAGAGCCAGATGCCTTCCCAGTCTGCTGGGGTATGTGAATAAATTCGGAAAGCTGCCGGCGCATCTGACCTTTTCCATTGCGGCGCTGATGGCGTTCTATCAGGGAACCGAGATAAAGGACGGAGTGCTGAAGGGAGACCGGGACGGCCAGGCTTATGACATCAAGGATGACTTAGCTGTGCTGGAGTTCTTCCGGGACAATTGCGGGAAGGATACAGAGGACTTTGTGAAGAGTTATCTGGCCAGGGAGGATTTCCACGGGCAGGATCTGAATCAGGTTCCCGGTCTGACAGATGCGGTGACGGCTTATCTGCAGGATATCAGGACAAATGGAATGAGGGCGGCATTATGCAGAATTTCCTGAAAATAAACGAAAAAGACAGGGTAGTGGTGGCGCTGCGGCCCATCCCGGCAGGAGAGGCCATTGCGGTGGAGTCCGGGGGGCGGCTGCGTGAGGTAACTGCCAGGGAGGATATCCCGGCGGGGCATAAGATGGCGATCTGTGATATTCCGGCGGGAGGCGAGGTCATCAAGTATGGCTATCGCATCGGAAATGCGAAGGAGGATATCCCGGCGGGAGCCTGGATACATACGCATAATGTAAAGACGGCGCTGGGGGATCTGCTGGAGTATACCTACGAGCCGGTTCCGGCAGAGGAGCAGAGGACGGAGGATGTCACTTTTATGGGTTTCCGGCGCCCGGACGGCAAAGTGGGGGTTCGCAACGAGATCTGGGTGATTCCCACGGTGGGCTGCGTGAACAATGTGGCGGAAGCCATTGCAAGGCAGGCGAACGCCTGTGTGAAGGGGACGGTGGAGGAGGTTATCGCATTTCCTCATCCTTACGGATGTTCCCAGATGGGTGACGATCAGGAACATACCCGGAAAATACTGGCTGATCTGATCAACCATCCCAACGCCGGAGGCGTGCTGGTGCTGGGGCTGGGCTGTGAGAACAGCAACATTGATGTGCTGAAGTCTTATATTGGGGAGTATGACGGGAATCGGGTGAAATTTGTGGTAGCCCAGGAGTGTGATGACGAGATCGCAGAGTCTGTGGAGGCGGTGAAGGGACTGATCGACTATGCGGCGGGATTCCGGCGTGAGCCCGTGAGCGTAAGCAGGCTGGTCATCGGCATGAAGTGCGGAGGCAGCGACGGTCTGTCCGGCATCACGGCCAATCCGCTGGTGGGAAGATTTTCCGATAAGCTGATCTCCAAGGGGGGCACCACGATCCTGACGGAGGTGCCGGAAATGTTCGGGGCGGAGACGATTCTCATGAACCGCTGTGCCGACAGAGAGCTTTTTGAAAAAACTGTCGACCTGATCAACAATTTTAAGAATTATTTTAAGAGTCATAATCAGACCATTTATGAAAATCCCTCTCCGGGAAATAAAAAGGGCGGTATCTCCACGCTGGAGGATAAATCCCTTGGCTGTACCCAAAAGTCGGGCAGCGCGCCGGTGCGCGGGGTACTGCAGTACGGGGAGACCGTAAGTGCTCCGGGATTGAATCTGCTCAGCGCTCCGGGCAATGATCTGGTGGCAGCCACGGCGCTGGCAGCGGCAGGCGCGCAGATTGTGCTCTTTACTACGGGACGGGGGACGCCCTTTGCCTCTCCGGTGCCTACGGTAAAGATTGCCACCAATTCGGGCCTGGCGAAGAAAAAGTCCAATTGGATTGACTTTAATGCCGGCGTGCTGGTGGAAGACAGCACTATGGAGCAGGAGACGGAGGCGCTTTTTGATTATGTGGTGGAGGTTGCCTCGGGAAAGAAGGTCTGCAGCGAGGCGGCTGGTTTCCATGATATGGCGATTTTCAAGCAGGGTGTGACGCTGTAGAGGGGCATCACTCAGGGCTTGTTCCACGGGGACGCCGTCTGCAGGCAGGGATTCCTGTTCAGACGCGCTTTCACCTGGATGGGAACGCAGCATCAGAAAAGACAGAGGGGTTGTAAGGGAAGGAGAAGAGCAGTGGGGATGAAGGAAGAGTTGAAAAATGCGTTGGAGGCGGTGAAAACCGGAAATTTTGACGCGGCAGAGTCTGCAGTGGCGGGTCTGAAGCAGCTTTCCAGGAGGGAAAACGGTCTGTTTGAGCTGACAGAGGTGGATGATAATCTGTTTCAGGCGGCGCGACTTGTCTATCCTGTGTATGCCGCATATGAGACGGAGTGCAATAAGAAGGAGGGATATCCCGATCTCCTGGCACAGCTTCGGACTTTGCGGAAGGAACTGAAAAGGGAAAAAAGCCTGACAGAGACAGCGGCTTTTCTGGATGCTTTGATCTGCACGCTGGACTTTGTGAGCCCGCAGCTCTATGAGTACTACAGGGAGTTGGAGGAACTGTTCCGGGATACGGTCAGGGAGACCATACAGGTTTTTTATCATGACGGACATTTCCGGGAGGCGGACGACGGAGAGAACCGGGAGGCGGAGCAGCTTTTAAAGACCGCAATTGCACATGCGTCAGAGCTTCAGGTGCTGCTGGGTGAAAAGTACGAGAGATTTTCCGACATGTGTACCGGAGGAAACGGCGTATCCGAAGGAGAAGCAGTTCCGGATTCCGGCAGGGTAAGTGCCGATGAGGGCGGAGAGTCCGGAACGGAAATCCGGCTTGTCTGCCAGACGGCCAGAAATGCAGTCATTGAGATAGCGGACGGCGGGCGGTATTTTGCAAGAACCACCTATCGTGTGTTAGTGAACGGCACGGAATGGTCCAAAACGGACAGGGTAATTACCTCGCTTTATGGTCTGAAGCCGGACAGCGATTACGTTGTGGAAATTCTCGACGGGGAAAAGAAGGTCGGCCAGGTGCGGCTCAGAACAGATTATGAATTTGTTACGCTGGATGTGAGAGAATTCGGCGCCAGGGGTGACGGCGTGCAGGATGACACTCACTTTATTCAGGCGGCCATTATGGCCTGTCCCGAGAACAGCCGTGTGCTGATTCCTGCGGGAACCTACCGGATTACCAGTCTGTTTTTAAAGAGTCATATCCGTCTGGAGTTAGCCAGGGGCGCGGAGCTTAAAGCGTTTACGGAGAAGGAAAGATTTCCTGTCTTCCCCGGGATCATACAGAGCTATGACGAGACAGACCAGTATAACCCCGGCAGCTGGGAGGGCAACCCGCTTCCCATGTACACAGCCGTTATCTGTGGTGTCGGCGTGGAGGATGTGGTCATTTATGGGGAAGGAACGGTCAACGGAAATGCTTCCAGAGAGAATTGGTGGAAGAACGTCAAAGCGTATAAGGGAGTGTTTCGTCCCAGGCTGTTTTTTATTAACGGCTGTAAAAATGTGACGCTGCAGGGCGTCAACTGCTGTAATTCTCCTGCCTGGACGCTGCATCCTTACTTCAGTGACGACCTTAGATTTATTGACCTGTATATCAAAAATCCGTCGGATTCTCCCAACACGGACGGACTGGATCCGGAATCCTGCAGAAATGTGGATATTCTGGGAGTGCGCTTTTCCCTTGGAGATGACTGCATCGCCGTGAAGAGCGGAAAAATCTATATGGGGAAGACGTATAAAAGGCCTTCCGAAAAGATACGGATCCGTCAATGTCTGATGGAGGACGGTCACGGTGCGGTGACGCTGGGAAGCGAAATGGCAGGCGGTATCGTGGATCTTGCGGTGGAAGATTGTATTTTCCGGCATACGGACAGGGGACTGCGTGTCAAAACCAGACGGGGAAGGGGAAAGGACGCTGTCCTGGATCAGATCACCTTCCGCAACCTGGATCTGGATCATGTGATGACTCCTCTCGTGGTGAATTCCTTTTATTTCTGTGACCCGGACGGCAGAACGCCTTATGTGCAGTCCAGAGAGGCATACCCGGTGGATGACAGGACGCCTTCTGTCAGAAAGCTTGTGTTTGAAAATATGAGGTGTACAAACTGTCATGTGGCGGCAGCTTTTTTTGACGGGCTTCCGGAACAGAAGATTCAGGAAATTGTGATGAAAAATATATCCTTCCGCTATGCGGAGGAGCCCAGGTATGATGTGCCTGCCATGTCCGAAGGGGTGCCGAAGAGCAGCAGAAGAGGGCTGTTTGCAAGGAATGTGGCGAAGCTGTCTCTGGAAAATGTAACCGTGGAAGGCCAGGACGGGGAGGCGTATGAGTTTGTCGGAGTAGATGAGCTTCTGCGCGGCAACTGACAGGTTGATCGGAATTGTGTTATGCTCGGAAACAGGTTATTGAATATACATTGTAAATGACAGACAAATATTTTATAATCAGGTGAAAGACCGATTTTGATGGTTTATTTCGTATAATCAGAAAGAGAGGATAACCTGATGAAATCCAAATTAACCAATTTACTGCAGCTGTTTCGGGACGTTCTTCCGGCCCGCAATCTGGAGGAACTGGAGCAGAGACTGGCAAAGGCCCAGGAAAGCCATGATCTGGCCGGGCTGGCAAAGATTTATTATGATATGGGTGTTCACTGCATGAAGGGCGGCGATCCCAATCGGGCCATGATGTATCTGAGCCGGGCCGACTCCATCTTCAGTTCCCGGGATGATGTGTATGAGCAGGTGAAGGAGTCCGTTCGAGAGGATTGCTCCGACAGGATCATGCAGCTGGAAGAGGAGCCGCTTCTGACCAATCAGATTCCCGAACAGGTTCAGGAACAGGCGGAGTGGCTTCTGGACGATATTCAGACCCGCCTGTGGGGACTTCTGACCATGGCGCGTCTGGTTCAGGTAGGAAAACGGCTTGCCGGGCTTCCTGGCTGCGAGGTGTTGGGTGATTTGGGCCAGGCAGTGGATTTGATCCTGCGATCCTTTCAGGAACGGATATCACAGGAGGAGTTTCAGTTTCTTATGGATACCTGTGACCGGCTTTATGAGTTGGGGGATGATGAGTGCTTTTCGGATATGACCAGCCAGGCGGAAGTTCCCGGCGGGGCGCCCATTCAGGTGTTTGACTTAAATGGATTGTTGGTGGTGACGGAGCTTAATCTCTATCTCGACAGCCATATCCGCCTCCTGACCGAGGGGCCGGATAACAGTGAGGCGGAGACAGACTTGATTCCCTGTGCTCTTTTGCCGGACTATTACCTGCGCACCTGTAAGGAGGATTTGTCTCTGCTTCCCCAGATTCAGAAGGAAGTGGAGCGCATCCAGGCCGACTGTGAGTTTGTCCGTTCCAAGATCAGTTGGGATGATATTGCCCGGAAGGTTGCGGAATATAAGGAACTGGATATATTGGTTTGATATCTTTGCACGGAAGAACGCCTCGGGGGAGTCGTTCTTCTGGAACAGGATGCCCGCTGAAGCGGGCAGGGGAGTGTGAGAAGAGTTTCTAATTGCCGTTGGCAATTACTGCTCACAGCAAAGGCTGTTGCGCAGAGAAACTCTAAGTCTCACACGAAAGAACGCCTCGGAGGAGCCGTTCTTTTCGGAACAGGATGCCCGCTGAAGCGGGCAGGGGGGTAGAATGCAGTTAGGAATTCGATTACATGACACGACGAGGCTTCCCTTTGCGGAGAGGATTGCGGATGTTCATCGGTTGGGGTTTGCCTGCGGGCACCTGGCTCTGGCGAAGGTCATCGACGAGTTTCCCACTACGGATGAGGCGCTGACGCCGGGACTTGCCATGTATATAAAAAATGTGTTTGCAGAGAATCATGTGGATATTGCTGTGCTGGGCTGTTATCTGAATCTGGCGGATCCCAGGCAGGAGAGCCTGGAAAAGACGATTCACCGCTACATGGCTCACATCCGCTTTGCCTCCTGGCTGGGCTGCGGTGTGGTGGGCACGGAGACCGGCGCGCCAAATGAGACATATTCCTTTACTCCGGAGTGCCATACGGAGGAGGCGCTGCAGCTCTTTCTTAAAAATGTTCGCCCTGTGATTAAATATGCAGAGCAGATGGGAGTGGTGTTCGCCATCGAGCCGGTGTATCGTCATATCGTCTGGAATCCCAGGCAGGCAAGAAGAGTCTTGGATGAGATCGCATCCCCCAACCTGCAGATCATCTTTGATCCGGTGAATCTGCTGGATCTGGCAAATTATCAGGACAGAGAAGCTGTGATTGGGGAGGCCATCGAGTTGCTGGGGCCGGATATCGCCATGGTGCACCTGAAGGATTTCCGCATTGAGGACGGGAAGATGATCTCACTGGGATGTGGGCTGGGAGAGATGGACTACACGGATATCCTGCGGTTTATGAAGGAGAGAAAACCCTATATTCATGCGACTCTGGAGGATACAAAACCGGAGAACAATCAGCAGGTGAGGGAGTTTATTCTGAGGAAGTATGAAGAGGTGTAGACTGCTTTGGCAGTTAATACGAAGATGTGGAATGGCAGTGCAGGCCGATGAGGCAGGCACTGCCGTTTTGCGTCCGTGGGTTTTGATACGGAAAACACCGTTATTCTGCAGTGAATGCTGCAAAAAGCTGGACGGATGCAATGTTTTGAATGAAACTTGTAAAAATGGGTGATTATTCGTAATTATTGCAATGTTTCATTGACAATATGCTGCAAATCAGGTATGCTTTTCTATACAGGAAATTTCTTGATCAAAGGAATCACAAAATCAAAACACAGGAGGTTTATGTTCTATGAAGAAAAAAATCACAAAATCACTGTCCTTTTGTTTTGCACTGGTTCTGATGTTGTCTATGTTTTCTATGGCTGCGGCTGCGGCGGGGCATGTTCATAATTATGTGGTGACGACAGACTATAAGTATGACTGGATAAGTAATGATCAACACAGAATAACGGAGATACATACACATCTTTGCAGCTGTGGTGAAAAGTTTTATGAGACTCATGGTGAGAAAATGAAAGATCACGAGGCAGCTCCGGGAAGCCAGGTAAATAAAGGTTCTTATTGGGGAGATGGGTGTACATACACAGTCTATCAGTACACCTGTAGGGTTTGTAACCATACCTATACAAAAACAGAAGTCTCCATCCCTAAACCCGCATCCACAGAGCAGGCGGAATGACGAAGTGCGGAAGGGAGCATCCTATGAAATCGATCATGCAGATACTGCGCCAGCCGGGGAAAAGCCTTTCAGGGCTTATCTTAAGCGCGCTAGCGGCGGCCATCCTGGTGGTCAGCGCCGGGCAGTACAGCGCCACGGTTCTGACCCGGGCGAACCTGGACGACCGGTATGATACCCTGGCCCTGGTCTCCGATGAATATTTTTGGGAGCAAGAAGGGGACACGAATACTTACCATGTCACATTGCCGGAGGAATACCGGCAGTGGGCGGCGGATGTGATCCGCAGCCGCCCTGACCTGGTCGAGGGAGAGGCATACTCAGGAGGGCTTTCCGCCTATATCCCGGAGCTTGCGCCGGACAATTTCTCCCAGCATGAGGAAGGCTTTTACGGGGACGGCTATAATGACGGGAATCCTTATCGGTGCGCCGTGCTGGAGGTGACTCTGACCGGGATAGAAACCACGCCCCATGAGGATGCTTCATATTTTAAAGCCGACGATCTGGAGGAGCCCGTGAAAGTGAGAAGATCGATTTCCCTTCTCTGTACGGGGAGGATAGACAGAGTCATCGGTCTGGAACAGGGCTTTGAGCCTCCGGAGGGAAAAACCATAGCGCTCAATGTCATCGTCTGTGACGAGGAGGCGTTGGACGCCCTACAGTTAAACGCCGGACAGCGCTGCTTGGTCTATGGAATGGATTATTCCGATGTCCAGGGACGTGACATGAACGGTCTGATCTTGACCTGGCAGGACGCTTTTCAGGAACTGTTTGGTTTCGGATTGTCGAAGGAAGAGATCGCAGACCGGCTGGACTGCTTTATGACGGTCTGCGATTACAGCTCCCTGCCTGCAAGCGGTCCCGACGGGCAGGGACAGTTCGTTACATTCACGGCGGAGAGGCGGAATTATGATAAGCTCTCCGGTGTGGATGGTGGGTATCATTATGAGTATGTACCTGCGGAGGAATATATCCCCCATTACCGCGTTCCCACCATGACCAAGCTGGAGGGAGAAGCGGAGGAGTATCTGTCGTCGGAGGAGGGAAAGCTCTGGCGGCAGGCCCTGGAGGAGATGGAGATCAGCAACCACGGGTTCCCGGTGCTGGCAGTGGATAAGCTGGGTTATCAGGCGGCTTTTGCAAGAGGTCAGGCCAGGATCGTGGAGGGCAGGGACTTTACGGAGAGAGAGCGCACCGACGGAAGTAGGGTCTGCATCCTGTCCCAGTCCTTGGCGGCGGCAAACGGCCTGCAGGTGGGGGATACCGTCGACCTGAGATATTATGGCTATGACTACAACATCAATGCACAGCGACAGAGTATGGATCGCACCTCCCCGCCCGGCGCAGCGATTTATTCCCGGGCGGCGGGTTTTCTGACGGAGACGGAAGGGTATACCGTTGTGGGGCTGTACCGGCAGAACAACGCCTGGCAGAACGCCAATGATCCCTATGGCTTTACGCCAAATACGCTCTTCGTGCCCAAGGCCTCCGTCACCTGTGAAATGTGGATGAGAAGATCGGGGGTCTTCTACTCCCTGGTGCTGCAAAACGGAAAGCTTGCCGAATTTGAGAAGCTGCAGGAGGAGGTGGGCTATCCCGGCCTGTTCATCTGTACGGATCAGGGGTACAGCCAGATTGTCTCCGCCCTGGATGACTATGAGTCCGTATCTGTCAATGCGTTTTGGGTAGGCATTGCAGCCGCAGGGGCGGTAATGGTTTTATTTCTGATTCTCTTTCCCTTACAGCAGGGGAAGACTGTGGCCGTTATGCATTCCCTTGGTGCCGGCAGGGGAGAAAAGATCCGGCATGTGCTTGCGGGTTCGGCGGGTGTACTGATCCCGGGAGGGATTCTGGGAGGCATTATAGGAGCGTTGCTTTGGGGGCGGGTGACTGCCGGACTGATGGAGTCGGTGAATGTGGAGATTCCTCTGGAGGCCAATACGCCCGTCACAACGGTGGTTCTCACGGCAGCTTATGTGCTTTTCATGCTGGCAGCGGTTTTGGCGGCGGCGCTTCCCGTCACCAGGGAAAAGGGATTGAGAAAGGGAAAATAGAGGGAGGCATTTCAGGTATGCGTTATTTGTGGATACGGCTCAGGCGGAAGCCCTTTGCCGCTGTGGCGGTCGTTTTGTTTTCCGGTCTGATCGGGTTGGCACTCTGCAGCCTGCACAGGGGGATTCTTTCCGCACAGGGCCATTATGATGAGATTTACCGGCAGATCAAAGTGAACTGCACGGTCACGAATCTGACGGGAGATCAGTCGGATCAGCTGAATATTTCTCCTGATATTCATGTCCTGTTTACGGGGAATTCGGGGTACGGCTCCCCGGAGCTGATGGAGTGGGTGGAGGATGTACAGATCAAAAGCTCCATAAAATTTGTCTGGGAGGGAGAGGAATATACCCTGACAGGCATTACCTCCCTTCAGGCGGAACCCAGGCTCCGGCCCGAAAACGGCTGCACCATATTCTGGAACGAGGGCGCGGGGGAAGCCGTTTTTGCCGGGAGGGACTTACAGTGTATTCTTCCCTGGGAGCTGATGAAAAAGCTGCAGGAGCAGGAGACCCCGGAGGACTGCTTTGCGGTTCATCTGGCGGCTGATTTTTATCTGGAGACGGATTATGACGGTGTGTTTGAGATTGTGGGAACCTACGAGGGCAAGGAGGATAAGGCGATCTATTGTCCCTGGGAAACCTATCTGGAAATTTTCAGAAGTACGGGACGTACCGTGATGGCGGATTCCCTGTCTGCAACGCTTCGGAATAACGAGGATTTGGAGCTGTTTCGGGAGGAGGCGGCAAAATGGTTTGCCGAACCGGATGCCAGGGCGGCGGGAATGATTGAAAACGACGGATTTTTCCTTGCGCTGGATATCAATGATTCTCAGCTGAAGCAGGCCAAACAGAACCTGGAAAACAGCATTGCGGTAAACCGTATCGCAGCGGCGGCTATCTTTGTATTGTCCGCCGGGGCGGGGGCTCTTGTGGGAGTTTTGATGATTCGCAGCCGTAAACATGAAATTGCCTTAATGCGGACGCTGGGGACGTCTAATATGGGTATTTACATCTCCTGCGTCACAGAACAGGCGGTGTGTGTCATCTTGGGGACGGCTTCAGGAGGGGCATGCTTTATGTGGCAGCCGTTGTACCAGCTTTGTCTGTTTGCAGGGGTTTATCTTGCGGGGCTTTCCGTCACGCTTTGGGTATTTCTGCGGAAAAATCTGCTTACTGTAATAAAGGAGGAAGAATGATATGGGTATCACATTAAAATCGGTTTCCTACAGCTACCAGGGTAAGTACCAGACCGTCCGTGCGGTGGATGATGTCTCTTATGATTTTGAGCCGGGAAAGGTTTACGCCATTGTTGGCAAGTCCGGCTCCGGAAAGACCACGCTGCTTTCCCTGATGGCGGGACTTGACCTGCCTGTGGAAGGTGAGATTCTGGTGGATGGCAGGTCCACCAGGGAGTGGGACAGAAACCTGATGCGCAGGGACGCGGTATCGGTAATCTATCAGAACTATAATCTGTTTCCGCTGCTTACCGTACAGGAGAACATACAATATCCCTTAAGCCTGAAAAAACTGCCAAAGGGAGAAGCGCTCACTCTTACAAAGGAAGCCAGGGCCAGGGTAGAGCTGCCTGAGCACTATGACAGGCGGCTGCCCAAACACCTATCGGGAGGCGAACAGCAGCGGGTGGCCATTGCAAGGACCCTGGCGCAGGGCTGCAAAATTATTCTTGCCGACGAGCCCACGGGAAATCTGGATTCCGCAAATACACGGAATATCGTGGAGATTCTCTGCAGCCTTGCCCATGATGACGGCTGTACCGTGATTATTGTCACCCATGACACCGCGGTGGCGGAGCAATCCGACGTGGTTATTCAGATGAAGGACGGAAGCATCTGCCTGTAGAGATTTTATTTTTTCCTTATTCTTAATTCTGTGTACGCGCCGTCTGGTTTGCTGTATAATGTTGACTCGGAAGGACATTGAGTCAACTTCTGATTCCATGTGCGCTGAAGCACACGAAATCATGGTATAATCGGAATGAGAAAAGGAGGGAAGTTCTCATGTGGAAAAATAAGAAATGGTTATCCGGGCTGCTGGCAGTTGCGGCAAGCCTTCTGCTGACGGGCTGCGGGGAAGGCTATTACGGAGAAAACTATTACGAATCTTCGCATATGTCCGTGTGGGAGGATGAAGGCGATCGCCAAACCGTTCAGGAGGACGCAGGACAGAGTCAGGCCGGACGGGAGGAAGGAGAGAGTCGGTTCGGGCGGGAAGACGCAGGGCAGAGTGCGTCGACATGCCAGACAGGAGACGCGGAACGGGATCCGGCGCAGGATGAGGACGATGTCGCGGGAAATAAGACCGCGTCAGGAGAAACAGGGGAAGGTTTTTCGGAAGGGACGGAGTCATTTTGGAATGACAGAAAGCCCTCCGGTGAAAATCAGAACGATCCTGCAGGCCCGGGTCAGGAACTGGACGAGTACGGCGTCTATACCTCCATGGAGGATGTGGCGTTATACCTCTATACATACGAAGAACTGCCGGACAATTTTATCACCAAAAAAGAAGCCAGGGCCCTGGGCTGGGAGGGTGGTTCCCTGGATCCCTATGCTCCGGGTATGTGCATCGGGGGCGACTATTTCGGAAATTACGAGGGCAATCTGCCGGAGGAAGAGGGCAGGGAGTACCACGAATGTGATATTGACACTTTGGGCGCCAGGAGCAGAGGGGCAAAGCGTATCGTGTATTCCAACGACGGGCTGATCTACTATACGGAGGATCATTATGAAACGTTTACACTATTGTATGGGGAATAGGAGGAAAGAGAAAATCCGGATCTGCCTGTAATGGGAGTCCGGATTTTCTCTTTTTGTTCCCTTATAGGAAATTGCGCCGTCAGGCGCATGCATTCACGAGTTTGCGAAGCACTCTTTTTTCCCTTATTTCAGGAAGGTGCCAAGAATACTTCTTCCCAGCTGTGCGCCCACGTTTCCGCCAAGCTTCTTGCCGAAGGAACCGCCGAGGGTCTTTCCCAGGGTATTGCCTACCTCCCGGCCGATGGTGCCGGCGGCAGAGCTGGCTACGCTCCGGATGCCGGATTTCATGGCTCTCTGCTTCTTCTCGGACTCCTTCTGTGCGGCTTTTTCGGCTGCAATCCGCTCCTTCTCAGCGGCCTTTTCGGCTGCAATCCGCTCTTTTTCGGCGGCTTTTTCCGCTGCAATCCGTTCCTTTTCGGCAGCCTTCCGGTCTGCCTCGTCCCGCTTCTGCTGCTCCATCTCCAGAGCATCCTGCTGGCGTTTCCGCTGGAAAAACTCGTAAGCGCTGTCGGGATCCTCCGCATTTTTATAGCGCAGATAAAGATTGTTCATCAGAACCTCCTGCTGCTTTTCCTCGTCGGAGATGGGACCCATAAGGCTCTGGGGCGGCAGGATCCGGCACCTCTTTACCACGGTGGGAATACCGTCCTCGTCCAGTACGGACACAAGGGCTTCGCCTGTTCCAAGCTCGGAGAGAACCTTCTTCGTGTCAAAGGCGGGGTTCACCCGGAAGGAGGCTGCCGCTGTTTTGATTCCCTTTTCATCTGCCGGGGTGTAGGCCCGCAGGGCATGCTGGATTTTGTTGCCCAGCTGGCTCAGGACGCCGTCGGGAATGTCTTTGGGGGCCTGGGTAATAAAGTAGATGCCTACGCCCCGGGATCGGATCAGCTTTACGATCTGTTCGATCTTTTCCTGCAGGGTTTTGGACACGTTGTCAAAGAGCAGGTGTGCTTCGTCAAAGAAAAATACCATGCGGGGCTTGGCGGGATCTCCGATTTCAGGGAGGGTCTCAAACAGTTCCGACAGCATCCACAGAAGGAAAATGGAGTACATGGTGGGGTCGTTTACCAGCTCCCGGCAGTCCAGAATATTGATGGTTCCTCTGCCGCCTGCTCCGGTGGAAAACCAGTCCGCGATATTCAGAGCGGGCTCCGTGAAATATTCCTCCGCGCCCTTTGTCTCCAGGGCGACGATATGGCGTATGATGGTGGTCACGCTCTGCTTGGGAATGTTTCCGTATTCCATGCTGAAGTCTGCGGCGTTTTCCCCGATGTACTGCAGCATGGCTTTCAGATCCTTGGTGTCAATGAGAAGCAGGCTGTTGTCGTCCGCAATTTTGAAGGCGATGTTCAGCACATCTGTCTGGGCGGGGGTCAGATCCATAAGCCGTCCCAGCAGGATAGGGCCCATTTCGGAGATTGTCGTGCGAAGCGGGATTCCCATTTTGCCATACACATCCCAGAAGACGCTGGGATAGGCCTGGAAGGAAAAACCGCACCGATTCAAACCAAAGTAGTCTATGCGCTCCTGCATATCGGAGCTTTCCTTGCCCGGGCGGCACATTCCGGCAAGATCTCCCTTTACATCAGCGAGGAATACCGGCACCCCCGCGTCGCTGAAGGATTCGGCAAGCACCTTTAAGGTGACTGTCTTGCCGGTGCCGGTTGCGCCTGCAATCAATCCGTGCCGGTTGGCCATCCTGGGCAGAATACACACCTTTTCGCCGTCGGAGTCACCGATCCATATTTTGTCATCATAATACATGATAAAAATCCTCCTGTTTTTGATTTCCTGGTTTACTACCAGTATACTGGAAAACCGGAATGGGAACAAGTGTTTTTTTGTTCAACTAAAGCGGGGCGGCAGTCTCACTTTCCCCTTGCCACCTTTGCGGGATACCAACGCTGAAACCACACGGTAAAAAGGCCCATCAGGGCAGGCAGAACAGAATTGACCGCGCCGGTGTAGGGTCTGATCCGGGTTCCCATCAGGAAGAAGGTCCAGATGGGCGTCAACAGGTATAAAATGCCCCACATCAGAGTGAGAATCCGGTTTGTCTTTAAAAACAGAGGATTCTGCAAGGCGGATTCTCCATTGTATTCGTTCATGGAATAGTGGGCTGTCAGGGGGATTTTCCCGAAGCAGGTTACAGTCCACATGATTCCGAATGCCAGATAGGACAGCGGCAGGATGATTCCGGCGTTTATCCCAAGCAGTGCCGCGATGGAAAAGCCGCCCACCAGGGCCTGGCTTAAAATATCGTAGAGGGTTTTCTTATTCCGGAAAAAGAGCAGTGGAATCAGCAGACAGATGCCAATGCTGATATAGCTTCCGGCAAAACTGTCGATTCCTGCGAATACCCAGAAGGCGATCCAGGGAATCAGCAGGATATTCATATTGGTATTTTTTGTGGGAAGATGCATTTCACCGGCGGATCCCGCAGCGGTTTCCGGCCGGTTTTCGGAGGGACTGCTTCCGGGTCCTCCAAAATAATCGTCCCATTTCAGCATCAAATTAAAATCACCCTTCACCCGGTAGAGCTGTTTCATCAGCGCCTCGTCCCCGCGGATTTCCCCGGCGGCGATGGAGCGCCATACGGACAGCGGTGTTTCAATTCGGGTAGTGGCGGCTTTTGAACCATCTGTCAATACCCGGCTTCCATCCTGCCCCATGACGATCTGATAGCTTTCGTCCACATCCGTATAGTACATTTCCAGCACTTGTTCTCTGCCGGAATAGCTTTCCTTTCTGTAAAGCAGGGCCATTTGTCTGGTAAAAATCAGAGCGTCGGATTCCTTTTCTCCGCCCGGCTTTTCAATGCCCCAGCTCAAATCTGCCCAGCGCTCGAAGGTTTCCCGGGGATACAATAATTCCGCCAGCTTATTCTTTGTCTCCGGCAGGATTTGGCCTGCGATATATTCCTTTCCTGCTTTCCGGACATATCCCAGATATTCGTCTGTCCTTTTTGTCAGCTCCGGCACCCGGAACAGCTCTCCCTGGCCGCAGAAGAGAGTGGTATAGTTGTCTTTGCCGCAGATATGGTCGAACAGGCTGTACACGCCGTCGTAATTTCTTTCCGCAGTGTAAAATCCGCAGGTGGAGATGACCACGGTGCGTTTTCCGCTCATGTCATATCTGGAGGGGTGGCTTCCGCTGCCGGTCTGCGTTTCGTCGTCTGTCATAAAGGGCAGCACCATGGGAAGCTGTCGGTCGATCAGGTTTTTCAATGTCCCGGGAACTGTATAATAATACAGGGGGAAGCTCCATATGGTGACGTCTGCCCACAGCAGCTTTTGGATGACCTCCTGCATGTCGTCCCGGATGCAGCAGCTTCCTGGGGTTTTATTCCAACAGGAGAAGCAGCCCAGACAGGGACGGATTTCCAGGGTATTCACCTGGAGCTCATCCAGTTCAAAATCGCTGTTCTTTGCCTGGGCGACTTCCTGCATTCCGCCCACAAAGGCTCTTGTCAGTTTCATGGTGTTGCTTCTGTTTCCCTTGGGGCTGCCATTGATCACCAAAATTTTCATAGGCCGTCGTTTTCCTCCGATTGATGAAAGATACAATTTCCGCTGAATGGCCATACGGCCGTTTTCTGCTCGGAATAAGCATATTATAGCATAGTTGTGCCGGTTTCGGGAAGTGTTTCGGAAGCCGGAAGAGGGGAGCGGAGCGCTGAGGGAGGAATGGTATCCGGTTCCATCGGATTTGTGATAGTTTTGAGCGGATTTTGTAAAGCGTGCAATGCAAAAATCCGGTAGACTGAAAGAAATGGGGCGGTCTGTCCGAAAATACCGGATGAGCCTGCCGGAAAGGAATCGTTTGGGGAAGTGTGTATGGAACAAGATTGCAGGGAATCCCTTTCTCCCCGGGAGAGGGCGAGGGAGCTGCTGGAAAAGCTGAGTGTGGAGGAAAAAATTGCCCAGGTGAGCTGTTACCTCTGGGGGCATGGTGATTCGGAGGAGATATTAAAACACGGAATCGGTCATGTATCCACCCTGGAGATCAGGGATGTGAAAACCCTGGAGGAGGCGGCGGAGAAGCTGATACAGATTCAGAAGCAGGTGATGGAAAACAGTGAACACGGGATTCCCGCCATTTTTCACATGGAAGGGTTGTGCGGGGCGCTGATACAGGAGGCCACAAGCTTTCCCTCCGGGGTGGGCAGGGCTTCCTCCTGGGATCCGGAGCTGGAGGAGCAGATCGGCGGGATCGTGGGCCGTCAGGAGAGGGCGGTTGGTATCACCCAGACCCTTGCGCCGGTGCTGGATATCTCCAGAGACTCCAGGATGGGCAGGCAGTGTGAGACCTACGGGGAGGACTGTACGCTGGCGGCAGCCATGGGAAGCGCCTACACCAGAGGAGTACAGGGAAGATCCGCAGGGCGGCAGACGGACGCCTGTGCAAAGCATTTTTTGGCCTTCCACAATTCTCTGGGGGCCATTCACGGAGCGAATGTGGAGATCGGGGAGCGGCAGCTTCGGGAAATTTACGGCAAACCCTTTCAGGCAGCTATCGCGGAGAGCGGGCTGAAGGGGGTAATGCCCTGTTATTGCTCGGTCAACGGGAAACCGGCCTCCGCCTCCCGGGAGCTGCTCACGGGGCTGCTTCGGGAGGAGATGGGCTTTGAGGGTGTGGTGGGAGCGGACTACAGCGCCATCGCCAACGTACATACGGTACAGCATCTCTATGAGAGCGCCGAGGAGACAGGGCTTGCCTGCATGGAGGCGGGGATGGACGTGGAGCTGCCGAGTACCTATGGCTATACGCAGGAGCTGGGCAGGTGGTTTGCGGAGGGCAGGGCGGACATGGCGGTTCTGGACCGGGCGGTGGAGCGTGTGCTCTGCGCCAAGTTCCGCATGGGGTTGTTTGAAAATCCCTTCGCTCTGACAGGGAAGGCGTTAAAAGAAGAATTCCATGGTTTTGGGGACAGCGCGGTAACGCTGCAAAGCGCAAGGGAATCTTTGGTTTTGCTGAAAAATGACAGGAAGATACTTCCCATTGACCGGAGGATAAAAAAGATTGCCCTCATCGGCTGCCATGGAGACAACGCCCGGTATTTCTTCGGCGGTTATACGCATCTTTCCATGGTGGAGGCCATCCATGCGGCGGCAAATTCCCTGGCAGGAGTGGATGCGGCCAACGCGCCGGGCTCCCGGAGGATGGTTACCGTGCCCGGCACCCAGATTCAGGACGATGAGACGGAGGAGTTTGCGGCGGTGCTTGGGCACCTGGCGCCGGAGTGTCCCAGCCTTTTGGAGGAGCTGCGGGCCAGGCTGCCGGAGTGTCAGGTATTGTACGCATATGGCTATCCCAAGGCGGGCAGCGATACCTCCCGGTTTGGAGAGGCGCTGGCCGTGGCACGGGAGGCGGATCTGCTGATTCTGACGCTGGGAGGAAAGAACGGATCCGGTTCCATTGCTTCCATGGGCGAAGGTGTGGACGGCACGAATATCAATCTGCCGGAATGTCAGGAGCAGTTCCTTCTGCAGGCGGCCGAGCTGGGGAAGCCCATGATCGGGGTGCACATGGACGGAAGACCCATTTCCAGCGATGGGGCGGACAGCTGTCTGGATGCTGTTCTGGAGGCGTGGAATCCCTCCGAAAAGGGAGCGCAGGCCATTGTGGACGTGCTGCTGGGAGACTACAATCCCGGCGGAAAGCTGACTTTGTCTGTGGCAAGAACCGCGGGACAGTCCAGTCTCTATTATAATCATCCCAACGGGTCCGCATGGCATCAGGGGGAGAGCATCGGCTTTTCCGAGTATGTGGATCTGCCCCATACGCCCAGATATTTCTTCGGGTACGGATTGTCTTACACGGATTTTGAGTATTCGGACTTGAAAATCGGTGCGGCATGCTGCGCAGACAGAGCCGCCGTCCATCCCTGGGAGCAGGTGCGGATCAGTCTGACGATTCAAAACACCGGCGGCAGAGCGGGGGATGAGGTGGTGCAGCTCTATATCAGGGACTGCTTTGCCACCATGACCAGGCCTGTGAAGGAGCTGGCGGGATTTCGGAGGGTTCATCTGGAGCCCGGTGAGAGCAGGCGTGTGAGCTTTCTGATGAAAGCCGGGCAGATGGCGTTTTTGGACGAAAACATGCGTTGGAAGATCGAAAAGGGGCGCATGGAGGTTCAGGTGGGCGCATCCTCGGAGGACATCCGCCTGACCGGCAGCTATTTTGTGACGGAGGACGGTTATACCGATTCCCGCAGCCGGGGTTTTTACGCGGAATGCGAGGAGATTTCTCAGGACAATTTGCCCCAGGGAGTGGGCGGACAGGAGGAAAGATGAGCGAAAAGGTGATCTATGACGCAAGGAAGGATCCATACTATGCGAAGCCGTTTATCGATGCGGATGAGATGAGGGAGCGCAAGATGCCGGACGGCAGCAGGGTTCCTTTCCGTTATGTGCACGGGGGCTTTGAGGGAACGGGGGCAAAGTATGTCTTTTGCTTTCCGGAAAAGAGCAGCTTCCGGGGGCGCTTTTACCAATATCTGTGTCCTTTCCCCGGACCGGACGAGGAGGTGGCCTCCCTTGGCAGAAAAGGGGAGGACGATATCATTGCCTTCTGCCTGCACAACGGCGCTTACTTTATAGAGACAAACATGGAATCAAAAAGCGCGTTCGGCGGTCATCCGGAGCCTGAAAAGATCTGGAAATCCAGCGCCGCGGCGGCAGAGTATTCCCGAAGGGTTGCCATGGAGTATTATGGCTGTGAGAGACCCTATGGTTATGTGTTCGGCGGCAGCGGCGGGGGTTATAAGTCCATTGCCTGTATCGAGAACACCAACGCCTGGGACGGGGCCTGTCCCTTTGTCATCGGCTCACCCTATTCCCTGCCCAATACCATCACGCTTCATGTGCAGGGGATGCGCACTCTTCGGCACGCTGTGGGAAAGATTTCGGACGCTCTGGATGCGGGGGGCAGCGGAGACATGTATGCGGGGCTGACAGAGGACGAGGCCAGGATGCTGCGGGAGATCACTCTCATGGGATTTCCGCCCCAGGCCTGGTTTATGGAGGCGGCAGGGCATTGGGACGACGGCTCTCTGCCGGTGCTGCTGCCGGGAATCCGACAGAGCGATCCGGAATATTTTCGGGATTTCTGGGAAAAGCCCGGCTATCTGGGCACGGAGCCGGGCAGCAATGCCCTGCGGGACAGGCTGCAGTTTAAGAGCCGGGTGGTGGGGATTCATCTGCCCGGGGAAAAGAGCGGCAAAGCCGCCGAGGAAGAATATTCCAACGGGGTTGACACGGCCTGGAAGAAGGCTCTGGTGGACGGAAACGGCGCCTGGATTGAGCTGGAGGAGGTTCCCTGCGGGGAGGATCTTTATCTGAAGGGAGTGACCATCGGCTTTGAGACCGGGGCTGCCGTGGGAAAGACCATGCTTCTGGGAGACATTCAGGGCAGGGGCATCACCATCGGCATGTGTTACGGCATGGACGATATGGAGGCGGTGCTGGCATCCGTCAGGCCGGGGGATATCCTGACCCTGGATAATTCGGATTACATTGCGGTTCAGTCCTACTATCGGCATCAGGTGCCCCCGGATCCGGCCTTTCACGCCTGGGATCAGTTCCGCGGGGCGGACGGCGCACCTGTCATTCCACAGAGGGAAAACATTATGGGGCCCGGCTTCTGCGGCACGGGAACGGTGCAGGAGGGAACCATTCAGGGCAAGGTGATCCTGACCCAGTCCCTGATGGATGAATCTACCTGTCCCTGGTGCGGCGACTGGTACAGAAGCGTTGTGAAAAAGGCCAAGGGCAGCGAGGAGGATTTCCGCATCTATTATTATGAGAGATGTCTTCACGGGGATGTTTCCGGTCTGGATACGGACAGGATCGTTAACTATCTGGGGGGACTGAAGCAGGCGCTTCTGGATATCAGCGACTGGGTGGAGCGGGGCATCGAGCCTGTGCCCTCCTCCTGTTATGAGACGGAGGGCGGCTGCGTCCGCATCGCAAAGACGGCCCGGGAGAGAAAGGGATTGCAGCCGGTGGTTTCCCTCACCGCAAACGGGGAGATCTGTGCCCGTGTAGAGGCAGGCCAGCCGGTGAAACTGACAGCCGTGGCAGAGGTGCCCGAGGGCGCGGGGGCAGTGACGCAGCTGCAGTTTTCCTTCTCGGATCCGCTGTTCGGCACCTGGGCGCGGAAGGAGGGCGGCGGGGACTACGGCGATTTCCTGTCCCGGGGCCGCTCGCAGCGGGTGAATGGTGAGCTTTTTACCTATGTGACAGAGGAGGGCTTAAATGCGGGCACGGCAACTGTGACCACAAGCTATGACAGGCCCGGAACCTATTTTGCCACCGCTTTTGTAAAAAGCCAGAGAAGCGGCGACCGGGACGAGATATTTACCCAGGTGAAAAATCTGGCAAGAGCGAGGATCATTGTGGAATAGTGTAAATCCGGCCTGGTTACTTCAACAGGTCGGATTTGTTGTAGTTACAATCGGATTTCATAAAGACTTCAGGAAAGGTTTCTGCCATAATGGGTACAGAAAAGAAAAAAGAAACCGGGTTCTGTGCGGGAGCAGGAACGGCTTTCCGGGAAAAGACAAGGAGGATTCTATGAAAGGGTTCAGGAAATTTGCAGCGGCGGCTGTCTGCGGTATGATGGCGCTGTCCATGGCGGGCTGCGGCGATTCAGCCGGCGGCGCCTCGGAGGATCATACATACAGCGTATGGCTCTACACCGGACAGGACGCGTCTTATTATACGGATTATGCGGAAAATCCCACGATTCAGTATCTGCTCAGTAAGACCTGGGGGGAGAACGAGGACAGGATTTCGCTGGAATTCCAGGTGCCTCCCGCAGGGGGACAGCTGAATAATTACGAGACCATGATGGCTACCGGGGATTTTCCCACTCTGATGCAGAACTCCGTGGCGGACGCTCCGCCCAGGATGCTGGAAGCGAAGAAGATCATTGATCTGACGGATCTGGTGAAGGAATATATGCCCAACTATTACAATCTGATTCAGACCAATGAAGCGGTGCGGAGCAAGACGGTATTTGATATCGACGGGGAGGAAAAGATCCTGGTCATCAGCGGCGTCAACGAGGACTATCCCTACTACTGGTCCGGCACCATGTACAGAAGGGACTGGGTTGTAAAATACGGAAAGAATCCTCAGACCGGGGCTGCCTTTACCGGCGGCTATTCCGATCCGGCGGACGCGGACAGCTGGACGGATGATGTGGTGTTCCCCAGCGGAAATACGGATCCCGTCTATATCAGTGACTGGGAGTGGATGTTTGAAATCTTCGAGACGGCCATGGCGGATCTGGGGATCACGGATTCTTATTGCACAAGCATGTATTATCCTGGCTATATGTGGTCCGGCGGACTGGTCTCCTGCTTCGGAGAGGCAATTCCCATCTGGTACAAGGGTTCTGACGATCAGGTGCGCTTCGGCGGCGACTCGGAATCCATGCGGGCTTACTTTCAGTGCCTGAACAACTGGTATGAGAAGGGGTGGCTGGATCAGGACTTCAACGAGAGAACCAGCGATATTTTCTACGCCATCGACGACACGAACAAGCGCCTGGGCAAGGTGGGCATGTGGATCGGTTCCCAGGGCGAGCTGGGAGGCAGGCTGGACCTCCATGACGGCGGACTGACGGAGGGGATTTATGCGGCGGGCTGTGCATGGCCCATCAATGACCTGTACGGAACGGAGGAATGTAAAAACGTGGAGCCCTGGGCTACTCAGGCGGCGACAGGGCTGACGAGTACCGGTTTCCTGGTGATGGACGGCGCTCAGGAGAAGGATCTGGGTCCTCTGCTTAGTATGTTGGATTATCTGTATACGGAGGAGGGCGCAGTGCTCCATACGCTTGGTGTGACTCCGGCGCAGTTGGAAGAGGCGGGGCTTGATTCCTCGTTCTTTACCAGGAACGGTATAGAGAACGGTACTTATACCATGGGAGAGGACGGACGTTATAAAAAGGTGGCCGCCATTACCAATGATGCGGGTGGACTGCTGATAGCCGCCTGTGCCGACAAGCTGCCCGGAATGACGCTGGTGTCCGGCGTGGACGAAGGCTATGCGGAGACCTATGAGCACAGTCTGGAGCTCTGGGTAAAGTATACCAACAAGGGACAGATGTGGGGCTGCGACGCATTTTCCAATATTTCCAGCGAGGATATGAAGGTGATCGATGATTCCCGTACCAAGGTACTGAACTACATGGAGCAGCATGCCTATGAGTTTATCAAGGGCGTCACGGACATTGACAGCGATGAGGACTGGGGTACCTGGTGCACCATGCTTCAGAAGTTCAATCATCAGAAGGTAACTGATCTGCTGCAGCCCTATATTGACCAGAATCCTTTTATCGGATAGAAGAGGAGAAGATTCCATGGCGAGAGAAAGAAATGTTTTTAAGCCCATGAAGGTGTCGTGGAAGCAGGATATGAAGCGGAATGGAACGGTGTACCTGATGTTTCTTCCCGCGTTTCTCATGACATTCGTACTCAGCTATCTTCCCATGTTCGGCATTGTCATGGCCTTTGAGGACTATGAGGTGCGAAAGGGCTTCTTTGGGAGCAAGTGGGTGGGACTGCAGAATTTTGTTGATCTGTTCGGCGGCGGAGATTTTCTGCCGGCGCTGAGAAACACCTTGTGCATCGCCATTATCAAGGCCACCGTAGGCTTTGTGTTTCCGATTATCTTTGCCTTTCTGCTCAGTTTGCTGAAGAGCAGAAGATATAAGAGAACGGTGCAGACCTGTTCCTATCTGCCCAATTTCGTGGCTGCAGTGGTGGTGTGCGCCCTGTTTACGGAATTTCTGGCCAAGGACGGCCCCCTGACCATGTTGTTGACGAAATTCGGCGCGGAGAACCAGAACTGGTTTGCAAACGACAGGATACCTGTGTTCTGGATAATCTATGTGCTGATGGGCGTGTGGCAGGGCATCGGCTGGGGCTCCATCATGTATGTGGCGGCCATCGCAACGGTGAACGGCGATCTCCATGAGGCGGCGGCTATCGACGGCGCCACCAGGCTCCAGAGGCTCTTTAAAATTACTCTGCCCTGTATCATGCCCACCATTGTGATGATGTTCGTGCTGAACATTGGCCTGAGCTTTTCCACAGGCTATGACAATATTCTGCTTCTGTATATGCCTTCCACCTACAACGTGGCGGACACGGTATATACCTACACCTACCGGCTTGCCTTCGGCGGAGGAGGAAACAATTACAGCCTGTCGGCGGCATCAGGTCTGTTTCAGTCTCTGGTGAGCACAGTACTGCTGATCGGTTCCAACACATTGAGCAGGAAGTTTGGTGACGGTCATTCGCTGTTTTAAGGAGGAGAGGGAAATGAGTCTGAGAAAGAAGAAAATAGACGGAAACGACGACAACAGAGTCTCCTCCATGGTGGAGCACCCCGGCGTGGGCGACAGAGCGGTGGATGTGATTGTGATCCTGCTCTGTGGGCTGGTGGCATTCTGCAGTCTGGTGCCCATGTGGCATGTGCTGATGAGTTCCCTGTCGGACGGCAAGATCCTGATGACACATGAGGGGGTGGCGTGGCTGCCCCAGGGAGGATTTACCCTGGATGGTTATCGGCACATCTTCAGCGACAGCAGCATAATCACCGGCTATGTGAACACGGTAATTTATACGGTTTGTGCCACGGCGCTGGGATTTTTTATCTCCTGTACCGCAGGCTATGCCATGAGCCGTGACACGAAACTTAAGACAGTGATGATTATGGTGATGATGTTTACCATGCTTTTCGGCGGTGGCATGGTGCCCACCTATATGGTGATTAGGAAGCTGGGCTGGGTTGGCACCAGGCTTGCGCTGATCATCCCCGGGTGTACCAACGCTATGTTCATGATTATGATGATGAACGCCTTCAACTCCGTGCCAAGGGAGATGTACGAGGCGGCCAGAATCGACGGGGCGGGCCATTTCCGCACCATGAGCCGGATTATGCTGCCCCAGGCCATGAATCTGGGAGCCGTTATCATCTTAAACAGTGTGGTAGGGCAGTGGAACTCCTGGCTTCAGGCATCCATCTATGTGCCAAACAAGAGAGGACTCTGGCCGCTGCAGCTGTTTATTAAGGAAATTACGGCCAACAACGAGAACTTTCTGCAGTCCTCCAACCCGGATTACAGCAGATACCTGATCCGCTACGCGGTGATCGTGGCGGCCACGCTGCCTGTGGTGGTACTGTTTCCCTTCTTTCAGGATAAACTGGAAAAGGGCGTTATCGCAGGGGGAATCAAAGGTTAAGAGGGACGCCTTCCGCTCAAAATTTCTTGCATGTGTCTGGTCGGTATGCTAACTTAGAAAGCAGGATAAGACCGGAACCGGTATGGAAACAGGAAGAAAGGGAGGCGGAGAAAAATGTTTAACAATTATGCCATGTATGACTATGAGATCATTGAAAGCGCGGAGGAGGTTTGTTCCGGAAAGCTGGTTCTTTCTCTGGATGATCTGCATTTTCTGCTGGATAATGTCGTGCGTGAGGCCATGAACAAGAAGGCGGAGGATCGGCTGGTATTCGGGGTTTTTCAGGCCATGCTCTCCAGTGTTGATCAGGATGACGACAGTGAGATGCTGAATGTTTTTGATGCTGTTGTACTGATTCTGAGAAATATGGAGAATTCGGAGAAGGCGCTTGACATGACGGCGGAGAGTGGCATCAGCTTTACGGAGACAAGATATTGCCAGGGAGAGCTCACCTGCCTGCGGGATTATATTCTGAAGTGGGTCTTTCATATAAAGATTGTGGACAAACTGTTCCGTCTGGGCGTTGATCTGAACGCGCCTCTGGTTGCCGGGAAGACCACGGCATGGATAGCGGCGGACAGGGATTATATTCTGAAAAAACCGTGGATGGATACGGACATTGAGGAGGAACTGGCAAGGGCAGTGCGGTATTTCAGCCGGGAATCCATGGAAACGCCGGATAAGAACGGATTTTCCGCCGTTCATATGGCTGCCAAAAGGAATCATGCGAGAATGCTTCAGGCCATGGCGGATGCGGGGGTGAACATGAATGTCACCACGGATTCCCGCAAGGATCCGGGCTCTACGGCGCTGCATCTGGCCTGCCTGCAGGGATATTCGAATATTGTTGAGCTTTTGATATCCGTAGGCGCGGACGATACCATTCTGAATGTACAGGAGGAATCGCCGGCGCATACGGTGCTTTTTCATGATTATATAACGGGGTCAAAAAGGCTGACTCAGGATGAGCGAATTGCGCTGGCAAAGGCGCTGAAGCATGTGGATGTCCCCGGGAAGGACGGCAGGACGCCGCTGATCGCCGCCCTGAGCGATGACAATTACGGCATAAGGTGCGCTCTTGCGCCTGTGTTTGTGGAAAAGGGCGCGGACGTAAACCACAGGGATAATTTTGGAAATACGCCCCTGCTTCTGGCGGAGGGAACAGATATTGTGAAGGTGTTGGTAAAGGCCGGCGCGGATGTGAACGCCAGGGACGGCAAAGGCGACACTCCGCTTCATCATGCGCTGCAGAGAATGGCGGGACAGGAGGCGCGGTATCTGATCAAAAAAGGCGCGAATATCCGTGTGGAAAACGCCGAAGGGGTTACGCCTCTGCAGCTTGCGGTTGAAAAAGGGGTGGAAGATGTGTTGCCTCTGATGGGCATAACAGTGTGAGATGAGCTTCTTATGGACGTCGGCAGCTTTTGTCGGCAGCAGGAGCCGCTTTGTGGGCAGGCTCCGGGTCTCACACCGAAGAAAAGGAGGTGGGCATCTGGCAGGGAAAGGAAGCAGAAGATGGAATACGCTTACGGGAAGGCTGGCTTATCTGGTGACGTGTACCTTTCTTCCCGTAAATCTGCTGGCGATTATTGTGAGCGGGATGATTCTGCTGCAGGCAGCGGAACAGATTCAGGATGCCCGGCAGAGAGAGCTGGATATGGCCATGAACCGGATGGCCGTGAACCTAGAGAGACTGGAGGAGGATTTTTCGGGATTTCTTGTCAGTTATATGACGGAACTGACGCTGGCCTCCAAGCGTAATCAGCTGGCGGAGATTGAGATGCTGGGCAGGCTGAAGGAGATGGAAGGAGCCTCCGGAATGGCAGGGCTGGTGTGGCTTGGCCATAAGGGGGAGGGCAGGGTCTTTGTCCGCAGCAGCTCCGGAAGGTATGGGGTCACCTGGGTGGAGGAGCTGAAGGAGGCGCTGCGCGCCGGAGCGTATGGGGAAAAAGGCGAATCGGCGGAAAATCTGGGAGCCTGGCAGATCGGTATGTTTGCCGGAAAGCGGTTTCTGTATCGCAAATATGAGTACACAAATTATGAGGTTGGGTTTCTTCTGGATTTGGAGGAGGAGCTGGAGCTTCTGGGGAGTTCCGGACTGTGGACCTCAAATCAGGTTTACCTGGAAAGTGGAGGAACTCTGTATTCCTTCCGGAACGGGAAGCTTACCCTGAGCAGGGAGGAGAGCTGGCATGCGCTTTTCCGGGAGCGGCGCTTCGGCAGAAACGTGCAGTGGGCAGCGGAAGGGTTTGATCTGCGTGTGGGCGTCAGGGTGACGGATCAGGGATATGGGCGGGGCGTGCCCACGCTGTATCGGGTGCTGATGCTTTTGTCCTTGGGTTCAGTTCTCCTTGCTTTCTTTATGTGGCGGGGGCTGCGAAAAAGGGTTCTGAATTCCCTGGGAGCGCTTTATTTGGGAATGCAGGAGTTGGAAAAAGAGCATCTGGAATATCGAATCACAGGGTGGAACAGAAGGGAAACCGGAGAGTTCATTTTTCTGTATAAGAGCTTTAACCGTATGGCTGCGGAAATCGGCGTATCCAGGGAAAAGGATGCAAAAATGTACCAGGCGCAGCTGGATAACCTGCGTCTGCAGGTGAATCCTCACATGCTGCTGAACTCCTTCAACATGATCTACAGTCTGGCTCAGTCCAGGAATTTTCAGTGTATTCAGGAATATTCGCTGCTGCTGGTGGAATATTTCCGGTATTCCTTAAAGGAGACGAACCGCTTCGTGCCCCTGGAAAAGGAGCTGGAGTTTGTGGAAAATTATATTGCCATTCAGAAGATCCGCTTTCCCGGCGCTTTCACCAGTGTGTATAATGTACAGGAGAATTGCAGAAACGCCTGGGTACCGCCTCTGCTGATCGAAAATTTTGTGGAAAACTCCATGAAGTACGCTTTGATTCCCGGCAAAACCATAGAGGTACTCATCAATATCAGGCGGCAGGAGCAGCGGCTGTTGATTTCTGTCTGCGACACGGGGCGGGGGATCAAACAGGAGATACTGGAACGGCTGCAGAAGGGTCAGGTATACCGGGACAGGATGGGAAAGGATCACATCGGGGTCTGGAACTGCCGCAGGAGGCTGGAGGTGTTTTACGGCGGAGATGCTTCCATGAGCATAGTCAGCAGCCCGGGGGAGGGAACGCAGGTCTGGCTGGATCTTCCCTTCCGGGAGGATGGCCTTTTTGAAGAAGAGGCCGGTCAGAAGGAAACGGAAGCGGGCAGGGAGGTGCGGGATTGAGAAAGAGATGGAGGAGCATCTGGATGGTCTGCCTTGCGGTATGCCTTTTATCCGGCTGTCAGGGGGGGCAGACAGGTGAGAACGGGACGGAGGAGGAAATGTCCGGGAGCGCGGAACAGATCCGGGGTGCGGCGCATCTGATTATCACCTATCAGACCCTTCCCACCAGTGTGATCAGGGATCTGGAGGATGTGACGGAGGAGATTAACCGGATCACGGTTCCGGGGATCGGTGTGGAGGTGGAATTCAGACCGGTGGACGCCACGGCGGCGTATACGGAGTATTCCCTGTGGATCAGCAGGGAGGAGCAGGTCGATCTGATGATGCTGAACAATCAGGATATTACCACCTATGTGAACCGGAAGATGCTGCTTCCCCTGGATGAGCTGCTGGCGGAGGAGGGACAGGATATTCTGGGACTGGAAGAGGAGGAGCTTTATCTGACGGAGGGCTCCGTGGTGAAGAATGCCGCCTATGGGGTGGCCGTGGTTCCGGACTATGCAGGGAACGGTGTGGGGCTCTGGGTGGCGGAGTCGCTGGTAAGGAAGACGGGACTGGAGTACGAGAAGGAGCATGTCTACACGCTGGAGGAGCTGAAAGATTTTTTTGCGCGGTGCAAGGAGCTCTTTCCGGATAGCTATCCCCTGGGACAGATCACGGCGGGGAATACCACTTCCTCCTGGCTGTATTTCGGGGGAGGGCAGACCGGACTTGGGGGAGATGCGCTTTCCGGTATCCTGGCAGAGGACGGGCAGGTGGTGAATCCCTATGAGACGAAGGCGTATGGGGTATTTCTGAGATGGCTGCGGGAATGCTATGAGAAAGGGTACATTTATCCGGATGCCGCCTTTACGGATTCTTACCTGGAGGAACTGATTGCGGGTGGGCTGGTGCTTTCTATCCCCTGGATCAGTGCGCCGGGGTACGGCAGGGAGGAAACATTCGGGGAGAAGATGGTCTGCCTGCGCACCAGCCGGGTGACGATTGAACGTCAGCATTCCAAAAGCGGCTTCTGGACCATACCTGTCACCAGCAAAGATCCACAGGCGGCCATGAAGTTTCTGAATCTGCTGTATGCGGATGAGCGGATTACGAATCTGATCCAGTACGGGATTGCCAGCAAACATTATGTGGTGCTGGACGTGGAGACAGGACGGATCGGATATCCCTATGGCGTATCCAGGAGCTCTGTAGGATATTACAATCCTCTGGAGCTTTATGGGGACCGGCGCAGGATGCACACCTTTGACTCGGCTGAGGTACTGGAGGAAAAACGCGCTTACGAAAAGGAGGCCATGGAAAACCGGGAGGAATACATGGGCTTTTATTTTGATTCCCAGCCGGTGGGCGGAGAGCTGGCAGCGGTGCAGAAGGTGGTGGAGAAGTATGTGCCCGCCCTGGAGAGTGGCAGTCTGGAGCTGAATACCTGGTATCCGGAGTTTATCCTGCAGCTGAAAATGGCAGGGATAGACAAGGTCATTCAGGAAAAGCAGAGGCAGTATGACGCCTGGCTGGAGGAGAGTCGAAAGGCGGGGATAAGGCATAACGAGGGGATGTGAGTGGGCAAAACGGTGAGGCGTCCGTGGGAAGAAAGGTGTGTCAAAGGTATTTCAGTCGGATTTGTGGGAGTATGAATCGGATTTGCGGGAATCATTTTCCGGAGGGAACTGTCATAATAAATCTATCCTGAAAGGGAAAAACCGGATAGGGAGGATTTTTTATGAAAGGAAAAAAGATTTTGGCACTGCTTACAGGCGCAATGCTGTGTGTATCTATGTTTGCAGGCTGCGGCGGCGAGCCTGTTTCCAACAGCTCGGAGCCTCAGACACAGAGTGGAGAGGACAGCGCGCAGGACAGCGGCGGGGAGAGTATGGAGCCCTCCGATGAGGTACAGGCTTCCACGGATCCCCTGGAGATGATTACGGAAGGCTATTACTCCTTTACTTACCCTGTGGAGGGAATGGATGACATGTGTGCCTTCTTCCATTTCTACGAGGAACAGCCGGTGCTGGGCTCCGTGTTCTATGCGGGCTTTGCCTGGAACCAGATCACTTATGCGGGTACTTATACCGTGGAGGAGAAGGAGCGCGACTACCACTGTGCGGCAACCCGTGAGGATGCTGTGGCAGAGCCGGCGGTATTTACGGATGGCACTGCGCCTTATACCGTGACCTTCTATGACTTTAAAGGAAATGAGTTGGGCGTCTGCGGCTTTGACGGAAACGTGCTGTACAATGACAGCCCTGTCTCCGGCACGGGTGCGGAAAACTGCTTCTTCTATCATGACACGGATCCCGCTTCCAAGTACATGGCAACCTATGAGGGTGAGATCGGTCTGCCCTATCTGGACTTTGTGGCCCAGGAGGAGGCTACCTCCACTTTGACCCTGTATCACAACGGAAGATACCTGGATATGGTGAATATGATGATCGAGGGCAGCTGGAGTATGGCGGAGGGAACCGACGGATATGAGTATACGCTGAAGCCGGATTCCGACTCGGATACGGCGGCGGTGATCGCGGTGTCTGCGGACGAAACTGCCGGCGTTTACACGCCTGCGGGAGGCGAGGGCATTTCTATGTCTAATAAGCTGGCAGGAGGGCCCAAGGCGGTTTATGAAATCACCGGCGAGACGCCTGTCCCCGGGCAGGAATTCAACGGAGCGTTGATTGCGACGGCATATGACGACGGAACCATCACACTGATCGTGGATGTGTTCGGCACACAGATGGAGGTTGACAAGGGCTTCTGGTCCGAGCAGGACGGGGAGCTGGCCATCAACTTCAACGGGGCGGGCGCGTTGGTTACCACTACCGGCGACAGCGGAAGAGTGCTGCAGTATAAGGCCTCCACGGAGATGCTTGGAGATGTGGATGCGGCGCTTTCGGTGGCAGAGGCTGCTGGAGACGCCACGGTGCAGTTTACCATGACCGGTCAGGCTCCCATGGGGGACGACCTGGTGGCGGATGTGACGGGTACGCTGTACAGCGACAGAACCGTTTCGGTATATGCAAGTGTTTACGGGGTGGGCATGGATATCGACCAGGGAACCTGGACCATGGATAATTATGTATTCACCTTTACCTTTGACAATGCGGGAGAGTTGGTCTCCGAGTTTGGGGACGCAGGCGCACTGCTGAAATACCATCTGGAGAGCGAGACCGGCATCATTGACGGAGAGCTGGTGCTGGCTGCGGCGGAATAAAAGGTATGTGCCGGTTGTGACGGCATGACGGGAAAGAGGAAAGGAAACCGGCAGTTTTCGCAGAAGGCTGCCGGTTTTTCGCCGGCCTGACAGGGTTAGGGTGTCAAAAGCCCTGACAGGAAACCACGCCGTGGCGGAAGCCCACGGTTGGGGTGAGTTTACGGAACGATAGACAGGGTAAATACGGTATGGTAAAATATCAAAATAGAATAACGCAAAAAGTTACAGAAAGGACAAGTTTTATGTACGATTTAAAACCATATCTGGAAAAAATTGATCGTGTGATTGCACAGGGCCCCTATCAGGACACCTGGGAATCTCTGTCCGCCTATCAGGCGCCCGAGTGGTATCAAAATGCCAAATTCGGCATCTTTATCCACTGGGGTATCTACAGTGTTCCTGCCTTCGGCAGTGAATGGTATTCCCGCAATATGTACATCCAGGGTTCGCCGGAGTATGAGCATCATATTGCAACCTATGGGAAGCATGCGGAATTCGGCTATAAGGACTTCATTCCCATGTTTCGGGCGGAGCATTTTGACCCGGACAAATGGGTGGAGCTGTTCCGGAAGGCCGGTGCAAGGTATGTGGTTCCCGTGGCGGAGCATCATGACGGCTTTCAGATGTACCGCAGCGAGATCTCTCATTGGAATGCCTGCGAGATGGGACCGAAGAGGGATGTGCTGGGAGAGCTGAAGGAAAGCTGCGGCAGGCTGGGAATGCAGGTGGGCGCTTCCTCCCACCGGGTGGAGCACTGGTTCTTCATGGGACACGGAAAAGAGTTTGACAGCGACATCAAGGATCCCATGGAGCGGGGAGATTTTTACTGGCCTGCCATGCCGGAGCAGGACCATCATGACCTGTACAGTAAACCGGAGCCTACGGAGGAGTTTTTACAGGACTGGCTGGTGCGCACCTGTGAGATAATCGACCGCTACCGTCCGAAGATACTCTATTTTGACTGGTGGATTCAGCACAGCGCCTGCAAGCCCTGGCTGAAAAAGCTTGCCGCCTACTATTACAACAGGGCGCACGAGTGGGGCACGGACGCGGTGATCAATTACAAACACGATGCCTTTCTGTTCGGAACGGCAGTGCCGGATGTGGAGCGGGGGCAGTTTGCGGATGTGAAGCCGTACTTCTGGCAGACGGATACCGCTATTGCACTGAATTCCTGGTGTTATACCGAAAATAACCAGTTCCGGCCGGCGGAGGATATTCTCTGCGATCTGGTGGATATTGTCAGCAAGAACGGCACGCTTCTGCTGAACGTGGGTCCCAGAGCGGACGGAACCATCTCCGAACAGGATACGGAGGTCTTGCTTCACATCGGAGAATGGCTGAAGGTCAACGGGGAAGCGATCTATGGGACAAAGGTCTGGAGAAAATACGGAGAAGGACCGACCCAGATCGTGGAGGGGCAGTTCTCGGACGGCATCAAGAAGAATTTTACCTCCAGGGATTTCCGGTTCACCACCGCCGGCGGTTATCTGTATGCCATTGCCCTGAAGTGCAGTGAGGACGGGGAGTACTGCATCACCTCGCTGGGAGAGCAGGATGCCTCAAAACAGGCTAACTTCCATGGTCTGATCAGGTCCATAACCGTGCCGGGACAGGAGGAAGCGCCTGTGTGGAGCAGAGATAAGGACGGGCTGCATATCAAGTGTGATAAAAAGACAGTGGATCCTATCGTATTTAAGATTGAGATAGAATAAAGGTGAACAGGATATGTTTTATGACAGCATCAGGCCCGGACAGGTCTGGCTTGACACAAAAGGAGAACGGATCCAGGCCCATGGAGGTTCTGTGACCTTTATTGACGGAACCTTTTATTTTTACGGGGAAAACAAGGAAAAGACCGACGGGAAAAACGGTATCTGGCACTGGGGTGTCCGGGCTTATGCCTCGAAGGATCTGTATAATTGGGAAGACATGGGGCTGATCATTCCGCCGGAGCAGGAGGAAGACTCTTCCCTGCATCCGTCCTCCATGATGGATCGTCCGCATATCATCTACAATGCCCGGACGAAAAAGTATGTGGCGTGGCTGAAGATCATGAACCGGGACGGCACCCAGACGGAGACCGTGCTGACGGCAGACCGTTTCCGGGGCCCCTATACCAAAGTGCGGGAGGGACTGCGCCCCTTAAATATGTCCGCCGGGGATTTCGATCTGGCGGTGGCGGCGGACGGCAAGGCATATTATTATTTTGAGCGGGTGCATTCCGAGACTGTCTGTGCGGATTTGACGGAGGACTACACCGATGTGACAGGCTTTTACAGTACCCATTTTCCCCAGCCCTATCCGCCATATGTGCGGGAGGCGACGGCCCATTTTCTGAGGAAAAATAAACATTATCTGATCACCAGCGGCACCACCGGTTATCTGCCCAATCCTTCTTTGGCGGCCATAGCGGACACCTGGCACGGGCCCTACACGGTGCTGGGCAACCCGCATCCTGCGGATGAGACGAATACCTCCTTTCACTCCCAGATCTCGTCGGTTTTCAAGGTGCCGGGAAAAAAAGATCTGTATATTGCCTGTGCGGACAGATGGCTGCCGGAGCATATGGATTTGAAATATGAGGAGTATGCGGCGTTTTTTGAGCTGATGTTTGATCCGGACGGGGATAAGAGCAGGTTGGAGGAGCTTCGGAAAAAGTTTCCGGCAGATACAGGGGACAATACCTCCATAGCGGACTATGTGTGGCTGCCCCTGCGCTTTGCGGAGCCGGATGCGGAGCATCCGTTTGGCATGGTGTATATCGACTGGCTGGACGAATGGCGTTTGGAGGATTACGACTGAGTCGTGGTTCCGTTTTCCGGAATCTCAAAGGATTCCGAATGAAAGCTGGCATAGTAGCGTCCCTTTTGTGCCGTGAATTTCAGGACACAGTAATCGGGATCGGTGACGCCGCCGGGGTAGTACATGGTGTCGCCGGTCTGCCAGATCATTTTTTTGCTGGCGGCATCCTCCAGTACCTCCATGGAGCCGACCAGCATAACGCCCCGGAAAAAACGTTTGTCGTAAAAATAGATACTGGCCTTTGGATTTTGGCGGTACTGGGCCACCCGCATGGAGGAGGTATTGGTGGAAAACCAGAATTCCCGGATTCCGATGCGCCTGCGGGGAGCGAGCATGGCCTTCAGATTTGGGAAGCCGTCCTCGGAAACGGAGGCGATAAAGGAAACCTTTTGCTTGTCAATCAGGTTTCCGATTGTTTTTTCGGGATCTCTCATCATGTTACATTTCTCCTTTTCAAGTTGTTTCATCCCCTGTAAAGAATGTGAAGATACATTATTGATAGTTTATCATGAGGCGGAAAGATAGGATACTGTTTTTTTATTTCCCTCTTCGGAATTGTGTACTCACGAAAAGCGAGGAACCGCAACATCCACATCAGGTGACAGGATATACACATCCCGGTTGCCGTCCAGGGTGTGATATTTAATGATGGTATAATCCGGATACCGGTAGACGGCAGTTCCGCCGTCGTCGTAGGAGAGTTCCTCCAGGATGCCGTCTTGGACCTGGCTGTTTGCCTTTTGGATGATTCCGTTCAGTGTGATCCATCCGTCCCGGACAGCATCTTTGAGAGAAGAGGTCTGTCCGTCAACGGTGATCCATACCTCTGATAATCCGCAGTAGTAGAGGCTGGCAGTGTTGGACTCCGGAAAGGAGGAGAAGCCGGCGATTTCGTCACTGCTCAGGATCAGGGCTTTTTTTGCCTGCCCGGAAGGCTCCACGGATAATTCAAAATCCCGGAAGCCTTGCGTTGAGATATCTTCGGTGGTAATGCAGGGGCCGGAGGGTGAGTCGGTAAGAAAAGCGTCATTGTAATAGATGACCACTCTGCGTCCCTCGCCGTACAGGTAGTCATAATGATCCGTGGGATATTGAATTGTGATGCGGTCGGAGAGGCTTCTTTCGTTTTCCGTTTCGGCCGGCTCCACGATCATCCACATGGTGCTTTCCGCAATGACTGTTCCGAGAAAGCTCTGCTCTGTACCGGAAGGCGCATTTTTTTCGGAATCTGATTCTGTACCAACAGCAGATTTTGTTTCGGGGTCGGATTCTGCGCCAGCGGCAGATTTTGTTTCGAGGCCGGATTCTGCGCCGGCGGCAGATTTTGTTTCGAGGTTGGATTCTGCGCCGTCGTCATAATTTGTTTCGGGGTCGGATTCTGTGTCTGCAGCAGATTGCGGTTCTGTTCCGGTTTCCGGAGCTTGGGTGCCCTGTGTTAAGGAGGTCTGATCCATATTTCCGCCGTAACTGCCGTTACAGCCAATGAGTGATAAGGTGCAGGCGGCTGCCAGTATCAGAACAATTCTTCTTCTCTTCATAGTTCGTATTCCTCCCAACGATAATATTTGATGCCCCGTTAATCATACAGACGACAAAACGGATAAAAGGTTTCCGGTTCCGGGCGGAAGGAAATTCCGGGCGGAAAAAATTCCGTGTGAAAAAAATTCCGTGTGAAGGAACGGTTTGTGAAGCTGCATAAAGTAATGGACGCTCCGACAGGGCCATGGTAAAATGAAGGAATAGAAGGCGCTGGCTGGCTTGAGGGCTGCGCCGGTGAAGGATTGCTGATGGGATAAGCGGTGAACGGGACGCTAAGAACAAGCCGCACAGATGTGTGATTGAGAGGATGGAACATGCGCTTACTGATTGTGGATGACGAATATTTTGCTCGTCAGGGTATCATGGACGGGGTGAATTGGGATGTGCTGCAGTTTGAGGAGGTGCTTCAGGCCGGAAGCTACGGGGAGGCAGTGGAATGCTTTGAAAGGCAGGAGGAGAAAAAGCAGAGGATTGATATTCTGCTCTGCGATATCGAGATGCCGGATGAAAGCGGCCTGGAGTTGATCGAGTGGGTGAACGGGCATGCGCCGGAGACGGAGTGTATTATTTTAAGCTGTCACGACGAGTTTGATTTTGCCAGGCAGGCAGTGCGGCTGAAGTGTCTGGATTACATTTTAAAGCCGGTGCGGTATGACTTCCTGACGGAGGTTTTGGCAAAGACCATGAAGATCGCGGCGGAAAAGTACAGGCAGTCCACGTTGGAGGACTATGGAAGGATTTATATCGAAAACATTGCGCAGACCAGAAAGGAAGAGACGGTTGACGTGGTGGATAAGGTGGTGGAGTACATCCACCGGCACCTGGCGGAGGAGCTCAGCGTCCGACAGCTTGCCAATATGGTTTATGTCAGTCCTGATCATCTGACCCGTTCCTTCAAAAAGCGTTATCAGCAGACAGTCAGCGATTACATTTTGCAGAAGCGTATGACGCTGGCGGGAGAGCTGCTTCGGGACAGGCAGATGACCATCACCATGGTATCGGACTGCGTGGGATTTGGCAATTATTCCTATTTTACGGAGCAGTTTAAAAAGTATTATGGAATGACGCCCAGAGAGTATCAAAATTCTGTGGGGAAATAAGAGATATTTTCCGGCCTGGGGCTTCCTTGTCATGGCCCGGCAGCCGTTTCGCCATATCTGTGTCAGGAGGGCTGAGCCATACCTGGGGCTTCCTGGGGGGACGCTTCGGTGCGGCTGATTTTCCGGTTCCAGATCAGGCTGCAGACAATGCCGGCGATCAGGGAGAAGGCCAGCGTCACGGCGCCGGTAAAGATAATGCCGTAAAGGCCGAACAGGCGGCTCAGTACGAAGAGAAGAGGCAGGAAAAACAGCCCCTTATCCAACAGCGCGACAAAGGTGGCGTAGGACGCCTTTCCGGTGGACTGCAAAAAGGTCTGGCAGAGCTGATACAGGCCGTAGAAGGGCCCGATGATTATGGAGGCAAATACAAAAATCTGACCATATGCAATCACTTCCGTGTTATCGATAAAGGCGGTGATGATGGCGTTCCTGGCAAAAAAGCAGACGATGGTGAGAAGGCTGCCCAGAGCCGCCGTGAAGAAGGCTGTATTGCGGATGATTTCCCTCATGCGCTTGAGATTGCCAGAACCGTAATTATAGGAGATGGCGGGCTGCAGTCCCATGCAGATGCCCATGGCAAGCATGGTGATGAGCATGCCGATTTTGCCGGAAACGCCCTGGGCCGCCAACGCAACTGCGCCGTAGCCGATGACCATGCGGTTGGCGATGATATGGGACACGCTGTTCAGCAGAGTGCTGAAGGCCATGGGAAGCCCCAGGGACATGACGCCGAGAGACACCTCCGGGCGGAGGGAAAACTCTTTCGGGGACAGAGAAAGAGACGGCTGTCTGCTGCGGATATAGTACAACAGATAGGTGCAGCTGACACAGTTGCCCAGTACGGTGGCGAAGGCGGCTCCTGCCACATCCCAGGAAAATACCAGGATGAACAGGGCGTCCAGCCCAATGTTGGACAGGGTGCCCAGACAGTTGGCAATCATGGATTCCCTGGCTGCGCCGTCAGAGCGGATCACGTTGGCGAACACGTTGTTGAACATGATGAAGGGCGCGCCGAAGGCAATGATCCGCAGGTAGGAGACGGTGTCGGACAGGGTGTCCGCGTCTGCGCCCAGAGCCTGGCTGATGGGGGAGACGGCCAGGTTGACCACAGTCAGAAAGAGCAGTCCAAGGATAAGAGAGGCATAGCAGCAGAAGGCAGAGTACTTTTTTACCTTATCCGTATCTTTCTTCCCCAGAGCCAGGGAGATGGCCGTACAGCCGCCGCTGCCAAGCAGAGTGCCCAGCCCGGACAGGATGGAAAACACCGGACCGCAGAGAGAGATGGCGGCAATTTTTCCCGGGTCGCCGGTCTGGCCGATGAAGAAGGTGTCAGCCATATTGTAAACGATCATCACCAGCATGATGACTACGGCCGGCAGGCTTAAGTTCAGTAACAGCTTCGAATAAGATGCTTTTTCCAGCATTTCCTGATTTCTGTTCATAGGGGGATTCCTCCTTTATTTCATTTTACTAACATTTTTTTGCAAAACGTCGGGTTTGGTCACTGTAACCATACCAATTTCCTTTTTCTTTGGAGTGCTTTTTCACTTCAGCGGCTTTTTCACTTTTTTATTTTCTACACTTGTATATTTTATTTGTTTCCATTATAATATATACAGATGTCGAAAACAACCGTCAATATATATACTGGTGTCGAATTAATGGCTGTTATGAATGCGCATCGGAGTGGGTGGAAAGGAGGGTATATGAATACCAGAGGAAATCAGCGCGCCGTACAGACGGAGCAGAAAATCAAGTGGGCTTTTCTGGAGCTGCTGAAGGAGAAGGATATCAGCCGGATCTACGTCAGCGAGATTTGTCAGAAGGCGGAAATTCACCGAACGACCTTTTATGTGCACTATAAGGATGTGGCGGATCTGATGGAACAGCTGATCAGGGAGATGTACGAACAGATCATGAGCTTTTTCATTCAGGAGGGAGAGCCGGTAAAGGAGGATGGCTTTCTGCGTCTGTTTGAGATGGTAAAGGCACAGAAGGCGTTTTTTTCCACTTATCTGGAGGTGGGAGGTAGTCTGGACCTGGGCTATGACAAGCTTCCCACAGAACTGCAGGAACGTGTGGATGAGGTGATGGCAGCGATGGGGTTTGCATCCCAGGAGGAGCTTTTTTACCATCAGACTTTTTTCTGTGAGGGGTTGTCTGCCGTGATCAGACGCTGGATCGGGAGAGACTGCCGGGAGAGCCCGGAGGAAATGCGCCGGATTATTGTGCGGGAATACAATCCGAACATGGAACTGTTTTTGCGGTGAAAAGCGTAAGAACGGATTCCTGGCAGTAATCATCGGATTTCGGATAGTTGCCCCATCCCCGCCATGATATAATAGCCGCAAAGGAAAAACAAGCGACTGCGAAGCAGGCATTTGTTTTTCCGAAGGCATTAACGAGAAAGCGTCCTGCGAAGCAGGACAAAGAGCGCGAAGCGCAGGCTTTCGAGTAGAAAACAGCCGCAAAGGAAAAACAAGCGACTGCGAAGCAGAACGTTTGGATGGGTTGATCGCATCCCTGCAGTGAGGGAGGCAGAAAGGAAAAAAATGAGATTATATGATCTGAAGGTGAATCATCTGAAAAATCCCCTGGGATTTCGCATGGAGCGATGTGTATTTTCCTGGAAGGTGACCGGGGCAGCGGGAAAAAGACAGCAGGCCGCCAGAGTGGTGGTGGCCGCCGACGAGGGATTGACGAAGGTGCTGTACGACTCCGGCTTTGACAGCCGGGCGGACAGTCTGGCGTTTGCGGCACAGATTGCCCTGAAGCCCCGTACCCGCTATTACTGGAATGTGACGGTGAAAACCGATGCCGGGGAGGAAGCCTCCGGGGAGGTGCAGTGGTTTGAGACCGGAAAGCGGGAGGAAGACTGGCAGGGACGGTGGGTGAGCTGCAGGCCGCTTTTGACCAGTGACAGCGATGCGGCAAAGGGTGTGATTTCCGAGAAACGTCATCCGTATTTTGAAAGGGAAATCTGTCCCTCGAAAGAAGTGGCAGAGGCCAGACTGTATGTCTGCGGTCTTGGGCTCTATGAGGCGTTTTACACGCCGGAGGGCGGAGCAGCGCATCGCATCGGACAGGAGTATCTGACGCCCTACAGCAATGATTACAACGAGTGGGTGCAGTACCAGACCTTTGACGTGACGGAGGCGGTGAAAAAGAAGGGAACCCTCTCCGTTTTGCTGGGAAACGGCTGGTATAAGGCAAGATTTGGATTTAACGCCAGGGAGGACGTGGGATTTTACGGGGATGAGTGGAAGCTGATTGCGGAGCTTCGGCTGACCTACGCGGACGGAAGGGAGGAGGTCATCGGCACGGACGAGAGCTGGCAGGTGAGGCGCAGCAATATCACCTTCTCCAACCTGTACGACGGCGAGCGGGTGGACGATACCCTGGAGGCTCTGCCGGTGACGGCTGCCGTATTCTGCGAGGCTCCCAAGGGAGTGCTCACGGAGCGGATGAGCCTGCCGGTGACGGTGCATGAGACCTTTGCTCCGGCGGAGCTGATCAACACGCCTGCGGGGGAGCAGGTCTTTGACATGGGACAGGAGTTTACGGGTATTTTTGCGCTGCGGGTTCATGAGCCGGCGGGAACCGTGATTCACATCCAGACCGGGGAAATTTTGCAGCAGGGCAATTTTTACAATGAAAATCTGCGGAGCGCCAGATCGGAGTATTTTTATATCAGCGACGGAAAAGAAAAGCTGGTGGTGCCCCATTTTACCTTCTTTGGCTACCGCTATGTGAAGATCGAGGGCGTATCCCACCTGAAAAAGGAGGATTTTACAGGATGGGCCTATTACAGCGACATCGAGACGAAGGGAGCTTTACATACGGGGCATGAGCTGGTGAACCGTTTCCTTGAAAATGTGAAGTGGGGTCTGCAGAGCAACTTCGTGGATGTGCCCACGGACTGTCCCCAGAGAGACGAGCGCATGGGATGGACGGGGGACGCTCAGGTATTTTCTCCCACCGCCACTTATCTGAAGGATACCTATGCTTTTTATGCAAAATACCTTTACGACATGGCAAGAGAACAGAGTGCCCTGAACGGCAGGGTGCCGGATGTGGTGCCCTCCTGCGGTGTGGAATCCTGTGCCTGTGTCTGGGGGGATGCCTCCTGCATCATCCCCTGGAATCTGTATCTGTTTTACGGGGACAAGAGTATTCTGGAGGATCAGTTTGAGAGCATGAGCTCCTGGGTGGACTATATCGGCAGGGTGGACGGGGACAACCACGGCTGGAGGGACGTATTCCACTACGGGGACTGGCTTGCGCTGGATAACCCCAGAGGAGGAGCGGAGCAGACCCTGGGAGCCACGGACGAGGGATTCATTGCGAATATCTATTATGCGGCCAGTGCCGGCATTGTGGCCAGGGCGGCAAAAATTCTGGGAAAGACCAGGGAGGCGGAGAACTATCAAAGGCTGTCGGAGGAGCAGTTTGACGAGGTGAAGCGAGAGTACTACAGCGCCACCGGGCGCTGCTGCATCCGGACGCAGACCGCTCTGCTTCTGACGCTGAAATATCATCTCTCGGAGAATGAGGAGCTGACAAAGCGGCAGCTGGCGGCGCTCTTTGAAGAGAGCGGGCATAAGCTGAGGACGGGATTTGTGGGAACCCCTCTTCTGTGCAATGTGCTGTCGGAAAACGGATTTGACGCCCTGGCATACGAGCTTCTGCTGAACGAGGAGTATCCGGGCTGGCTCAACGAGGTGAAGCTGGGTGCTACTACGGTGTGGGAGCGCTGGAACAGCCTGCTCTTTGACGGAACCATTTCCGGCATCAGCATGAACAGTATGAATCATTACGCCTACGGTTCCGTGGCGGAGTGGATGTTCCGGCACAGCGCAGGTATCAATCCCGTGGAGGAGATTGCCGGTTTTCGGAAGGTATTTTTTGCCCCTGTCCTGAACTGGAAGCTTGGAAGCGTGGAGGCGGAGTACGATTCTCCCTCCGGACGATACAAAAGTGCCTGGAAGATGATCGATCCTTCCCATGTGGAGCTGTCCGTCACGGTGCCCTTTGGCTGCAGCGCAATGCTGAAGCTGCCCTGTGTGAAGGAAGAGACGCTTCTGGACGGAACCAACCCCATGTTTGCGGAGGTGCGGGACGGGATCTGCAATCTGGAGCCCGGCAGTTACAGCGTGTGCTATGAGACCAGCCAGCCGTTAAAGTTAATTTACAGCACACATACGCCGTTGAACGAGCTGCTGGCCAATCAGGAGATTGCGGAGAAGCTGTCAGGGATAATGTCGCTGGAGCAGTTGCCGGAGCGGTACAGAACGTATTCGCTGAGACAGCTTGCCGAGACGTTCGGAGACCGGCTGACGGCGGAGCAGCTGGACGGTCTTGACCTGCTGTTTGCGGCGTTTTAAGGCGGCGCTGAACCCGGCTTTTCCGGATCGGATCGGGGCCGGAAGGGGGCGGATACTGTCGCGGGGTATTGGATTATAAAAGACAGGGGGAACAGTGGATGGAACTGAGGGAACAAATACAGAGCGTTATGGAGCGAGCGGTGGAGGAATGCCTGGTGGCCGGGGTGAACTTTCTGGTGGAGCAGGACGGGGAAGAGGTGCTGTACGCACAGGCCGGGATGGCCAGCCGGGAGAGCGGCAGACAGATGAGCCGGGATACGATTTTCCGGCTGTATTCCCAGACCAAGCCCGTGACGGCGGCAGCGGTGATGCTGCTCATGGAACGGGGGGAGGTGGATCTGTTTCAGTCGGTGGGGGAGTTTCTGCCCGCCTACCGGAATCTGAAGGTGGCGGGGCGGGACGGCAGTTTGTCTTGCGCGGATCGTCCCCTGACGCTCCATGACCTGCTGGGGATGACCTCCGGGCTGGTGTATCCGGACGGAGTTACACCTTCCGGCAAAGCGGCTGCCGTCGTGTATGAGGAGGCGGTTTCCAGACTGTATACGGATCATGAGATGACCACGGCGGAACTGGCGGAACGCCTGGCGGAGGGACCGCTTGCCTTTACACCCGGGAGTTCCTGGCAGTACGGCACCTCGGCGGATGTGCTGGGGGCGGTGGTCGAGGCAGTGACGGGGAAGCGGTTTTCGGAATTTCTGGCGGAGGAGATTTTCCGTCCTCTGGGGATGGAGGACACCGGCTTCTGGGTGCCCCGGGAAAAACGACATCGGCTGGCCGAGGCCTATGAGACGGTGACGGACGACAAGGGGAAGGCAGGGTTTGTGCATTACACCGGAGACAATCTGGCCGTGTGCAACCGGATGGATCATGAGCCGGCTTATGCGGCAGGCGGCGCGGGGCTGGTTTCCACCCTGGAGGACTATCGGAAATTTGCACGGATGCTGTTAAACGGAGGGAGCTTTGAGGGGAAACGGATTTTAAAGCCCGGGACGGTTCGGTTTATGACAGGAGGAGAACTGTCGGCAGACCAGCAGAGGAGCTTTGACAACTGGGTGGGACTCAACGGCTTTTCTTACTGCAGCCTGATGCGGGTGTGCAGGAATCCGGCCAGAGCCGGAATGCAGGTGCGCTGGGGAGAATACGGCTGGGACGGCTGGCTGGGAATGTACTTTGCCAACTTCCCGGAGGAGCGGATGACCATTCTCATGGGCGCCCAGAAAAAGGATTCCGGCACTTTTTCGCTGACGAGAAAGCTGCGAAACCTTGTCCTGGGGGAATGACCTGGCGGTTGGTGCAGATTTAGAATAAGAATGATACTGCTGCTTATTTTGGCTGCGGCAGATTGGATGGAGAGGAAAGCATATGAGACAATATGAAACATTTGAACTGAGCTTTCAGGCAGCGGCGCCGGAGGGATCCTGGGCGCTGGCGGATCTGAAGGCAGAATTTACCCGGGAGGCTGAGACTGTTCGGGTGGAGGGATTTTACGCGGGGGACGGCGTCTATAAGGTGCGGTTTTATCCCCGAAGGCCCGGCATCTATCAGTGGAAGGTGAGCGGTCTGGTCAACGCTGAGGGACAGGAGGAGTGTGAGCCTGCGGCGGAGGGAGTGCACGGAATGGTTCACCCCAGGGGGCTCCATTTCCAATATGAGGACGGCTGCTGCTTCCGTCCCTTTGGAACCACCGTTTATGCGTTGGTGCATCAGGATAAAACGCTGGTGGATACCACCATGGATACACTTTCCCGCGCGCCCTTCAACAAGGTGCGGCTGTGTGTCTTTCCCAAGCATTACGATTTTAACCACAATGAACCGGATTATTATGCCTTTGAGAAGACGGAGGGGAAATGGGATGTGCACAGGCCCTGCTTTGCCTTTTGGGAGGCCCTGGAGGAGCGGCTGCGCCAGCTGGACGGCATGGGGATCCAGGGGGATTTGATTCTGTTTCATCCCTATGACCGCTGGGGCTTTGCAAACCTAAGCAAGGAGGAGAGTCTGGTCTATCTGGATTACCTGCTCAGAAGGCTTGGCGCGTTTCCCAATCTGTGGTGGAGCCTTGCCAATGAGTATGATCTGATGGAAAACTATCAGTGGCAGGATTGGGTGGATTTCGGGGAGTTTGTGGCGGCTCACGACCCATACGGGCATCTGCTGAGCAATCACAACTGCTTTGGCTACTGGGATTTCACGCAGCCTGAGATCACGCATTGCTGTATCCAGGACGTGAATGTGAACGAGGTGCCTGATCTGCACAGGCAGTACGGTAAGCCGGTGGTCTTTGACGAGTGCCGGTATGAGGGCAATATTGCACATAACTGGGGCAACATTTCCGCCAGAGAGATGGTGCACCGGTTTTGGACCGCCATGGTTTACGGCGGTTACTGCACCCACGGCGAGACCTATTACAGCGAGGATCAGGTGCTGTGGTGGGCCAGAGGCGGCGTGCTGAAGGGGGAGAGTCCTGCCAGGATTGCCTTTCTGCGGGAAATCGTGGAGTCGCTGCCCGGTCCCCTGGAGTATGTGTCGGAAGGGCTGGGAGCTCTGACCACAGAGCAGATCGAGGAGATGAAAAAGACCGGACTTCCGGAAGAAGCGAAGGATAATTTCTTTGCCAGGGGGCTGATCCGGATGCCGAAGGAACGTATCAAGGGCTTTATTCTCCGTCACCGTCCCTGTCTGGCCCACTGCGGGCAGGAGGCTTATCTGCGCTACTTCGAGAAGGAGTGTACCTCCGTGGGTGAGATGACCCTTCCCGAGACAGGACTTTATCGGATTGAGGTCATCGACACCTGGGGGATGACGAGAAAGACGGTGAAGGAGAATGTGAACGGTACGGTGAAATTTGACCTGCCCGGAAAAGAAGGCATGGCCGTGCTGGCCGTGAAGCAGTAAAAGATGCCGCCGGCATCTTTTACTGGTGGAAGAAGGAAACCCCGATGGCTCCCGGGCCGGCATGGGTGCCGATGACGGAGCCGATGGTGCTGATGGGAAGATGATTGGTCTTTCCCTCCCAGAGGGGCGCACTGTCCCGGATATATTTTTGCAGCAGGGTATCATCCAACCCGCTGTAGCCCAGGCAGTAGGGCATGGTAAAGTCCACCCCGCCGCTTTGCTGAATATTCTGGATGAGCATATTGTTGCCGTTTTTGGAGCCGCGGGCCTTGCCGAGAATGACCACCTCACCCTTCACTACGGAGATGACGGGTTTGATGGAGAGCATGGTGCCGGCCCAGGCGGCACTTTTGGAGATGCGGCCGCCCTGCTTTAAGTATTCCAGGGTGTCGAACACGGCCAGAACCACGATTTTGTCCTTGACCCGTTCCAGTTCTGCCGCGATGTCCCGGGCGGACAGGCCCTGTTCCCGGAGCCGCACGGCATAGAGGATCAGATTCTGGATGCCCAGACTTAAGTTGAGGCTGTCTACCAGGCAGATACAGTCTTCATAGCCGTCTGACGCCAGCACGGCGCTCTGGTAGGTTCCGGAGAGCAGGGAGGAAAGGGTGATGACCACCGCGGTGTCCCCTGCCTCCCGGATTTCCTTGAATTTTTTCTCAAATTCGTAGGGGGCGATCTGGCTTGTGGTAGGAATGACGCCGCATTCGATCAGCTTCTCGTAAAAACCCTCGTGGGTAATTGTGATGCCGTCCAGATATTCCTCTTCCCCAAAGAGTGTCTTCAGGGGCATAAAGTCCAGCTTCATCTCATCCGCCCGCTGTTTTGTGATATCGGAGGCGGAATCTATTACAATTCTTACGCTCATGGCAGTACCTCTGTCTTTCGTTTATTCTGAATTTAAACCAGTATACTGAATAACTGTGATACTGTCAAGCGCAGCTCCAAAGGCAGGTCCGGATAAAAGAGCCGAAGGCATGCCCGGGGCGGGGGGAGGGAATCAGAACTTGTCCGTTTCCTCCAGAATCCCATGGATCAGTGTTTGCAGAAAATACAGTTCCTTGGCGGCTTTTTCCCGGGTCACCAGGACGCCGGGCTCAAAGAGCGAACCGCACAGCATTCGTCCCCTTGCAATGCCGGACTCGGAGCGCATAAGCCCCAGCAGGTAACATTCCCTGACGGCGCGCAGACAGTCCGGAGAGATTTGGCGCCGGTCCTTCAGCTGCTCCCAGGGAACCAGAGGATAGTACATGGCGCTCTGTCCCGTAAGGTTGGGGTCATAATTCGGATCGTCGGAGGCGCTGCCGCTGCCGTTGTAGTCCGTCATGTAAGGCGGTCTGGCGTACAGCGGTTTTTCCGGATCCAGGGGCGTTTCCGTCACGGGAAAACAGAAAAGATAGACCCGGTAGATGAGCAGCGCCATTCGTTCTCTAGTCAGGGGCGCATGGGAGGATACGGCATTTTCCAGCCATGTGAAGTGGGAGTCGGGAGAGAGCATCCGACCTGCTTCCGTAAGCTGATGTGCGGAGGGAAAGTCCGACAGCTTCATGGCTTTACAGAGAGCGTCCCGGAATTCTCCTGCAGTTACCGGGGCAAGGGGATCAAAACATCCGTCCCGTCGCTTTTCCATGATGTGGTGCTTCACCACAAATTCGATCTGATTTCTGTAGTAAGCGTTTCTTCCTGTCTGAACGTCGGGGCACATTTCCGGAAACATCAGATAATCATTTCCGGAGCAAATCGCCTCCCTGACAGAAGAAAGGAAAAAGTGTCCGGGGATCAGCTCCTGCCTGTACAGGGAAGCCGCCACAATGCGGGCAAACTGCTTGGAGAGTGACTCCTTGTAGTGGGTGCCGTCGCATTTGTTGTCCGGATGACCGTTTGCGTAGCTGCCGGAGTTGGTTTTTCCGGCGGTTTCCCCGGCCTCTACCGACAGGTACATGGCCTTGGCGGCATCGCCTCCGATTGCTTCCAGATAAAGGTTTCCGTCGGCATATAGATCCACCAGGGGAAGATGATGGGAGGAGGCAGTCCGGCGCAGCAATTCCGGGCAGTCGATGCTGCCGGATCTGGCAAAACCGCTGAACAGAACGCCGTTTTCTTCGTTGGTTCCATCGCCGTTGATTCTGGTCATGGGAGTGACCAGGATCAGATGCAGTCCCATGGCCCTGGCGGCGGGGATAAAATAATTTTCCAGCCTTTTCAGAAAGGTTTCCTCTGTGTTTCCTCTGCCGTAGCGGGTCTCCGGGCCGTCCAGGGGTCCTCTGGCCTCGTCGTTATGACCGGACTGAAGGAGCAGGTAATCGCCGGGAGCGGCGCAGAGAAACAGATCGTTTGCTCTGCCCTCCCGGAACAATGTGGCCAGGGAGCGGCCGCCCATGGCATAATTAAGCACCGTCACCTGCTCTGAGTCAAACAGGTCGTCAAAGATCTGGCCCCAGGCAGACATGAGATTTTCTTCGTAGATGTAGGACTTTACCGTGGAATCTCCCAGTGTATACAGAGTGGGCCTGGGCCGGGGAGCGGCCGGCGGGAGAGGGGAGACAGATATCTTTTTCAGGATTACCGTGCCCTGTGGGGATACAGGCTCTGCCTCCAGCTCCAGAAACGTCTGACCGCAGACATAATCAAAGGACCAGAGCTGCTCCGTCAGGGAGGCCGTATGTACCCGGGGGATCAGCCGGGCGGCATCCCAGAACCCGTCTTGGGTAAGCTGTTCCGGGTGCATGCCGTCCACGGCGATGCGGAGGGCGTCCGAGCCGGGGGCGATTTCCACCTCCAGGCGGTAGGCGCCCGGGCCGGGCAGGCTGATGCGGAAGGCGAGTCCGCCATAGTCAAAGTCATTGACATTCCGTTCAAAGACCAGCTCCGGGCAGGGCGGCATGACCACACCCTGCTCCGTAAACAGCAGTTTTTCGGGGCAGAGCCGCCGGTGCGGCAGGGAGGCGGTTTGGGAGACAAAGCCGCAGCCCTGTACCGTCTGATCGAATTCGTAACTTCCCTGGGTAAAATCAAAAATCTGCATGATGGCTGCCTTTCCTTTCGCCTGTTATCAAGGCGTGTCTTCTTCAACATTTTCTCTTGTATTCATGCCGTCTGTCTGGGCGTCGCTGACGTTCTTCCGGTAATTGCCGGGTGTGGAGCCGGTAATCTGTTTGAAGCGCCGGATAAAGCTGTTCAGATTATAATAGCCTACTTCTTCCGAAATCACGGAGAGAGACAGGTTTGTGTCTGCCAGAAGCTCCTTTGCACGCTCAATGCGCAGAGAAGCGATATAGTGGTTCAGCGTCATTCCTGTCTGTTCCTTGAAATAGTGGCTTAGATAGGAATTGTTGATGTGCAGGGCATCGGCACATTTCTGAAGCGAAAAATTACAGTCGTCGAAATTCTGTGCCACATACTGTCGGATCTGAACCAACAGGCTGTCTCCTGCGGCGGCGGAATCCCTGTCCTCGGAGGAGAGAAGCTTCTGCAGCACATTTGCCAGATGCAGGCGGTAGCTGCTCAGGGTATCGGCCTGATACATCAGGGACAGGGAGCCGGCGATGCGCGACATATCTTCTCTGGGCAGCTCGTGAATCAGCAGGCTGGCTAAGCTGTGACAGAATATGCGTGCGTAGTCGGTGGGAACGTTTCCGTCTTCCACGAGAGAAAACAATTGTTCCGTCTGTTTTGAGAAGTCTTCAATGTCCTTTCTCTTCAGTGCGGAGTGCAGGGAGGAGAAAAGGTGGATGGAAAGCGGGCGATAATCGGGAGGTGTGCTCCGGTCGTTGGGCTGGTAGGTCAGGATGGCCCCGTGCCCGGCCACAAAGGAATCCTGAAGCGCCAGCTCCGCCTCCAGACAGGAGGCCTGGAAACCGGTGAATTCCCGGTAAATCTGCCCGATGCCGATGGTGACGGTGCTGCCGCGCTCCAGCGCCAGATCCGCCAGCTGTCTGCAGACAAGAGGAGTGTCATTGCGCCTGTCATCCCCAAAGGCCAGCACCACCACATATTGGTCTTCATGAAAAAATTCCCGGAAATAATATTGATATCCCTCTGTAAATACCAGAGCAAGCAGCTGTCCCAGCTGTTTTCCGGCGGTGTCTGTTGTTCCGGAGTCCACCAGGTGGATCAGCAATGTCTGGCAATTGGGGGCGGTGAGAGACATGCCCAGGGCGGCGGCGCTCTCGTTGAATTCCTCCCGTGTGGAAATATGGCCCTTCAACAGAGAAAAGAGCAGGGAGCTGCGCAGGGATAAAATCAACTCGTCATCCTGCAGACAGGAGAGCTGGTTTCGGTTCAGTCCGGACAGATACTGCAGCGCGTTTTGCAGGGAGCTCACCTCGTCGTCGGGATTGTTTTCAATATCAAGCAATTTGTCCGTGAGCGTTTTCATCTGCTTCAGAGGCAGATAGTTCAGGCGCATGTAATATGCGATCACCGGTATCCCCAGAAGGACAGTGAGAAACAACACGACAAAAAGGAGCAGCCAGACTACCGTTATGCTCCGGGATGCGGCTTTATTGTTGATGGCATAGACGTAGGTCCAGTTATTGATCTGGGAGGGACGGGTAAACAGGGTATAGGATTCGCGGCCTGTGGAAAAGCCGCTGCCGCCACCCTGCAGGGCCTGGCTGCAGAGACGCAGACTGTCCTCCCGGGAAAGCTCCCTGGAGGAGCAGTAGACAGGTTCTCCTGTGGGAGAGATCACCGTGATAAAGGAAATTCCGCTCTCGGTGACGGGTTCCGCCAGGGTGGCCAGCTCCGCCTCGCTGACCCAGAAGAGCAGAGTGGTGTCCGGCAGGTTGCTCAGGGCATAGGGAGGCTGGACGAAGGTGATGTAGCGGCAGGACGGATCCATGATGGAGGCCGGAAGTACGGTGTTGGAGGAATAGGACAAAAACAGGCTCACGGGATTTTTCATGGTGGGATAGATATATTCATTTTTAAAGAACAGCTCTCTGGGATACACATCTGTGGAGGTGTACAGAAAGGAGCTTGAGGAGCTCAGCAGACCGATGTCGGAGATAAAGCTGGAGAGATAGGTATAGGATTTCAGCTCGTTGATGATTTTTACATCCTTTGTGGGAGTGTCTTCCATGGCATAATAAGATACCAGGTTGTTGCTGTAATAAGAGATCTGATAGCTGATGTGGTAGATTTCGTTCAGGTGTGCGTCGATGGACGAAGCTGTCTGCCCCAGAGCCACCCGGTGACTGTCGTCGATTTCCTTGCGGATCATGGGGAACAGATAGCATAACACATAAATTGTGATGATGCTGACACTCAGCAGCATCACGGAGAAATACGAAAACAAATATTTATAAAAAGTTTTTGAGTGATAATGTCGGAACATGAAGGCCTCCTCTTTGATGACTATTCTTATTTTACAATGGATTTTTGGCGGAAGTAAAGAAAAACGGATATCCAATTTTTGAGAGCGGCAGGGTGCAAAAGGCTGTAAAACAGGTGTGTACAGCGGTTATATTCAATTTTTGCTGTGTATATCGCCGCAAAAATGCATAATCAAATCCTGTGCATTCTCAAAAAACGGAGATTGAATAGTGCATGTTGCACGGTCTAGAATATAGACAACGCATTATTATAAACAAAATGCACAAGACAGGCATCTGGGCCATCCAGGGCAGGTGCGGAAAAACAGGGATGGAGAAGGAGAAGTTGGAAGAGATGGGAAAAGTGTTGACAGTGTCCTTATTCGGCAAGGGTGATTACACGGATATTCAGAGCGCCATCGACAACGCGGGAGACGAAGGGGCGGTGATCTACATAAAAGAAGGAGTCTACCGGCAGAGACTGCTGGTGGATAAGCCGGGAATTCGTCTGGTGGGTCAGGGCCGGGTTATTATCGTATATGGAATCGGAGCGGTTCACAAGGATTTTTACGGAAGACCGTACGGCACCTTCCGCAGCGAGACAGTGCGGATCACCGGCAGGGATTTTACGGCGGAGAACATTATTTTCGTAAATGATGCAGGCCCCGGAAATTTTGCGGGGCAGGCGGTAGCGGTCTATATCAGTGCGGACAGAACCCGGTTTTACAAGTGCAGGTTTTTGGCCAACCAGGATACGATCTATACCGGAAATCCGGAGGAGGCGGGGTTCCTCTGCAAGGGAGGCCTGGAGCACCGGCAGTATTTTGAGGACTGTTATATAGAAGGAGATGTGGATTTTATCTTCGGAAACGGCACGGTGGTCTTTTACAGATGTGAGATCCACTCCCTGGACCGGCATGAGCCGGAGGGAGGCAACAACGGTTATATCACAGCGGCATCCACCAGACCGGAGACGAAATACGGCTATGTGTTTCTGGAGTGCAGGATCACCGGCAGCGGTCAGCCGCACACGGTGTATCTGGGAAGACCCTGGAGGGATTATGCCAGCGTGGTATTTGCGGACTGTGAGATGGGAGCACATATCAAAGCGGAGGGATGGCACAACTGGGGCAATCCGGAGCGGGAGATCACATCCAGATACAGTGAGTGGGGCAGCAGTGGAGCCGGCGGCGACCGGACAGGGAGGGTTCCCTGGCAGAAGGAGATGCCGGAAAAGGAAAGATCCAACTATACTCCGGAGGCGATACTCAGCGGAGAGGATCAATGGAAATTTGAATTTGCGGACAGTTGTCTGCAAGAGGTAGGGGCATGACGAAAAAAAACCATCTTTTGGCGGCGGGCATCCTGGCCATCGCAGCAGTGGCGGCAGTAGTGGTATGGAGAACAGGGAACAGACCTGTGACAGAGGAAAAGGAATATTCGGAGGAGATTCGCCGGATCTCTTCCGACACGGAAAGCTATGGCTACACACAGGCCAGGGAAGCCTATGCGGCCGGCGGGTATCAGGCAGGCGCCGACAGCATCTGTCTTACGCCGGGAGAGGCGGTGCTGACCGGGGATGCGGTTCTGATGAAGTCGGAGGGCTATGAACACGGCGGAGAGATGATCTATTCCGGGGAAGAGGAGAACAGGGTGGAATGGAGCTTCCGGGTGGAAAAGGGAGGCTTGTACCGGATTTCCATGGATTATCTTGCGCTGGACGGCAATGGGGCGAAGATTCAGCGGCAGGTTCTGATCGACGGAGAGCTGCCCTTTGAGGAAGCGGCGGCTGTGAGCTTTTACCGGGTCTTCCGGGAGGGAGAGGTGACGGTAAACAGTATCGGAGACCAGGTCTGGCCCGTTCAGACGGAGGATGTGATCTGGCAGCATGCCGATTTTGAGGACGGACAGGGGTATTTTGAAGATCCGCTGCTTTTTTATCTGGAAGAGGGGGAGCATACCCTGTCTCTGGAGCAGATCGACCAGCCGGTGGGAATCGGAAACGTGACGATCTGTCCGCCGGAGGATATTCCGTCCTATGCCCGGGTGCTGGAGGAATATGAGGCCAGGGGTTACAGAGAGACAAGCGGTATATGTGTGAAGCTTCAGGCGGAGGACAGCTCCTGGAGGAATGATTCCGTGGTGCGTAGGGAGAGCAATGTGGATCCCAACGCGGAGCCCTACAGTCTGACCTCCCGTCTGCTGAATACGGTGGGAGGCTATCGCTGGAGGACAGGAAATCAAAGCGTGGCCTGGGAGATCCAGGTGCCGGAGAGCGGGCTCTATACCATTCGCTTCAAGGTAGCTCAGGCAACCACCAGCGGCATACCGTCCTACCGCAGGATCACTATAGACGGAAGCGTTCCCTTTGAGGAACTGAAGCTGTACCGGTTTGACTACAATAAAAACTGGTACGGGGAGACTCTGTCGGACGAGGAGGGAGAACCCTACCTGTTCTATCTGGAGGCCGGAGTCCACGAGCTGAAGCTGGAGGTCAAGCTGGGAGATTTTACGGAGGTCATTGAACGCACGGTGGATGACCTGCAGTATCTGTCGGATCTCACCAGGGAAATCACCAAGATCACGGGTACGGATCCGGATCCCAACTATGAGTATGAGCTCTATCGGAACATGCCGGAGCTGGGCGGTAAGATGGGCTATGTGGCGGATCGCCTGGAATACACGATTTCCCTGCTGGCAAACGTCAGTAACGAGACCACCTCCATGGAGAACAATTATCGTTCCATCGTGGATATGCTGCGGAAGTTTGAAAAGGATGTGGATACCATTCCCAGGGCGCTGACAGAGCTGGATTCCGCTCTGGCCAATCTGGGTACTTATATCACCGACATACAGATTTGTCCTCTTTGCCTGGACTATCTGGAGGTGGCGTCAGCCGATGTGGATTTTAAGGTGAAGAAGACCTTGTTTACGGAAAGGCTCTGGGCTACTACCGTCAATTTTGTGATGTCCTTCTTCAAGGATTATGACAGCATCGGAAAAACCACGGAGGAGGCCGGGGAAGAGCAGAAGGTTCTGGATGTGTGGATCGCCCGGGGCGCCGACTGGGGCGAGCTGCTGAAGGAGATGGCGGACGAGCGTTTTACGCCGGAGACGGGGATTGTAGTCAATGTGAACGTCATTCCCAGCGGTCAGCTTTCCACAGGTTCCGTCAATATGCTGATGCTTTCCGTCACCTCGGGAGACGCGCCGGATGTGGCTCTGAGCGTGGATTACAATCTGCCGTCGGAATTTGCCTTCCGCGGCGCGGCGGTGGATCTGACGCAGTTCGAGGGCTATGAGGAGCTGGCGGCACAGTATTATGACACCATGTTTGAGCCCTATCGGTTTGAGGGAGGGGTTTATGCCTTCCCGGAGACCATGGATTTCACCTGTATGATTTACCGGACGGATATTATGGGGGATCTGGGACTGAAGATTCCGGAAACCTGGGATGAGCTGCTGGAGACGGTGCTGCCCACTCTTTATGAGAACAGCATGACTTTTGCCTTTCCTGTGGATACCACGGTTTCCACCACATCTCCGGGGGCTTACAGAGGCTACACCATGCTTCTGCTCCAGAAGGGCGGCTCTTATTATTCGAATGATCTGCGCTCCAGCGCTTTGGACAGCGCCGTGGCCTACGATGCCTTTAAGATGTGGACCAGCCTTTATACCAACTATGATGTGGATGAGCAGTCCAATTTCTTCACCCGGATGAGAACGGGAACACAGCCCATCGGCATTGGCAACTATGCAACCTATCTGCAGCTGCTGACCAGCGCTCCGGAGCTTTACGGGCGATGGGCCATTGCGCCGGTGCCGGGCACCGTGCAGGAGGACGGCAGCGTGAACAATATAGTGGGCACTATTTCGTCCACCTCCTGTATGATTCTGGAACAGTCCGACAAGCAGCAGGAGGCATGGCAGTTCCTCCAGTGGTGGCTGTCGGAGGAGACACAGGTCAGCTATGGAAGACAGCTGGAGGCGCTGCTGGGCACCGGCTCCAGATGGAATACTGCCAACCGGGAGGCGTTTTACAGCCTGCCGTGGAAAAAGGCGGATGAAGAGGTGATCCAGGCGTCCCTGGAGACGGCGGTGGAACAGCCTATCGTGCCGGGCGGATATTTTACGGGAAGACACATTATCAATGCGTGGAACCGGGTCTGCATCAACAACGACAATGTCAGAGATGCGCTGGAGAAGGCGGTCAAGGATATCGACAGAGAGATCGCCACAAAACGCAAAGAGTTTGGACTTGATTAGGGGAGGATTGGGATGAATCGGTCAAAGATCGGATCCTGGATAAAAAAGAATAAGACGGGTTATCTGTTCCTGCTGCCGTTTCTGATTCTTTTTACGGCTTTTACCATCGTACCGGTTGCGGTGGCCATGGGCACCAGCTTTACCAACTACAATATGATACAGCGCCCGGGCTTTGTGGCGCTGGATAACTATGCGTTTCTGCTGCTGGACGACGATGTGTTTCTCAAGGCGCTGCAGAATACCCTGATTTTTGCGCTGGTCACAGGGCCTGCAGGTTATCTTGCCTCCTTCTTTATGGCGTGGATCATTACCCTTGTAAAAAAGGGCAAGGGATTCTTTTCACTGGCGTTTTACGCCCCCTCCCTGACCAGCGGAGTGGCCATGTCAACTATCTGGCTCATTATCTTTTCCGGTGACCGGTATGGCTACCTGAACAACCTTTTGCTGAAGCTGGGGATTCTGACGGAGCCGATTCTGTGGACCAGTGACTCGGATTATGTGATGGGGGTGGTGATGCTGATCTCCGTCTGGATGAGTATGGGAACGGGCTTCCTGGTGTTTCTGGCAGGATTCCAGAACATTGACCCGGCGTTGTATGAGGCCGCCAGGGTGGACGGAATCAGCAGCCGGTTCCAGGAGCTGCGCCTTATTACATGGCCGTTGATGAAGCCTCAGCTCCTGTTCGGCGCCATCAACTCCATCGTGGGCTCCTTTGCCGTGTTTGACGTGGCTACGGCGGTGGCGGGGATGCCCAGCCCCAACTATTCGGCCCACACCATTGTGGCACATCTTTACGATTACGCGTTTACAAGATACAACATGGGGTATGCCTCAGCTGTGGCCATGATTCTGTTTCTGATCACCTTTGTCATGGGACGTGTGTGTATGAGAATGTTTAAGTCGGATGTAGATTAATCAGTGTGAGAAAGGCGTGAGAACAGGGATGAAACAGAAATGGATCAAGAGAAAAAAGATAAAATTCGGCCAGGTGGTACTGGTTCTGCTGCTGGGAATGCTGGTGTGCTTTACGGCGCTGCCCATGGTGGCAATGGTGTCAAGGGCGCTGATGTCTACGGAGGAGCTGTATATTTATCCGCCGCGCATCATCAGCAGAAACCCCACGTTCCAGAATTTCAGCGACCTTCTGACTTCGCTGAACGCCTCGGTGGTGCCTTTTACCAGATACATATTCAACAGTCTGTTTACCACTGTGGTGACGGTTTTTCTGAGCATTATGGTGTGCAGCCTGGGCGCTTACGGTCTGACAAAGCATAAGCCGGCGGGAGCGGATGCCATCTTTGCGGTGGTGCTGGCAGCGCTGATGTTTTCCACTCATGTGACTCAGATACCCAATTATCTGGTGGTAAATAAGCTGGGGCTTGTAAACAGCTATCTTGCGCTGATTATTCCCAAGATTGCGGTGGCCTACAATTTCTTTCTGGTCAAGCAATTCTGTGAACAGCTGCCGGATTCTATTCTGGAGGCAGCCAGAATAGACGGCTGCTCCAATCTGGGAATCTTCTGGAGAATAGCCATGCCGCTTTTGAAGCCCGCATGGAGCACGTTGGCTGTGTTTTCCTTCGTGAGCAACTGGAACGATTACTTTTCGCCGTTGATCTTCATCAGAAGCGACGCGCTGAAGACTCTGCCCCTGGCACTGCAGACGCTTGCCGGAGGGGCCGGCGTGGTGGCCCGGGCAGGGACGGTGGGAGCGGCTACACTGATCACCACCCTTCCCTCCATCATTGTGTTTGCCATCTTCCGGGGAAAGGTCATGGAGACCATGACATACTCGGGAATCAAAAGCTGAAAGGAACTCATCTTATGAGAAGACATTTACGACGGATCTGTCGGGGAGCGGCGTTGTGCATGGCGCTTGCGCTGTCATTGCCCGCGGGTCAGGTACAGGCGGCCGGCAATACCTATGTGGCGGACGAAGACGGCAGCCTGATGCCTGTTCCTGAGGCCTATGAGGTGTATGACTGTATTTACAATCTGGAGGAATACGGCGTCATGAACCATCCGCAGGATATCTTTGTGGACGGCGGCGACATCTATGTGGCGGACACGGACAATAACAGGATATTGAAGATGGATATGGACGGAACGGTGAAGAAGGAGTACACGGAGGCCTTCGGCAGAGGGTTTTCCGCGCCGGGAGGCATCTTCCGGGATAAGTCCGGCAATATCTGGGTGGCGGACACGGGGAATCTGCGCATTGCGGTCATCGACGGGGAGGGCGGCGATGTGGCGGAATACGGGAAGCCGGACTCCGCCCTGCTGTCGGAGAATTTTGCCTTTGACGCCCAGAAGATCGCAGTCAACAGCATCGGCAATATCTATGCCCTGAAGGGGGCCAATCTGATGACCATTGACCAGGCCAACAACTTTCACGGCTACCTGGGTGCTGCGGAGGTGGGATTTTCCCTGAGCCGTCTGCTGATCCGCACCTTCGGTTCACGGTCTCAGATAGAGCGGACGCTGAAGCAGGAGCCTGCAGCGTACTCCAATTTTACCATCGGCGCCGACGGGATGATTTACGGGATATTGGCCACGGAGGAGAAGGATCAGATCAGACGCCTGAATTCGGTGGGAAATAATACTTACCCGGAGGGAAAATACGGACTGATCATTGAGCAGCGGGACAAGGAGGAGCCGGTTAAGCCCTTCTTTGCCGACATTGCGGTGATGGATAACGGGATCATAACCGTGGTGGATAAGAATACAGGACTTTTGTATCAATATGATCAGGACGGAAATCTGCTGGCGGCCTTCGGAGGCATCGGAGATTATGCGGGGGTCTATTCGGTTCCGGTGAGTCTGGACGTGGATGAAAATGGTTTTCTGTATGTGTTGGACTACAGCGCAAATACCATCACCATACTGCGCCCCACGGAATTCATCCGGCTGGTGCATCAGGCAGTCACCCTGTATGACGCAGGGAAATACGCGGAGGCCAGAGAATACTGGCAGAAGGTCATTGACATCGACTCCAACTATGCGCTGGCGCACCAGGGCGTGGGGAAGGTTTCCTGCAAGGAAGAGGATTTCAAAAGCGCCATGGAGCAGTATCGGCTGGGAGATGACAGGGAAGGGTACTCCGAGGCATACGGGGAGCACAGGCTGGAGCTGTTCCGGGAGAATTTCCTGTGGATTGCCGCCGCGGCGTTTGGTATATTGTTTGGCCTGTACAAGCTGATCTGCCTTGCGAAGGACAAGGCAAGACGGTGGGCGGAGCTGACTCAGATGGGGGGTGACCTGTGATGAGAGAATCTCTGAAGCTGGCTGTAATGATATTGTTTCATCCCATTGCGGCCTTTGAATATATGAAGCGAAAGCGGGAGACGCTCTCCGGTCTCGTGATTCCGGCAGTCATCTTTCTGGCTGCTGCAGTGCAGATCTTCAGCATTTATGTCACCCATTACCCGCTCTCCACCGTGAATCTGAGAAATGCCAATGTGGTGTTTGAGTGTGCAAAGATACTGCTTCCGGTGGTGACCTGGGGCGTGGCATCCTACGCCATGACTACGATTTTGGACGGCGAGACAAAGTTTTCGGAGTCCATGCTGGCCACCTGTTACGCCATGATCCCGTTCCTGCTGATCTCGCCGCTGCTGACTCTGTTTTCCAGAATACTGGATCTGGGACAGAGCGGGCTGTATTACGGGATGTACGGGGCCATGCTGTTCTGGATTATTGCGCTGCTTCTGACGGCGCTGAAGGAGATGAATCACTATTCCGTGGGAAAGACTGCCGTGGTGACATTTTTATCCCTGTTCACCATGATGCTGATCTGGGCGTCCGCAGCGCTGTTGTTTTCCCTGAGCATGCAGTTTATCACCTTTGTGAAAGAGGTCATTGTGGAAGCGAGGTATCTGTTCTCATGAGAAAAGGAAAATATATGCTTTGGCTTCTCCTGCTGTCCGCCCTGCTTGTTCTGGGGGGCTGCGGCAGGCAGGAGGAAGGGGACGGCAGTGCGGCGGTGATTTATGCGCCGGCGGGGAGCTCGGATACCGTGCTGGAAAATGAGCGGTACAGGCTGACGCTGGAGGAGAATTATTCCGTCATGACGATTGTGGATAAGAACACCGGAGAGAAATGGAGTTCTTCGCCCACGGATGAATATTTTGATGCGGAGGCGCTGAATCCCATGTGGAGGATGAGGACGTCCTCGCTCTTTCAGCTGGGCTATACGAATATAGCTGCCGGTCTGGGGGTTATCATGAATTCTCCGCTGCTTCAGATGGATTACACGGCGGCGGGCTGTCTGAAGGACGGGCAGCTGTATGTGAGTTATGATCTGGTACAGCCCTCCATACGGATGACCCTGGCGTTTTCGCTGGAGGAAGACGGTTTTCGGGTGAGGGTTCCCTTTGATGGAATCGAAGAGTACGGCACACAGTTTTCGGTGGTGAGCCTGGCTGTCCTGCCTTATATGTCGGGGGCCACGGATGAAGCGGAGGGCTATTATCTGTATCCCGACGGCTCGGGCGCCGTCATGGAATTTCAGGATATTGCGCACATCGGAGCAAGCAGCCGTTCCTATATGCTGTATGGGGATGTACAGGATTATGACTGCTTCCGGCTGCCCTTTGAGTCGGAGACCGCCCGGGCCATGCTGCCCGTGTACGGGGTGAATATCAACGACAGAGGATATGTGGCCATACTGACACAGGGGGATACCGACGCCAGGATCACGGTTTCCTGCTCTACCAAAGTGGTGGCCATCAACGGTGTGTACGGAGAGTTTCTGTATCGAAGAGGCTTTGCGGATGCCCGGGTAAAAACCAGCACGGTGTTGTCCTATGCCGGAGGTATCATTCCCGGGGACCGGGAGATTTACTACAGATTTCTGGAGACGGGAAACACGGATTACAGTGCCATGGCGGCAAGCTATCGCGGCTATCTGGAGAGCCAGGGAATGGAGTATGGCGCGGAGCAGGTCGATTATCCTTTGTTTCTGGATATATTGATGGGAATCGAAGAGGAGGGGCTGCTGTTTGACGAGTGGCGGCAGGTCACGGACTTTGAGCAGGCCGGGCAGATGGCGGCGGAGCTTAAGGAGCAGGGAGTGGACAACCTGCTGATCAACCTGAAGGGCTATACGAAGCACGGTTATTATTCGGAGCCCAATTCCTTCCGGATCAATTCCTCTCTGGGGGGCCGGGCAGGGCTGAAGCGCTTTTTGAAGACAGCGGGTGAACTGGAGATTCCGGTGACACTGGATTATCATATGCTGTACGCCAGAAAGCGGACAGGGGGATTTTCCACACAAAAGGATATTGTTTATCTGGGAAATTATGTGGCTCTGACCGACGAGGAAGAGGAGTTGTATTTGCTGGGACCCAAGGCTGCCCTTGACAAGTTCGGAAAATTCGACGGCAAGGCAGGAGAGTATGAGACGGCAGGCTATTCCCTGGGAGGAATCGGAGATACGCTGGCCTACAGCTATAATACCCGCAGCAGATCCGGCGCGGCGGAGACACTTGCGCAGTGGAAGGAACTGCTGGGAGGGCTTTCGGATCAGGGCAGAATGCTGACGGTGGAGGGCGGAAACGCCTATGTGCTTGGATATGCGGACTATCTGAAGGATATCCCGGACAGGGATTTGGGCTTTCGTTTTACCACCCGCAGCGTTCCCTTTTTCCAGCTTGTGGTACATGGACTGGCAGGTTATATGACAGAGGCCGGGAATCTGTCCGGCGACTTGGCAGGAGAAAAGCTGAAGTGGGTGGAGTACGGTTACATTCCATACTTTGAACTGACCTGTGAGGGGTCGGAAGATCTGATGTACACGGATTATAACGAGTTGTTTACCTCGGAGTACGGAAGATGGAGGGATGAGGCCGTCCAGATTTACAGGGAACTGTCGGAGAGCATTGGTTTTCTGGCAGGTGAAGTGATGGAGGAGCATGTAAGCCTGGGGAAGGAATTGTATCGGGTGACCTACGGTGACGGCACAAGGGTTTATGTGAACTATGCGGATTTTGAACAGACTGCGGACGGAGTCACGGTTCCCGCGGGAGACTACGCGGTAATCACGGATTCGGTGGAAAGGTAAGGGTTCCCATATGAAAAGAAAAAAATTTCATATGACTATTAAGAAAAGGCGGGGGATAGAAGCGCTTATCTTCCTGACGCCGTGGCTGATCGGCATGTGTCTGTTTTTTATCTATCCCATATTTGTATCTGTCCGGCTGAGCTTCAGCGAGATCACAAAGTTTAAGGGATTCATCATGGAATGGACGGGCCTGAGCAATTACAACTATATTTTTCTGTACGACACTAATTTTGTGCCGGCCTTTCTGAAGGTAGTGTCCGACACGCTGCTGAATACGCCCATATCTCTGGTGTTTTCGCTGCTGATCGCCATATTGATCAACAGACCCATGAAGGCAAGAGGCTTTTTCAGAACCGTATTTTTTATTCCGGTGCTGCTGGGAAGCGGTTACGTCATGAAACAGCTTCTGGGCATGGGGGCGGACACCACAAGCATCACCCAGGGTATCATGGTGCCGGAGCAGATGATGGATCTGCTGGGCCCCACCTTTGCGCCGCTGGTGCAGTCGGTGCTGGATCGAATCACGGTGGTGTTCTGGAAGTCCGGTGTGCAGATTGTCCTGTTTCTTGCGGGACTGCAGGGAATTTCCTCTTCCCTGTACGAGGCGGCCAAGGTGGACGGAGCGACGCAGTGGGAGATGTTCTGGAAGATTACCCTTCCGCTGATTTCGCCGGTGATCCTGCTGAACTTTGTGTATACCATGGTTTCCTTCTTTACGGATTCCAATAACGCGCTGGTGGATTACATTCTGCAGCAGACCTTCCAGAATCAGCAGTTCGAGTACGGCGCGGCCATGGGCTGGGTATACTTTGCCTTTACCTTTACGCTGTGCATGCTGGTGATGGCGATTTTGAGGAAGCGGACCTACAACATGGGAGACAAGGCGTGAAAGGAGCATCTATGAAATTATATCAGAAGGCGGAGCAGGCTCTTATAAACGGTCTGCGGACGGGAAAGAGCACCAACATCCGCAGGACGAAAAATTTTGTGATAAGGCTGTTGTTTTACCTGGTGGTCTTTGACCTGGCGTTCGTGTTCCTGTATCCCTTTATCACCGTGATTGCGGATTCCCTGAAGACGGACAACGACATTGTCAATATTACGGTGAAATGGCTGCCCAGCAGTCCGGAGTGGAACAATTATGTGGTGGCGTGGAAGAGACTGCGCTATCTGAAATATTTTAAGAATTCTGCCATTGTGTGCGGGACGGCAACCCTGGGACATGTGTTTTCCTGTTCCTTTGCGGGGTATGCCTTTGCCAGATATCAGTTCCGGTTTAAGAACCTGCTCTTCGGGATTGTGGTGCTGGCCATGCTGGTGCCCGCCCAGGTGCTGATTTTCCCGCTGTATATGCAGTTTTCCAACTGGGGCTGGACCAACACCTATCTGCCGCTGGCGGTGCCCACCTTTTTCGGCTTCGGGCTCAGCGGAGGATTTTTCATCTTTTTGTTCCGGCAGTTTTTTTCGGGGCTTCCCTACGAGATGGAAGAGGCGGCCCGCATCGACGGCTGCGGTCCTTTTATGACCTATTTCAGGATTATGCTGCCCATTGCAAAATCTTCCGTGCTGGTGGCGGTGGTGTTGTCCGTGGTATGGCACTGGAACGATTATTTTGAGCCGGGCGTTTATGTGACAAATATTGATAAGATGCTGCTTCCCAGCAGGCTTCCGGTGTTGTACAGCCTGCTGAATGCGGAGCAGTTTGACCCCATACAGGTCAATGAGCTTGACAGCATTATCTTTAACGAGGCAATGCTGATGGCGGCTACATTTCTGGTAATATTACCGGTTTTGATAGTATATTCGATTCTGCAAAAGAAGTTCATGGAAGGAGTGGAGAGGTCAGGACTGACAGGAATGTAGAGGGAGGAACATGCAGAGGAGAAGGAAGAATGAAAGGAAATTGTTTCATAAAAAGGAGGATTGTATGAAGAATAACATTGTAAAACGACTGCTTGCGCTGGGAATGACCACAGCCATGGTGCTTTCCATGGCAGCCTGCGGCGACAGCGGGGAACAGCCGTCCGACAGCGTAAGCAGCGGCAGTTCCAGTGAAAGTACTCCGGACGCGGGATCCGACAGCGGCTCCGACGCACAGGAAAGCAGCTCAGGCGCGGGGGAGAAGTCATGGCCTGACGACGTGACGCTGTCCTATTATATCAGAGGCGGCACAGCGGAGTATGAGCCCTATCTGTATAAGGATCTGGTTGGAATCAACAAGATCCAGGAGGCGACAGGGATCAACATTGACTTTGATGTAATCTGCGGAGACAACGAGGCCATTCAGACCCAGTATCTGGCTATGCTCACCAGCAACAATTACCCCGATATAATTCAGTGGCTCAATGACGAGGCCTATTCCGGGGGTGTAGGGCAGCTGTACAACGATGGTATTATCATTGAGTTGAATGACCTGATTGATAATTATATGCCGAACCTGAAGGCCATTCTGGAGAAGTATCCCAATCTGGCCAAGGATATGGCAAACGATGACGGACAGTATCTGTATTTTACCAAGCTGAATTCTCTGTCTAATATCGATGACCTGATGAGCATCACTTACTGGGGATTCCTGATGAGAAAGGACTGGCTGGAAAATGTGGGTATGAGCGTTCCCACCACGATGGACGAGTGGTATGAGGTATTGAAAGCCTTCAAGACCCAGGATCCAAACGGCAACGGACTGGACGACGAGATTCCCTTTGACGCGGGTGCGGGAGCTTTGACCATGTTCTACCCTGCCTACAATATGCTGACCGGCATCTATGTGGATCCGGATACAGGTAAGATCGGCTACGGTGAGTACACCGAGAAGTACAAGGAGTTCCTTACTACCATGAACAAGTGGTATTCCGAGGGCCTGATCGACGATATTTATGATGAGAACTATAATCTGGTGGGCAGCGATGTGACTGACGAGCATATCTACGGCGATATCGCAGGCTCCTGGAAGGGTCTGGCAAACAACTGGGAGCAGAGACTGCCCGGTATTCTGGAGAAGAACGCAAACGCTGATCTGGTGGCGGTTCCCTGGGTGCAGTCAACCATGAACTCCAAGAAGTATACGCCCAATACCTATTACTCTACCATTGACAGGACTACAGTGTGTATCTCCGTGGACTGCAAATATCCCGAGGCGGCGGCAACGCTGATCGACTATATGTACAGCGAGGAGGGCGGACTGTATCTGACCTGGGGCGTAGAGGGCGAAAGCTATGTCACCAATGATGACGGAAGCCGTTCCTGGACGGAGGCTGCTGACGAAGTGATCGATTATTATGACGGTTCCTTCCCCAGAAAGTTTACCTATGCCATGGCTCATGTAAGCTTCCCCAGACTTGACCAGAACGACACCAGCGCAACCAGAGAGCAGCAGTATGTGGATGCGTGTGAACTGTGGGCAGATGCGGAGCTTGACATGATTTATCCCAAGGCGATCTCAGTGACGCAGGATCAGCAGAATGCGGCAGTGGGCGCAGAATCCGACATCGGAGGCTATATTGCCGAGATGCAGATGAAGTTTATCACCGGCGAAGAGCCGCTGACCAACTTTGACAATTATCTGGATACGTTGAAGAAGATGGGAATCGAAGATCTGATCGCCGTATACCAGGATGCCTATGACAGATATCAGGCGAGATAAACGATCTGAATAGATTGTATGAGGAATGGGGAGCATGATATACTGTGAGAGTGCAGCTTTTACAGTAGTGTGAGGAATTTTGAAAAACAGTACATAGTCCGGGGGGCGTTTGCCTTCCGGACTATGAGCAAATACGGGGATTTTTGTGCCGGGGGCGCAAGAAGCGTCGTGTGCAGGGAGGTTTGTCTATGGGAGGGAAAAAGAAAAAGGGGTTGGCGTGGTGCATTATTTCGCTGCTGATCCCGGCGGTGCTGTCGGGGTGCGCAGGCGAGCAGGGGGAGGAGACGGAGCGGCCTGAGATCGTGTGGGTTCTGCGGGAAGCGGACGAAGCGCTGTACAATAATCTGGAAGGAATCAAAAAGATTGAAGAAGCCACGGGGGTGGATATCACCTTCCGGCTGATGACGGACGATGAATATAACTATATGATCGCGTTCGGAGATTATCCGGACGTGATGGTGAGTAACCTATATACGGGAGAGGTTCTGGATTTGTACGACAGAGGGATTATTCTGGAACTGACCGATCTGATTATGGAAGATTCTGTGTATCTGAAGCAGATTTACGGGGAGCACCCGGATATCTATAAGGAGACGCAGACAAATGACGGGAAGCTGATTTACTTTCCGTCTCTGAATCCTCTTGAGAATGCGGAGGACTTTTACCGAAGCTCTTTTTCGGGACTGCTGATCCGGCAGGACTGGCTGGAGCAGCTGGAGCTGGAGATTCCGGAAACCATTGCGGAGTGGCACCAGGTGCTGACTGCCTTTCGGGACGGAGATCCCAACGGGAACGGCCGGGCGGACGAAATACCCTTCGACGACAACAGACTCTGGGTGTTTGCGTCTGCCTTTGGAGTGCTGGACGGATTTTATATCACGCCGGAGGGGAGAGTGGCTTACGGCTGTATGGAGGACGGCTACAGGGATTATCTGACCATGATGAATCAGTGGTATGAGGAAGGACTGATCGGCCGGGCGGCCATAACCGGTTCCACCAAATGGAGTGAAGCAAACATCATAGGCAATCTTTCAGGATCCTTTTACGGGCTGGATAATGCCTGGCGGTATTATCTGCCGAGTCTGAGGGAGGTGGAGGAGCGTGCGGAGCTTGCGGCAGTTCCCGTTCCCAAGGCGGCAGACGGGGTATCCTACTGCAATGTGAACAGAGTCAGTACGCATGTCAGGGATCAGGTAACGGTGATCACGTCGGACTGCAGTGATCCGCAGGCGGCGCTGAAGGTCATCGATTATATGTACAGTGAAGAAGGTTCGGCCCTGCTCACATGGGGCATTGAGGGTGTGACCTATGAAGTTCTTCCTGACGGCGGCAGGGTATTGCTGCCGGAGGCGCTGGAGATTGCGGATTCCGGGTATCTGAAGCTGCATCATGTGGCCATCGGGCATATTGCATTTCCAAAATATGACGGAGAGACAGTGCTTTTGCAGACTTATCCAAAGGAGCAGCTGACCGCAGAAATGGTCTGGGCGGACTGTGACACCTCCATGCTCTGGCCGGCCAACATTCTGTTTTCCGCTGAGGACAGGAAGCGGGTGAACAGTCTGATGGCCAATATAGAGGCATATGTGACGGAACAGAAGACAGCCTTTATCACGGGAGAGCAGTCGATGGATACCTATGAGGATTTTCGGAAGACCCTGAAGGCCATGCAGATTGATGAGGTGCTCCGGATTTATCAGGAAAATTATGATGTCTATCTGAAAAAATAGAGTGTTTTGAACCGCCAGGGGCGGAATGGGGGATCGGTATGAGTGACGGGAATTATTTGCAGAGAAAGGAAGTGCGGGAGGCCGTTGCGGCGGGACAGGAGGCGCTTGGATATCTGAACAGGGCCAGAGAGTGCCTGAACAGCGCGGGCAACTGGGGGCTTGTGGATTTGTTCGGGGGAGGACTGCTCAGCACCTTTGTAAAACATGCAAAGATGAACGATGCGGAAGAACTGGTGCAGCAGGCCCGAGGAGCGCTGAAACGTTTTCAGAAAGAGCTTATGGATGTGGATAATGTCCCGGAATTTCACATTGAGACAGGGGATTTTATCGCTTTCGCGGATTATTTCTTCGACGGGCTCATAGCGGACTGGCTGGTTCAGTCCAGAATCAGCGACGCAAAGCAGCAGGTGGATCATGCGATTCGGAAAGTAAATGATATTCTGGGGCAGCTGCGTCCTATGATTTGAGCCGGAAGTATTTTCCGAAAATCTTAAGAAAACTCCATGCAAAATCTTAACCTGCACCGCGTAGGATGAAGGAGTCCGGGAAAAGAAACAGGCGCGATGAGGCGGCCTGTCCGAGGCGGATCAGGAGGGAATGGAATGAGTGTGGAGATTGCGGTTCTGGCTGATATACACAGCAATTATGTGGCGCTGGAGCGCTGTATGGAGTTTGCTCTGAAGAGGGGAATCCGACAGTTTCTGTTTTTGGGAGATTATGTAGGTGAGTTTGCCTGGCCGGAGCGGACGATGGAATTGCTGCGGGAATATGATGCGTCCTATGACTGTCTGTTCATCCGCGGCAACAAAGAAGATTATTGGCTGGGGTATCGTGACGGCGGGGAGAGGGGCTGGAAAGAATATGGCTCGACCACGGGGGCGCTGTATTATGCCTATCACCGTCTGGAGGACAGAGATCTGGCGTTTTTTGAGGGACTTCCTGTCTCCCGAAGGCTGGAGTACGGGAATTTGACACCCCTGCTTGCCTGTCACGGTTCTCCGGGAAACGTAAAGGGGCAGCTGTGCCTGAGTGATGAAGAGACAAAGAATGCACTTTTGGCTGCCGGAGCAAATTGTGTCCTGCACGGACATTCCCATATTCAGGGGAAGACAGTGTACGACGGCCGGATTGCACTGAATCCCGGTTCTGTGGGGCTTGCGCTGAAGGCGGAAGGAAAGGCACAGTTTGCCATTCTGCACGGGGAGACCGACGGCTTCCGGGAGGAGCTGATCAGCCTGGATTATGACCGGGAGCGGGTCATTCGGGAGCTGTGTGAGTCCGGGCTGGCAGAGCGGGCGCCTTACTGGTGTCTGGTCACGGAATATTTGCTTCGCGGCAGAGGCGGGGAGACGGATATCGGACACGCGGACGTTCTGTTCCGCGCCATGGAGCTGTGCAGACAGAAAAACGGCAGCTGTATCTGGCCGGATATTCCGGAGGCCTGCTGGGAGCAGGCAGCTATGGAGCTGCTGCCGGATTTGAAGGGAATGATCTGTATAAAATAGGAATCTTTCTTGCAATCACAAAACAATTATGCTAAAATACATACAGGCAAAGAACACATCTGAGATTAGATTAATCTTATTGTGGCATTATGGGATGTACGGAAATCTTCCGGTCTCGGTGCCATGTCGTATCCGCAAAGAAAAAACTCTGCGGGAACTCCTTGCTTATAAACTGAAGAATCGCAGGGAGGATGCCTGAGAAAGCCTCTCTGCAGGAAAGAGAGGAAAAAGGTATGAGGCAGAAAACAAACGGAGAAGGAAGCGCCGCACAGGCAGTGCTTCCGGAGGACTATCAGCTCAATCTGAGTGATTTCGCACTGTTTATGTCGGTGATGAAGGAGAAGAGGGCATACGAGGACGTGCTGAGCATCGTGCTGGACGAGCCCGGGCTGCGTCTGAAGGAGGTCAGGGCGGAACAGGTGGTGCTGAACAGGTCAGGGAAGCGGGCCATCCGCCTGGATGCCTGGGCGGTGGACGAGTCGGACAGGCAGTTTGACATGGAGATGCAGAATGACGTCCGGGGGGACGATGTGCGCAGGCGTTCCAGATTTTATCAGGGTCTTCTGGATACGCCGGTACTGAAAGCGGGGAAGAAGACCCGCTACAGGAGCCTGCCGTCCACGGCGATCATCTTTATCACACAGGAAGATCTATTCGGGAGGGATCTGGCCAGGTATACCTTCAGTGAGCAGTGCCGGGAGGTGCCGGGGCTGCCGCTGGAGGACGGAACTCAGAAGATTTTTCTGAACATGACGAGCAGAAACGGCCGTCCGGAGCTGGTGAGCCTGCTTCAGTATATGAAGCATACCACGCTGGAGAATCCGGACATAACGGTGAGGGATGAAAGGATTCTGGATCTGGCGGGGA
>ERZ779624.13-NODE-13-length-106884-cov-8.563031_pt1 | contig 106884 bp, 87 predicted proteins | sample MGYA00514190_ERZ779624 | MGnify/ENA primary metagenome ERZ779624 (study PRJEB29562, sample SAMEA4376706) | mouse gut metagenome | isolation source: Cecum | study: EMG produced TPA metagenomics assembly of the A DSS colitis mouse model was used to assess the... | reverse complement strand
CTTCAGGAAAACACAGAGGTAATCTCTACCCTGCTGATAGACAGAAACTACTGCCTGGAGTGCCTGATCATCATCCTGAAGTACAACGGCGCAACGCTTCCCGATGAAATCATCCGAATTGATGTGAAAAACCTCAGCAGAATTACCGCCAATTCCTTTATTAACCATTCCTCCGGGAAACAGGACACTGTGGAACTTGCTCTGGCATTATCCAAAAAGCTCATCTATATGATCGACCAGGACGATGACGACGAACTCAAGTGTATCCTGGACATCCTGAACAATGCCCTGATGGATGACGAGAATTGCCGGATTCTGGATATCTGCATGGACGCCGGGATACCTTTTACCGCCCCCATGCATTCATGCAGCACTATCACCTGCCTCAGGGATCAATGTCTAAGCGGCAACAGCGGCGTCAAGGCCATCCGAAAGCTGATCGCGTTGGGAGTGGATATGGAGTCCGCCGTAATAGATGGAAGAACTCCCGTCAACATTATCGCATCCAAACCGGAACGCAAAATGCTGTTTGACAATAAAAAGGATACCTATTTTGAAGATGCCGCGCAGTTTTTCTCAAAGGAATCCATGGAACAGGTAGACAATGACGGAACAACCGCCCTCCATTATGCCGCAAGGTATAACCATCTGGAAATGCTCCGGGTGATGATCGAGAAGGGCGCAGACGTAAACCTGACGGAGGATGCACCCGCCGAAGCGGGAAATACCCCTCTCCACACTGCCTGCCTTCACGGAAATGCCGAAATCGTAAAACTTCTTATCGCATCCGGGGCAGACGATACCCTGCAGAATGTCAACGGCGAAATACCTGCGCACCTGGCCGTTTCGAAGAAACGTTTCGGCGGCGAGCTGGAACGAAAACAAAGAGTTGCACTGCTGAAAGAGCTGAAAACCCTGGATGGGGCCAGAAACGACGGAAAAACACCGCTGATGATTCTCCTCCAGGAACTGGACATCAACACCTGCCTGGAACTGCTTCCCTTCTTCCTGGAAAGAGGTGTTGACATAAACCGCCGGGACAACCGCGGCAACACCGCTCTGCTCTGCAATGCCAGCACCCTGAACCAGTGCTTCAAGGAAATTGTAAAGGAACTGGTTCGTGCAGGAGCCGATGTAAACATTGCAAACAACGAGGGAAACACTGCGCTGCATTACATTCTGAGATACAGTACCCAGGATATTGCCCGCTTCCTGGTCAAAAAGGGCGCAGACTACAACCACGCTAACCTCAAGGGCGTCACCCCCGCACAGATTGCCGTGGAACAGGGGTATGACACCGTGCTGGAGCTTATGACGGATATTCAGATGTGACGAAATATTCCATTTCCCATTTTCGATCAGATGAAAAATGCCCGGACGAACTTTCATTCGCCCGGGCGTTTTCTTCTCACACCACTGCCACCGGAGTGACCTCGCTTCTCCTTGCCACCCGGATATCAAAGTCTCCCGCACGGTAAGGAACATTCCCCATGTTAATTTCCATCCGAACCGATTCAAAGGCAAGCTCCGGCAGATTGTTCTCCTTGCTCAGGTGCCCCAGGAGAATCGTCTTCAGATTGTCATGCAGGATACGGCAGATCAGCCGCCCCGAATTTTCATTGGATAAATGCCCTCTGTCTCCCAGAATGCGCTGCTTCAGGTGATAGGGATAGGGACCTACCTGCAGCATATTGACGTCATGATTGGCCTCCAGCAGCAGGGCGTCCATACCCTTCAGACATTCCACGGTATAGTCGTTATACACCCCCAGATCCGTACACACAGCCACTCTTCTGTTTCCATAGGAGATACGGTAGCCCACCGGCTGCGCCGCATCATGGGAGATGTGCATGGGATTCACCGTCAAATCCTTGATAATCAGCTTTTTATCCTCCCACACCTCATGGAACAGCTCCTCGTCAATTGTCCCCAGGCTTCCGCATTTCTTCATGGCATCTATGGTGCCCGCCGTGGCATAGACGGGAATCTCATACTTTCTGGCCAGCACGCCCAGGCCGCTGATGTGATCGGCATGCTCATGGGTCACCAGGATTCCGTCGATATCCCTTCCCGTAAGTCCCAGCTCCTTCAGCCCGCTTTCCGTTCTCTTTCCGCTGATCCCCACATCCACAAGCAGGTGCGTTGCCTCCGATCCCACATAAATACAGTTTCCGCTGCTCCCGCTTGCGATACTGCAAAGCCTCATGAATTCAGTTCCTCCCAGTATATCTCTATCACATCGCCGTCCTTTAAGGGCTCCATGTATTCCGCATTCCTTCCGTTCAGCCTTGTGACGATGGCCCGTCCTGCGGAAGCATTCAAATCAAAGTCGATAAAGGAAAACACATCCACAAATACATAGCTGCTCTTTCCGCTGCAGATCACCGGATATCGGTTGACAATCACCGTCATGTTAACCGGCCCCTGCTCCGGGACTTCCTCTTCCGCCGTGTCTGCTCTTTTGTCTGTCTTCAGCCCGCCATTCTGTCTTTCCGGCGCCGCTGTTCCTGCCGCATCAACCGGAACAGAAGCTTCCTGTACTGCCGCCGCTTCCTTTGCCGCACGGCGAAGGGCAGCTTCCTCCTCGGTCTCCTCCTCCAGATCCGCAAAAGTCACTTCCGCATTCACATCCCAGCTCAAAGTAAAATTCTCATAGACCCTTGTCTCCGGTCTTGCCGGCGTATCGTTTACCAGTATCTTTCCTCCCAGGGGAACATCCATAAACTCCGCCACTTCCCGAACCGTGTAAAAATTCTGAATCCGGATTTCGTCTCCCTCTCTCACAGAGTAAAACTCATTCTCCAGCCGCCCGTTGACAGCGGCTGTCTTCGGCAGGTCAATCCGGGTACCGTTCACATAGACGTGAAGTCTCTCCGTCAGCTCAGGCAGTCTGCCCAGCTCAAGTACCGCCGCATCCCCCGCCGTGGAAGATACCACGTCAATGTGATCGCCGTTATGTACCTGGCTGTAAATGTCCGCCGGTTCACCGTTCACCCTGATGATGGCCGCCTCCCCCTGAATTCCCCGTACCATCCGGCTCTTTCCGTTCACCGTAAAGGTCAGCGCCTTTCCTCTCCTGGGGAAAAGCTCCTCGTTGGAAAAATCAGACTGTACCGCCGCATCCGCCACAGAAAGCTTTCCGTTGTCGTAGAGCTTGACACGCCTTCCGTTGAACTCCACAAAAATAAAATTATTGCTCTGCTCATAATAACTTAAACAAATGCCGATGGGCGTCACCATCATGGAATCTCTTCTGGGATTTTCCACCTCAAACACGATGGACTGCATCACTTCCTGTCCCCGGATGGCCACACGTTCCTTTACGATATCCAGCTCCTTGGCCAGCGCATCCGTATAGCCGGGGATCATTCCTCCTCCGCCCACCACAAACACGGCGCTGACGGACTTGTCCCCGTTCAGCTCCCGGATGCAGGCGGCCACCTGCTTTACCATCTCCTGCACATGACCACTCAGTATTTCCGCCACCTCACTGGCGTTAATCACCTGGGTCAGCCCCATAATATCCTGATATTCCACGGACTCCTGGGTTCCCGTCTGCCTTTTGATACGCTCCGCCGTGTCAAAGTCCACCAGACAGTGCTGCACAATGATGTCCGTCAGGCTGTCCCCTGCCACGGGGATCATGCCATAGGCCGTGATGGTTCCGTCCTTTGTGATGGAAATATCGCTGGTGCCCGCGCCCACATCCACCAGAGCCATGTTCAGCATACGGAATTTTTCCGGGATGGCCACCTGAATGGCCGCGATGGGCTCCAGCGTCAGATTTGCCACATGCAGCCCCGCCAGCTCCACCGCCTTGTACAGCCCGTCCACCACATCATCCGGCAGAAAGGTTGCAATCAGATCCACCGCCATATTCCGCACCTTGTGCTCCTCCAGGTTTCCGATCTGATAACCGTTCATATAATACCGCATGGGAGTGTAACCCACGCAGTAAAATTTCATGTCCGTGTCATTGTTTTTCAAAAATTCTTCGTAGGCCTGCTCTACTCCTATGGTGGAAAGCGAATAGACATCCTCCTCCGTGACCACATGCTCCTCGTCAAAGCTCTGCTCCGCATGAGTAGTGACCGTCCGCAGAACGCGCCCCGCAGCCGCAATGCACACCTCGGTGAGCTTCCGGTTCAGATCGTCCTCCAGCTGCTCCTTCACCTGACAGATGGTCTGCCCCACCTTACCGATATCATGAATCTGTCCGTCCAGCATGGATCTGGTCTCATGCTCCCTCGAGCGCTGGGCAAGCACATGAAATTTCCCGCCGCTTAAATATCCCACTGTACCAACAATGCTTCTGGTGCCAATATCCAGACCGAACACCAACTGTCCCTGTCCTTCTCTCACTCCTGCCATGTAAAAGCCTCCAGTTTCCTGTCTATTTGCCGGTAGCTGTCCGCCAGCGAACCGCTGTTATCTATGATGAAGCCGCAGTTCTCCCGAAAATGCTCCTCCGAAAGCTGCCTTGCCATAATACTGTCCGTCTTTTCCCCGCTGTAGCCCCTGGACTCCGCCAGACGCCTCCGCCTCACGGCCTCGTCCGCATAGACATACCACATCTCATCCACAAGCTGTCCGTAGCCGCACTCGATCAGCAGGGCCGCCTCCACAAAAAAAAGCTCAACCTGTCCCTCTCTCCGCGCCGTTTCCAACCGTTCCAGCAAAAAATCCCTCACCGCGGGATGAATGATTCCGTTGACCTGCTCCAGCACCCCGGGGTCTGCAAATATCCGCTCCGCCATCTTTTCCCTGTCAATCTCCCCGTCAGGAGCCTTGATCTCTTCCCCGAGAAGTCCAACCAGCGCCCGAAAGCATTCCGTACCTGCCCGCTTCACCTGATGGGCCACCTGATCTGCCAGATAAATCTCGCATCTGTAGTGCTTTCCGATATAATCCAATATCTCGCTCTTTCCCGCGCCGATACCCCCGGTGATTCCAATAAACAAAGGTTTATTTTGCTTCATACCAGTTCTCTCCCGTGTGCAGGTCGATTTCCAGCGTTACGGCCAGATCCGCCGCAGACCTCATGTTTTCCTCCAGAATCCGGCGCACCCGCTCCTCCTCTTCCAGAAAGGTCTCAATGACCAGCTCGTCATGAACCTGCAGGATCAGCTTCGACTTAAGCCCCTCGTCCCGCAGGGCTCTCCACACCTTGATCATGGCAAGCTTGATGATGTCCGCCGCAGTACCCTGAATGGGTGAATTCATGGCCACCCGTTCACCGAAGGAGCGCTGCATGAAGTTTGAGGAGGATAGCTCGGGAACAGGTCTTCTCCTGCCGAACATGGTGGTGACATAGCCCCTGGACTTTGCATCCGCCACCAGCTTATCCAGAAACGTCTTCACGCCGGGATAAGTGGCAAAGTACTGCTCGATATACTCTGCGGCCTCCTTCTTGCTGATGCTCAGATCCTGGCTCAGCCCAAAGGAGCTGATGCCGTAGACAATGCCGAAGTTCACCGCCTTGGCATTGCGCCGCTGCAGCTCCGTCACCTGGTCGAAGGGAGTGTGAAACACCTTTGACGCCGTGATCCTGTGGATATCCTGATCCATCCGGTACGCTTCGATAAGCTGTTCGTCTCCCGACATATGGGCCAGCACCCGCAGCTCAATCTGGGAATAGTCCGCATCCATGAACTCACACCCGTCCCCCGGCACGAACACCTTCCGAATCCGTCTGCCCAGCTCCATACGCATGGGGATATTCTGAAGGTTTGGCTCTGTGGAGCTGATCCGTCCTGTGGCCGTGATGGTTTGGTTGAAGCTGGTGTGTATGCGCCTATCCTCCCCGATAAAAGCCGCAAGGCCGTCCGCATAGGTGGACTTCAGCTTTGTCAGCCCTCTGTATTCCAGAATATCCTTCACGATGGGATAGTCCTCCGAAAGCTTCTCCAGCACATCCGCTGCCGTGGAATAGCCTGTCTTGGTCTTTTTGCCCCCGGGAATGTGCATGTTTTCAAAGAGTACCTCGCCCAGCTGTTTGGGAGAATTGATGTTGAATTCCGTTCCGGCCTGCTCATGAATCGACTTTTCCAACTCCTGGATCCTGGCAACCAGGGCGTCGCCGTAAGCCTTCAGTTCCTCCCGGCGCACCTCCACCCCTTCCCGCTCCATATCATACAGCACAAGGGAAAGAGGCATTTCCATATCGCGCATCAGCCCGTCCATACCCGTTTCCTGCAGCTTCTTCTCCAGCACATCCGCCGCCGCCCGGGATACATAAGCCCCGTAACAACAATACTCGGCCAGCTTTTCCGGCAGCTGTTCAGCCGCCTGACCAAGCTTCAGCTTTCCCAGGCTCTCCACCCTTCCCGGAATCGTCAGTCCAAGGTGCTCCTCGGCAATGGTCTCCGGATCATAGTCGCTTTTCAGGGGATTCAGCAGATATGCGCCGATCAAAATATCAAAATAGCGCTCCGTGCCGTCCTGTTTCAGCCAGCCATACTGCCCCTTGATATCGAATGTTGCAATCCGAACCCTTCCGGACAGAGCCAAAAGCGCCTGCCGGATTTCCTCTGCGTCCGTCTCCTCCGGGAAATCCTCTCCAAAGAGAGAAAGCTGTTCATTTTCCCGCGCCTGCCGCTTCAGGCCAAAAAAGCAGGTCTCCTTCTCCGAATCGCAGACTGCCACCCCAAGAAGCCGTCCCGCCCCCGCAGGTCTCGCTTCCTCCAATGCCAGGTACAGCCCTGCCCGGGCTCCGTCCCTGATCTTCTTTAACCTGGAAAGCAGCTCCTTTTTATCCTGTAACAGGACAAAAGTTTTTGACAGTTCCCTGTCGCCGCCTGCCTTTTTTTCCTCCTCAAAACGGCTCAGCAGATTCCGAAACTCCAGCTGCTTGAAAAGCTGATATGCCTCCGGGGTAAAATACCCTTCTGCCCTGGCCGACTCATAATCCAGTTCCACCTCGCTGTCCGTGCGGATCTCGGCCAGCGCCCTGCTTAAGTCCGCAAGATCCTTATTTTCTTTCAGCGATTCCCGGATACTTTTTTTGGTGATTTCCTCCACATGGGCATAAATGTTCTCCAGGGAACCGTACTGAAGCATAAGCTCTGACGCGGTCTTCTGCCCTACCTTGGGCACCCCCGGGATATTGTCCGACGCATCCCCCATCAGCGCCTTGAGATCAATAAACCCCAGCGGCGTGACGCCGAATGCCTTTACCACATCCTGCGGGTCATAATCCTCAATCTCCGTCTTTCCCTGCTTCGTCTTGGGAATCCGGATCCGAATATGCTCGTCCGCTATCTGCAGAAGATCCCGGTCTCCCGACACCAGAGAGACCTCCAGGCCGTCGGCCTGCGCTTTTTTTGCAAGCGTTCCCAGAATGTCGTCCGCCTCCAGCCCCTCGCGCTCCACTATGACCACCTGCATGGCACGCAGCACGTCCTTCATCACCGGAACCTGCTCCCGCAGCTCCTCCGGCATGGGTTTTCTCGTCCCCTTGTAGGCCTCGTACATCTTATGCCGGAAGGTGGGGGCGTGTACGTCAAACGCAACCGCAAGATACTCCGGTTTTTCCTCCTCCAGTATTCTGAACATGATATTCAGGAATCCATACACCGCATTGGTGTGCAGTCCTCTTGCATTGCTCAGATCAGGCACTCCGTAGAACGCCCTGTTTAAGATACTGTGTCCGTCTATCAGGACAAGCTTTCCGCTCTTACTCATTCTCAGACCTTCCTGTTTTTCAATAACCCTGCGGAGCCTTCTCACAATAAGATCCAAAGGATAATGCCTGCCAGCAGGCATACCGCAATAATTTCCAGAACCGCCCCCATACGCATAAACCCGTCGTGAAGCCGCAGCCTTTTCCTTGCCTCATCCAGCCTCTGATCCAGTTCCTTCTGCAGGTCAAAGGCGCCGCCGTCCTCCAGCCTCTGAATTCCTTCGATCACCAGAAACTGAATCACCAGCTCTTCCCGGCATTCTGCACAGTGCTCCATATGACGATTGAAGCGCTTCAGGGAGGGATAATCCAGCTTATTCCCGATAAAATCAGGGATCAGCCTCTCAAATTCTTTGCAATCCATCAGATTTTCCAACTCCTGTCTGCCGCACGGATCCGATTACGAAATCTTTTCCAGGGCCTGCGCGATATCGGCAATCAGATCTTCCTTATCCTCAATGCCGCAGCTGATGCGAATCAGTTCTGCCGGCACCCCTGCCTCCTTAAGCTGCTCATCCGTCATCTGACGATGGGTGCTGGAGGCCGGATTCAGACAACAGGTACGGGCATCTGCCACATGTGTTTCGATGGCTGCCAGCCCCAGATTCTTCATGAAGATACCTGCCGCCTCCCTGCCGCCTTTCAGACCAAAGGACACCACGCCGCAGCTGCCCTTGGGCAGATACTTCTGCGCCAGGTCATAATACCTGTCGCCTGGCAGTCCGCAATAATTTACATAGGCAACCTTCTCATGTCCGCTCAGGAATTCCGCCACCGCCTGTCCGTTCTCACAGTGACGCTGCATGCGTACATGCAGGCTTTCCAGGCCCAGGTTCAAAAGGAACGCGCTCTGGGGACTCTGAACGGAGCCCAGGTCCCGCATCAGCTGTACGGTACACTTGGTGATAAAAGCGCCCTCTTTTCCGAACCGCTCCACATAAGTGACGCCGTGATAGCTCTCGTCAGGCGTACACAAGCCGGGAAATCTGTCCGGGTAAGCCGCCCAGTCAAATCTGCCGCTGTCTACAATGGCGCCTCCCACGGCGGCCCCATGTCCGTCCATATATTTTGTGGTGGAGTGGGTCACAATATCCGCTCCCCATTCAAAAGGTCTGCAGTTGACAGGCGTGGCAAAGGTATTGTCAACAATCAGCGGCACGCCGTGAGCGTGGGCGCACCTGGCAAACTTTTCAATATCCAGAACCGTCAGCGCCGGATTGGCGATGGTCTCACCGAACATGACCTTCGTGTTTTCCCTAAACGCCGCGTTCAGCTCCTCCTCCGTTGCGTCGGGGCTGACAAAGGTCACATCAATTCCCATGCGCTTCATGGTGACGGAAATCAGGTTGTAGGTGCCTCCGTAGATCGTAGCGGAGGACACAATGTGATCCCCGCAGCCGCAGATGTTAAACAGCGCGTAGAAATTTGCCGCCTGCCCGCTTCCGGTGAGCATGGCCGCCGTTCCTCCCTCCAGCTGCGCGATCTTTGCCGCCACATAATCGTTTGTGGGGTTCTGAAGCCTGGAGTAAAAGTAGCCGCTGGCTTCCAGATCAAAGAGCCTGCCCATATCCTCGCTGGTGTCATATTTAAAGGTAGTGCTCTGAACAATGGGAATCTGGCGGGGTTCCCCGTTTCCCGGCCTGTAGCCGCCCTGTACACATACGCTGTCAATCTTCATGGCATTCTCTCTCCTTTTTACACAAATATCACTTTCTCAAATTTTCAGATAAACCCACTTTCCAGTATACACATTCCTCCGGGGAAACTCAAGAAAAAATAACAAAAAACGGGACATCACATGATGCCCCGCCTGAAATAGGAATCTTCCCTTCAATCCTGTGCCACGACCTCCCTGTAAAACTCGGTATAGTCCGTCCTGTTTTCCCTGGTAAACTGAATTGCCGACCTGGGGTGCTGGTTCAAAAGCCCCGTCATCAGATACTGCAGGTCATATCCCCACACTGTCCCCTCCGCCTTCAGCCTGTTCATATAAGTGTCGATAAACTGAATTGCCGGATACACATTATACTTGGGATTTCTCAAAAAGCCCAGCAGAAGCTCCATGGCACAGTTGCCTGCTCCTCTGCCCATGGACGCATAGGTTGCGTCCAGCCAGTCCACACCGTCCCCAACCGCCTCGATGGTGTTGGCAAAGGCCAGCTGCTGATTGTTGTGGGCATGAATTCCCACCTTCTTTCCATATTTGGCAGCCACGTTCAGGAAGGTATCCGCCAGACGTGCGATCTGTTCCGGATACATTGCACCGTAGCTGTCAACGATATAAAACACCTCCGCCGGGGTCTGTCCCAGAATATCCAGGGCAACCTTCAGTTCCCCCTCCTGGGCGTTGGAAACCGCCATAATATTACAGCTGACCTCGTAGCCTTTTCCGGCTGCATCCTCGATCATATCCACCGCGGCAGGAATGGTATTCAGATAGGTGGCCACACGGATCAGGTCGATGGGGCTGTCCGCACGGTTGATAATATCCGTCTTATAGTCACAGCGCCCCACATCCGCCATGACGCTGATCTTCAGATCGGTGGCGTTTTCTCCCACGATGGCGCGGATATCCTCATCATTGCTGAACTTCCACTTACCGAATTTATTTACGTCAAATATCTCCTTCGACGCCTTGTAGCCAAACTCCATATAGTCTACGCCGGCCCGCAGATTTGCCAGATAAAGCGCCTTTACAAAATCGTCCTTAAAATAAAAATCATTCACCAGGCCTCCGTCCCGCAGGGTGGCGTCCACCACCTTCACATCAGGCCGATAGGCGATCAGACTGGATATTTCCTTCATACTTACTCCTCATTTCCGCGCCGCCTTCTCTCCCGTCAGGCAACGCACCGTCTTAAGTTTAACAGTTTAAAGTGTAAAAGTCAACCTTTTTCTCAAAACAGTGTCAGCTGCTCGCCCACCCCTTTTTCCTCAAAGGCATGAAGCCAGGCAAACAGCTTTTCCGGATTACAGACCATCCCTGCCCTTTGGCATTCCTCCCGCACCAGCCGGTCCAGATAAGCCCGGTCGGGGGAGGGAATCTCATAGGCGTCCCCATAGGTGCGGATATATCGCTCCTTCACCCCCGGGAAATGCTGGTCCAGCTTTCCGTAAAAATACTGTCTGTCTCCATCCCGCAGCGTGACCCCGGTTCCAAAGGTCAGAATGCCGTAAACTTCCGCCGCCTTACACGCCTCCAGAAGTCCTCTGGTATTCTCCTCCGTATCGTTGATAAAGGGCAGGATGGGTGTCATCCACACAACAGTGGGAATCCCCTCCTCCCGCAGAATATGCAGCACCTGAATTCGTCTGCTAGTGGGACAGACATTGGGCTCGATCACCCTGCACAAGGCATCGTCAAAGGTGGTGAGGGTGATCTGCACCACACATTTGGTCTTTCGGTGGATGCTGCGCAGCAGGTCCAGATCCCGCAGAATCCGGTCGGATTTGGTCTGGATGGCCAGCCCGAAGCCATATTCGTCGATCAGCTCCAGGCAGCGCCTGGTGAGCCCCAGCTTCTCCTCCAGATGCAGATAGGGATCACTCATTGCCCCGGTTCCGATCATACACCGCTTCCGCTTTCTGCGCAGCGCCTGCTCCAGAAGCTCCGGCGCGTTTCTCTTCACCTCGATATCCTCAAAGGCATGGTGCATCTGATAACAGGTGCTTCTGGCGTCACAGTAGATGCAGCCGTGGGAACACCCCCGATAGATATTCATCCCGTTCTGTGCCGATAGGATCGACTTTGCCTCAACCTCATGCATACTTTTCCGCATGACCGGCCAGCCAGCGGGCCACTCCGTCCTCCTCATTGCTGCCGATGACGCCGGTAGCCCTGGCCTTTAATTCCTCCACCCCATTGGCCACCGCATAGCATTCGTCGGACTCCTCAAACAGAGGAATGTCGTTCACCGCGTCTCCGAAAGACACCACCCGGTCACAGTTCCACAGCTTTTTCAGTGCCCTGACCGCCTCCGCCTTGGAAGCCTTCGCAGGCATGATCTCCAGCCAGAACTCCGGGCGGTACAGCTCCCGCTGCAAAGTACAGCGAAATCTTCCGTCCCGGGAAAGCAGGTCGTAAACGGGCTGCAGCTCTTCTCTCTCCCCGATGCAGGTAAAATAAAAGACCTTCCCGTCATACAGCTCTCTGTCGTCCCTGAGAGGACGTTTTCTGGGATCCTCCGGCCGCCTGCTCAGATAATGTCGGCAGCCCTCACACTCTGTGCCCGTGACCCAGGATAACTTTTCCACTCCGTCTACATAAGCATAGACAAGAGGACTGATTTGCCGCTCCATCAGAAGTCCCCTGACCTTTTGTGTCTCCTCCGCCTGAAAATACAGCTCCGAAAGCATTTCTCCCGTGGCCTGATTGATGATAAAGGCGCCGTTATAGACAATCACGGGGATGTTGGTTGACAGCCCCTTTGCCACCACTGACGCGGACACCAGAGATCTGGCCGTCGCATAGGTAAACAGCATTCCTTCCTCCACCAGACGGTTTATGGTCCGGGTACTGTATGGACTGATTCTGTCATGGGTGTTCAGCAGAGTGCCGTCCAGATCGGTTACATAAAGAGTTCTGCCCATCCTGAAATTCCTCCAGTTTTGTAAACGCCGCGCCCATGGCAGACGCCGCTCCTCATTCCTGCATCTCCTCCAGAGCCGTCTCCGTCTCCAGCATCCGTTCCAGCAGGCTCTCCTGGTTCTTTTCCTCGGCATCAATACCGTTCTGAATCTCCATAAGCCTGGGATAATTGCTGGCCAGCGCCGGATCCAGAAGCATCATCTTAAGCTCTGCCAGCTTTTCCTCGCTCTCAGAGAGCTGCCGCTCATACTTTTCCAGCTGGCTCTGCAGTCTGGAGCGTATTTTCCCCGGATTATAGTACGTCTTTTTATCGAACACATCCGAAAGCGTGGGATTCCCCGCCCCTGCGGTTCCCTGTATCCCGGCAGCGCCCGCGGCCCCTGCCGGACCCTGGTCCTGGGGCCCCGGGGCTTTTCCGGCCTTTCCCGCCGGGCCATCCTGCCCGGCTGTCCCGGCCTTTCCGGCCCCGATTCTGCTTCCCGTCAGTCCGGCCGCCTCCCGCTGCTTCTCGTTCAGATAGTCCTCATAATTCATATTGTACTGCTTCACCTGATCCTGAGAAAATTCCAGAACCCCGGTGGCGATCCTGCTGATAAAATACCGGTCGTGGGAGACGAACAGCACCGTGCCCTCGTACTCGTTCAACATACGCTCCAGCGCTTCCTTGCCCACGATATCCATATGGTTGGTAGGCTCGTCCAAAATCAGCAGATTGGGTCTGGTCTGCAGCATTTTACAGAGGGAAAGGCGCACCTTCTCGCCGCCGGACAGCTGTCCCATTTTTTTCAGCACATCCTCCTGCGAAAACAGAAAACCTCCCAGAGCGCTGCGCACTTCCTCCCGCAGATAATTCGGATACGCCTCCCAGAAATTATCCAGCACTGTCTGCTCCGGGTCCGCATCGTCCTGCACTGCCTTCTGCTGGTCAAAGTAGCCCCACTCCACATTCTGTCCGAATTTATACTCGCCTCCCAGGGCAGGCAGCGCCCCGATCAGTGTCTTGAGCAGCGTGGATTTTCCCTTTCCGTTCTCTCCGATAATGGCGAGACGCTCTTTTTTCTGCAGCAGAAAGGATACCTCTCCCAGCGCAAAGTCATAGCCGATGACCAGCTTCTTTGCCTGAATCACATTGGTATAGCTCTCCGTCCTAGGGGTATATCTGGCGTGAAAGGCCCTGGTGTCAAACCGCCGGGGCTTCTCAATCTTTACCATATGCTCGATGGCCATGCGCTTGGAATGAGTAGCTGCCACCTTGCTGGGGGTATTTTTCCACTTCTCAATCCAGTCCGTGAGCCGCTTGATCTCCTTCTGCTGCTCTTCATAGTCCTTTTCCTGTTTGACCAGCTCTTCTTCCTTCTGCTTCATAAAGGCGGTGTAATTGCCGGGATAACGCTTTATCCTGTGATATTCAATCTCATAGGTCACATCGATGACCTTATCCAGAAACATACGGTCATGGGAGACGATGACCACCGCCTTGTCGTAGGTCTTCAGATATCCCTCCAGCCATTCAATGGTGGGCAGGTCCAGATGGTTGGTGGGCTCATCCAGCAGCATGATATCCGGTCTCCCCAGCAGAAGCTTGATAAAGGCCACCTTGGTCTGCTGACCGCCGGAAAAGCTGCCGATGGGACGTTTCAAATCCTCCAGCCCAAACCCGAACCGCTGAAACATGATCTCCATGTCCTGCCTCCAGGAATACCCCCGCAGCGCCTCCATCTTTCTCTGGAGGCTGTCATATTCCCCCAGAATCTGTCTGCTGTCCGAGCTCTTCATCTGCTCCTCCAGCTCATTCATTCGCTTCTCACAGGCAAAAACAGGAGCAAAGACCTTCTTGATCTCCTCCTCCACAGTCACCTCTCTGTCCGCAAAATTCACCTGGCGCAGGAAACCGATCTCCTGTTTTCCCGCTGTGGTAATACCGCACTCCTCATCGCTGTCCAGGTTATTCATCTGAATATCTCCTGCGATCAACTTGAACAGCGTGGTCTTTCCGCAGCCGTTTCTGCCCACAACAGCTATTTTTTCATTGTCATGTATCTCAAAATTCACATCCTGCAATATGGTGTCCGCACCAAACTGCACCAATGCATGCCTGATCTGATATCTCATATTTTTACTCCAATTCGGTGATCCGCCCCCGGAACGGAAAAATGCGACAGATACTGGCAATCTGCCATATCTGTCGCACCTGGTTTTCTGCCGGCAGCGGGACTTGAACCCGCACGTTGTTGCCAACAACAGATTTTGAGTCTGCCTCGTCTGCCATTCCGACACGCCGGCATGCCTGAATACTTCCTCGATAACGGATATATTCTAACATAAAACCTGCTTATTGGCAAGCAAATTATGCAAATTCTTGCGTTTTTCTGTTTTTCGTGTTATAATGCAACTGTTTTGATAATGGAACCAAAAAGGAGGAAACTACTATTATGAAGAAAAAAATTCTGGCATTTACTCTGTCACTTGTGATGGCAGTGGGATTTTCGGCCTGCGGCAATCAGTCCGCAGACTCCCAGGGGTCCGGACGTCCGGAGTCTTCCGGCACGCCGTCTGATCAGTCCGATGCCGCACAGCCTTCCGATTCACAGGAATCATCCGATGCACAGCAGCCTTCCGAAGAGGGCATGACGCTGACGGACTGGTATGATACCGAGGATCGCAAGACACTGGAAACCACCATCAACAATATGTTCGCAAGTCAGGGACTGACCTTCTTTATCTCGGTGGAGGAACCGGACACCGTCATCTACAATTACCAGTACACGGACGAATTCAATCTGGACGGACTGAGCCAGGAGGATATCGACACCTACTTCAATTCAGCCATGAGCAGTACCGCTCCCACTCTGGTCAACGATATCGCCACCTACAAAACCGCATATGGCGTTCCCCTGACCACCATTCGTATGAATTATCTGAACGTGGACAGTTCTGTTGTCTACTCTGCCGACATTGACGAAAACTGGGAGGCTTCCGCTCCTTCTGAAGATACTCCTTCCTCTGTAGGCGCTTACGACAGCCTCCAGGCCTGGGCAGAATCCGATGAGGCAGCACTTGCCGCCGAAGCCACAAATGAGATCATCGCCTCCACCGGACTTACTGTAAAGTTTGCAGCGGATGGGAATACACTTGTATATGAATATTATGCATCCGATGCCCTGGGTCTGGATTCCCAGTCTCCGGAAGAGCTTGCAACCGCCTTCGAGCCTATAGTAGATCAGTACCGCAGCTCCATCTCTTCCCTGTTTGATGAGTTTGAGAACAACTACGGCTTCCGTCTTGACGGCATACGCTTTGTCTTCTACTCAGAGGACGGAAGCAAAGAGCTCTTCTCCTCTGAAATTCCAAACGAGTAAGGCATATACACAACCGCCTGACTCCCTGATAGAAAAAAGAACATGAAAAACCCCCGGCAGCATTTCCGCTGTCCGGGGATTTTTTCTATTCCATGATTCATAAGAAACTACATCATTGCATCGTCAGACGCATGCATTCACGAGTTTGCGAAGCAAATCTCGCAAGCAAGAATGCGAAGCATTCTTCGAATTACCTCGAAGAGGTAATTTTTTATAAAGAAGCCGCCTCGTCAACGATCTTCTTCAGTGCTGCCAGAGCCTCGTCAGGAAGCTTGTCATAACCTTCCTTCTTGGTTGCAAAGCCTTCTACTGCATCCACACGGTTCTGCATTGCATTCTTCAGAGCCTCGGTATATGCCTTGTCGGAAAGATCGGGCTTAAACGCCTCGGAGGTCTTGCCGGACCAGTCATACATAATCTCGATATCCTCAAAAGGTCCCCACTGCTCAAACTTTGCCTTGCCTTCCACAATGGTCTCCAGGATACCAAGCGTATCTGCAGGCTTACACTTTGTGCCCATAAAGTCGCCGGTATTCACGATATAGCAGTCAACATTCTTCTCTTCCACCAGCTTTTTGAACTTCTCATAGTCGTTAACCAGAGGATAGGTTCTGAACGGGTTTGCATAAGGAACGATACGAAGCGCATTCATATCCGTACCTGCCGCAACACGCTCTGCGGTGGAGGTCTTGGTAGCCAGCGTAGCGCCCATTACGGATGCCAGCGCAGAGCCCTTCAGCTTCACTACCGGAGGAATGGTGGGATCCTTCATGATCCAGAAAATAGCGTTTACAGGCGCATCAATCTTATCCACACGGTTAGGGCTCCACAGCTTGGACTTGATGGCACGGCCGTTGCCGTTTCTGATATCCTCGGTAACCAGCTGAACATGGCCTTCCTCGTCCAGTGTTGCGGAACAGTTCTGAGCAGTCAGCAGGAACTTGTTGTCAGGACATCCTGTGGGATAATCCGCGGTCTTGTCAAAATAAGTAGGCTCCAGTGCAACGGAAGCACAGGTGTCGGTGTTGATGATGAAGGCATCGTCATGCAGCACCTTGATTCCTCCGAACGCATCGTACTTGCCGTTATGCTTTGCATGGGTCAGAGTGGACTTTCCGGATCCGGACAGGCCGTATACGGAAGCCACAAACTTCTTTCCGCCCTCCAGGCTGTACTCCTTCTGTCCGCCGTGGCAGGATGCATAACCGTTTCTGTTTGCCAGTGCCCACGCCATGGTCAGGGTGCCCTTCTTGTGCTCACCGAAATACTTCATGCCCAGGATAGCGGCACAGTTCTGATCGGTGTCAAAGTAGCACAGGGTCAGAGGATCGCTCAGGCAGCTGTAATCCACATCGGGAGCTTCCTCCGGGGTCCACTGGGGATTGGAAAAGATGTAGATATCAGGCTCCTTTCCGTCGCCTACCGGCTTGGACTCCTTGTACATATGAACATATTTGTCAGACATATACTGGAAGTTCAGCATCCAGTTGTAAAGAATATTTTCCTCTCCCTCGGGAATCAGCAGATGTGCCTTTACCATAAACTCGGGATCAAGGCCGATGTAACATTCCGCATGGTACAGGTTCAGCCAACGGGTTCTGTAAACGGCATCCATCACTACCTTATCCAGCTTGCCTGCATCCACACCCGGCTCACCCTTGATACGGCGTGCTCCGGCGTAACGTCCGGTAACTGCGCCGTCGTTAAACAGAAGAACTTTTGTGTCTTTCTCCAGTCCCTGCTCCTCAGCTCTGTAGACAGGCATATCGGTCACGATGGTTCCGGGTGAATTCTTTGCGAGCTCATATGCTTCTCTCACGGTATTCACCTTGATCACATTATTCCCGTAAAAGGCAGCCTCAATGATGGAACGGGTCTTGCTGAAGCCCGGCTTGCCTGCCCCGATCTCCGCGATCGGATAAAAAGCTTTTGTTGACATATAAAACGTCCTCCTTTGATGTAATGTATTTGTACCAAATTTAATTAATTATCTCAAACTCCATCCCAAAAGTCAAGAAACGCCAGACAATTTATAAAGATTTTAGCAACAACTCAGCCTTTTGCCAAACCCTCCGGTTTTCAATAACCTTCCGCATTTTCCCCCTTGCAAAGACTCACCGCCTTCGAGGTGCCGATCCGCTCGCACCCGAGCTCCAGAAACAGCTCCAGATCCTCCAGTGTGGATATGCCGCCCGCCGCCTTGATCTTTACCCCGGGGCCGATATGCTTTTTAAAAAGCTCCACATCCTCTTTGGTTGCTCCGCCGGTTCCAAAGCCCGTGGAGGTCTTGATATAATCGGCTCCGGCGTTGGTGACGGCCCTGCACATGGCGATTTTTTCCTCCTCCGTGAGGTAACAGGTCTCTACGATCACCTTCAGGATATGGCTGCCGCAAATCTCCTTCAGTGTGCGGATCTCCTCCTCCACTTTGTCAAAATGGCCGCTCTTCACATCCCCGATGTTCACAACCATGTCAATCTCATTGCACCCGTCCCTCAGCGCCTGCTCCACCTCTGCCGCCTTGGCCCGGGTGACGCTGTAGCCAAGCGGAAAGCCCACTACGGTGCAGATATTCACCCTGTCCCTGTAAGTGTCGTGAATGCGTCTGATATAGGACGGCGGCACGCAGACGCTGGCCGTCCCGAACTCCACTGCCTCGTCGCACAGCTTAACAATATCCTCCCATGTGGCAAACGCCTTTAACTGCGTGTGATCCACATGACTCATCATTTCCCGTAAGGTCATACCTTCCCCTTCCGCCCGCTTAAGCGAACACTATCCATGGTTTCAGGCAGGCACATTTTACTGCTCAAGCTTTAAAAAGCGCCTTACCACATCCTTCATCTGCCCCACCTGGCACTGTACGTCATGCACCACCGGCGCACTGCGAATTTCCTCGATGGCCCGGGGAACCGGCACGTTTGCCAGCCTGCTCAGTTCATCCACCAGCTCGAAGTCTCCCATGGCGTCATATTTTGCGTCTATGGCGTTCATGACGCTCCGGGTAAATTTGAAGGGGCTGGCCGTGGAGGCAATCACGGTCTTCGTCCCGTCCTCTGTGTCCGCAAGATATTTTCCGTACACTGCGGAGGCCACTGCCGTGTGGGTATCCAGCACATAGCCGCAGGACTCATAAAGTCGCCTGATCTCAGCGGCCGTCTCCTCCTCCGTGGCATAATTGCCGTAGAAATCCGCCAGCGCCGCTCTCATCTCCTCCGTGATCTCATACCTGCCCGCACCGCTCAGGGCAGCCATCAGCTCTCTGTTTTTGTCTGCGTCATCTCCGGCAATCCGGTAGATCAGCCGCTCCAGATTGCTGGAGATCAGGATGTCCATAGAGGGTGAGCTTGTGAGCACAAACTCCCTGTTCCTGTCATATGCCCCCGTCCGGAAGAAATCATACAGCACCTTATTTTCATTGGAGGCACAGATCAGCCTGCCGATGGGAAGCCCCATGTTCCTGGCGTAAAAGGCCGCAAGAATATTTCCGAAATTGCCGGTGGGCACCACCACATTGAGCTTCTCGCCCGCCGCCAGCTTTCCCTCCCGCACAAGGGTTGCGTAAGCATATACATAATAACAGATCTGGGGCACCAGGCGTCCGATATTAATGGAGTTTGCGGAGGAAAACTGGAATCCGCCCTCTCTCATTTCTTCTGCCAGCCCGCTGTCCGAAAAGAGCTTTTTCACTCCTGTCTGCGCATCGTCAAAATTGCCGTGAATCCCCACCACAAGGGTGTTGTTCCCCTTCTGGGTCACCATCTGCTCCTCCTGGACGGGGCTTACGCCGTCCTTCGGATAAAAGACGATGATGCGGGTTCCCTCCACATCCGCAAAGCCTGCCAGCGCCGCCTTTCCGGTATCTCCCGAAGTGGCCGTCAGGATCACGATCTCGTTTTTCACCTGATTTTTCCTGGCAGCGGTAATCATCAAATGAGGCAGAATAGAGAGCGCCATATCCTTAAACGCAATGGTCGCGCCGTGAAACAACTCCAGATAGTAAGCGCCGTCCGCCTCCGCCAGAGGCGCGATCACCTCCGTGTCAAACTTGGCATCGTAGGCGCAGTCGATGCAGTTTTTTAATTCTTCCTCCGTAAAATCCGTCAGATACAGCTTCATGACCTGGTACGCCACCTGCTGATAGGTCATCCCCGCCAGTTCCTCAATACTTTTATCCAGGGCCGGGATGTGATCCGGCACAAACAGCCCTCCATCCGCGGAAAGTCCCTTCAGGATCGCCTCCGACGCCCTTACCGGCTCCCCGCCGCCTCTTGTACTTCTGTATAAAATCTCCATTTTTTACCCCCTGCTTCCGTCTTCTTAAGCCTGATTTGCGCTTTTGCGCGTACTCAGCTCCAGCAGCTTGTCCCGCATCTCGCCCTCCAGCCTCTGCAGCTCCACTTCCGCGTTCCTTCTCTTCTCCCGGCCTTCCTCCTGGATTTTCAGCACCTCGTCCAGCGTGCTGATCAGGGTCTGATTGGTGGTCTGGAGTGTCTCGATATCCACAATGCCTCTCTCGCTCTCCCGGGCGGTCTCTATGGTGGCCGTCTTCAGGTTCTCGGCATTCTTCTTCAGCAGTTCGTTGGTCATCTCGCTGACCTCATGCTGTGCCCTGGCCGCGTCCGTAGAATGGTTCAGCCCGATGGCAATCACCATCTGGCTCTTCCAGAGCGGAATGGTGTTCACCAGGGTGGACTGGATTTTGTCACTCATCACGGTGTCATTGTTCTGGATCAGACGGATCTGGGGCGCCATCTGCAGGGAAACCATCCTGGTCAGCTCCAGATCGTGAACCTTTTTCTCAAACCGGTTGCACATCTCGGAGAAATCCCTGGCGGCCTGGGTATCCTCGGGAAGCTTGCTGCGCTCCGCTTTCTCCACCAGCGCAGGCAGCTCGTTTTCCATGGCGGCCTTCAGCTTCTGCTTGCCCGCCAGAATATACATGGAAAGCTCCTTGAAATAATTCAGATTCAGCTCATACATTTTATCCAGCATGGCCACGTCCTTCAGCAGCGTGATCTGATGGGTTTCCAGCGCCTGGCTGATCTTGTTTACATTGACCTCCGCCTTGTCATACCTGGCTTTCATGTTGGAGAGCTGGTTCGCCTTTTTCTTAAACACCCCCAGGAAGCCCTTGTTTTCCTCCCCGTCCTCTATGGACTTCAGCTCCGCAACCACCTGGGTGAGCATCTCGCCCACTTCCCCCATATCCTTGGTGCGCACGCTGTTTAACGCAGACTCGGAAAAGTCCGCGATCTTTTTCTGACAGCCCGCGCCGTACTGCAAAATCTGCTGGGTGTTGGAAAGGTCGATCTGAGCCGCAAAATCATCCACCATTCTGCGCTCCTCCGGGCTTAACTCCACCTGCATTTCCTCCGCAGGCGCCGCCTCCGCCTTACCTGCCTCCACAGGCACCGCAGGCTTTTCCTCCGGCACCGGCTCAAACGTAAGCGTGGGAGCCTCCTTCAACAGTTCATCAATGTCATTCATCTATGTATCCTCCTATCCTTTCCTGCAGTGCACTTTATCTGGAAACCTTCTCAAACTCAAAATCACGCTGCCCTGTAAGTCCCTCCTTGGCCAGCATGGTCTGAAGCACCTGTGCATCCGTCGTCACGTCAAAAGCCGTATCCCGGAACATCCTGTTCAAAAGCTCCTCAAATGCGCAGTTTATGGTATCCAATGTCTTCTCGATCTCCGCCTTGGCCTCCCTGATCTCGTCCCCCTGGGCGCTCAGGTCGTCAAACTGCTCGTAAGCTCCAACCAGCTTCAGCGTGGTGGGCAGATAATAATTCATAAATTTCTGCATCTGAGGCAGCTGCTCCGGATGCTCCTTCAGCCCCTCGAAAATTTCCTTCAGAAGATTTTCCAGCCGGAACAATTTGGCCGAGATCTCCTCCCCCGGAATATTGTCGTTCATGTTCCGCAGCCTGCGGATACAATCCTGTCCCTGTGTGATCATCTCGTCCAGCTCGCTGCCCCCCGCGCTTTCCTGCGGCTGCTTTGCCGGCTGGGGCTTCTCCTCCACAGCCCGGCGTGCCTGGGCCTTCTGTTCCTTCTCCAGCACCTTTCTCTGCTTTTCCAGCGTGATATATTCCCGGTAGATTCTGTCGTTCAGCATCAGGCAGCTTCCCTTGCTGTCCAAATGTCCCTGGGGGAAAAATCCCAGCTCCAGCATCCTCCTGATATCCTTCAGCACAAACCTGGGGGTTCTGTTGGTATGAAGCGCCAGCTCCTCCACATTGACATACTGATTCTGCCCCGAAAGCTCCACATACTTTTCCGCTCTTTTTAACCTCAGCTTCTGTTTACAGCCCACATTGATCATCAGCACAAACACGCCAAGCAGCAGCGCCAGAACGGAAAAAGCTGTCCACCAGCCGCCGCCATACCCCAGGCCAAGCCCGCCGAACACCGTACACAACACTGCCATGACACCCGTTCCAATGCCGCCGAACACCCGGTACAGCACGCTGGAGACGCGTCCCACCCGGCGGAAGGGTGCCGGAAGCATGGCCAGCCGCGCCTCTTTGGCCGCCTGCTGTTCCTTCTCTCTCTCCCTCTGCCGCTGCCGGGTAGCCTGCTCGTATTCCTCCGTGTAGTTCACACTTTCGGAAACGGCCTGTCCCACCCGGGAAGACACGTTTCTCACGGTGTCCGTGACCGTATTCATCACCACATCACTGAGATCCTTGAAATTTCCGCTCCGCAGGGCATCTCCCACGGCGTCCCGCAGTTCCTCCCCGATATCGCTCCAAGACCTGTTATCACTCATCTCTCTGTCCTTCATGTCCGAAACAAAATTTTTTCCCAGATTGATTATCCCACAAACAGACCGGCATGGCAAGAAATTTATTGTGCAAACAAAGGAAAATCTACTTAAAGAACTCATGACCGCCATGACTGAACAGAAAAGTCAGATTCTCGTCAAACCACTTCATCTTATCGCTGTCCGCATACTTTCTTGCCGCAAAGAAAAGCGCTCCCTCCGAGATGTTTTCCCCCATCAGGGCCCGTCCCACCGCCGCGACGGTGACATCGCTGACCTCCACGGTATAATACCTGCCGTTTGCCACCGGCGAAAACTGATTCACGCCGTTCTCCCTCTGGAATACCACCTCCGTCACGGTCTCCGGAAAACGCTCGCTGTCCACCCGGTTCAGCACCACATTGGCCACCAAAAGCCTCCCGTCCTCGTCCTCGGAGCCCGCTTCCGCCTCCACGATCCGCAGCAATGCTTCCATATCCTCCTCGCACAGACGCCGCCTGCTCTCATCCATCAGATGGTATCCCACCACCCGCTGCCCCGATACGGCCACATCCGCAATTCCAAGGCCCATACTGGCGCCCTGCAGGCTCTCCGCAGCCACTGTCCCCCGTTCCTTTGCCTTCTCTTCCAGCTCCTCCAGCTCCAGCTGCAGCTGTCCCGCAGCCTGGGGCAGAACTCTTGCGCCGGAGAGTTCCCTGACACATATATAACCCATGAGCACTACCAGATTTCCCACAATAAGCAGACTCAACGCTTTTTTATACATAATTTCCGTCCTTTCGGTCCTACTGTCAAACAAGCTTTGCCTGTCCGATATATCAGTATATGACACAAAAAGGGAAAATATATCCCGGCGGTTGCCCAAATTGCCGAAAAAATGCTATACTGAAAAAGAAAGAGGTGCTGCCAGTGGCAAAAAAAATTTCCAACCCGCAAAAGAATACGGCTCACCCGGAAGGAGTCTTCCCCGCTTTGAAAAAAAACGGAGAGGCTTATTTTCGTGCCTCCCTCACCTGTCGCCGCAAGCACATCAGCCTTGGCAGCTTTCCCACGGCAGAAGAGGCTCACGCCGCCTATCTGGAAGGACGCAGGGTTCTGGAGGACAACACTCTGACCCCTGAAAATTATCCCGCGGACTGCCCCCTTCCCTTTGAAAAATGGGTCTGCCTCGCCAACTACCGGGACAACGGCATCTACTTCGGCAATCCCATCTATGTGGGCAGAAGGCTGTTCTACTACTATCTCTCTCCCGCCAAAGTGCTGAAATTTGATCCGGACGATCTGTTTTATTATTCCTCCCACAAAATCATGAGCAGGGGAAATCATTACTTTGTGGCCGATTACGGCCTGCAGGTCAGCATCCTCTCCAGGTACGGCATCCGGCCCTACGCCCGCCCCGGCAGAGATTTCCGCTTTATCAACGGGGATCCCACCGATTTTCGCCGTGAAAATCTGGAGATTATCAACCTCTACCACGGCGTCACGTCAGAACAAAAAAAGGGACAGTATATCTATACTGTCCGCATTCATGTAAACGGTAATCTGATTGTTGGCCGATACGACGATGAAGTCACGGCCGCCATTGCCTATAACAAGGCCGCCGATATTCTGAAAAGGAACGGTTTGAAAAAAAACTTTCCCCAGAATTATATCGAAGGTCTTTCCCCAAGCCGCTATGCAGAGCTGTACTCCTCCCTGCAGATCTCACCGAAGATCCTGAACCTTTATTTTTCGGAATAGTCGATAAAGCTTACGTTCAGATTCGCCGGTCCGGCAATTCCGTCAATGTTTCCCTTGGTGCTGTACTGCCACATGGTAAACTTATAGGGATAATCCGGTATATCCGCAGGCTGGGAGAGCCACACATCATATGCCGTCAGTTTCGACATGTCTATCTCCTTAATCAGCCATTCCTTGTTTCCGTAGATAATGGACTTATACCCGGCATCCTCAATGGTATCCAGAAACGCCTTTGTAATGTTTGTCCGTTCCGATTTGCTCAGGGAATCCGTCCGCGCCGTGTCGTTGGTCACCAGCTCCATATCAAAGGCAATGGGATAGGAAATGGTATAATCTCCCAGATTTTCCAGCACCAGATTTGCCTCCTCCACGGCCTCCTCCTTCGTGATGGCCTGAGAATAAAAATAGACCCCCACCTGCAGCCCTGCGTCGGTGGCGCGCTTTAAATTATCCCCGAAATATTCGTCCACGATCAGCTGTCCCGTGCCGTAGCCCCTGGCCCCGGCACGAATCATCACAAAGTCGATCCCGGCCTTCTTCACCTTTCCGAAATCAATATAATCCTGAAATTTGGAGACGTCCACTCCCACATAGGAAGTCTGCTTCCCGTTCTCATAGTATTTCATCAGCTCGGACTGGCAGACCAGCTTGGTGAAGTCATACTCATGCTTGGGAAGATACGGACTGATCAGCACCCATTCCTCTCTGCCGTCCCAGCGCTGCACCAATGTGTGCTTGCCATCGGTAGACGGATCATTCTCCACCTTTTCCTGGGGAACAGACTCCTCCACCGTGGGCTCCGACGACTCCTCCGGCGGATATTTATCCCAGAAATCCAGGTCCTCCGGGGAGAGCACTCCCCCGGAACTTCCCGCCTCCTCCGGGACGGAGGAGAGGATGATGGGAGACGTGCTCTCCTGCCCCGCGGAGGGGCCCGGCCTTCTCTTCCCGTTATTCATTATCAGCACAACCACCAATATTACGGCTACGAACACCGTCACGGCCACAATGGTCATCACCACCGTAGGCGTCATACCCGAGTGGTCGTCAAAATCGTCTCTCAGTCTCATTCCACACCCACAATTGCCTTCTTCGGGCACTTTTCGGCACATGCGCCGCAGCCCGTACATTTTTCCTGATCGATGGCGGCATGGAACTCCGACACCGAAACAGCCTGGCTGGGACAGTTCCTCACACAGATGCCGCAGCCGATACAGCCCACCTTACAGGCTTTCATGGTGACAGGCCCCTTGTCCGTGGAGCTGCATGCCACCGCAACCTTTGCGTCATAGGGAATCAGGGAAATCAGCTTCTTGGGACATACCGCGATACACTTTCCGCAGGCCTTGCAGGCCTCCTTGTCTACCACCGCCACACCGTCTATCACATGGATGGCGTCAAAGGGGCAGACCTTCACACAGGTGCCGAAGCCCAGGCAGCCGCTGTTGCAGGACTTTGGACCGCCTCCCGGCACAAAGCTCATCATGCGGCAGTCCTCGATCCCGTAATAATCGTAGTCCTTCCCGGCCTTGTCACAGTCTCCCTGACACGCCACAAAGGCCACCATTCTCTCGGAGGCCTCCGCCTCCACACCCATGATCTCCGCAATCTTTTTACCCACGGGTTCTCCGCCCACCGGGCAGGCGTTCACCGGCGCTTCTCCCTTCGCTATCGCCGCCGCCAGGCCGGAACACCCCGCGTAGCCGCAGCCGCCGCAGTTATTTCCCGGCAGCGCTGCCAGAACCGCCTCCTCCTTCTCGTCCACCTGCACCTTGAAGCGGATGCCGGCCACACCCAGGAAGACGCCCACAAAGATACCAACCACACCGACTACCGCCGTAGCCGTCAAAATTCCAGTCATATCTTATCCCCTCCCTACAAAAGTCCGGAAAAGCCCACAAAGGCAATGGCCATAAGCCCCGCCGTCAGCAGGACGACAGGCATTCCCCGAAAGGACTCCGGCACGTCGTTATACTCGATCTTTTCGCGGATTCCAGCCAGGATGATAATGGCAACGGTAAAGCCAACCGCGGTGGCAAAGCCGTTTACAACTCCTGTCAGAATCCCGTACTCCGCCTGCTCATTGCTGATGGCAACGCCCAGCACCGCGCAGTTGGTGGTAATCAGGGGCAGATAGACGCCCAGCGCCTCATAGAGGGACGGCATGGCCTTTCGCAGGAACATCTCCACGAACTGAACCAGCGCGGCGATGACCAGGATAAACACAATGGTATCCAGATACTGCACCTGGAAGCGGATCAGCACAAACCGGTTGATGACGCCCGCCACCGCGCTTGCCAGCGTGATGACAAAGATCACCGCAGCCCCCATGCCGCCGGCTGTCTTCACCTTCTTTGACACGCCCAGAAAGGGACAGAGTCCCAGGAACTGGCTGAGCACCACATTGCTCACCAGGGAGGAGCCGACCAAAATAACCAGCAATTCCTTTACGTTATCCATTTATCTCTCCTCCTCTTCCAGATCCACCACATCCAGATCCGCCTTCTTTTTTGCGGCAGGACGGCGGGATCCCTTTTCGTTCTCTGCCTCCCTGCCCGCCGGCTGCGCCCCGTCCGGATCGTAGAAGCGCTTTGTGCAGCCCTTCTCGGAACAGTTCATGCAGTCCTCGGTACAGCCGGAACCAATTTTTTCATAAGGCTTCCCTGCCTTCTTCCTCTTTGCCTTGATATAATTCTGCAGAGCCACCAGAGCCGCCAGCACAAAGAATGCTCCAGGCGCCTGGGTAAAGATCCGAATGGGGGTAAAGGAGCCCGGCAGGACACCCATGCCGAACAGCTTTCCGGCGCCCAGCAGCTCACGCACGGCGCCGATGCAGGTCAGGGCGAAGGAAAAGCCAAGCCCCATTCCGATTCCGTCAAACAGAGAGGGCAGAGGGGAATTGGTGTAGGCATACGCCTCGGCCCGCCCCAGAATGATACAGTTAACCACAATCAGCGGAATGTACATGCCCAGAGCCTTGTTTAAAAAGGGCAGGTACGCTTCCAGCAACAGCTGCACGATGGTCACAAAGGACGCAATGATAACGATAAAGGCAGGAATACGCACTCTGCCCGGAATGATCCCCCGCAGCAGGGAGATAAACAGGTTGCTCAGCGCCAGAACCACCATGGTCGTCAGACCCATACCCAGTCCGTTGACCGCGGATGTGGTCACCGCCAGGGTGGGACACATGCCCAGCATCAGCACAAAGGTGGGATTTTCTTTGATAAAACCGTTGTAAAGCCTCTCTCCAGCCTTATTCATTGTAAACACCTCCCCCCAGCAGTTCCAGGGCCACCTTCAGACCGCCGTTCACGGCGTCTGTCACCGCCCTTGTGGTGATGGTCGCGCCGCTGATGGCATCCACCTCGTTTGTATTTTCCATGGCTCCAGCCTTTGTGTAGACAAAGCTCTCGACTTTCTTTCCCGCAAACTGAGGCGTCAGTACTGCGGATGCCTCCAGACCAAGTCCCGGCGTCTCGGAGCTCTCCGTGATGGAGACGCCGTTCACCGTGCCGTCCGCACCCACGCCCACATAGAGCACCACATCGCCGCCGTAGCCCTTGCATGCCGTCTCAACCACATAGCCGTAAAGAACGCCGCCATGCTCCGCACGGAATACGGTTCCGATCTTCACGCTCTGTTCCGCCAGCTCTGCGATCAGCTCCGCAGGGCCATTTTCCACCGGAGTAAAGGTAAGCTCCAGCGATTCCTCCTCCGCCTGGGGAAACACCGCCACGCAGGCTTCCTGAACCGCTTTCTCCTGCTGTATTCTTCTCGGCTCCTTCGTCACCTCGTACACAAGTCCCAGCAGCAGACCCGCCAGCAGGGTGATCCCAAAGAGGATCCCTGCCTCCCTGAACATTGTCTTCAGATCACTGTTATTTCGCATGACGACTGCCTCCCTTCCGATAGCCGAAGGCCGTGGGCCTGGTAACCTTTTCCATCAGCGGCACCAGCAGATTGCCCAGGATGATCGCATAGGAAACACCCTCTGCGCCCGGCCCGAAAATCCGGAATATACCGGTCATAATACCCAGAAAAACACCGAACAGATACTGCCCTTTGATGGTGATGGGCCGTGTCACATAGTCCGTAGCCATGAAAAACGCTCCCAGCATCAGGCCGCCGCCGGCAAGCTGGGCAGACAGAAACGCGGGGTCAAAGCCATGTCCGCCGAAAATGCCCGTAAACAGCACAAAAGTCAGTATGTAGCTTCCGGGAATCCGCAGGTCAATGACTCCCAGCAGAATCAGGACACATGCGCCGATAATCAATGCTATGACGGAGGTCTCACCGATAGTACCTCCCGTGCGCCCGATCACCATATCCATGATATTGACCTGCTCTCCCGCCTTCAGCGCAGCCAGAGGCGTCGCGCCCGTAAAGGCATCGCAGGAAAAGGCCGTCATGGCCGTGGGAAAGGAAATCAGCAGGAAACACCTGGCCGCCAGGGCGGGATTCATGAAGTTCTGGCCCAGACCGCCAAACAGCATTTTCACCACAAGGATGGCAAACAGACCTCCCAGCGCCGCCATCCACAGCGGAATCGTCACCGGCAGATTCAGCGCCAGCAGAAGTCCCGTCACCACGGCGGACAGATCCGTCACCGTCAGTTTCTTTTTGTACAGCCCAAACAAAAACTCCGTCAGCACCGTGGACGCTATGGTCACCAGAATCACCGCCAGCGCTCTGGGGCCGAAATTATAGATTCCAAAGCCCGTGGCAGGCATCAGGGCCGCAATGACTGCCAGCATGATACCGTTGGTGGTCACTTTGGAACGAATATGGGGATTGGATGATACTTTAAACAATGCGCTCATTGCCTTCCTCCTACTTCTTTTTCTTTGCCAGCTGAAGCTTGCGCATGGATTTAATCTCCTGGGTGAGGGGCCTCTTGGCGGGACAGACAAAGCTGCAGCAGCCGCACTCGCAGCACTCCATACCGTGATTCTCCAGAAAGGCCTCCTCGTCGAACCGCTCCGCATAGTCTGCCAGCCTGCTGGGAATCACCCTGCCCGGGCACACCTCCACACACCTTCCGCAGTTGATGCAGGGCCCCGGTTCCATAGCCGACACATCGTCCCTGGAAAGTCCCAGCAGCGCCGTGGAAGTCTTGGTTGTGGGCACATTCAGGTCAAACATGCCGAAGCCCATCATTGGCCCTCCGCAGATGATCTTTTCGGGCGTCACCCGAAATCCCCCGGCCGCGTCCAGTATCTCCTGATAGCTCATACCGATCCTCACCCGGAAGTTTCTGGGAGAAGTCACCGCATCGCCTGTGACCGTGACAATCCTTTCGATCAGGGGACGTCCCTCCATCACTGCCCGGTACACTGCCACGATGGTATCCACATTGTTCACCACACACCCAACATCCGCGGGAAGCATGGTGGAATTGATCTTCCTTCCCGTGGTGGCATAAATCAGCTGACGCTCTCCGCCCTGGGGGTACTTGGTCTTCAGCGCCTTTACGCTGATTCCGGGCTCATCCTTCGTCAGCTGTCTGAGCAGGGAAATGCAGTCCGGCTTGTTGTCCTCCACCGCCAGAATCCCCTGTGCATTGTCAAAAAGCTTCAATATGATCTTCAGGCCTCCGATGAGCTTTTCCGGCTCCTCCAGCATCCTGCGGTAATCCGAGGTCAGGTAGGGCTCACACTCCGCGCAGTTGGCGATCACATACTCGATTTTCTGCGGATCGCTGGGGGACAGCTTCACATGAGTGGGAAAACCTGCCCCGCCCATGCCCACGATTCCGGCCTCCCGGATGATGTCGATGATCTCCTCCCGGCTCAGCTTTTCCAGGGGAGCCGACGGGTAAAAGCCCACGTCCTCATACATCTCGTCGTTTTCCACCACGATACTCATGATCAGGTCTCCCGTGACCACACGCCTGGGCTCGATGGCCTTCACCGTCCCCGAGACGGATGCATACACCGGCGCGGAGACAAATCCCCCGCTCTCCGCAATTTTCTGACCGGCCAGAACCCTCTCTCCTTTTTCCACAATGGCCTTCGCCGGCGCACCGATGTGCTGGGACAGAGGATAGACAAGCTCTCCCTTGGGCAGAATATCCTGAATCGGCTTATCCTTGGATAAGTCCTTTCCGTCGTAGGGATGTATGCCGCCCACAAATGTCAACTTTGCCATAGTAATACGTCCTTTCCAACATTTTTCTGTCGAATTTTGCAGAACCACTCACATTAAATATACTATTTTTTTTGATAAAATACTACTGTAAAATTTATTTTTATGCTATCATATAAGAAATAGCTGTTGCTGTTCACGGATAAGCAGCGACAAATACATTCCATATGGGAGGCCAGCGATGAGAATTTCAGAAGAAACAATGGAAAACTTTTCCGTCTCTTATCCCCTTGAAAGACTTGCGCCCGTAGAGCGCATCCTGTTCATAGATATTGAAACCACCGGCTTCGCAGCCCGTTCCTCCTATCTGTACCTGATCGGCTGCGCCTATTTTCTGGCGGGCAAGTGGCACACGATCCAGTGGATGGCCGAAAACTTCAGCCAGGAGAAGGACATCCTGAGCGCCTTTCTGGAGTTTGCAAAGCTCTACCGCTATATGGTTCATTTCAACGGCAACAACTTTGACCTTCCCTACCTCACTCAGAAATGCGAACAGTTCTCCATCCCCTGCAGCTTTGACCAGTTTCAGGGCATCGACCTGTACCGGCGGATCAATCCCTATAAATTCTTCCTGCGGCTTCCCAACTGCAAACAGAAGACCCTGGAGCAGTTTCTGGGCATCAACCGCAAGGATGTGTTTTCCGGCAGCGAACTCATTGGCATCTACCGGGATTATGTAAAAAATCCCACCGAATTTTCCGAAAACGCGCTTTTCCTCCACAATGCCGACGACCTGAAGGGCATGCTGGAAACCCTTCCCATGCTGGCCTATTACGATCTGTTCAACGAGCCGGCCAGGGCGAAGAAGGTTCAGGCAAACTCTTACAAGGATGCCAGTGGAAGCAGGCGCAGAGAGCTGATGATTACACTCTCCTTAGACACGCCTCTCCCCAGCCCGGTGACAGCCTCCGCCGGAAGCTGCTATTTCCGCGGAGAAGGCGAACAGGCCCTGTTAAAGGTTCCCATCTACGATGAGGAGCTGAAATATTTTTATTCCAACTATCACGACTACTATTATCTGCCCTCTGAGGATGTGGCCCTCCACAAATCCGTAGCCGGCTTCGTAGACAGGGAACACCGCATTCCGGCCTCTGCCGCCAACTGTTACACCAGAAAATTTGCCAGTTATCTTCCTCAGTGGGACATTGTGTTTGAACCCTTTTTCAAACGTGAATACAAAAGCCGCGAGCTGTTCTTTGAGCTCACCGACGAGATGAAGAAAAATCGGCAGGCATTTTCTCAGTACGCCTCTCATGTACTGGCCATGATGGCTTCCTCATATTAAAAATGACCCGCAGACCGGATTCTCAAAATTATTTCACTTCGGAAAAGCGCCCGGAGGGCTCCATGCCATCCGGGTGTTTTTATGCTGCCTATTCTCCGTCTCCGATCACCGCCTGCATATCGGCCAGATACCATCCGGGCTTTTCCACCACGGCCGGATCCTCCAGATAGACAAAGAACATTCTGTTGTGAAACACATCCGTCCGTCTGCCGCCCTTGAGCAGAGTCATATTTTTCTCAAAGTACACTTCGCAGGAGAAACAGTGCTCCCCGTACTTTATGTAATCCGACACCCTCTCTTCCTTAAAATCATTGAGCACATGACCGCTGACAAACGTGATATCCACACCCTTTGCGTAATCGGCTGCCATCTCATAGAGGTAAGAGTCAGGCACAAGATACGGGAGAATCTGCCCCACTCCGTGTTTCGCACCCGTCAGGTCGTCGGTGAGAAACCGGCTCCACTGCTCCGCAATGTGCAGCACGTCCACCTGATCCTCATACTCCTCACCGGAAACACGGGAACCGGCTGCAGAGACCGCTGTGATACTGCCGTTTTTCTTCTCATATGCAACCGTTTCCCCCTCCAGATCCCGGATGACGATCTCAGGCTCAAACGCAAGCCCTTCAACCCGATAAGTCACAAGCTCAGGCATTTTCACATACTCCGCCACATAGCAAAATTCCTCCATGGGAAGAGGTTCCCCCACCAGCTCTTCCTTCCCAAGCTCTATCTGATTCACCGTCACACGACAGGTATCCGGCACGGAAATATCATAGGAAAACACCGTCCCGATCCCGGGAAGCTCTCCCCCGAACGCCTCGGCACAAAACTCCGTCTTCTCCAGCTCCCAATCGGAGATCGTCATGATTCCCAGGCGCGTGCGCGGGTTTACCGCCCGAAGCGTCACCTTCATAAGCATATCCTCATCCGCATACACGTCATAGACCGGCATGGATGTATCATAGCTCTGAGGGTTCTGCTTCCAGCAGAAAACGGCTCCGCTCATCTTTGAAGAAAACCATTCCCTGCAGCTTTCTGCGTCGTCAAACTTGCCCGGCGCTGCCGCTTCCAGGTATGCCTCCTCCAGATCCGCAGCCATTGCACCGCCCTCGGAAAGCTCGGTTACAAACGCTTCCATGCAGACCTGGGGCTGTGCGTTTTCGTACTGGATCAGACAATCCCGCACATATACCACGGCAGCAACACAGCAGACCGCCAGAAGAACAAGATAGGACAGAAAGAAAATTCGAAACACAGATTTCTTTTTCTTCATATCACCGGCCCTCCACAACAAATGCCGTGGGCAGTCTCCACGACGAATTTGCATAATACAGTGTAACGCTGGTCATCTCATATTCCCCGTCATAATACATACAGGAGGAACTTCCCCCATCCAGATTGGCGGCGTTTACCGCGCCATACTCCATCATGATATTGATCAGATCAGAAGCCGTTGCCCCCAGGTGCCCTGCGGCCCCCCGCCCGTCCGTCACCAGCAGAAGCACTGACCCGTCGGCCCGCTGTCCGATGGCGGTTCTGGGATTTGCACCGCTGCCCTGGCCGTTGAGCTCCCTGGCTACGCCGTTGATCACCAGCGGCGTAAAATGGTTGTTGGCGTCGCTGGTCTCATCCTGGAAGGAAACCGCGTCCCGGATTTTCCTCTCCGCAATCAGCTCCTTCATTCCCGCCTTGGTCTGGCCCTCGATATCAATGATCTGCAGAATATTATCCTCGTCAAAGCCGATGAGATACAGTCCCTTCCAGCCCTCCGGGGCATTGTACTGGATCTCTCCCTGGGAAACCACCACCCCCAGGGGGGAACCTCCCATATTGCCCGTAGACTGGTAAAGCCCGCCGTTTACCCCGCCTGCCGCTCCGCTGCCCGTGACAAGCTCACTGAGCTGTTTTCCGTACTCTCCCCAGGGATAGGTGGTAGCCAGCCTGACCTGAGCAGGATCCTCCACGATCATCAACTTGGCATAAAAGCTTCTGCTGGAAATCTCAATGATCTCCACGCCGTTTTCGTCGTAATTTGCCGCCTGCTCTCCCTGAGTCTCCTCTTTCTGTTCCCGGTCTGTGTGATCCACCGAAATCAGACTGGTATCGATATCCGTATCCATCTGTGCCATGGAGGTTCTGCTGACAATCTCACTGATCTCTTCCTCGGAGAGGAAAAGAGACGCCACAAATTTCAGCTGTCCCGATTCCAGAACCGTGGTGACAAACAGCTCTCTGGCCGCCTCGGAGGGGCCGTTGCATATCATATTCAGAGACAGCACCAATGTCACCGCCGCTGCAAGGACAGTGACGGCAAACAGCAGCAGAGCTCTCCCCAGAAATCTGCCTATTTTTTTCACAATTTTTTCTCCCCTTATATCAGACTAAAACCTCAGTCCCGAAAAACCCAGCGCTTCTGAATCTGGTAGCTGACAAAAAACAATGCTACGTCTACCGGAATCTTCAGGAAGATCTCCCCCAATGCGGCAGCCGCAAAAAGCTCGCTGAAAAGCCACACCAGCAGCCAGGAGGTTCCCAGCTGACAGACACAGAGCAGGTAATACCGGAACACAGCCCGCTTCACCGGAGCATCCGAATGAAACACCGCTTTTTTGTTCAGCAGAAAATTCAGCAGCGAAGAAAGAATTCTCGCCGCCAGCGTCGCAGTAAAAATTCTTGCTTCCCGGCTCATCAGCCCGCCTATGACAAGCACCACGCCGCTGTACACCAGAAAATCGGCCAGCGACGAAATCAGTGAGCTGAGCATATATTTCAGGATCTTTCTGTAGATCAGCACCGAATCCCGCAGCGGATGAAAATGACTGGTCTCATTTTCGTTGATATAGACCGTTTCGATCTTTACCTCCGTAAACGGTATCCTCTTCCGCTGCATGACCAGAAGCATCTCCGTCTCGTACTCAAAACGTTCTCCCTGTACTTCCGTCATGACCTCCAGATATTTTTGCGGTATGGCCCGAAGCCCCGTCTGGGTATCGCTGATCTTCATACCGCAGGCCAGCTTGAACACCCCGCTTGTGATCCGGTTCCCCGTCCGGCTCTTCCACGGTACATCCGGCTGCGAAAAATCTCTCACTCCAAGAATGATCTGCTCCCCCAGCTCGATCATCTTCTTCGCACATGCCAGAATGTCCGTCGGTGTGTGCTGGTTGTCGCCGTCTGCCGTGACGACTCCGCAGCTGTCCTGTCTGTTCTGCAGACAATACTCAAACGCCGTCTTCAGAGCCCGTCCTTTTCCCCTGTTCACCTCATGCCGAAGCACGGTGACGCCACATTTCACGGACAGCTCTTCAAACGGTTTCTCATGCGCGGCATCACTGCCGTCATTTACAACGATGATATCGTCAAACCCAACGGCGGCAAGCCCCTCCACCGTCCGGAGCAGTTTATCGTCCGGATTGAGCGACGGTATAATCACGGAAACCCTCATATTTTCTCCCCTCTGCCTTATTTCTCCCCAAACAAAGCTTAAGGTGTAAATCCGGGGATTTACACCTTTTATCTTGCAGAAAATCTACGGCTTTTGATAGAAAAACGAATTCTTTCTCTCATATCCTATCTCTTTGTAATTAATGATCTGCTCCGTGCTTCCGATAAAGAGAACGCCGCCGGAAGCCAGTGTCCTGAAGTATTTCCGGAACACCTCCTCCTTTGCCTCCTCGGTAAAGTAAATCAGCACATTTCTGCAGACAATCAAATGATAATCTGTGGGATATGTATCCTTTAAAAGATTGTGCTCCTTAAACTCCACCCTTGCCTTGATCTCATCGGAAATCTTGTAGGAGCCTCCGACCTGTGTGAAATACTTCTTTTTCAGATCGTCGGGCACGGCAAGCACACTCTTACTGGAATAAAGCCCCAGCTTCGCTTTTGCAATCACCTGTTTGTCAAGGTCAGTAGCAAATATCTTAATGTTATTCAGCGGCAGATGCTTTGACAGCGCCATGACCAGTGAATAGGGCTCGTCTCCGGTGGAACAGGCCGCGCTCCAGATCTTCAGATTCTTCCCGAACTTTTTAATCAGTTCGGGAATCACCTGCTGATCCATCAGCTTCCACTGCTCCGGATTCCGGTAAAACTCTGAAACATTAATGGTGATATAGTTGACAAACTCCTCAAAAAGAGTCTTGTCCGTCCTCAGTCCCTGTACATATTTATCATAGCCTGCTATCTTATGCTTGGAGATCAGCGTGTCGATTCGACGCTTCATCTGTTTCTCTTTATAACTGTTCAGGTCAATCGCCGTCAGCGACAAGATCTCCTTTTTAAAATATTCATAATCATATGCCATCACGAACACCATCCTGACTTTACTTTATTCTATATTTTACAAAGGAAAGCCGCAGCTTATTCCTGAGCGGCAATCATTGCATCGATATCCACGGAAACCTCGTCCGCATCCTCCTCACGTCCTGCCGCAAACATCTCCTTGATGCTCAGGGAGATCTTTCTGTCCGCCTCGTTAAAGTCAACCACCTTAGCGGTGACCTCCTCGCCGGTCTTCAGTACGTCGGAGGGCTTCTCCACATGCTCCTTGGAAATCTGGGAAACATGAAGCAGTGCATCCACGCCGGGCTCCAGCTCTATGAACGCGCCGAAGTCGGTCATTCTGGCCACTCTTCCGGTGACAACGCTTCCCACCGCATACTTGTCCGCCGCATCCTTCCAGGGATTTGCATCGTCAAACTTCAGGGAAAGTGCAATCTTGCTTCCGTTGATCTCCTTGATGAGAACCTTCAGCTGATCGCCCACATGGAACACCTTCTTGGGATGCTCCACGCGTCCCCAGGACATTTCAGAGATATGAAGCAGGCCGTCGGCTCCGCCCAGATCCACGAACGCGCCGAAATCGGTCACATTCTTCACGACACCCTCCACGATATCTCCCTCGTGGATTCTCTCGAACAGCTCTCTCTGAAGCTCTTCCTTCCTGGCGATGATAAGCTGTCTGCGGTCTCCGATATATCTTCTTCTCTTGGGATTGTACTCGCTGATCACAAACTCGATTTCCTGTCCCGCATATTTGTTCAGATCTCTCTCATAGGTATCGGACACAAGGCTTGCGGGAATAAAGATCCTCACCTCGTCCACCACCACGCTGAGGCCGCCCTCCAGCACCTGGGTCACGCTGGCCTTGAGAACCTCCCTGCTGTTATATGCCTCCTCGATCCTTCTGTTGCCTCTGTCGGCAGCCAGTCTCTTGTAGGTCAGCACCACCTGGCCCTCTCCGTCGTTTACCTTCAGGACTTTTACCTCCATGGTATCGCCGGGCTTCACCGCTGCCTGCAGGTCAACGCTGGAATCATTGGTGTACTCACTCTTTGTAAGAATACCATCTGACTTGTATCCGATATTCAAAACGATTTCATCCGTCTTGACATCGATCACTGTACCCTCGACTACCTCTCCTGAATGTATTGTCTTAATTGAATCTTCCAACATTTGTTCAAAAGTTAATTCTGACATAATTTTGAACCTCCTCGATTAATTTATTTGGGGTGGAAGCCCCCGCTGTAATACCCACCAGGCGGACAGCTTTAGGCAGTTCTAAATGCAAGTCATCCAGTGTCTGTATAAAATAGGTGTTTGCACATTCTCCCCTGCAGATTTCATAGAGCTTTCTTGTATTGGAGCTGTGCTTTCCTCCTATCACGATCATCACATCGGCCCTGGCTGCAAGAGCCCTTGCCGACTGCTGGCGCTCCTTTGTCGCGCTGCATATAGTATTCACAACACTAACATTGTAACCTTTTTCTTGAAAAATTTCAACTATATAATGAAATTTATTGTAGTTAAATGTCGTTTGAGACACGACAAAGAGGCTGTCTCCCTCTTCAGGGACAAAATTTTCTGCCTCCCCGGGCTCCTCCACCACCGTTGCAGGCCCCCGGCACATTCCCAGAATCCCCTCCACCTCGGGATGTCCCGGATTTCCCACAATGACGATGTGCTTTCCCTGTGCGCTCTGCTCCCGGACGATCCTGTGGATCCTCTTCACAAAGGGACAGGTGGCATCCACGCACTCCAGGCCCTTCTGTTCCAGAATGCCGTAAATCTCCTCCGGCACCCCGTGGGCTCTTATGACCACGGCTGCCTTCTCCTCCCCCTCCCCGGGCGGAAGGGCCAGAAGAGACGCTTTATCCTCCAGAACCTTCACGCCTCTCTCCGCAAGCTCCTGTACCACCACTTCATTGTGTACCACAGATCCATAGGTGTATATAGTTTTCCCCTTTTCCAGCTGTTCATACACGGTATCCACCGCCCGCCTGACCCCGAAACAGAAGCCTGCGCATTCGTCCAGTACAACTTCCATGCCTATGCTCCCTGTCCGCAGATCCGGACAATCCTTTCAATGACCTCCTCCGGCGTCATATCCGAGGTGTCAACCAGCACCGCATCCTCCGCCTGCCGCAGCGGAGATGTCTCCCGGTGCATGTCCATGTAATCCCGCTTTTCGATATCCGCCCGGATCTGCTCCAGGTCGCATTCCTCACCCCTGGCACAAAGCTCCGCATAACGGCGCTTTGCCCGCACAAGACTGTCCGCCGTGAGATAGATCTTGGTCTGAGCGCCGGGAAGCACACAGGTTCCGATGTCTCTGCCGTCCATAATACAGTCGCTTCCGGCGGCAAGCCTGCGCTGCAGCTCCACCAGCTTTGCCCGCACCTGCGGAATGGGGCTGATGGAGGACGCCATCCCGCCCACTTCCTCCGTGCGCAGAAATTCGTTTACGTTCTCCCCGTTTAACACCACCACCTGCTCGCCGCCCTCATAACGTATGGTAATATCGGCTCCGCCGCAGGTCTCGATCACCTTTTTTGTGTCCGCCGGATCCACCCCGCAGCGGATCACATACAGCGCAAGGGCGCGGTACATGGCCCCCGTATCCACATAAATCAGATTCATTCTCTTTGCCACGGCTCTGGCGATGGTGCTTTTTCCCGCTCCCGCAGGACCGTCAACCGCAATATTATAGCTCATTCCAACCTCCCTGATTCCGCTTTGCAGAACCCCAAATTCCAGAGGGAACTCTCCCTCTTATTCTTTCCCCGCCGCGCTGCCGGCGAGATGCCCCGTGGACCAGGCGATCTGAAGATTAAAGCCCCCCGTCAGCGCATCCAGATCCAGCACCTCCCCGGCAAAGTAAAGGCCCTTTACCTTCCTGGATTCCATGGTGGAGGGATTCACGTCCTTCACCGATACGCCGCCTCTGGTGACGATGGCCTCCTCGAACCCTCCGGTGCCCGTCACGGTCAGGGGCAATTTTTTGATCCGCTCCGCAAAGCCTCTTCTCTCCTGCCTTGTGATCTCGTTCACCTTCTTTTCCGCCGCTATCCCGGAAAGCTCCGTCATCACGGGGATCAGCTTCGCGGGAAACAGATTGCCCAGGGCATTTTTGAACTGACGGTTCTTCGCCTCCTCAAAGTCCCGCAGCAGACGTTTATCCAGCTGCTCCAGGGATATGGCGGGCTTCAGGTCGATGAATGCCTGAGCCTCCCTGCCCGGCACATAATAGCTGCTGGCCGTGAGCACCAGGGGGCCGCTGATGCCGAAGTGGGTAAACAGCATCTCCCCAAAGCCTTCATAAACCGTCCTGCCCCCGCAGTCAAGCCGCAGAGACACATTCTTGAGGGACAGCCCCATCAGTCTGCGGCACCACTCCTCCGCAGCCCGGAAGGATACCAGCACAGGCCGAAGCTTTGTCACCGCATGTCCTGTCCTGCCGGCGAAATCATACCCGTCCCCCGTGGAACCTGTGGACGGATAGGACATTCCTCCCGTACAGACGATCACGCTGTCCGCCCTGAGCAGTTCCCCGTCCTGCAGCAGGACTCCCTCTATTCTGCCATCTTTTGTCCGAAGCTCTTTTCCGGCCGTCCCCAGACGAATCTCCACGCCAAGCCTTCCCAGCTCCCGCTGAAAGGCGGCGATCACATCGGAGGAATGATCCGACACGGGAAAGACTCTCTCTCCCCGCTCCGTCTTCAGCGGACAGCGCGCCTGCTCCAGAAAGCTCATCACCGCCCTGTTGTCAAAGCCGTAAAAGGCGCTGTAGAGAAACTTTCCGTTGGTACACACATTCTCAAAAAAAGATGCTCCGTCCCCGGCATTGGTCACATTGCATCTCCCCTTGCCGGTGATAAAAAGCTTCTTCCCCAGTTTTTCGTTCTTCTCGATCAGACAAACACTGTTTCCGTTTTCCGCCGCAGCCACCGCGGCCATCATTCCCGCCGCCCCGCCGCCTATCACTATGACACGCTTCACGTCCGCTCCCGTCTGCCCGTCACACGGGCAAGGCCTGTCAGGCCTCAAAATTACTGCCGGAGATCTTCGGTATCCTGCCCTCTTCGCAGGGAATAGTCCAGTATGGGTTCATCATCAATGAAATTGATCTCATCGTTCAGATATACCTGATAATTATTCCAGGTCTCCTCCAGCATCTCCAGATTGTGCTTTACCTCATGGGGGCACCGCAGGCACAGCGCCACCACGAGGGCATTGATGACGCTTAAGGGCGCCACCAGGGAATCCACGATGGAAACCATGTCGCTCCTGGCCAAAAGATGACATGCGGAGTAGAGATTCATGGGAGAATTGGCAGAGTCCGTCACGGCAATCACCTTTGCGTTCCTGTCGCTGGCGAACTCCATGGCCTTCAGGGTCCGCATGGAATACCTGGGAAAGCTGATACCGATAAAACAATCCCTGTGGCCAATGCGGATCATCTGCTCAAAGGTCTCGCTGACGCTGGTGGTTTTCAGCAGAATCACGCCGCCCCGAATCATATTGAGGTAAAAATGTAAAAACTCCGCCAGAGGCTCGTTGCTGCGCAGTCCCATGATATAGATGCATTCCGCCTCCAGGATCGTGCTCACCGCCTGCTCAAACGCCGCGGGATCCAGATGTTCAATGGTGTGCTGAATCTTTTCGATATCCGACGTCAGCACGGAGGTCAGCACCTCGGACTGAGAACTTTTGCCGTATTTGGCATCCATCTTCTGGATGCTGCTGAGCTTGCTCTTTACACATTCCTCCAGAGCCTTCTGAAACTCCGGATAGCCCTCATACCCGATTCCGGAGGCAAACCGCACCACGGTGGACTCGCTGATCCCCAGCGTCTCCCCCAGCTTCGCCGCCGTCATAAAAACAGCCTGGTCGTAATGATCTGATATAAAAGCGGCAATAGCCTTATGCCCTTTGCTCATCCTGTCGTAACGTCCGGATATCCGGCTCAGAACATCATACTGTTTCTCCATTCCAACTCCCATTCGACCGCCGCGGTTCCCCCGTCGGCCTACGCGGCGCAGGCACAGGCAAACGCGTCATAAGAACGCTCCAGAAGCTCCAGGGTCTGCACATCCGACAGATCATAGTCCCCCGTCAGCGTCATGCACGCCGCCCCGTGAATAAAGATCCACATTTTCATAAAGAGATCTCCCGGAGCCGCACACCCGGCCGCCTTGGCCAGATTGATTTCACAGACCACATTCCCCGCCGTACCGTTCAGCAGCTCATACATTCCCCTGCTTCCGGGGCCTTCCTTTACAAACAACAGCTCAAACAGGTGTCTCTCTTCCTTTGCGAACGCAATGTAAGCCATTCCAAGATTGGCAAAGGGCTTATTGCCCCTGCGCGGGTAACGGCTGTAATACTCCTGAAAAAAAGCCGCCGCCCTCTCATAAACCGCATGCCACAGCTCGTCCATATTCCTGTACACGCGAAAAATAGGCTGCGTGGAGCAGCCTGCCCTGGCTGCCACCTTCCGGGCCGTCACATTCGCAAAGCCTTCCTCTCTGGTCATGGCAAATGCCGTATCCAGAATCATATTGATTGTTATAATTTCTTTGCGCGCCATCTTCCCATCCCCCTCACATCTGCGCTATAACACTTGTTATCTTACTGGACGCCAATGGCCTTGTCAAGCATATCATGTGAAAGCGGCGCCAAAACCTGGCGCACACCTCCCGGTGTGCCGGACAGCTTCAGCACCGCTTTTGAATTCAGCAGTCTTTTGTTTTATACAGGGTAAGCGCCGTTTTTGGTGTCGGCCTGGGTCATATCCACCTTATCCTGCTGTGCCTGACGGTATTTGAAGAAGTCGGTGGCAACCTGAGGGAAAAGCGCATAGGACAAAACGTCCTCGTCCTGCTGCTTCCACTCCTTCATCTCACCCTCCAGCTTATTCATCTCATTTTCAAGCATATCGGCATAACGGCAGGTAATCCTCTCCTCGCCGGGAATAACCTTGTCAATGATCTCCTGGTTCATAGGCTTTACAGTCTGGCCATACTCGCCGCGCAGCACTGCCTTTGTCTCCTTGGTAGCCATCTTGTAGCGCTCGCCCAGAAGCACGTTGAACACCGCCTGCGTACCCACGATCTGGGAGGAAGGCGTCACCAGCGGCGGCTCGCCCAGATCCTTGCGGACCTCGGGAATCTCACGCAGCACATCGTAGTATCTGTCCTCTGCATTCTGCTCCTTCAGCTGGCTCACCATGTTGGAGAGCATGCCGCCGGGCACCTGATACAGCAGCGTCTTGATATCCACGCCCATCACCTTTGGATTCAGCAGACCGCTCTTTAAGCACTCGTCCCTGTAAGGACGGAAGTAGTCAGCGATCTCAGCCAGCAGGTTCTGATCAAAGCCGGTGTCGTAGGGAGTACCCCGGAAGGTCTCCACCATTACCTCCGTGGCGGGCTGAGAGGTTCCCATTGCGAAGGGACTCATGGCGGTATCGATCACATCCACACCTGCCTCCACTGCCTTCAGGTAGGTCATGCTGGCAACGCCCGATGTATAATGGGTGTGCAGCTGGATGGGCAGCTTTGTGTTCTCCTTCATGGCTGCGATCAGCTCGGATGCCCGGTAAGGCACCAGCAGTCCTGCCATATCCTTGATACAGATGGAATCCGCCCCCATCTCCTCAATCTTCTTTGCCATATCAGCCCAGTACTCCAGGGTGTAGGCATCGCCCAGGGTATAGGACAGGGCGATCTGCGCATGACCGCGTCCCTCCTGCTGCTTCATTCTGTTGGTGGCGTTTACCGCCTCCTGCAGGTTCCGCAGATCGTTCAGACAGTCAAAGATACGGATGATGTCAATACCGTTTGCAATGGACTTCTGCACGAACGCATCCACCACATCGTCCGCGTAGGGCCTGTAGCCCAGAATATTCTGTCCGCGGAACAGCATCTGCAGCTTTGTATTCTTAAAGCCGTCGCGCAGCTTCCGCAGTCTGTCCCAGGGATCTTCCTTCAGGAATCGAAGAGACGCGTCAAAGGTTGCGCCGCCCCAGCACTCCACGGAATGATATCCCACCCGGTCCATCTTCTCCACGATGGGAAGCATGAACTCGGTAGGCATTCTGGTTGCAATCAGGGACTGATGTGCATCACGCAGTATGGTTTCCGTTATTTTAATCGGTTTCTTTTCCATTTCTGACATTACGAATTTTCCTCCAATTTGATTAGTTTATACAGCTTAGAAGACCCCGAAGATTGCCATAAAGGTACCGGCTGCAACGGCGGTTCCGATAACACCCGCCACGTTGGGACCCATGGCATGCATCAGCAGGAAGTTCGTGGGATCCGCCTCGGCTCCCACCTTCTGGGACACACGCGCCGCCATGGGCACTGCGGACACGCCCGCAGAACCGATCAGCGGATTCACCTTGCCCTTGGTGAGCACACACATCAGCTTGCCGAAGAGCACGCCCGCCGCCGTACCGAACATGAATGCGATCAGGCCCAGAGCAACGATCTTAAGCGTATCCCAGTTCAGAAATGCCTCTGCGCTGGTGGTTGCGCCCACGGAAGTACCCAGCAGGATAACCACAATATACATCATCGCATTGGAAGCCGTCTCTGTCAGCTGTCTCACCACGCCGGATTCTCTGAACAGGTTGCCCAGCATCAGCATACCTACCAGGGGAGCCGTGGTGGGAAGGATCAGACAAACCACAATCGTAACCACAATAGGGAACAGGATCTTCTCCAGCTTGGAAACCGGCCGAAGCTGTCCCATCTTGATCTTCCGCTCCTTCTCGGTGGTAAAGAGCTTCATGATGGGAGGCTGGATAATGGGAACCAGGGACATGTACGAGTACGCTGCCACTGCGATGGGTCCCAGAATCGCCGTCTGTCCGAGCTTACTTGCCAGGAAAATGGAGGTAGGGCCGTCCGCACCGCCGATGATGGAGATTGCCGCAGCCGCCATATCGTTAAAGCCCAGAAAGATTGCGCCGAAGTATGCGGCGAAAATACCGAACTGAGCCGCCGCACCCAGCAGAAAGCTCTTGGGGTTGGCAATCAGAGGACCGAAGTCCGTCATGGCGCCCACGCCCATGAAGATCAGGGACGGCAGGATCGCCAGTTCATCCAGTTTATAGAAGTAGTACAGCAGGCCGCCGGCGCCGTTGGCCGCGTCCTCCGCGTGCAGCATGATGTCCGGATAAATATTTACCAGCAACATGCCGAAAGCTATCGGTACTAAGAGCAGGGGCTCAAATTCATGCCGGATAGCCAGGTAAAGGAAAAAGCAGGCAACCGCAATCATCAGATAGTTTCCCCAAGTCAGATTGAAGAACGCTGTCTGATGAAGCAGATTGCTCAGCGTAGTAGCTATATATTCCATTTGTTGACCTCCTGTTGTCTGTTCATGTGGAAGCACGCCGTTTCCGGGCGTGCCGCCGGTCTTAGTTCAGCGTAGCAAGAACCGCACCGGCCTCAACCGCATCGCCAACAGCTACATCAACGCTTGCCACCGTGCCGTCCTGGGGAGCGACAACGGGAATCTCCATCTTCATGGCCTCGATAATCACCACTGCGTCGCCCTTCTTGACGGCGTCTCCCACCTTCTTCTCCAGCTTGAATACCTTACCTGCCGCACCGGCCTCAATCTTGATGCTGCCTGCGCCGCCTGCCGCCTTGGGCGCTGCTGCAGGTGCAGCCTTGGGAGCAGCCTTGGGCGCTGCCGGAGCCTTTGCCGCAGCGGGTGCTGCCGCACCTGTTCCCTCTTCCACCGTCACATCGTATGCAATTCCGTTCACCGTAATGGTATAATTTTTCATTTTATTATCCTCCTATAATCTCTATCTTCTTCTGATGGAACGCACCACGAATCCGTCTGTGGATGCCGCCCCCTCATATGCTGCAACAGCAGCCGCAATCACTGCCACCAGTTCCTGTTCGTCTGCCTCATCCTCATATTCCTCAACAGCAGCCTGTTCCACGGTATTGTCATCGCCCGTCTTTTCCGTCGCGGTCTTTGCCGCCCTGCGCTCCGCAGCGGAAGCCTGCAGCTTCGGAATCACGCCGAAGCAGGAAATAATCAGGCTGATCAGAATCAGCACGATAAACACGGTTCCCATGCCGATCAGGGTGTTCAATGCCGCCTTTCCCATCATCTCTCCCATGGTTGCCCCGGGGTTCAGGGACGCGGACTCCAGCTCCAGAAACATGTCATTGCTGAAAATGATCTCGGCGGTGGCATTTTTCACCACACCCTTGATCTCCACTTCCACAATGATCTGCTTGTCATGAAGCTCTGCCTTCGCCGTACCCACTTCCGCAATTCCGCCTATGGTCTCCAGACCGGAACGGAAGGATTCCACCGCCGTACGCATCACATAGCCGTCCGCCTTGACGCCGAAGGTCTGCTCACACAGATAGGAGACCTCCTCCGCAGTGAACTCACTCATGTCCGCGCCGAGGAAAACATTTTTGCTGACCTCCTCGTTGCAGAGATAATCCACGAAGAGCGGTATAATTGCCTGTGATGCCATCTGCTCCGCCGTGCTCACCTTCTGCTGCTCGAATTCCGTCAGCACCTCACCGTTTCCGCAGGCCGTCAGTCCGAAAATACAGGTAATCATACACACCAAAGCCAATATTTTCTTCTTCATCTTACAATAATCACCCTTTCTATACTGTTCCGTGCTTTTTCGCAGGATGCTCTTCTCTCTTGCTGAAAAGCATCTCGAAAGCACCGATAACGTATTTTCTGGTATCGGCTGCCTCTACGATCTGATCCACATATCCTCTCCTGGCAGCGCTCACGGCGGAAAGCTGCAGCGCCTCATACTCTGCTGCCTTTTCGTTGATCACGTCGGCACCCTGTCCGTCATACATGATCTTTGCAGCAAGCCTGCTCTCCATGGTTCCGATCTCCGCACCCGGCCACGCCATGGTGAGATCCGCGCCCAGCGCCTTGGAGTTCATGACCACTGCCGCCGTGCCCATGGCCTTGCCGATCACCACGTTCACCCGGGGAACCGTCGCGTTTGCAAAGGCATATGTAAGCCTTGCAGCCGCCCTTGCGATCTCCTTCTCGGATGAGACGGTGGCCTGATAGCCCTTCACATTGGTGAGAGTGAGCAGCGGGATGTCAAAGGCGTCGCAGAAATTCACGAATTCCGCAGCCTTCTCGCAGCCCTCGGGGGACAGCACCGCATCCAGCTTCTCGGCAACCTTGCCCTCCTCGTCGCAGATCTCGCTGCGGTTTGCCACCGCGCCCACCGTCACGCCGTCCAGCTTCAAAAAGCCCACTACCATATCCTTCGCATAGCCTGCCTTCAGCTCAAAGAAGTCGCTGTTGTCCGCCAGAATGGAAAGCGCGATGGAGGTATCCCCCACACAGCCCGCCAGCTCCGCATTCACACGGTTCAAGTCGTCCGCACACTCCACGATGTCGCTTCCCTCACTGTTGTTGGAGGGCAGGAAACCGATCAGCTCCCGGATCTTCGTCAGGACGGACGCCTCGTCACCCACAACGTCCACGATGCCGCTCTCCCCGGCCTGGAACGCAGCGGAGGAGGAATCACATTTTGTGATTACATTGCCGTCCAGCGCGTTGGGCGCGTTTACGAACAGCTTCGCGTTCTTCTCTTCCATAAAGGTAAAGTCCGTCAGCGTGGGGAACAGAGCAAGTCCACCTCCGCAGCTGCCCAGAATTGCCGTAATCTGCGGTATCACACCCGAGGCAAGGGTCTGCTTTCTGTAGATGGCGCCAAAGGCGTTCAGCGCGTCTGTGGCCTCCTGCAGCCTCAGTCCCGCGGAATCGATCAGTCCGATCACCGGGGAACCCGTCTTCATGGCCAGGTCATAGAGACCGGCAATCTTTTTCGCATGCATCTCACCCACTGTCCCGTTCATCACGGAAACATCCTGGCTGTACACATACACGGGCTTTCCGCCGATCACTCCATAGCCGGTCACACATCCGTCTGAAGGAGTTTCGTCCGGTTTCATATTGAAATCGGTGGCTCTTGCAGTCACAAGTGCGCCGATTTCAACGAAGCTGTTGTCGTCGAGCAAAGCGTTGATTCTTTGGCTCGCTTTTGAAGTAGTACTCATGCTTTCAGTCCTCCATTTATAATAATAAAATAAAAACAAACTTATCTCCCCAATTATAACACAAAAAAGTCAGATCGTATAGAATGAATTGCATTTTTTCTTATTTTTTGCAGACACCTTTTCCCCGCGGTCAGGTATCCCTTGTATAATCTGGTAAAAAATGGTAAAATCATGCTCACGGCAGGATGGTGACTACTAATGAGAAAAAAATATACCAGTCAGAACGTATATGAGGCACTGCAGGAAAGATTTCATTATCTCTTTGAGGAATTTGACAATATCTTTGTGTCTTTTTCCGGCGGAAAGGACAGCGGGCTGCTGCTGAACCTGACGCTGGATTTCCAGAAAAAATATTATCCCCACAGAAAAATCGGCGTTTTCCATCAGGACTTTGAAGCGCAGTACAGTGTGACCACCGAGTATGTGGAACGAACCTTTGCCCGGATCGAGAAGGACGTGGAGCCCTACTGGGTCTGCCTGCCCATGGCCACCAGAACGGCCCTGAGCAGCTACCAGATGTTCTGGTATCCCTGGGACGACGTCATGGAGGAGGCCTGGGTCCGCCCCATGCCCCGTCACCCCTATGTCATCAATCTGGAGAACAATCCCATCACCACCTACCGCTACCGCATGCATCAGGAAGACCTTGCAAGGCAGTTCGGCCGCTGGTACCGCATTTCCCACGGCGGCAAAAAGACGGTCTGCCTGCTGGGCATCCGCGCCGAGGAGTCCCTGCAGCGCTACAGCGGCATTCTGAACCGCAAACATGGCTACAAAGACACCTGCTGGATCAGCGGACAGTTCAAGAATGTCTGGTGCGCCTCCCCTCTCTACGACTGGACCTTAAGCGACGTCTGGCACGCCAACTACCTGTTTTCCTACGATTATAACCGCCTCTACGACCTTTACCATATGGCCGGCCTGAAGCCGGATCAGATGCGGGTGGCCTCTCCCTTCAACGATTATGCCAAGGACAGCCTGAACCTGTACCGGGTCATCGATCCCGAGATCTGGACCAGACTCGTGGGGCGGGTTCGCGGCGCAAACTTCGGCGCCATCTACGGCCGGACCAAGGCTCTGGGCTACCGCAGCCTCACGCTCCCGGAGGGACACACCTGGGAATCCTACACCCGGTTCCTTCTGGCCACGCTTCCGGCAAGACTGCGCAACAATTATATCCAGAAATTCCGAACCTCCATCCACTTCTGGCGTCATGTGGGCGGCGGCCTGGAGGAAAAGACCATCAAAGAGCTTCTGGAACACGGCTACAACATAAGACGAAACGGTGTATCCAATTACACCGTCATGAAAAATTCCCGTGTCATCTTTATCGGCAGGCTGCCGGACCACACGGACGACATTCGGACCACAAAGGATATTCCCAGCTGGAAACGCATGTGTTACTGCATCTTGAAAAATGACCACCTCTGCCGCTTCATGGGCTTCGGCCTGAACAGACAGCAGCAGGCAAACATCAACCTGCTCAAGGAAAAATATCAGAATATAGGTGAACTGTTATGACGACAAAAAGCCCTGTTTACCGGATCATTCCCGTACCCGTGGAAAAGATTCGGCCAAATACCTACAACCCAAACAGCGTAGCTCCCCCCGAACTGAAGCTGCTCTACGACAGCATAAGGGAGGACGGCTACACCATGCCCATCGTCTGCTATTACGACGAGCGGGAGGATGTCTATGTGATCGTGGACGGCTTTCACCGCTACCGCATCATGCTGGACTATCCTGACATCTACAGACGGGAGGAAGGCCTGCTGCCCGTCTCCGTCATCGACAAGCCGCTGGATTACCGCATGGCAAGCACCATCCGCCACAACCGTGCCCGCGGCTCCCACAACGTGGATCTCATGAGCAATATCATCCGGGAGCTCCACGAGCTGGGACGCTCCGACGCGTGGATCTCAAAGCATCTGGGGATGGATAAGGACGAGATCCTGCGCCTGAAACAGCTCACCGGGCTCACTGCTCTGTTCCGGGACGTTCAGTTTGGAAAAGCCTGGCTTCCGGCAAAGGAAGAATCAGAAAACGATCCAGCACCTGCTCCAGACACCACCTCAGATCAATCCTGCGAACCTCAGACACCGTGACGATACTCTGCCTTTTATAGACGGTTCCGTCCACGCTGTACAGAACCTCCCCCACCTTCCTCCCGGCCTCCACCGGAGCCGTCAGCACCTTCTCCTGGCTGTACTCCACCGTGATCTCCTCGTCGGCACGCAAAAGCAGCCCTTCCCTCCGGCAATCTGCCGGGCCGCCTTCCTCCTGCGCAATCCCGACCAGCTTTACCTCCGTGCCCGCCACGCCGCCCAGAAGCTCTGTCTGACCGTTCAGCACGGTGATCCTCCGCAGCAGATTTTCGTCAAAGGCCACCCCTTCCTCGGAAAAGCTCCTGAAAAAATAATTTTCGATTCCGTACTGCATCAGTTCTCTGGTATCGCTCCACTTATAGCTTTTGTTGTTGGGCCAGCCACAGGCTAAAAGAGCCACCACAAAGGTTCTCCCGTCCCGCTCCAGAGACCCCACATAGCAGTATCCAGCCTTGTTGGTAAAACCTGTCTTCCCGCTCAGGGCCCCCTCCATCATATTCAGAAACGCGTTGTGGTTCACACAGGAATAGCTGCGCCCGTTGGCGCCGAAGGCGTAGGCCTCCTTTCCTGTGATCTCCAGAAACCGCTCCCGCTCCGGCGACTCCCGGATACAGTACGCCATGATCCGCGCCAGCTCCGCCGCCGTAGTGCAGTGCTCCTTCTGGATCACGGTTCCGTCCTCCAGGGTAAATTCCTGCGTGGCGTCCAGGCCGTTTGGCGTGATGAACCAGCTGTCGGTACAGCCTATTTCCGCCGCCTTTTTATTCATCAGTCCGGCAAAGGCCGCCACCGCCTGCCTGCTCTCCTCCGCGGTAAACTGTTCTGTGGGCTTCTCTGCCAGCTCCGCCGGAAGCAGGCGTTTCCCCACATATTCCGCCAGGGCCACCGCGGAATCATTGTGGGACTCCAGCATCAGGGAGTAGAGCAGATCCCCCACCGTGTATTCCTCTCCCTGCTTTATGTACAGCTTCACCTTGGGCATGCTGGCCGCATAGGCGGACACCGTCAGCGTCTCCTCCGGCGACACATTCTCCAGCACCACAATACAGGTCATGATCTTCGTGGTGCTGGCCATCGCCATGGGCGTATCCGCGTTTTTGCCGTACAGCACCCTCCCCGTATCCGCATCCAGAAGCGCGGCGGACATGGCGTAAAGCGTCAGCTCCTCCGTCTGTCGTTCCGCCCCTCTTCCCTCCGCCTCTTCCGCCCGGGCACTGATTCCCGCCGCCAGAAGCAGCGCGCAAAAAAAGCCCCATATTATTTTTTTCATCCTGTTTTACCGTCCCGCAAAATCCGGATTTTAAAATAATATATGAGGCTTACCTCTTAAATATCCAGCTGCAGCTGCACTTCTGCCTCCGCCTGCTGTTTGAATTCCTCCACCTGTACAGGGCTTAATTCCGGCAGCTCCTCCAGGCTCTTCACGCCAAAGCAGCGCAGAAACTGTTCCGTTGTGCCGAACAAAAGCGGCCTGCCGGGCGCATCCAGACGACCCAGCTCCATGATCAGATCGTACTCCAGCAGCTTGTTGATGGCATGGTCGCAGCTCACGCCCCGCACCCGCTCCACTTCCACCCTGGTCACCGGCTGCTTGTACGCTATGATGGAGAGGGTCTCCAGCACCGTGTCCGTCAGTGTCATCTTTCTCGGAGTCTTCGCAATCCTGATCAGATACTCATACATATCCGCCTTGGTACACAGCTGTACCGCGCTGTCAAACCAGGTCAGGGCAATACCCCTGTCCTCCCTCTCATAGCGCTCCTCCATCTCCCGCAGCAGCTCTTTTGTAGTCTTTACATCCTCCTCTATCACATCGGCAAGCCTGCCGACCTCCACAGACTCTCCCATGGTAAACAGGACGGCCTCCAGCACCGCCTGCGCTCTGGTTCTCTCCATATGTACTCCCTGCCCCGCAGGCGGCGCTGCAACTAACATCATGCCGCTGACGCGGTAATTATTATGTCATCAAACAGATTTTCCTGACAGATGGATATCCTGCCTGTCTTCATCAGCTCCAGAATGATCAGAAAGGTGACGATGATCTCCATCCTGCTGGACTGCTTCTCCAGCAGCCGCCGGAAACTGAACTGCCCGTGCTCCCTGGCATAGGCCTCCACATAGAGCAGCTTTGCATCCATGTCGATCTCTTCCTTCTCGATATTGCCGTAGCGGCTTCGGATCGGGTCGATCTTGTCCTCCTGTCTGCGCACCATGGACCGGAAGATCTCATGGAGCCGATTCAGCGTCATATCCCCGATCAGCTCCTCATAGTCCACCGGCTGTCTGTAGGCGGCAACCTCCTTTGGCAGCCGCTGCTCCCGGTACAGATTCCTGGCAGCGTCAACCTGGCGATCCCTGAGCTCAAAGGACATAAACTTGTACATCTTGTATTCCAGCAGCTTTTGCACCAGCTCAGCCCTTGGATCTTCCTCCTCGCCCTCCTCATTCACTTCCCTGGGCAGCAGCATACGGCATTTGATGTCCAGAAGCGTCGCAGCCATGACCAGAAACTCGCTCATCACGTTCATATCCTCCGTCTCCATCCGCCGGATGTAATCCAGATACTGCTCCGTGATCTCCACAATCGGAATGTCATAGATATCAATTTTATTTTTGTCTATCAGATTAAGCAGAAGGTCCAACGGCCCTTCAAACGCCTCCAGCTTTACGGGTATCGCCATTTCCACGCTCCCTGCCCGCTCCGGCGGGCATCCATTCAAGATTCGGATCGGACAGTCAAGCTCTGCTCCTTTTGTCCGCCATGCATTCGGGCGCCCCAAATGCCCACGCTACAGTGTAACGTTTTTTTCCTCCGTTTTCAAGTGAGAACGTACATTCACTCCTCCGGCTTCAGATCGATCACCCACAGCTCCCCCGGATTAAAGAGGCGGATGGGAATCGTATGCATCCCCAGTCCCCTGCTCAAAACCATGACAGCCTGTCCCTCCCGGAAAATGCCGCCGTCATATTTGGGAAAAAGCCGGTAACCCGGGGAGATCACGCCCTTTCCCCAAAAGGGCACCCTCGCCACGCCGCCATGCACATGTCCGGACAGAGTCAGATCCGCGCCCCATCCGGCATACTGCGGAAAGTAGTCAGGATTGTGGGCCAAAAGCACGGTGTAAAGCCCCTCCGGTCTCCTGCCCAGAATCTCCGCAAGATAGCCCGCCTCCATGGGGCGAATCGCAAAACGCCGGTAATATTCCTTGTCAATCTCCGCGCCGTACACCGCAATTCCCCATTCCCGAAACAGTACATGATTGTTGGCAAGAGGCTCTATTCCAATCTCCCGCAGCGCTTCCCCGTAGCGCTTCCCCATGTCTCCGTAGACATGGGGATACAGCTTCAGACGATGCTCGTGATTTCCGTTTCCGTAACAGACGGGAAATTCCCCGGCAAGCTCCCGCAGGAAGGCGATTGCCGGCTCAAAGCTTTTTCCCGGCTTTGCCGTGAGAATATCTCCCGCCACCAGAATCACATCCGGCTTCTGCGCCCTGATCTCCTCCAGCAGCCTTTCGTTATCTTTTCCGTAACGCTTATTATGCAGATCGGCAAGCACCACGGCCCTCACCGGCTTTCTGATGCGGCGGTCTGAAACCTGAAAACGCCGCACGGTAAAATGGTTGCTGTCATAGAGTGCGATCCAGACAGCCAAAATAAAAACAACTCCGAAAACGGTCGCCAAAATATCTAACATTCTGTCCCCCATGTATCCTTTTTATCTGCCCCGTACAAAGCATCATAGTAGTTTCCCTGTCACAAAAGGAAAAATCCCACCACCCTGCGCAGGTAATCCACATAGCCCGCCTTTTCCACGGAGGCGCCGAAGAGAATGGGCACTCTCCCGATCTCCGCTCCGTTCAGTATGTATCTGACTGCGCCCGCCTCGCCGCCCTCGGAAACAGGCGCCTGCACGGTCTCCGGCAGCTCTGTCACCTTCTCTATGGCCGACAGGTCGCTGCCCGTCACGTCCAGATAGCGGAACTCTCCCCCATACGCAAGCGGAACCTGTTCCTCCACACCGCCTTCCACCGTCAGGGAAGGCAGAACGTCCCGGTTGTCATCCGTATAAATTTTGCACACCCCGAACCCATAGGTCAAAAGAGTCTGGGCGTCGGCAAACCGCACCTTGTAATCCGGCGCGCCCATGACCACGGCGATCAGGTCGATCCCGTCTTTGCTGGCCGTGGCGGACAGGCAGTACTTGGCCTTGCTGGTGGAGCCCGTCTTCAGCCCTGTGGTGTACTGGTACTGCTTTAACAGCTTGTTGGTACTGTTCAGGGTAAAGGTGCTGGTTCCCTGTTTTGTCTCATGGGTGATGTTCTCCATCCAGATGGTGGTGTAATCAAAGACCTGGGGATACTTTACCGTCAATTCTCTTGACATCACCGCCACATCCCTGGCACAGGAATAATGGTTGTCGGAATCCGTCAGACCGCAGCAGTCCTCAAAATGGGTCTCCGTCATTCCCAGCTCCTGAGCCTTCTCGTTCATCAGATCCACAAATGCCTGCTCGCTGCCCGCAATATGCTCGGCCACCGCCACGCTGGCATCGTTTCCCGACGCCACCGCAATACACTTTATCATGGTATCCAGCGTCTGTACCTCTCCCTGGGCCAGAAAGACCTGAGAACCGCCCATGGAACTGGCATATTCGCTGGTAATCACCTGATCTGTCAGACTGACCCTGCCCTCCTCCAGAGCTTCAAAGGTCAGCAGCAGCGTCATAATCTTCGTAATGCTGGCAGGACTGCGCCGCTGCGTTGCGTTGAGTTCGTAGATGACCTGCCCCGTCGAGCTCTCCAGCAGGATCACCGAGGGGGAGGAGACGGAAACCTCCGCACTGGCCGGCAAAATCGCGGTAACCCAGAGAAACAGCGCCAACAGCAGCGCCGTAAAAGACCTTTTTCCTGACATATGCTGACTCACTCCATTCCTTGCTATATTCTGTATTATAGATATGAGCCGGCTGCGTCTGATAGAACAAAGTGCCCTGACAATTTGTCCTGCCGGAAATAATTTGGTGCTTTGAGACAAAAGCACAGAAAACCCCCGGCATGAAAACCGGGGGCCTGCTCTTGCACCTGTTAGTTATATTTGCGCTTTCTTGCTGCTTCAGACTTCTTCTTGCGTCTTACGCTGGGTTTTTCGTAATGCTCACGCTTACGAATCTCCTGCTGAATACCTGCTTTAGCACAGCTTCTCTTAAAACGACGCAGCGCGCTGTCCAAAGTCTCGTTCTCTTTTACGATTACGTTTGACATCTCTACCCGACCTCCCTTCAGTCCCTCAAGTAACATGACTGATTGGGTTAATATTATGTACCGCGGCTACCGTGCCGCATACACAAGAAATATTATAACACAAATGTCTGATTCGTCAATAGTTTTTTTGCAATTTACTGCAACTGATTTTCCAAGACCTGGGAAGCTGCCCGGATGGCTTCGGAAATACCGCCCGGATTTTTTCCTCCGGCCTGTGCCATATTGGGACGTCCTCCGCCGCCTCCGCCTACCAGGCCGGCGATCCCCTTAATCAGGTTGCCTGCGTGAGCGCCCTTATCCAGCGCGCCGTCGGTGGCCATGGCAATCATATTCACCTTGCCCTCCAGCTCCGACAGGAGCACCACCACGCCGTCACCCAGCTTCTCCTTCAGCTGGTCTCCCAGATCTCTGAGTCCGCCCATGTCAACGCCGTCCACCCTGACGGCCAGAAGCTTCACGCCCTTTACCTCCAGCACCTGATCCATCACATCTCCCAAAGCGTCTTTTGCCGCCCTGGCCTTCAGCGCCTCCACCTCGGAGCCAAGGCTCTTCAGCTCCGCCATGAGACTTCCACACTTCTCCACCAATGAGGCAGGCGTGGTTTTGAGCAGCCTGCTGGCCTCCTCTATGGTCTTCTCCAACTTTTTATAATAGTTCAGGACACCGTTTCCGGTCAAAGCCTCGATGCGGCGCACTCCCGCAGCCACACCGTTCTCGGACAGGATTTTAAAGGCCGAGATGGCTCCTGTGTTTGCCACATGAGTACCGCCGCAGAACTCCACGGAAAAGTCTCCCATCTTAACCACCCTGACCCGGTCGCCGTACTTCTCACCGAACAATGCCATGGCTCCCGTCTTCTTTGCCTCCTCCAGGCTCATCACCTCGGTTGTTACCGGAATATTCTCGGCGATCTTTTCGTTTACCATCGCCTCCACCCTATCCAGCTCTTCTCTGGTCATGGCGGCGGAATGGCTGAAATCAAAACGCAGCCGCTCTCCGTCCACATAGGAGCCTGACTGCTCCACATGGTCGCCCAGCACCTCCCGCAGAGCCCTTTGCAGCAGATGCGTGGCACTGTGGTTTTTACAAGTATTCATACGGTTTGTCCTGTCTACTTCAAGAGACGCCCTTTCCCCTGCGCTCACCCTGCCGCTTACTACTTTTCCGACATGCCCGATCCTGCCGCCGGGAAGCTTTATGGTATCCGTTACTTCAAACGCCCCTGCTGCAGTGCGTATCATGCCGCAGTCCCCGTTCTGGCCGCCCATGGTAGCATAAAAAGGCGTTTCCCGCACAATAATCGTTCCGTTTTCTCCTGTATCCAAATTAATTTTACATTCTGTCTCGGAGGCCAGGGCGGCTATGCTTTCCTCTGCTCTCAGCGTTTCATAACCCACAAATTCACTGCTGATACTGCTGTCCAGCCCGTCAAACAGACCTGCATCCGCATTCAGTCTTGCCGAAAAATTCTGATTGTCCCTGGCTTTCTGCTTTTGTTCTTCCATGGCGGCAGCAAAACCACTCTCATCCACCTTCAGTCCCTCTTCCTCTGCCAGCTCCACTGTCAATTCCAGGGGAAAACCAAACGTATCATAGAGATAAAATGCCGATTTTCCGTCGATCGCCTGTAACTTTTCGTCTTTCTTTGTATCAAGTATCTTTCGGAATTCTTTCATGCCATTCTCCAGCGTACTCTCGAAACGGTCAATTTCCTTCTTAAGCTCAGCAAGAATGAACTCCCGATTTTTTACCAAAAGCGGATAACTCTCTGCGTAGATGTCAAGGATATACATTTCTGCAATCCTCAGAATATCTTCCTTCTTTAAATTCAGAATTCTTGCATGTCTCACCGCCCGGCGGATCAGACGCCGAAGTACATAGCCCGCGCCCGCGTTAGCCGGTAGAAGCCTGGCTTCGTCGCCGATCAACATGACACTGGTACGAATGTGGTCGGCCAGAATCCTCATGGATCTGGTCAGCTTTTCATCCTGCTCGTATTTCGTACCGGAAATTTTCTCAATATATGCTATGATCGGAGCATACAGATCTGTCCTGTACACATCCATGGTTCCGTTTAAAAAGGCCAAAATCCGCTCCAAGCCCCAACCGGTATCCACATTCTTCTGCTTCAAGGGCGTCAGAGTGCCGTCCTGATGCTTTTCATACTGCATAAACACATCATTTCCAAGCTCGGTATACTTTCCGCAATGACAGCCCGGACCGCAGTCGGGTCCGCAGTCAGGCTTGTCCGCAATATAAAACATCTCGCTGTCAGGACCGCAGGGCCCGTACTCCAATCCCCACCAGTTATCCTCTGCCGGAAGGTAATGAATATTCTCCTTCTTAAATCCCGATGCGATACGATACTGTGCGCCTTCTTCATCCCTGGGCGCATTCTCGTCCCCCGCAAATACGGTAGCGGCGAGATGATCCGCATCAAAGCCGAATACCTCCGTCAAAAGCTCATAGCTCCACTGACAACGCTCCTGCTTAAAATAATCTCCCAAACTCCAGCTTCCCAGCATCTCAAAGAAAGTTCCATGACTCTTATCGCCTACAGAATCAATGTCGATGGTACGAACACAGCCCTGTACATTACACAGACGGTTCCCCAAAGGATGCTTTCGGCCCAGAAGATACGGCATCAGCGGCTGCATTCCGGCCACGTTGAAAAGAACGCCTGTAGAACCGTCGGATACAAGAGACACTGCCCCCACATCCACATGTCCACGGTCAATATAAAACTGTTTCCAGGTTTTTCTAAGCTCATCAGCCGTAAATTGTCTCATTTTAATCTCCATACCTTTCCATAACATATACCGAACTAGAACTATTATATTATTGGTTACCTGTATTGTCAAATGCGTGGGTTAATCGTCCTCTTCCTCCAGAATCTCGTTCAGCTCCTCCCTGGCGTCCATGATCCCGTCGTGATCTCCCTTCTTCAGGGCCGCCTCGAAAGCCGTAATATAATGATCCAGCTTCTTTCTCCGCTCCCCCAGAGCCTCCTCATACATGCGCTCCGCCCGCAGCAGCACCAGCCGGTTTTCTTCATAATCTCTGGGCTGAATCTTCAAGTAGGCCAGCTCCTCCATGCGCTTTTTGATCTCCTCGTCGGTCATCTGATTGTCCTGGCCCTTGATAATCATCTTCTGGCTCACTCCCGTGGAGACCACCGTCACTTCCACCTCCAGCAGGGAATTGATATCATAGGTATAGGTCACATCCACGCATTCCTGCCCCTTGGGGCCCTTGGGAACCTCCACCTCCAGTTCTCCCAGGTACAGATTGTTTCTGGCAAAACGGCTCTCTCCCTGCAGCACTCTGACGCGAACCTTGTCCTGATTGTCCCTGGCGGTGTACAGACGCTCGGTGTGACTTGCGGGAATCACGGTATTTCGCTCGATGATAGGGCAGAACCTGCCGTCCTCGAATTTCCCCTCCTCATACTCCACCACTACCTCCGTCCCCAGCGTAAAGGAACATACATCGGTGAGGATAACCTCTTTTACCTCTTCCCTGCGCTCCTTCATGGCCGCCTGCACCGCTGCGCCCAAAGCCACCGTCTCGTCCGGATTGAGCCTGGTATCCGGAAACTTCCGGAAAAGCCGGATCAGGAAGTCTCTGACCACAGACAGCCTGGTAGCGCCTCCGATCAGCAACACCTCGTCGATGTCCCCCAGCTTCAGCCCGGCGTCCGACAGACTCTTTTTCACCGGTTCCCGGATCTTCATAAGAAGCTCCTCGCAGGCTTCCTCATATTCTTTATGGGTGATGATCTGCTCCAGGGTATTCTCCTGGTACAGGAAGGACATGGTGGTCTGGCTGTTGTCGCTGATGGCGCACTTGGCTTTCTCCGCCTGACGGTACAGCCGGACCTGTTCCTTCTCCGACAGCCCCGTCAGCTGCAGCTTGGCCTTCTGCAGAAACAGCTTGGCCATCACCGCCGTAAAGTCCTCGCCGCCCAGATAGTTGTCTCCGGCCACGGCCCGCACCTCCAGAATATTGTGGTACAGCTCCAGGATCGAAACGTCGAAGGTGCCGCCTCCCAGGTCGAACACCAGGAAGCGCGTGTCCTGATTTTTATCATAAAGCCCGTATGCCACGGCGGCCGCAGTAGGCTCGGAAATCATTCTCTCCACCTTCAGCCCCGCCAGCTCCCCCGCGCGTTTGGTGGCCTTTCTGCGCTTGTCGTCAAAGTAGGCAGGCACACTGATAACCGCCTCCGTGACCTCTTCTCCCAGATAACTCTCCGCGTCCTCCTTCAGCGCCCGGAGAACCATGCTGGAAAGCTCCTCCGGCTTAAAGTGCCTGCCGCTTAAGACATAATCCCGTTCGGTTCCCATGCTGCGCTTAAAGGTCTGCGCCACGGAATCCGGATACAGGCTCATGCGCTCCCTGGCCGTCTCCCCCACATAGACATTCCCTTCCTGATCCACGCTTACCACGGAGGGCGTCAGATTTTTTCCCAGCCTGTTGGGAATGATTTTCGGACCATTCTCCGTAAAACATGCGATCAGGCTGTTTGTGGTGCCCAAATCAATTCCTACTATCATGTGCTCAAATCCTCATTTTTCATTTATTGGCCGCACTTCCCCGTATATGCTTTATTGCCAACATATACTCGTCGGCGGGCTGAAGCTCCAGGTTGCGGTGCAGGCGCTCCCAGGCCTCCTCCTCTTTGCCCTGCCGCAGCAGATACAGGATGCGCACGCCTTCCATCTCCCGGCACACCACGCTGGTACAATAGTGGCAGACTCCGGTGCTTTCTTCTTTTCCAAACAGCTCCTCCAGCTTCTCCTCCGGCTCCGTGTACCATGCTGCCAGAATCTTCAGCTGCAGATGCGCCTTCTCTCTGTCATAAAACAGATCTCTTTCGGCAAAGCTCTCCCTTCTCAGGGCCTTTGCCAGCTGCGCGCCGTATTTCCTTCCCTCTTTCTCCATGCCGCACAAAATGCAGGCCATAACCATGTCCGCAAGCCGGCTCTCCGACTTTTCCTCCGGAAGGGCGTATTTTTTCAGATGGTTGATGCAATCCGCCGCATCCTGTACCGTCCCGCAGATCAGCGCCGCCCATAAAGCGTATTTGTAATAACGGATGTATTCCTTACTGCCCGGCCCTGCGTCCTTTCGGCCGAAGCCAAGACCGGCCCGCAGGCCCTTTTTGATTCCAAGCGCCTCCGCCCAGACTGCCAGCTTCTGCCCGGCGAGCTCCGGCTCCCCGCACTTCAGACAGGCATCCACACAGTTCTCCAGACTGCCAAATTTATCCTTTTCGGCATATTTTTCATGGAGTTCACAGGCCTCCTTTGCCCTTCCCAGATTTACACAGCACTCCGCATACTGCTTCAGGAACCAGATACTTGTATCCTGAGTAATAGCTTCATACTGCCTGCAAGCTTCCAGCGCTTTGTCGTAGCAGCCAAGCAAGGAGTACAGATCTGCCATATCGGTGTAAATCACCGGAGACATTTCGTCGTCCATATAGAGAATGGCCTTCTTGATATAATACAGGGCCTTCTCGTAATTCCCCATGTATTTATACACGAAGCTCAGACCGTTGTAGGCGTAAGGATTGGACGGATTCAGGGAAATGGCCTTCTCAAAATCTTCCCTGGCCTCCTCATAGTGATGTCCCGCCCTGTGGAAGATTCCTCTCTCCACAAACATATAGCTGTCGGGACAGTGATAGAGATACTCCGTCAGCACTGGCAGTCCGGTCTCATAAAACCTGGGCTTTCCCTCCTCCAGAGGCTTGCGGATTTCCTTCCGGAACCGCTTCAGCTTGTTGTTCAGCACCTCGATCTCCATGGTCTTGTGATCCTTCTGGAACCGGTATGCCTCCAGGATGGCACTCTTCACCCCGTTCTTTTCCGCGTCCTCAAACACCCGGGCCAGATCCTCCCAACGCTCCAGGTCAAGATACACTTTAGCCATATACTCGTATGCCTTGGCAAATGTGGGAAAACAGCGGACACACTGTTCTCCCGTTCGGATCACGCCTCCCGCGTTCAGCTGTCTTCGGTACGCCTCCATGGAGGTGGCAAAGGCCGCGTAGATCTGGTACTCCTCCACCAGTTCACTGACGATCTCCTCACACTTCTCGTATTCCTCCATCTCCGTATAGATCTGCGCCATTTCCAGCAGGATACCGATATCCTTCGTGCTGTCCTCCAGAACCGCCTCTCCCTCCCGGATGGCCTCCGGGAACCTGTCGCTGTCCCGATAGCCTATGTTGTGATGGCACTGCATGCGGATCATATGTGCCTGTCTGAGGCGGTCTCTGTCCCTCTCCTTCTCTTCCTCGCTCTCGTCTCCCAGAAGCTTTTTTTCCAGCTCCTTCTCCCAGAAGCGCGTCATGGTGATGGCCGTCTCATACTCCGCCGCCTCCACATGCAGCTTTGCCATGAGGCCGTTCCACTCCGCCTCCTTTTCGGGAGGCAGCAACCGGTCAAGCTTCACCGCCAGCTGGATTCCCCGGAAAACCTTGCCGTCCTGAAGGTAACACCAGCACAGCTCCAACGCCGCCTCGCTGTCCTTCCCGATCCGCCATTTTTCTTCCAGTTCCTTTTCTATCTCGCGGTTTACCTTGCCCAGCAGCTCCATGAATTCATCGCTGCCGCCTGACGTCAGCACCTTCTCCGCGCATTTTTTTGCCTCCCGGAACTCTCCCCTGTCATAGTACCATTCCGTCAGGCGCACGTTTGCCATGTAATGAGTGTCATTTTCCGCCTTCAGCTCCTGGTAAATTTCCACAGAACGCCGGCGATATTCCCCATTCTTTTCCTTTCCCATCTGCCAGAGCGATTCCGCCGTGTTGTAGCGGACCATGGCCGCCGTATTGCTGCCGGAAGCGGTTTCCCCCGCACATTTTTCCATCAGTTTTTCCAGAAGGGCAACGGCTTCCTCCGGCTTTTCCTGCTTCGACAGCAGCTCGGCACGACAGATCTCCATGGCGGGATGACGGATGTTCAGGTCGTCCGCATTGCCCAGAGCCTCCTCGGCCTGCTTCAGATCATCCTGCTGCAGTGCCTGCCAGCAGCGGTCATAATACTGCAGAAACAGGTCATAGGGAGCGTCGTCCTCCCCCTCGAACCGGTCAAACTCCATATCCTCGCCCCGCTCGCACTTCCCCAGAATATATCGGATAAAATCCGCCGGAAATTTCTCCCTCAGTCTGGCCGCGTCCGCCGTGAGAGAAAGCATCTTATCCAGAAGCTTCCACACGTTTCCGGGAAGACGGAAATGCTCCATCAGGAAGCGCAGCAGCTTCTCGCGGCAATTCTCTTCTTCCTCCAGGGAGAGAAAACAGTCGTCGTCAAACAGCTTTTTCCACTCCTCCACGTTCTGCCTGCGGCGGATGCTGCCATAGATCTCCGCCGCCTTTTCCACCCAGACTCCCGACGGCGTTTCGTCCCGCCCGGGCTGCTCCCCGCCCTCTTCCTCCTGCTGTCTCGCAAGCCGGCAGGCCTCCTCATAAGCTGTCCTCAGGCGCTTGAACCCCTCCGGATCATCCTCCGGGTTGACAGCCGACAGTCTCTGCCTGTAAGCCGCCTTCAGCGCTCTTTCGTCCTTTGTCTCCTCAATACCCAATACCTGAAAAATTTCGATCCTGTTCATACCTGCGCTCCAATCCAGTGAAAAGGAGCAGAAGACCCCTTCTGCCCCTTCGACGCACCCGTTTTAAAAATCAAATTTATCCGCAAAGTAAGCGTCCAGAGCCGTGATTGCAATTCTCTCCTGCTCCATGGAATCCCTGAAGCGAACCGTCACACAGCCGTCCGTCTCGGAATCAAAATCGTATGTCACACAGAAGGGAGTCCCTATTTCATCCTGACGGCGATATCTCTTGCCGATATTTCCTCTGTCGTCATACTCACAGTTATATTTCCGGGAGAGATCCCGGAAGATCTTTTCCGCGCCCTCGCCAAGCTTCTTGGAAAGCGGAAGCACACCGATCTTGACCGGAGCCAGCGCCGGATGGAAACGCAGCACGGTGCGCATGTCGCCGCCCTCCAGTTCCTCCTCATCGTAGGCAGCGCAAAGGAAGGCAAGCACTACCCTGTCCGCACCCAGAGAGGGTTCGACCACATAAGGTATGTACTTTTCCTTCTTTTCATCGTCAAAGTAGGACATGTCCTCCCCGGAGGTGTTGGCGTGCTGCGACAGATCATAGTCCGTCCTGTCCGCAATACCCCACAGTTCGCCCCAGCCGAAGGGGAACAGGAATTCGATATCGGTAGTGCCCTTGCTGTAGAAGCACAGCTCCTCCGGGCTGTGGTCACGCAGCCGCATCTCTTCCTCCTTCATGCCCAGAGACAGAAGCCAGTCGCGGCAGAAACCGCGCCAGTACTGGAACCACTCCAGATCCGTGCCGGGCTCACAGAAAAACTCCAGCTCCATCTGCTCAAACTCCCTGGTGCGGAACGTAAAGTTGCCCGGGGTAATCTCGTTGCGGAAGGCCTTTCCGATCTGGCCAATGCCGAAGGGAATCTTTTTCCGGGAGGTGCGCTGCACGTTTTTGAAATTCACGAAGATGCCCTGAGCCGTCTCGGGACGCAGATACACGGTGCTTTTCGCATCCTCTGTCACGCCCTGAAAGGTCTTGAACATCAGGTTGAACTGGCGGATATCCGTAAAATTATGTTTGCCGCAGCTGGGGCAGGGAATCTGCTTCTCGTCAACAAATGCCTTCATCTGCTCCTGGCTCCAGGCATCCACGCTCTCCGTCAGCTCAATCTGATGCTCCCCACAGTAGTCCTCGATGAGCTTATCCGCACGAAAACGCTCATGACATTCTCTACAGTCCATAAGAGGGTCGGAAAAGCCGCCCAGGTGCCCGCTGGCCACCCAGGTCTGCGGATTCATCAGGATGGCGCAGTCCACACCCACATTGTAGGGATTTTCCTGTACAAACTTCTGCCACCATGCCTTTTTTACATTGTTTTTCAGCTCCACGCCCAGATTGCCGTAATCCCAGGTGTTGGCAAGCCCGCCGTAAATCTCCGAGCCCGCGTACACAAAGCCCCTCGCCTTTGCAAGGGATACGATCTTTTCCATTGTCTTTTCCATTTTTTGCCTCCCGCTTATTTTAGTAAAATATATGCTGTTTCCTCTGCATCGGACAGATCCACGCTGCCGTCCTCCGCCAGGCTTAACCCCCTGCTCATATGGGTTACGCCGGAGGGAAAACAGAGCACTGCCCTGGCGTCCGTAATGACCAGCATCTTCTTTCCGCCCTGTAAAATCTGTTCCCAGGTCCAAACGGTTCCGTCCTCCACGCTCTCCAGGATGCCCTCCAGGCTGTAGCCAAGATTAATCGCCTCCTGCACGGTGCCGTAAAAGAAGCTTTTGCCGGTAAACCCGGAAAAACTGCCGCTTCCGTCAAAACGGTACACCACGGATACCCGCTCCGGATCATTCTCCAGAAGCTCCACCCGCTCTACCGAGACCCTTCCGCTTCCCTCCCCGGCCGTCCCGTTAAAAGCGTCTGCCTCTTCCTCCGCCATGGCTCCCAGCTCAGACAGATCATAGTAGTCCTTCCCGAAATCGCCCACAAGGTAGTAAGTCAGTCCTCCGCCCTTCTCCAGGACAATGGTATCGGCGCCCACCGACCCGGGCGCGCTCCCGCATCCTCCCAGCAGAACGGCCGCCGCCCAGGCCAAGACTGCAGTCTTTGTGCATCTTCTCATAACGAATCCTGTCCGTGCGCTGCGGCGCACCTTCGCTCAGCCTGCTGAATACACATTTTTATTCGGCTGACGTAATCTGCCTGTGATAAGATATTGTATCAAAAACACTCTGTTTTTTCAACACAGAGTTTTCAGAACCTCCAGACTTTTGAACTCACGGCCCACAAATCTTTTCATATAGTCCTTCGCCACCTGCTGCAGCTGAAGCAAAACGGAGTCAGTCACCGTGAAGGTATAGAGCTTTTCCACGGAACTGGCCGCTATGTATTCCAGTGCGTACACGGCTGACGCTTCCAGTCCCCCGTCCCGGGGCACTCCCGGAAATTCACCGTTCACCGCGATTGCCTTGCATTCAAAGATACATCGAACCAGGGGATCCGGCAGAGAGGACGCACACAGCGCCCGCAGAGACTGGTACAAAAGCTTCAGCATCTCCCGTTCGTCGTTATTCTCTCGGGTATAAAAATCCGCCACTTCCATAAAATACATGCCGTAGCATGCGCCGATGTAATCCGTTCTGAGCTCTTCAAAATAATTCTGAATCTCCGCATCCCCCACCGTATAGGAATTTTTACCCTCATACAGCCGGAAGCTTCCGAAGGCAAACGGGTTGGTAGCCGCCGTGAGCTTATTTCCCGGTTTCCTCGCCCCCCTGGCAAAGGCAGACAGCTTGCCCCGCTCCCTGGTCAGAAGGCTGATATGTCTGTCGTACTCCCCCATCGGAGACTGCTTTAATACCATTCCCGTCACCGTGATATGTCCCTGCATAGGTCAGATAATCCTCGATTCTTCCGCTGTTCTCAAATTGTTTCCAGTATTCCATGTTCATTCTGCTCATCCTCGGTTCCCTTTGTATTTCACAATTTTAGAATTTGCAGAATGCCCTCTTTCTATTCGCTGATTTCCTTTGGATTATAACCAAAATTTCTCAAAAGATAATCACTGTCACGCCAATCTTTTTTCACCTTCACCCAGAGCTTGAGATTTACCTGCATCTCCAGCAGCTTCTCCATTTCCGGCCTGGCCGTGGAGCCGATCTTCTTGAGCATCTGTCCCCCTTTTCCGATGACAATGCCCTTGTGGGACTCCCGCTCACAGATAATGGTCGCCTCGATATGACAGATTTTCCCCTTTTCCTGCATACTTTCGATGCAGACCGCAATGCCGTGGGGAATCTCGTCCTCCAGAAGCCGCAGCGCCTTCTCCCGCACCAGCTCCGCCACAATCTGCCGCATGGGCTGATCTGTCAGCGTATCCTCCTCATAGAAGGCCTGGCCGTAGGGCAGATATTTGAAAATGCATTTCACCAGCTCCTCCGTGTTCTCCCCCTTCAGGGCAGACACCGGCACAATCTCCTGAAACTCCATCTCCTTCCGGTAGGTGTCGATAAAGGAAAACACTGCTTCCCGCTTTACCGTATCCGTCTTGTTGATCACAAGGATCACCGGCGTTCTCGTCTTTTTCAGCTGCTCGATGATATGCTTCTCCCCGGCTCCGATGTAGTCGGAGGGCTCCACCAGCCAGAGGATCACATCCACCTCCTCCATGGTTCTCCTTGCCACGTTCACCATATAATCGCCCAGCTTGTTCTTTGCCCTGTGGATGCCCGGCGTATCCAAGAAGACAATCTGCCCCTCTTCTGTGGTCAGCACTGTCTGTATGCGGTTTCTGGTAGTCTGGGGCTTGTTCGACGTGATGGCTATCTTCTGACCGATCAACCTGTTCATCAATGTGGATTTTCCCACGTTCGGCCTGCCGATCAGGGTGACAAAGCCGGATTTAAATGCTGTATTTTCTTTCAAGTTTACTCCTGTTCTGCCCGCTCCCGGCGGGCCTTCGCTCTCTATTGGGAAGTTTCCTTCCAAACCTGCTCCTCCGTCAAATAAATTCTTACCACACCGTTTGACTCCTCCCTTTCGGCCTCCGGAACGTCCTCCAGTCCCAGAACCGCGCGCACCTGCTCCAGAACGGAATCCGCCTCCAGGCTGGCGCTGACCATTACCATCACACAGTCTCCCGGCGTGTACTCACAGCTCCCCGCAAGGCTTTCCAGCCCAGACTGATATGTCACTGCAACCCGGTCGCACTTGGCCAGGACGGAACTGTATGCGGCGCTTTCATTCCAGGAGCCATCCGGCATCACATAGACACAGGAGGTACGCTCCGGCACCCGGACCTGCTCCTGTCCTCCGGTATACAGATAACCCGGCATATGAAGCCAGCTGCTGTTCAAAACAGCTAGAAACAGCCCGCACAGAATCACGGCCGCCGCCCGGACTCCTGCTTTTTTCCCGTTCGGCAGATTTTTCAAGGGTCTTGCGGCACTTATCAGCGTTCCCGCTCCCAGCCAGATACTTTCTGTCACCAGCAGACACAAGAGCGGAAACAGACACATAAAATACCGCTCCACATAATAAGGCACAATCTGGGAGACCAACACCAGATACACCGTGCCCGGCAGGATCAGCAAAAACGCCTTCCCCACCTGTCTGGTTCCCTTTTTCGCAAAAATACAGACCAGTATCAGAATCAGCACGCTCACCGCCGGAATCCACCACCAGCCGTTGTACAGAAGCTGAAAAACATAGTGCAGGATCACCTTCGTCTTAATCCAGTAATAATCTCCTCCTGCCAGTATTCCCAGACTCTCCTGCCCCCGGTAACCGCGAAAGACATGTCGGATGGCAAAAGGCCAGACACACAGGCCAATCAGTGCCGAAGACGCCATGGTCAGCAGATATCCCGCCAGCTCCTTCCACTTTTTTCGGGATGCCATCCATCCCGTCATCACCGCAGCCGTCACCATGACATAGATGACAAAATAATAGTGCGTCAGGAAACCGCCCAGCGTACTCAGAACCAACAGCACCCTTTCCCTGCGGGTTAGCTTAAACTCCTTTGCACCCAGCTTCAGATGCACATAGCTGCAAAGCACCGTCATCAAAGTCAGCAGCGCATACATCCGCAGATACATCGCAGTGGTCATCAGTCCGCAGGACAGGCCATAGGCAAGAACCGCCGCCATGGCCGGCCATTTTCCGCCCAGATAACGATCCGTCATGCGGTACAGCATACAGACCGTCAGAAGCAGAGCCGCAAAATTGACAACCAACGCAAACCATTTTGAGAAAACGCCTTGAAACAGAGAACAAACCGTATGCAGCAGGATATAATACAGGGGCGGGTGCACATCCCCCCGCTGGTTATAATACACCGACGCATAGTTGAAGGTATTGCTTTCACTTGCCGCCAGATAATTCCTGTAGTACTGTCCCGACACCCATGCCGTGGTTCTGGTGTCGGCGCTGTTGGCCTGAGCCGTCAGATAATCCCTGTATATGACGCTTTCTTTCAGCTGAAAGCCACACTCCTTCAGGATTCTGTAGTCCTTTACAAGATTGCCGAACAGATCTCCCAAAGATTCTCCCGCGCCGTATTCCAGCATCCAGTCCTTTACGCTGTAGCCTCCCTCCGCAAAGTGCAGAAACGGAAGATATTCGCTGTTGGCCAGTCCGTAGGAATACATTTCATCCACATGATAGCCCTCTTTTTTTGAACCGTAATATAGCATTGTAAGAAGCGCTGCCAACATGATACAAAGCAGCAGAACTGTTTCTTTTTTGGTTTTTTGCATTTCAGTATCCTTCCTGCGCGCCCCTCTTTGCCGTCCCGGGACTGCTCCCCCGGCTCCATCGGCGGACGGCTCCCAGCAGCGTTTTCGCTGCCAGCGGCTTTGCAAGATGCTCATTCATTCCCGCCTCCCTGGCTTTGGTAACATCCTCCGGGTAGGCATTGGCAGTCATGGCGATAATGGGAATGGTTCCGGCGTCTGTCCTCTCCAGGGAACGGATGCGGCGGGTAGCCTCCAGCCCGTCCATCTCCGGCATCATCACATCCATCAGAATCACATCATATTCCCCCGGCTCCGATCCGGCAAAAAGCTCAAATGCCTCCTTGCCGTCCCGGACAGGCGTCACCCTGGCCCCGGCATCCTGCAGCAGGAACAGGACAATCTCCATGTTGAGCTCGTTGTCCTCCGCCACCAGCAGATTTCTGCCGGACAGATCATCCTCCTCCGCCTCCTCCGGCTCCTGCTGCCAGGACTGCGTCTCGAAGGGCAGCGTCACCCGGAACACGCTTCCCTCATTCAGCCTGCTCTCCACCTGAATGGTTCCGTTCATCTGCTCCGTCAGCCTCTTTACGATAGTCATGCCCAGCCCCGTACCCATATAATTGGTGCGGGAGCCTGCGTCCTCCTGGGTAAAGGGCTCGAATATCCGCTCCAGAAACGCCTCCCCGATGCCGATCCCGGTATCGCTGATCTCGAAACAAAGCACCACCCGGTCTTCCCCTGACGCTTCTTCCGTCACAGCCAGCCTGATCCTTCCGCCCTCACGGTTATACTTCACCGCATTGCTCAAAATATTCAAAAGAATCTGCCTCAGATGAAGCGCACTTCCGCACAGGTGCGTATGCCGCAGCCCGTCCAAGTCCGTCTCCACCGTGATCCTCTGCTCTGCGGCGTTTCCCCTGGTTACGGAGATACAGTTTTCCAGAAGCGCGGACAAGTCAAAGGGCTCCTTCTCAAAACTCATTTCGCCGCTTTCCAGATTGCTCATATCCAGGACATCATTGACCAGCGCCAGCAGATGCCGGGAGGAGATCCCGATCTTATCCAGACATTCCTTCACCTTCTCCGGATCTTCCATACTCCTGTCTGCAATGGCCAGCATACCCATAATGCCGTTGATGGGCGTGCGGATATCGTGGGACATTCTCGCCAGGAAATCACTCTTCGCACTGTTTGCCCGGTTGGCCTCCTCCACGGCATCCTGCAGCGCCCTTCTGGACTCCATCTCCTGCCGCTTCTGCTCCGTAATATCTTTGGAGCTGTTCAGACACAGAATCTCTCCCGTAGCCGGATCGGTGATCAACAGACACGCGTGACGCAGCGCAAGCAGTTCTCCCAGTCTGTCCCTGCATTCAAACTCCACGGAAAACTCCCGCTCCCCCCGCTCAAAGGCCTCCAGCATATGGCGGTTGCAGAGCACTTCCCGATACCTTTCCCGACAGGAGGGCTCCACATGCTCCTCGGACCATCTCCGGAAAAATTCATCCGCCTGACAGGGCGCTTTCATCCCCATCTCCTGGATCAGCGGCGTCCTCCGCTCTCCGTCAATTTCATAGAATTCCTCCTCAATCAGGTTGCGGCTCACATTGATGTGAAAGGTCGTCCTGGCTCCGGACACAGTCGCCTGGCGGTACTGCTCCTCCGCGCTCAGGGTTCGCCGCAGGCCGTTGTTTGCCTCCGCAATCTTCTCGTTCGCCTCCTGAAGCTGCGAAACCAGCTCCAGAATCCTCCCTGTCTGCCTCTCGGACATCCATCTCTCATTGCAGACATACACTAACAGCGTAGACGCAAAGACAGCGGCCGAGGTCACTGGATAGGCGGGCAAAAATTTGTGCAGCCCCTCCCCCAGAACCACCAGCAGGGAATACACCGCAAAACGGATATACCTCTCCCGGTCCAGACCATTTTCCGCCCGGAACGCAGCCCCCACGGATACCGCCAGAGACAGCAGCGTATAGCTGCACATGACCGTCAGCATCATATGATAGCCCGGTCCCCTCTGATAACAAAAGTTCTCGTCCAGCCCAAACAGCCATTTGTTCCAGTACGCAAGCACTGCCGCCAGCGTCACAGACAGATGAGGCAGGGCGGTAATCACGCGAAAAGCCGGATGCCGCACAAGTTTCGGCAGACAGAGTCCCACCACATAGCGCAGCCACAAAAAACCGGGCAGAATTGCCACCGCAAAATAGAGCCCGTTGGCCCCATAATTTATGATTCCGCCAGGCCCCAGCATCGTCCCGTCCATGTAAAAGGTAATTCCCTCCAGAGACAGATACAGCGCATTGGCCAGTATGGTGAAGACGAAGCATCTCTCCGTCTCCTGATTTCTTCTGTATTCGCTGTTGCGGAAAATCTCCAGAGAGATCCACAGCAGAATCAGCGCACAGAATATGGTAAACAGATTGTAAAGATCACCGGCCATAGCTTTTCCCTCCATGCGCTCAATGATTCTTTCATTCTAACAAACAAACCGATGAACCGCAAGATTTTACGGCCCATCGGTCAGAAAAAATATGAAAATTTTACAAGCTCCCATTCAAAATCACCAGAACGGGAATGATTCCTGCCGCCATTCCCAGCAGCATGGTGAGGAAAACGGAAGCGCTCTGCTTCACCACTCTGACCTCGCTGTCCCAGTCAAACACCGGAAAACGGCTGTTGATCAGAAGCCCTGCCGCCGCGCTTCCCACAAGATACAGCGCCGGAATCAGAATCAGTCCTGCGGCTCCTGCCGGATCGGGTTTTATGGCCGCCAGACAGAGAACCTCCGAGATCAGCCAGAACGGCAGCGCCACCGTGAGGCTGGTCAGAAACTTAGCGCCATACAGCAGCCCGGACGGAACCGGCAGCGTCTGCATGATCCACCACTGCCTGCCCTCCATGGAGACGGAACTGCAGCTCGGAGGCATCATGGCCGCCAGCAGCCCCAGCAAAAAGGGCAGCAGCCTCTCCGCCATCTCCTGTGCCCCGGGCTGCGCAGACATCCCAAGCAGCTCCACCAGACGCTCCGGCCCCACAAACAGAACGCCTGCCGAGACCACCGTCATCAGAATATACCCTACGATTGTGTTCGTCACATAGATCGGAGAAGCGGCATAACGAATCAGCTCCCGCCTCCAGAGGCTTGCCAGAAGTCCGCTTTTTCTGCCCTGCTTCATGGAAAAACCGCCTCTTGCACTGTCCGCGTCAAGCGCCGTACAGATACCCGAAAAGTGTTTCTGCAGCACCGCCGTATAGACCAGGAATACCGCTGTGGATACCCCTGCCAGCAGAAGAAGCCTGCCCCCGTCCTGCAAAAGGAGCGCATCCCCGAACCAGAGCGCCGGCGGATACAGGGCGCCGACCTTTTCCTTCATCAGCCCGGCAGCGCCGGTCAGCAGATTCTGCAGCTGATCCGTCCCTTCCGGAGTGCCGCCCTGCCATGACAACACCATACTCCCGCCCAGAACCCCCAGAATCAGCAGAAGCGTCAGCCCGATATTCACCAGATTTTTATGTTTCCACCTGGCGCTCACCGCAAGAATCACCGCCCCCAGGATCGTTGCCACGGTCAGGGGCAGAAGGGGCAGAAACCCCATACCCACCACTGCATAAACCCAAAAAAGCACCCCCGGACGCACATGCATCGCATAAACCGCAAGTCCCGGCAGCATCACCAGAACCGACAGCATCAGATCCGTCACATACATGGTCAGGAATCTGCTGGTGATGATGGCAGCCGTTTTCACCGGAAGGGGCTGCTGAAGCTCATAATCTCTTCTCTGGAAAATCACGCTTCCAGCCTTGAGAAAGGAAAAGATGAGAACGGCGCCGCTGACCGTCACCGCCAACACAATGGGAATCGTCTCCTCAAGTCCCATCGCCGCAAGTCCCCAGGCATAGCCGCCGGAATAGCACGCCAGCATAAAAAGCACCAGGATCCACACCACACCCAGACCCGCGGCTCTCAGCCTTTTACCTTTATCCCGCGTGTACCGGAGTTCATTGATTCCAAAGAGATTACAAAGTCTAATCCCCGTTAACAGTCTGATCTGTCTGAGCATTTACCGCCACCTCCATGAAAATCTGCTCCAGGGATCTGTTCCCCAGCACCTGCCCGGTCTCCCCCTCCAGCACCAGCTTCCCCCCGGAAATAATCGCAATGCGGCTGCAAAGCTTCTCCGCCACATCCAGCACATGGGTGGAAAAGAAAACTGCGCTGCCCTCCGCACAAAGTGCCTTCATCTTCTCCTTCAGCTTCAGCGCCGCCTCCGGATCCAATCCCACAAAGGGTTCATCCAGAATCAAGAGCCCGGGCCGGTGGATCAGTCCCCCGATAATTGCCAGCTTCTGCTTCATGCCGTGAGAATAGGAGGAAATCAAATCTCCCAGCGCATCATAGATCCCGAAATCCTCTGCCTCCCTCTTGATGGCCTCCCTGCGCTCCCCGGCAGACAGCTGAAACACATCCGCCATGAAATTCAGATATTGAATGCCCGTAAGGTACTCGTAGAGCTCCGGATTATCCGGCAGATAGGCCAGCCTCTTTTTGCACTCCAGGGCCTCCTTCCTGACGGACAGGCCATCCACCCTGATCTCACCGGCGTCAAATTCATGAATCCCCACCACGCACTTGATGGTAGTCGTCTTACCCGCTCCGTTTCGCCCGATAAATCCATAAATATCTCCCGGGCGCACATGCAGGCTCAAGTCCGACACCGCAGTTTTCCCGCCCTTATAACGTTTTGTCAGATGTTCAATCCTCAGCATTTTTTTCCGTTCCTCCTCTTACAGTCAACTCGTTTATCTCGTCGATCTGTCTCTGCAATCTCTCCTGATCCAGCTGTTCAAACTCCGGAATTCTCAGAGAATCCGTCACGCTGTCCCGCACCAGGCTCTCCATCCTCAGATGATCCCGCACCACCATTCCCTCCAGCCACCGATCCAGCCGGGAAAAATAGTCGTCTCCATGCAGAAAAGCCCCTCCCTGCAGCAGCCGTTTTGCCGCCTCACAATATTTCCTGATCCGGTAAAAGACCTTCTCTTCCATCTCCCGGGATTCCCCCAGAAAACTGCACAGCACCCTGGCCGCCTGATAGTGATATTGCCCCGCCTGATTTGGATGCAGGCTCTCCAGCCGCCAGACCGCCAGCAGCGCATCCGTTCTGGAAAGAGTCTCTTCCACCCTCTTCGGCTCCAGGCCCGGCAGCATGAGCATCTTCACGCTTTCCCCCACCAGGTTCAGTACGCTTCTGTACATGCCGATCTGTATGGCCAGCTCCGCTCTGTCAAAGTCTCCCAGCTGCAGACAGGCCATGGTGAGGATTCCTCCCGTATCTCCCAGGCGGTTCGGATCCAGCCATCCCGCAAAGGTCTCTGCCACCTCCCGGGCTCTTCCCGTATACAGCTGTATGACTGCCAGAAGCCCGGCGGCATTCTCACACCGCGCCATCTCCCTGCTGTTCTCCAGAATCCTTTTTAAAAGCGCCTCCGCCCGGGACAGGACGTCTCTTTGCCGCTCCTCATCCCCGGCCAGAGCTGCATGGTTCAAGTACAATGCCGCCATATGCTCCAGGAATTCATAGCAGCAATAATATTTTTTTACCAGCTGCTCGCACTTTTCCATCACCTGCTCAAAGGGCAAAACGGCGAAATCTTCGGCCAGCTGTCTATAGTAATATCCGATCTGTTTCCGATCCAACTGTGCCTCATAGCCCAGAAGTTCGTCCACGGAAATATCAAAAAACACAGCCAGCTGCGGCAGAATCCCAATGTCCGGTATGGTCGCCCCGTTCTCCCACTTTGACACAGAGGCCTTTGTGACACCTACAAAATCCGCAAGTTCCTCCTGGGTAACTCTGCACCGTTTTCTGTGATTTGCAATGTTTTCCGCCAGCTTCAGATGATCCATACCTTTGCTTCCTTTCTTCTCTATTGTACCCGTTTATCCTCTGCTGCACAATGGAGCAGAAAGAAATTTCGATTGTTTTAGTTTCCTGACGCGATACAAAAGCTCTGATTGAAGTTACCTGCTGTCAATATGCGCAAATAACATGTTCCGACAGGGCTTTAAACACTCTAAAAAGGCTGCGGTGCAGCCTCACAGGGAGGTCACACCGCAGCCTTTGTCAATCCGACGCAGCAATTCCGGCAGACAGGGTGGCTTCAAACCACCCTGTTTTTCTATTACAGAAGGTTCTCGATCTTCATAAATCTGTCTTTCTCCGCCTGGATCTGCTGCTCATTGCCTACCACACAGAAAAATTCATCCGACAGAAAGGCTCTGATATATTCCGCCAGGGCCCTGATATCCTCCGGCGTGGCGTCAAGAACCTGATCTCTCGCCGCCTGCAGCATCTCACGCGTAATGTCGGTAAAATAGTACTCTCTGGAACGGCGTCCTTTTCCCGCAGCCGTCAGCGGAATATCCAGCTCACTGACCGCACCGATGATATATTTGGTCATGGTGCGCTCGTCCGCCTCATAGTTCGCAATGAAATCCGCCGCTTTCTCAAAGACGTCCACGGTCTGCCCCAGATTCGGATCCCGGTAGGAGCAGAAATAACCGTCTCCGTCCCGGTAAAAGCCGCACATACAGCCGTAAGCGCCGCCCTTCACCCGGACGTTCACCCACAGATATTCATACCCCAGCATGACACGCAGCACGGTCAGCGCCCCGGTATAGGGAAGCCCCTTCTTTTTGAAATTTCCTGCACGGCAGACAAAGTCCACCTGCCCCGGCGTAGTAAAGCCCTCGTTCTTCTTACAGGGCACAGGCGCATAGGCCTGCCGCTCCACCTCGCAGGTATACAATCTGCTCTTCAGGGACGCCACCGGCTCCTCCAGCTTTTTCAGGGCCTCCAGGTCTCCCGTAAAATCAATCATCAGGTTCTCGGGCCGGAAGATCATTCTGCTCAGAGCCTGCAGCTTCTCCACCAGCTCCTCCTTCCTGTCCTCAAATTCTTTCTCCAGTCCGCAGCTGAGGCGATACTGGTCAATTCCGCTCAGCATCTCCTCAGCCGCTCCCTTGGCGCTGCCGTAGGACAGAGCCCTGCCCGCAGCCACGGCATGACCGGCGGACTGCATATACTCCTGCGTCCTGGAATTATTTTCCGCAAGTATCTCCTTCAGGCGTCTGGTATCCGTCACATCCGTGGTAAGGATCAGCTCCTCCATGAGTTCCAGCGCCCTGGGCAGATTTTCATACAGCGCCTTGGTGCAGATCTCCATGGTCATGGTGTAATGACCTTCCTTCACCGCGCTGCCGTAATTGTTCTGGGCCACAAAGATCTCCCCGGTAGCCAGATTGATCTCATTGCACAGCTCTCCGTAGGTATAATTGGCCGTGTTCATCTGACAGTATACGTTCTTCAGAATGCCCAGATAAGGGAAATACGCCTCCGGAATGTCCTTTACCCGGAAAACCAGCCGGAAATACCCGATACCGTTGGTGAAAATATCGTGGTGCAGGACAAAGGTGTCGCCCAGTTTCTCCTCCTTATTGTAAACCGGAGCCGTCTCCCTCTTTAAATCCTCCCTTGCCAGAAGCGGAATCCGCGCGATATCCTCGGGAGCGTCCTCCTTCTCCCTGAACTCGTCCAGCTTCTTCATCATGGCGCGCACATCCGCAAGCTCCTCCTCGCTCATGCCGCTCTTAATCTTCGCCAGTTTCTCCTTCAGCGCCGTCTCCTGCTCCTTTGCCAGCCCCTCCTTCGGCAGCAGAATCACGGTTGCATTGTGATTATTGTGCAGCAGATACCTGTCGATAATCTGCTCAAAATAACCTTCCTTCGCCCTTCTGCGCAGAGACGCATAGGTTTCGTTGGCCACAATATGGATAAAGGGCTTTGCGTCGTCGTACAGCCAACTGTCAAACATCTGAATACCGTACATCAGTCCCTTGGGAGTTGTGCCGAAATCAGCCTCTCTGTAGCGGAACTCAAAATAGTTAATGGCGGACAGGATGGCCTTTTCGTCAAAGCCGTTCTTTACGATGCCTTCCAGCACCTCCCGGATCACCGCCTTAAACTCCTCCTCTTTCCCGGCGGAGGTTCCCTTTGCCACCACCGCAAAGTAGGGCTGTCGGATCGTATCCGTTGCGCTGAATACATCCTTGCCGATTCCCCGCTCGATCAGAGCCTGCTTCAGGGGAGCGCCCGGCACGGAGCAAAGGGCAAAGTCCAGTATCTTCATGGCCGCATACATCTCTTTATCCAGCGTATCGCCCATCGAGAATGCCTGTACCAGATAAGTATTCTCCTCCACGTTTTCCCCCTCGCTGATGGGAAATTCCCGCACGCTGCGGGCCGGCTTTTCAAAGGCAGGCTCCGGCCGGATCTCGGAATCCACCTTCAGACAGTCAAAGTGAGACAGATATTTCTCGTCGAGAAAAGCAAGCTTTTCCGCCATATCCATGTCTCCGTAGAGGTAGATATAGCTGTTGGAGGGATGATAGTAGGTTCTGTGGAAATCCAGAAACTGCTCATAGGTCAGATCCGGAATGTTCTCCGGATCACCGCCGGACTCCACCCCGTAAGTGGTATGCGGATACAAAGCAGTGGGAATCTCCCGCCACAGGACGCTGTCCGGTGAGGAAAAGGCCCCCTTCATCTCATTGTACACCACGCCGTTATAGATCAGCTCTCCCTCGTCATTCAGTTCATAGTGCCAGCCCTCCTGACGGAAAATCGCCTCATTCTGATAGGTATTGGGATAAAACACGGCGTCCAGGTAGACATGCATCAGATTCTGAAAATCCCTGTCATTGCAGCTCGCCACAGGATACAGGGTCTTGTCCGGAAAGGTAATGGCATTCAGAAAGGTATTTAGGGATCCCTTCACCAGCTCCACAAAGGGATCCTTGACCGGAAAATCCCTGGAACCGCAGAGCACGGAATGCTCCGTGATATGAGCCACACCCGTGGAATCCTTCGGGGTGGTGCGGAAACCGATGCAGAACACCTTGTTGTCGTCATTGTTGGAAAGCAGCGCCACCCTGGCCCCTGTCTTTTTGTGCCTGCAGAGACAGGCCACACTGTCGATGTCCCCGATCTCCCTCTTTTCCAGCACCTCGTAAGCGGTTAAGTCTTCAATTCTCATTCTTTATCTCCTTTTCATTCTATTCTGTTCATACCACATCACTTATGTTCACAGCCCCGCAATTGCCAGCTTGCTCACCGACAGCTCCTGAACCACCAGCCCACAGGCCTCCTTCTCCTCCCTGCTCATCCCGGTCAGCTGCTCCACACTGAGCTGTCTGGTGACATACTCCCTGCGCGCCTTGCCGAAAAGACTCTTTTTCTCCGCAATAACGTTGACTCTGACCTTTGCCTTCATCTGGGAGTACAGCTTTACAAGAAAGCTGCCCGGCTCCAGATAATAGAGCTGCGTCTCCAGCGTATCCTCCGGATCCGCCTCCGGCAGAATGTATCTCTGCACCAGCATACGGAACTTGAAGGACAGTGCTTCCTCCTCCAGAAGCTCCGCCAGGGTATATCTGCACCCAACATAAACCCGGCCCGTATCCTGCATGCTGTATTTAAAATCCTCATAGGATGTGTGTTTCATATTCTATATCCTCAATCTGAAAACCGCTGATCCGGCAGGCGTTCAAAATGCTTCTCAGAGAAAGTCCGGTCTCCTGCGCCAGCTCCCCCGGCGTCACCTTGCGATGCAGCTCCAGTGCCAGTTCCCTGGCCTTGTCCGCCACAAGATTTACCTTGTCCGCCACACTTTTATCCAGCTTTTCGCTGGAGGCGTTTTCCTGAATACAGTCCTCCATGGCGTCCATCACCAGACGAACCAGCATGCCCTGTACCTCGGAGGGCGCTTCCAGGCTCCCCAGCAGACTGACACCCATGGTCAGTGCCATGTTTCCCTCCCCGATCAGGTCCTCCAGAAAGACTCCCTGCCCGGTGTAGAGCTTTGCAATATCCACCACATCCCTCAGATAATGATGAATCAGCTTCTGTGCCGCCTCCGCTTCCCCGGCCATAGCCGAAAGGGCAAAGGCCTCCACCTGGCCGGAGCTGTAGGTGGGAAGCCCCGCAAGCTCGTCCAGATAATCCTGCAAATAATTGCGCTCCTCCTGCGTCAGGTACTCATCCGGATCCACAGGGGCGCCGATCCCGACCTTATGCTTTACCAGATAATCAAAGACCAGCTGCAGCTGTTCCTCCGTAAGTCCCTGTCCGGCAAATGCCTCTCTCACCTGTTCCTCACTGACACAGCCTCCCTGTTCCTTCGCCGTCTTCCGAATCCGCTCCAGCGTCTGCGCAAACAGCACTTCATTCTTCTGCCCCATATTTTTCCTCCTGTTTCCGCATTCCGTCATTTCACATGTTCATGTGTAAACAGATGATTCTGGCAGTATTCATAATTGCCGTTACACTTGGAGCAGAACCGGAACTCCAGATTCGGATCGTCCTCCTCCGTCCTGCCGCAGATCGCACACTTGTGGGTGGTAATCTTCGGGTTGCGCCTGATATCCTGTCTGAATTCCGCTCTCCGCTTCATCTGCTTCGGATTCAGATGCATCCGGTTTTTCGACTTCAGAATAAAAATCAGGAAATTCAGAAGCGACGCCGCAATGGCTGCCACGCTGAACCAGTCTCCCTGCAGAAAGAAACTCAGCATCTCCAGCACAAGCACCGCACCGTAAATCACACCCAGCCACTTTACCTTCACCGGTATGACAAACATCAGCAGCACCTCCGCGTCCGGAAACGTGGCCGCATAGGCCAGAAAGATAGACATATTGATGAAAAAGGTGCTGAAGCTCCACGCTCCCGTGGCGCAGACCGGATCGATGAGTTCCGGCGCAGTTCCCCCGTAATAGAGCGCTACCGCCCCGGCGCACACAAAGCTGCCCACGACAGTCAGCAGAATACCGGTAAAAATATACACGTTGTACCGCCAGGTGCCCCACACCCGCTCCAGGCTGGTTCCCAGACTGAAATAGAACATCAGCATGATCAGAATGAAAATAATGTCCCTGTAGGAAGCCGCCAGGGTAGGCGGAGCAATCACCCAGGTCACCAGCCTCCACACCTGCCCGCGCAGAATCGCATAAGGGTTCAGCGTCAGAAAGCTCATGACTCTCGGCGCCAGCCACTGCAGAAGATAACCGATCACATAGCTGGCTATCAGCACAACCGTCAGATTCGGAATCGCATATTTTCCGAATTTGCGTTCCCATTTATTCATATCATCACAACCTCCTGTGTCATTTTCAAAAAAACGGACGAATACATTTTATCATCCCCGTGGAAAGAAGTAAACCGACCAGATTCATTTTTATAGAAAAATCAGTTTCTTTATAATCTTTTTACAGCTTTTGTTCGTTGATTTTTCGTCATACTTGTCGTATAATACCTTAGTTAGTCGAACTGTGTCGAAAGAACGACCCATTTACCGCGGAAGACTTCGTTCCGCACAGACATTGATACAGAAAGGGTATATTGTAATGAACAATTTGAATGGTGCAAATCTGAGCAAGGTTGCGGCTCTTGGCATTGACATCGGTTCCACCACGGTCAAGATCGCAATTCTGGATGAAGAACATCATATTCTGTTTTCCGATTATGAACGTCACTTTGCAAATATCCGGGAAACCCTCTCCTCTCTTCTGGCAAAGGCCTTCGGACAGCTGGGCAATCTGACGCTTCACCCCATGATAACCGGTTCCGGCGGCCTGACTTTGGCCAACCATCTGGAAGTTCCCTTCACCCAGGAGGTGATCGCCGTGGCTTCCTCCTTACAGGAGCTTGCCCCCATGACGGACGTGGCCATCGAGCTGGGCGGCGAGGACGCAAAAATCATCTATTTCGAAGGCGGAAACGTGGAGCAGCGCATGAACGGGATCTGCGCCGGGGGCACAGGCTCCTTCATCGACCAGATGGCCTCCCTGATTCAGACCGATGCCTCCGGCCTTAACGAATATGCAAAAAATTATCAGTCCCTCTATGCCATCGCCGCCAGATGCGGAGTGTTTGCAAAGACGGACATTCAGCCTCTGATCAATGAAGGCGCCACAAAGGAAGATCTGGCTGCCTCCATCTTTCAGGCGGTGGTCAATCAGACTATCTCCGGCCTGGCCTGCGGCAAGCCCATCCGGGGACATGTGGCGTTCCTGGGCGGTCCGCTCCACTTCCTGTCGGAGCTGAAGGCTGCCTTTATCCGCACGCTGAAGCTGGACGGGGAGCACATCGTAGACCTTGACAACTCCCACCTTTTTGCCGCCATCGGAGCCGCCCTGAACGCCGGGGAGGTCTCCTGCACCATGGAAGAAATGATGGCAAGACTTTCCTCCGATTTCAAAATGGAGTTCGAGGTGGAACGCATGGAGCCGCTGTTTGAGGACAGCGCCGCCTACGAAGCCTTCCAAAAACGGCATGAGGCCCACCATGTGGCTGCCGCTTCCCTGTCCTCCTACCATGGAAAAGCTTTCCTGGGCATCGACGCCGGTTCCACCACCACCAAGATCGCGCTGGTCGGGGAGGACGGCTCACTGCTCTACTCCTTTTACAGCGGAAACGACGGCAGTCCTCTGAAGACAGCCATCCGTTCCCTGAAGGAAATTTATGAACAGCTGCCGGAGGATGTGCAGATCGTCCGCTCCTGCTCCACCGGATACGGCGAAGCGCTGATGAAGGCTGCCTTTTTGCTGGACGACGGAGAGGTGGAAACCGTGGCGCACTATTACGCCGCCGCCTTTTTCAATCCGGAGGTAGACTGCATCCTGGACATCGGCGGACAGGACATGAAATGCATCAAGATCAAAAACGGAACCGTAGACAGCGTACAGCTCAACGAGGCATGCTCCTCCGGCTGCGGTTCCTTTATCGAAACCTTTGCCAAATCCCTGAACTACAGTGTGCATGACTTTGCCAAAGCGGCTCTCTTTGCAAAGCATCCCATCGACCTGGGCACACGCTGCACCGTCTTCATGAATTCCAGGGTAAAGCAGGCACAGAAGGAGGGCGCAGATGTCTCCGACATTTCCGCGGGACTTGCCTACTCCGTCATCAAGAACGCTCTGTTTAAGGTAATCAAGGTCTCCGACGCCTCGGAGCTGGGCAAAAATATCGTGGTACAGGGCGGCACCTTCTACAATGACGCGGTTCTGCGCAGCTTTGAAAAAATCGCCGGCTGTGAGGCCGTGCGCCCCGATATCGCCGGCATCATGGGCGCCTTCGGCGCAGCCCTGATCGCCAGAGAGCGCTGTGAGGCAGACGGCAGGAGCACCATGCTCTCCTACGAAAAGCTCTGCAGTCTCCAGTACGAGACCAGCATGGCCAAGTGCAGGGGCTGTACCAACAGCTGCAGACTTACCGTCAACAAATTCACCGGCGGACGCCAGTTCGTCTCCGGCAACCGCTGCGAGCGGGGCATCGGCGGACAGAAAAACGCCGGCAACGTGCCGAACCTGTTTGACTATAAGCTCAGGCGGCTCTTCTCCTATCCTTCTCTGGAGGCAGACAAGGCTGTCAGAGGCACGGTGGGAATCCCCAGAGTTCTGAACATGTACGAAAACTATCCCTTCTGGCATGTGTTTTTTACACAGCTGGGCTACCGGGTAATTCTGTCCCCCAGCTCCAACCGCGGCATCTACGAGCTGGGCATAGAATCCATTCCAAGCGAATCGGAATGTTATCCTGCAAAGCTGGCCCACGGCCATGTGACCTGGCTGATCCGGCAGGGTGTGGATTTCATCTTTTACCCCGCGCTGTTTTACGAGCGGGACGAGGTGGAAGGCGCAAACAACCACTATAACTGTCCCATCGTCACCTCCTACTCGGAGAACATCAAAAATAATGTGGAGGAAATCTCCAACGGTTCCTTCCGGCTGCGCAATCCCTTTATGTCCTTCCGGGACGCGGATACCGTGACGCAGGCACTGCTTAAGGAGTTTTCCGAGCTGCCGCCCCAGGAGGTGCGCGCCGCCGTCCAGACCGCCTGGAACGAACAGGAAAACGTACGCCGGGACATCCGGAAAAAGGGAGAGGAAACCCTCCGCTACCTGGAGGAGACGGGCAAGCGCGGAATCGTTCTGGCCGGCAGGCCCTACCACATTGACCCGGAGATCAACCACGGCATTCCCGAGCTGATCACCTCCTTTGACATTGCGGTGCTCACCGAGGATTCCGTCTCCCACCTGGGCTGCCCGGAGCGCCCCCTGATCGTTTCCGACCAGTGGATGTACCACTCCCGGCTCTATGCCGCCGCCAGCTATGTAAAGACGGTGGAGCACCTGGATCTGATCCAGTTAAATTCCTTCGGCTGCGGTCTGGACGCCGTCACCACGGATCAGGTGAACGACATCCTCTCCGGCTCCGACAAAATTTATACCTGCTTAAAGATCGACGAGGTAAACAATCTGGGTGCCGCGAGAATCCGTGTCCGCTCTCTGCTTTCCGCCATCCGGGTTCGGGAAAAGCAGCACAAAAAGCGTTCGCTTCAGTCCTCCGCCATCGAAAAAGTGGCCTTCACCGAGGAAATGCGGGGAGAATACACCATCATCTGCCCTCAGATGTCTCCCATCCACTTTGAAATCCTGGAGCCGGCCTTCAATGCCTGCGGTTATCATTTCGTCGTCCTGGACAACGATAACCGTCACTCCGTGGATGTGGGGTTGAAGTATGTCAACAATGACGCCTGCTACCCCTCCCTTCTGGTGGTGGGGCAGATCATGGAAGCACTGCTCTCCGGCCGATACGACCTTGACAAAACAGCGATTATCATGTCCCAGACCGGAGGCGGCTGCCGTGCCACCAACTATGTGGGCTTTATCCGCCGGGCCCTGAAAAAGGCCAATATGGAAAAGATCCCCGTCATCTCCCTGAACCTGGCGGGTATCGAGAGCAATCCCGGCTTCCACCTGAATGCTGATATGCTGATCCGCGCGGCCATGGGCGCACAGTTCGGAGATATCTTCATGCGCTGCACCTATCGCCTGCGCCCCTATGAGGCCACTCCGGGCAGCGTGGAGGGAATGCATCAAAAGTGGCTGAAGATCGTTCAGGAATTTGTGTCCTCCAGACATGTCAGCCTAAGAAAATTCAACCGCCTCTGCCGGGATATCATCCGGGATTTTGACGCCATTCCCATCCTGGACATCAAAAAGCCCCGGGTCGGCATCGTCGGTGAGATCCTGGTAAAATTCTCTCCCGCCGGCAACAATCATCTGGTAGAGCTTCTGGAGAGCGAGGGCGCGGAGGCAGTGGTTCCGGATCTTCTGGATTTCATGCTGTACTGTTTCTACAATCAGCTGTACAAGGCGGAAAACCTGGGCACCAGCAAAAAATCCGCCCGCATTGCCTCCCTGGGCATCTGGGCGATTGAACATATCCTTCGGAAGACCTCCGTCAGAGAATTCAAAAGGAGCCGGCACTTTACGGCCCCCACTCCCATTCGGGAGATTGCAGGCTTTGCGGAGCCCATCGTATCCATCGGCAACCAGACCGGTGAGGGCTGGTTTCTCACCGGAGAAATGGTAGAGCTGATCCATGACGGCGTTCCCAATATCGTCTGCACCCAGCCCTTCGGCTGTCTGCCCAACCATGTGGTTGGCAAGGGCGTTATCAAGGCGCTGAGAAAAGCTTACCCGGAATCCAACATTGTGGCCATTGACTACGACCCGGGGGCAAGCGAGGTCAACCAGCTGAACCGCATTAAGCTAATGCTCTCCACCGCGCAGAAAAATCTGAACTGAAAAGCGCCATAGGCGATACTACAAAAAATGCATCCCGGACCGCGAAACTCTTCTCCGCTGTCTGAGATGCATTTTTGATGTGTTTCAGATATCTTCCATTACAGGAAAATATTGCTTCAATCGGCTTTTCCCTAAGATGCCGCCGCAGTCCTGGTCTTCATGTACTCCTGAAGAGCCTCAGCCACTTCCTCCGGCTGCAGCCCCGTGTCTGCGATCAGGTCGCTGACCGCTTCCAGCTCCTTCATCTTCTTTTCCTGAACAAGTTCCTCCAGTTCCCGCTTCTCTGACTGAACACGAGTCATTAACGCGTCAATCAGCTCCTGCTTTGCGGCAATCTTTTCATCAAGGGTTTTGCGCTGTCCTCTTGCCATATCTGTCTCCTTTCACGGGATTGATACAATCCTTGTAACAGTATATGGACAAGTCTGGAAAAATATGCATATTTTCCGCTACATCAGAAGCTGCAGGAAATCTTCTCTGCTCATGACGCCCAGCTGTCCCACATCCCCCTGAATGATCTGATCGGACAGAGCCTTCTTGTTCTCCTGAAGCTGCTGAATCCGTTCCTCGATGGTTCCCTTTGCAATCAGACGGTATACCACCACCTTCCTGGTCTGTCCGATGCGGTGGGCCCGATCCGTGGCCTGATTCTGCACAGCCAGATTCCACCAGGGATCATAGTGAATCACCACATCCGCGCCCGTCAGGTTCAGCCCCACGCCTCCTGCCTTCAGGGAGATCAGGAACACTTCCGTACTGTCTTCATTAAACGACTTCACCAGCTGCAGACGCTTTTCCTTGGGCGTATCGCCTGTTATCGTGTAAAAGGACACCTTCTCCTGTGCAAGCCTTGCTGCCAGCAGTTCCAGCATGGAGGTAAACTGGGAAAACAGCAAAATCTTGTGCCCGCCCTCCACAGCGCTTTTCACCAGCTCCACGCAGGCATCCAGCTTTGCGGACTCCCCGCCGTAATTCTCAAAGCAAAGCCCCGGATCACAGCAAATCTGCCGCAGCTTCATCAGTTCCGCAAGAATCTGTAACTTTTCCTTTTTAAACTCCTCCGCATTCTGCATGACCAGCTTCTGCCGCATACGGACTACCTGGGCGTCATAAACCTTCTGCTGCTCTCCCTCAAACTTCACATACCGGTTCTCCTCCAGCTTCTCCGGCAGATCCCGCAGCACATTTTCCTTCAGCCTGCGCAGGATAAAGGGAGCCGTCATCCTCTGCAGCCGTTCCAGCGCAGTCTGCTCTTCCCCTTTCACAATAGGGGTCTCAAAAGTATTCTTAAACACTTCATAACCATACAAATATCCCGGAATCAGAAAGTCAAAGATACTCCACAGCTCGCTGAGCCTGTTTTCGATGGGCGTGCCCGTGAGCGCATATCTCACGGTACTCCGGATTGCCTTTACCGCCTTGGCAGCGGCAGTGGTATGATTCTTGATATACTGTGCCTCGTCAATGATCTGATAATAGAACTCCTTATCCTCATAGCTGCTGATGTCTCTCTTTAACAGATCATAGGAGGTGACGATCACGTCAAAGGAATTGTACTGCTCCAGCTTCTGTGCCCGCTCATCCTGACTGCCCGTGATAAAACAGCAGGAAAGCTCCGGTGCAAAGCGCTTCAGCTCCTCCCCCCAGTTGTACACCAGTGAAGCAGGTGTCACCACCAGGGAAGTGGCGCTCCTTCCCTCTTCCTTCGCAGCCAGCAGCACAGCCGTCACCTGAAGGGTTTTGCCAAGCCCCATATCGTCGGCCAGAATCCCGCCCAACCGATACTCCTCCAGCAGCCGCAGCCAGCGATACCCTGTCTTCTGGTAGCTCCGCATCACGCCCCGCAGCGACTTTGGCACCTCAAAACCCGCATCCTTTACCGTCTTGAAATTCTTCACCATTTCCCGGAAATGGCTGTCCCGGTTACTGTAAATCTCCTCGTTTTTCTCAAGCAGTTTGTCCAGGTAAAGGGCTCTGTACAGCGGCAGCTTCAGATTTCCCTTTAACAACTCTTTGGGAGAGACCCGCAGCGTCTCCAGCATCTCGTCCAGCGCCGCCAGGGATTCCTCCTCCAGACTGAGAAAATCTCCGCTGCGCAGCCTGTGGTACTTCTTTCTGGTCCGGTAGCTCTTCAGAATTTCCAGCAGCTCCTCCGGCGGCACATCCTGCGTTGCAATATCCAGCTCCAGCAGATTCCCGGAAACCGACACCCCCACGGACATCCGCATCTTCCGCCCCACATTCATGCCGCTGAATCTTCTTGTACACTGCACCTCTCCCAGCGCAAGAAGGGCTTCCACCCCCCGATCCAGGACACTGTACATCAGCTCCTCGTCCTTCCCGCAGTTTAGCTCCCGGCGTTCCGGGTCATAACAGGGAAACCACTGTTTGGTCAGAAAGAGAATTTCCGCCTCCCGCTGCTTGTCCCGCAGAAGCTCTCCGTCATTTTGGTCATCCGTCAGCATAAACTGGCGCTCACCGTACCTGGCGCTGATTCTGCAGCTCATATCGTGCTCCTCCGCATCCAGGAAAAACACAAACTCCACCCTGGGAGGAAGACAGGCGGCAATCTCCTCCACATTCTCTTCCATGATATCCACAACTCCCTCCAGCTGTGGAAGCACATTATAATAAAACTGTGCCAGATGATTCCTGCCCACCTCAAAGTGCATGGAACCGTCCCGGCAGAATCCGGACAATATTCTGACCTTCCGTGCAAATTCCTCCTCCAGCCGATACAGCCCGTCGCCATCAATATAATAGGAGGTGCTGCTTCCGTCATAAAGCTCCGGCATTCTGCAGTCTACCTCAATACCGTGAAAAACCCGTCTGCTGCTCAGACTGTTTTTCCGGATGGTCATGGAAATCTTCGGATTCCGCTCCCTGGAATAAATCCATCCCTTTTCCTTTTTGTCGGCGCTCCGCTCCTCAAACTCCACGCCTTCTCTTCCTGCTTTTTCATAAAACTCATCCAGCCGCCAGCCAAACAGTGCAAACTCACCGTTTTTTGACGCCCTCCGCCGATAGTCGCCGTCAGCCTCCATAAGCCGCCTGATAAAAACCTGCTCTTCCTTCACGATCCGTCCGATCAATTCGATCCAGTCCTTGCTCTCCTCCGTAAAATTATCCAGGCGGTGATTGATCTCCGTGCTGCTGCCGTAGGTGCTGCTCCGGGATTCCTGCACATCTTCATAGAACCGGAACAGATCCTTCACCACAAACATCTTTTTCTCCCCCACCCGGAAGGAAACGAAAAGATCGCCGTTTCTTCTGCACAGCCTTGGCATGAGGGTAAGACTTCCGTTCTTCCCCACCGCGTCGGACAGAATATGATTCACCCGGCGCTCTGAAAAAGCTCTCATAAGCCTTGCTGCCAACTTGTCCGTCGCATCCCCCAGATTCCGGCCCTCCACCTTTTCCTCCAGAAGAGACAAAAACGCCGCCAGATAGGAACAGTACTCCCTCCTGTAATATCTATAATAATAGTGCTGCCTGCATTCGCTGCATTCACATTCCCCATACAGCATCTCTCTCCGGGAAAAAATGAGATGAATCCGAAAGCTGTTCTTTCCCTCCCGGCCCTCTCCTATGGCTTCCGCCACCATGCTGTTCTGGTTATCCAGATATCCGGCATCCACCTGCTGAAACTCCACCAGATTTTTCGCCAGAAGCTCCTGGCTCCTGCGGATCTTTGTCTCAGTGAGACGCATGCTTTTTCGTATAGCCTTGTAGTCAAAATACTGATACTGAGAAAGCTCTTCCATATTGCCATGTCCCTGCAGCACCATCCCGGCTTCCACCGGTTCCTCCGGCCGATTCAGCACAATATATTCGGCCCCGTCCGCTTCCGTCCCTATTTTGTTTTCATCATGATTTTCGTACATTTCTGTCCTCCGCATCAGAACACTTTCGCCACCCAAAACCGGCCACTGTAAAATTTTATATTATTTCTCCTTTGTTGACAAGCAAATTCGTCGTTTTTTACACTATTTTTGTGTTTTCCAAATTTTTTCCCACAAGATATTGTGTTTTAAGCAGAATAATGCTATAATGTTATCGCAAGTTGATTTTCCGGAGCGTTGAGTTCTTCCATGTGCCAAAGTGCTGATATGACATCTGTTCATCTCAAATTCTATGTATCTGCCCTTCGCAGATCCCTTCTCACCTTCTGACTTCTACGCTCTGGTTTTTTCAAATACGCAGTCTGAAGAACCTCCAGACTGTGAAAAAGAAAATCCTGAGATAAGCTATTTCCCGGAAACCGGATTTTAGCTTATCTCAGGATTTTGTTTTGTCTGAATACTCACAAATTGTAGGGCGTCACCTGGTAGACATAATAATTCAGCCAGTTACTGTAAAGGTTGTTGCTGTGGGAACGCCACTGAAGCAGCGGGCGCTGATCGGGATCATCGTCGGGATAGTAATGACAGGGCACAGGTACGGAAAGTCCCTTATCCAGATCCCTGTGATATTCGCTGTTCAATGTATATCTGTCATACTCGGGATGTCCGGTGACAAAAATCTTTTTGCCGCCCTCGGCAATGGCCAGATATACGCCTGCCTGTGGAGATTCCGCCAATACCGTCAGTTCCGGGCAGGCGTGAACAGCCGCTGCCGGAGTCTCGGTATGCCGGCTGTGAGGCGCCAGAAACACATCGTCAAAGCCTCTCACCAGGGGAACCTTTCTGTTGGAAACCCTGTGTTCATAAACGCCGGACAGCTTCTCGGGCAGCATCTGCTTGTTGATGCCATAATAATGATAAAAGCCTGCCTGCGCTGCCCAACAGATATGCAGGGTAGAAGTCACATGGCTCTCCGCCCAGTCAAAAATCTCGCAGGTCTCCTGCCAGTAATCCACCTCCTCAAAGGAGATTTCCTCCACCGGTGCTCCCGTCACGATCATTCCGTCAAAATTTCTGTGCCGTATCTCCTTCAGCGAGGTATAAAACTTGTTCAGATGACTGGATGAGGTGTTGAGGGAGACATGACTCTGCATATTCATAAAAGTCACGTCCACCTGCAGGGGCGTGTTGGAAAGGGCTCGCAAAAGCTGCAGCTCCGTATCCTGCTTGACAGGCATATTGTTCAGAATCAACACCTGCAGCGGGCGGATATCCTGATGCATGGCCCTGCACTCATCCATTACAAATATATTTTCGTTTTCCAGAATTTCCTTTGCAGGCAGATCACTCTGCGTCTTTATGGGCATTTTCCGTCTCCCTCCCGCTTTCCTGTCCCTTCGGAACAATCTCGTATTTTGTCAGAAAATCCTCCTCCGACAGAACCGGCACCCCAAGCTCTCTGGCCTTCTTGTTCTTGGATGTGGTGGAGGTCACGTCATTGTTGATCAACGCCGTGGTCTTTCCCGTGACGCTGCCCGTCACCTTGCCGCCTTTTTCCTCGATGAGATCCTTCAGATCATTTCTGCCGGCAAAATGATTCAGACTTCCGGTGATGACGAAGCTCAACCCGGCAAGGGTCTGACTTCCCTCCTCCACCACGGGAATCTCCACCTGAAGCTCTGCCATCAGGCGATCCAGTCTCTGAAGATTATCCTCATCTCTCATATATTCCACAAACGCCGTGGCAATGACTTCCCCAATTCCTTCAATGGCACTCAGGGTCTCCACGTCGGCATTTTTCAGCTTATCCAGATCATGGTCGAAAAATCTGCAAAGCATCTTTGCGTTAGCCGAGCCGATATTGGCGATTCCAAGACTGTAGATCACCCGGGGCAAAGTGGTATTTCTGGAAGCGTTAATACCGTCCATCAGCTTCTGATAGGATCTTTCCCCAAAGCCCTCCATTTCCACGATCCTGTCCCGGTAGCGGTCAAGCCGGTAAATATCCGAATATTCCTGGATCAATCCCATATCCACAAACTTCTCCAGCGTGGCCTCGGAGAGCCCGTCTATATTCATGGCATCCCGGCTCACAAACAGCGTGAACGCCTTGATCCGCTTCGCCGGACAGTCCGCATTGGTACAGTAAAGCGACTGCACCTCATTCACCTGCCGGATCTCTGTGGCCTCGCCGCAGACCGGACAGCACCCGGGAATCTCCAGGCTGTCGCTGCAGGTCAGATTTTCGGCTATCTGAGGAATGATCATATTGGCCTTATAGACAGTGATCCGGTCTCCGATTCCCAGCTTCAATCCCCGCAGAATGCTGATATTGTGTACGGACGCACGGCTTACCGTGGTTCCCTCCAGTTCCACAGGCTCAAAGATGGCCACCGGATTGATCAGACCTGTTCTGCTGGCGCTCCACTCTATCTCCTTCAAGGTAGTCTCCCGCAGCTCATCCGCCCACTTGAAGGCAATGGAATGTCTGGGAAATTTTGCTGTCCTGCCCAACGACTCGCCGTAAGCCACATCCTCATAGGTGAGAACCAGCCCGTCAGAAGGAATATCATAGTCCTCGACCTTATTCTCAAAGAAGGCAACCCGGTCCAGAATGTCTTCCTCCGTCACCAGATAGTGCTCCACCGTCTCAAAGCCCTGCTGCTCCAGAAAACCCAGCTGTTCCATGACGGAACCGGAAGCCTCCGCTCCCGGGGCACTGACCAGCGTATATGCGTAAAACCTCACGTTCCGCCCGGCGGTGATCTCATTGTTCAGCTGACGCACGGAACCGCTGCAAAGATTCCGGGGATTCTTGTACCTTGCCTCCTCATCCTCGATCAGCGCATTCATCCGCTCAAAATCAGAATATGTGATGACAGCCTCTCCCCGCACCACCAGCTTCCCTTCAAAGGGAATTGACATGGGGATATTCCGGAAGGTTCTGGCATTGTTGGTAACCACCTCTCCAATCTCCCCGTTTCCCCGGGTGACTGCCTTTGCAAGCTTTCCCGCCTCGTATGTGAGCACAATCGTCAGCCCGTCCAGCTTCCAGCTGATCACCGCCGGATTCTCCTGCAGCCATTCCCGCAGCTCCTCCCGGTCTTTGGTCTTTCCAAGAGAAAGCATGGGGCTTTCATGCCGCTCCTTCGGCAGTTCCTCCACCGCTTCATAACCCACCCGAACCGTGGGACTGTTGGTCAGCACGATCCCCGTCTCCTGCTCCAGCTTTTCCAGCTCTTCATAAAGGGTATCATACTCCAGGTTGCTCATAAGCTCCCTGTCCTCTGCATAGTATGCCTTTGACGCCTGATTCAACGTCTCTGTCAGATACTTCATCCGCTCCAGCTTTTCTGTCTGCATATTCTGTCCTGCCTGTTCTAAATATTTTGCTCAGTCCCTGCCTGCCATTCCACATTCCCGGTACAGCCGTCGTATCTCTTCCTCCGCAAGCTCAACGTATTCTCCCGGCTTCAGCTCTCCCAACGTCACATGCATGACCCGGATCCGCTTAAGCCCTTTCACCTGATATCCCAGTTCCATACACATCCTGCGTATCTGTCTGTTGACTCCCTGAGTCAGAACGATTTGAAAGGTTCGTTTCCCCATCCGCTGCACTTCACATTCTCTCGTGGTGATATCCAACTCCCTCAGATAAATTCCATGAGACATCCGCCATAAAAAATCATCCGTTATTTCTCTGTCTGTCTTTACGATGTATTCTTTTTCATGACGGTTTGCGCCTCTCATCATTCCCTGGATCAGATCCCCGTCGTTGGTGAGCAGCAGCAACCCTTCCGAGTCCTTATCCAGCCTTCCTGCATAGGTGACGCGAACCGGATAACGGACGATATCTGAAATGATCCTCTCCGCGTGGGCATCCTTCTCCGTACAGGTGACTCCCACAGGCTTATAAAATGCAAGAACAACCGTTTTTTTATAATTCGATATCACCTGTCCCGAAACGCTGACAATATCACTGCCGCAGACGGACTGCCCCGGGGAAGGAGCCATACCGTTTACCAGAACCTTTCCCTGCCCGATCAATCTGTCCGCTTCCCGCCTGGAACAGACACCGCAATGAGCAAGATATTTGTTCAGTCTCATTCCGTCCATTCCGTCATATCCTCTATCCTGCACACTTTTGGCACTCCGTCCCCTTCCGTCAGGCCTGTCTTTGCCATTTGGTCTGCCAATTCATTATACCGCACATTGGTGTGTGCCGCAACCTTTGTAAAACGAATCTCGATGTCTTTTCCCCAGCTTCGCATGGCCGCCGCATATTTCTGCGTCAACTCCGTCCTGGCATGCCATTCCCCTGTCACCCACTTCTCAATTCCCTGATAATCATAGCGAAGCTCCACCCCGCGGAATCCGTTGAACATGGCAAACTTCACCGCATACATTGCCCCCAGCATTTCCCCGGTGACATTGCGGTGCTGCAGGGACTGTTCCCTGTCCCCATTGCCGTACTGCGTGTAAATACGCCCGTCCGCCAGAAGGAACACACACCCGAAGGCATATTTTTTCAGGGAGTCCTCATAGCTGCCGTCCACATAGGCCAAAAGCTTCCCTTCCTGCGGCAAATCCTCATCTGCCAAAAACTCCGCCCGGGATTGCCCTCCGGCCTTTTCTTTGTCTTCAAGAGCGTCCCCCAGATAAGCTCTGGCTTCCTTCTCGCTGGCGAATCCTTTGTATTCCGCCCCCGGATACCCTTCTACGGACGCCCTGCAGGCCTCCCACTCATTAAATACACCTGCTATTTTTCCTCTTTTTACCGCATAGATTTTTTTCGCCGCCATCCTTCACTCCCTGCTCTCACAAAAAGGTACATCTTCCGATGCACCTTTTCCTCCACATTATTTTTTGTAGTACGCAAAGTCATTCTTGCCGCTTCTCTTAACATGATACATTGCATTGTCCGCGCAGATAATCAACTGCTCCACATCCTCCGTATCCTTGGGATAAGAGGCAATTCCAATGCTTCCGCAGACCTTTGTCTCACCTCCGCTTAAGACAAAGGGGCTGGTAAACACCTGCCTGCACTGATATGCCGTCTTTTCCACAATCTTCCCCTGACTGCTCTGTAAAATCAGTATAAATTCGTCTCCCGCAAAACGATAGGGGGTGAGAATCTGTGACTCCATCTCCCGGAGCCTGGCCGCCACCTGGGTCAAAGCCTCGTCTCCCGCCGTGTGTCCCAGCGTATCATTTATCACCTTGAAATCGTCGATATCAATCATAATCACCGTACAGGGAACCTTTTTTTCCACCAGTTGGTTCAGATCACTCATGAATTTGTTCCTGTTGGGTATCCCTGTGAGAAAATCATGCTGCGACGCAGTCTCCATGATCTTCCTTGCCGCTTCCAACTCCTTCAGCAGTGTACGACGCTTATTGTTATCCACCACAAACCAGATAATCACCAGAACCAGCCCTGCGACAATAAGTCCTCCCGGCAGCAGAGCCTCTCTGTTCCGCTCAAAAAAGTTGTTTTTACGGTTGACAAGCTCCGTTCCCTCCGGAAGCACTGACAGACTGATATCAAATTCCTCCATCACAGCAGCGTCTATGCAATAGATCTCCGGGCTTTCCCATACAATATCAATACTTTCCACCGGAGTTCCGCTCATCACATCCATGGCCATCCGGGCGGCAAGTTCCCCGGATTTGTACATGGATACCGCACAGCCGCCCAGAACTCCCTGGCCGACTTCACCTTCCACCATACGCAGCGCAGGCACTCCCGCACATTCCCCGATCAACTGAACCGATTGCCTGTTTGTATATAATCTGCCGTCCGCATCCTCCGTCATCACAATATAAATCAGAATCGTATCCTCAGGCAGGCTGCTGAGCGCATATCGCAAAGAAAAGGTCTTCAGCTGTGAGGTATTGATCTCTCCGAACTCCAGCTCCGGATACTTCTCCGCATAACGGTAAAAACGCTTCCGCTCCGCCTCCCCCGTAATGCTGTCATCCAGAATCGCAATCACCTTTTTTGCATCCGGCGTGATTTTCAGCCCAAGCTCAATGTTCTCTTCCAGGGGAAGCGTTTCCACAACACCTGTGATCAACGGGTTTTCCTCCGCAGCGGCAATAAGATCCTCTCCGCTGACTCCTTCAAAAAACATGGGAATCCCCGCAAACAGTTCCTCCTGATACTGTAGGGCAAACTTCAGGGCTGCATCGTCTCCCAGAATCACCGCGTCATAAGCCTCCACCTGAGAAAGCCTGTAGGACAACCCTTCGTAGAACAGCTTCAGCGCCCTGTCGTCATCCACTCGCTTGGTATCCATGAACTCATAATCCAGAATCACATCTTCCCCCAGCCCCGCCCTGATACCGCTCATCTGGAGCTGCGTCTGAGTCCATGCAAAGGAATAGGAACTGATGAACAGCACCCGTCCTTCCTCCGAACCGGCCTGCACGAAAAAACCATGGTTTCCGCATAACAGAACCACAAGAAAGAACAGCAGTATTCCGACTGAAGGTCTATTCCTTTTTTTCTTTTTCATAACCTGCATCCCCTGATTTATTAACCTGGTACTATTGTACCACTTTTCAGGGATTATTCAAGTACTAAACTGTTGTATCCAGGTACGCACCCTCTACCAGCGCCGCGGCATCCACCGTGGGCGTATCCACCGGAACATCCACACCGCCCAGCTGCAGGGAGACTCCGCCTCCGTCGCTTCCGTATCCGCCCGTACCTCCGCCTCCGGTTTCCATGCCGGAACTCTGTTGCTGCTTCTCCTTCGCAAGTCTGTCAAACATGGCTTTCAGATATCTCATATCCGCTTCCATGATCTCCCTGAGTTCCTCTGCACGGTGCTTCTTTTTCAGCTGTTCCAAATCTTCCGGATCCATTTCTCCGTCGGCGCGGGCCAACATCAGCTCCTCGGAAAGCTCACTCATGCTGCTCAGATCCTCCAGCTCTTCCATGGCCTCCTGCATCAGCTCACGGCATTGCTCCAGCAGATCCTGAAGCGCCTGCATATCCAGCACCGGCTGCTCCGCCCTCTGCCTCTCTTCTTCCGTCAGCTCTTCCGTCTTTTCCTCCATCTCTCCCTCGCAGGGGCCGCCCTTCTTGGCCTTCTCCTCCTCCAGCAGATGCTTCATCTTCTTTTTGGCCACCCTGACGATGGCTTCCGCATGAAGGATCGCGCTCCGCATTTCTCTCTCGTCATATTCACCGCCTCTTCTCATCCTCTGCAGCACCGTGACGCTGTTTCTGGCACTGGCCACCGTCTGCCGGGCAATTCCGGAGGTTTTGGAGCGCAGAACACGGCCGGAAATCTCTTTATAATTGTAGCGCAGACGTCGGGGTTTCTTTTTCGCCGTCTTTGTAACCGAAATCGAGCCTGCAACAGTCCCGTCCGGCTTACGAATTTCAATGCGCTTTGTATAATTATTCCCCGACCTGGTCACTGTCACATAATTGTTCATACCCATCCCCCATAATTCTGACAACGGTGTTAAGATACAGTTTATATCGGACAATTATGCTTCTTTCTTAACAAAAAACAGCGCGGTTATGCCGTTTTCAGGCGCCGCGCCGCTATATTTCGTCAGACAGGACAAACTGTTTACACAATCCCCTGTGCAGTCATGGCCTCCGCCACCTTCAGGAAGCCTGCGATGTTGGCCCCGGCAACATAATTGCCTTCCATGCCATACTTTTTCGCAGCGTCATCCAGATTGTGGAAAATATTTACCATGATGCCCTGCAGCTTTGCATCCACCTCCTCAAAGGTCCAGGAAAGACGCTCGCTGTTCTGGCTCATCTCCAGAGCCGAGGTTGCCACGCCGCCGGCGTTGGATGCCTTGCCGGGGCAGAAAAGAACGCCGTTTCGCTGGAAGTACTCGGTAGCCTCCATGGTGGTAGGCATATTGGCGCCTTCCGCCACCGCAAAGCAGCCGTTTGCAACCAATGCCTTTGCATCCTCCAGATCCAGCTCATTCTGAGTGGCACAGGGAAGCGCAATGTCACATTTTACAGACCATACGCCGTGTTCACCGTTCTTCTTCTCGTGATACTGTGCACTGGGTCTTGCGGCCGCATACTCGGTCAGCCTCGCACGCTTTACCTCTTTTACCTCCTTCAAAAGAGCCACGTCGATTCCTTCGGGATCATAGATCCAACCGGTGGAATCGGAACAGGTCACAGGCTTCGCTCCCAGCTGCTGTGCCTTCTGAATGGCATAAATAGCCACATTGCCTGCACCGGACACCGCTACCACCTTATCACGAATATCTTTGCCGTTGGATTTTAACATCTCTTCCGTCAGGTACAGCAAACCGTATCCTGTCGCCTCGGTTCTCGCCAGGGAGCCGCCGTAGGAAAGTCCCTTTCCGGTGAGCACGCCCTCATAAAGTCCGGTAAGCCTCTTATACTGGCCGTACATATACCCGATCTCCCTCGCTCCGGTTCCAATGTCGCCTGCGGGAACGTCGGTATCCGCACCGATATATTTGTGGAGCTCATTGATAAAGCTCTGGCAGAACGCCATCACCTCTCTGTCCGATTTTCCCTTGGGATCGAAATCCGAACCGCCCTTACCGCCGCCGATGGGAAGTCCTGTCAGAGAATTCTTGAAAATCTGTTCAAATCCCAGAAACTTGATAATGCCGAGATTTACGCTGGGGTGAAGTCTCAATCCCCCCTTGTAGGGTCCAATGGCAGAGTTAAACTGCACACGGAAGCCGTTGTTCACCTGCACCTGCCCCTTGTCGTCCACCCAGGGGACACGAAACAGCAGCTGTCTCTCGGGAGTAACCAGTCTCTCCAGCAGAGCATCCCTGCGGTACTTTTCCTCATTGGCCTCAATGACCACACGCAGAGATTCCAGAACCTCTTTCACCGCCTGATGAAACTCGGGCTGAGCGGGATTCTTGGAAACCACCAAATCAAATACCTCATCCACATATGACATTTTCAAATCCTCCTTTATATTTGGATACATGTATACAAACCTGGCCGAAAAATCAGGCACAGGACCTTCATCCTGTGCCCGGCATCATCGTCCAAAAATATTATAAAACATTTACCCTGATTTCACAATACACTTTATCTCGTTAAATCATAAAAGTTTTTTCCCAGTTTGCGGCATATTTTGTACAAAATCACAAAAAACATTCAAAGATATTGCTTCAGTCTGGCCACATTTTTCTCCTCCAGCTCTATCAGCTGCTTCGCAAGCGCCACCGGCTTCTGCCCCGCCTCCTCATTGCGCCTCAGAACCCTCTCCATATCAATGATCCCGTTTGTGCTGCCTTTGATCATCATCTCTGCAATATGGCCTGTGCTGGTATTCAGCATGGTATTATAGTGAATTCCTGTCTTCAGCATGGCATCCGCAAGAACGCCGCTGCGGTAATACTCCGCCTTTCCCGCAATCAACTGCCTGGACGCAGCATTGTGAATCTCGGAATATTTCAGCGACTGCTGGGAGAGCTGCATGGCAAGCGCATCGTCATACACTTTATCCGAGATGGTATCTATGGCCTTCATCGCCGTTTCCGTACTCTTCTGGATCTCTCTGTAAATTGCTATTTCCTGTGATGTCATGTTTATCTCCTGATTTCCTTTCACCGCCTGTGCATGCACGGCCTTTTCCTCTCCGCTCACACAAAAAGAGGAAGTCTTCTACCTTCCGTAAAAGACTTCCCCAAAACACCATTTTTATTCATAATTCTATTTCAAAACAGAAATTATTGCTGCGTCACAAATTCCGCCTTCACATATCCCACCTGACCGTTATAACGCACCTTGCACCAATCGCCCTCGTTCCCCAGCAGATCCAGAGACTCACCCATGGGCAAAACACCCAGCCTGTTGGCTGTCTCATTAGCAGCAGAACGCACATTGACTGCAGAGGTTGCCGTTACCGTTCCGACTGCCTCAACGCCGCCTGCACTCTCCTCCATCTGAAGATACTCCGACTTGATATATCCGTCCTTGCCTTCATACACGATTTTGGTCCAGCCGTTTACGCGAATCTCCTGTACCTCCACTCTGGTACCGCCGGACACCTTGCCTATCTTTTCAGCCTGTTCGCTGTCGGAGCTTCTGACATTTACCGTAGTGGTGGCCGTTGCATACTGAGGCCCGCTCTCTGCGGGAGGTTCTGTCACAGGAGGCGCTTCCTCCCCTCCCTCCGGCTGTTCATTGCCCTCGCCTTCCACGTCTTCCGGCGGAGCCTGCTCTGCGTTGCGGGCAGCAATCTGCACACCCACGGCAGTCTGAACCTGATCATTCAACAGTCCCAGATACTCCAGCAGTTCGGAATTGGCACCAACCACCTCATTATATTCCGTGTTGACACGGTTGTTAAAATCCACCACATCCACCTGGCCGTTCACGGCAGTGATAAATGAATTCTCCTCCTCCGTAAAATTACTTTCATTTTTGATATACAGCGCTCCGTTCTCATCCCGGTTCAGGTAAAGCGTCTCATAGCCGGGCACTTCCTCATAATTAATGATGCCCATCTTGAAATAGACATAAGCAATCACGGAACCTTCCGCCGGTCCCTGCTTGGAATACACCTCCAGCTCGCCGTAATGATCAATATATTTTGCAAGCTCCGAATAGTACAGAAGGTCATTCTCACTGATCTCGTCATAGGCGGCGCGCATGGATTCCATGTCTCCGGCGCCTCTGGCACTGTAGTAATTGGAAACGAGGGCATAGACCTCCTGATCCTCATTGACGGTCAGCGGCACCTGCTCTTTTGTAGGATCAACCTGAGCCTGCTGGCTCTCCTGACCGGAGCTGCTCTCCTCCGAACTGCTCTCTTCCTCCGCCTTCGCCTTATTGGCATTCAGTGCAACGACTACGGTGAACGCGACCACCACGACCAGAATGACCGGAAAAACAATTTTGCAGTTTCTCACAATAAAATCACGAATCGTGCTCCACTTATCCTTTCGCATTTTAATCCTTTCTCAAACGCAAAAAGCCGCAAGCGGCTTTTTGTTCATATCTGCATTATTACAGTACAGGGTGATGTAAAATGCATCCGACAGGAATCGAACCTGCATTAAAGGCGTCGGAGGCCTCCGTTCTATCCATTAGACTACGGATGCAAATGTTACAAATTTATTACATCACCCTGACTATAATATCATAAAAAGTTCGGAATGTCTAGTCGATTTTTATTGTTTTTTTCAGAAAATTATTTTGACCTTTTTTTCGACGGGATCATAGAGGTAAAGATTGTCCGAGAGAACCTCCTCGGGCGCAAGATGCGTTCTGTTGACTTCATAAATCATTTTCTTCAGTTCTGTGGGAGATTCCCCTCCTGACCGCTCCAGGAGAAGCACTTCGTGGATGGAACTGGGAATGATGTAAATTCCTTTTCCGCTTTTCTCTCCCAGCCGTTTCAGCGTGTCGGGATAAAGAATACAGGACGCTCCGTGGATCCTGCGCTCGTTTGTCAGAACCGTGAGCGGAATCTCCTGTGAGGGCTCGCTTTCCCCGCAGACATCCGCAATCTCATTCAACACCTCTGACAGGGGCGTGAGCCTTGCCGGAAAAAGCCTGGGTGTATTTTCCTCCGCAAGCCGCATCAGGTCCTGCGTCTTCACGCCCCACATGCTCATATGAGAATGATAGACCAGAATGCTTCCCTCCCCAAGCGTTCCGCTGCTGTAGGCATAATAAAAGCAGATGGCAAGATCCAGAAACTCCACATGGGGAATTTCCGCTAAAAGCGCTTCGTTTCCTTTTCTCCTGATCAGGCGGTAACAGATTCTGTCCCTGACCTTGCAGAAGCTTTTGAAAAATTCCATATCCACTTTTCCCCGGGGCATTTCCTCGCTGTAGATCTCATAAATCCTGCGGAGTACCTCCGAAAAGGGGATGCCGTCTTCATAGGCGGCGTAAAAGGTCTCCAGGTAGATTGTGGGAACCACATTTCCCTCCCTGCCCTGGATCATCAGCCCCTGAAGAATGACGCCGTTGTTCTTTTTTACCTCCTTCAGCTCCACGCTGTACGCTTCTCCCAGCTCTTTTCTCAGAGCATCCCTTACCTTCTGTGCAAATGTATTCATTTCCATACTGTTCAATCTGTCCTTTCTCTCGCCCGGGCCCTTTGCCCGCGGCGCTGTTTTGGGAAGCTTCCCTGTGGCGGCTTCCGGTTTTTAGTTTCTGGTTTTTCGCTTCTGACTTGGACCTCCATAAACAGACTCAGAAAGCTTCGCTTTCCTCGTTCGCGTTGCTCGTCATAAGCTCTTTCCTGTCGTCGCTCGTGCAAGCACGGCTCCGCCCGGACTTCGCTTCTGACTCTGCTTATGCGCGCAAAAAGGCAACAACACAAGCGTGTTATTGCCTTACAAGTCTGACCTTATGAAAAAATACGCAGCGGATTATACGCGGGACAGATATTCACCGGTTCTGGTGTCAATCTTGATCACATCTCCCTGCTCCACAAACAGCGGAACGGAAACCTGTGCCCCTGTCTCTACAATGGCAGGCTTGGACGCCCCGGTAGCGGTGTCGCCCTTGAAGCCGGGCTCCGTCTCGGTGATCTTCAGCTCCACAAACAAAGGAGGCTCCACGGAGAACACGTTGCCGTTGTGAGAACATACCTTACACATCTCGTTCTCCTTGACGAACTTCAGCGCATCGCCAATGGTAGCGGAATCCAGCGCAATCTGCTCGTAGTTCTCGGTATCCATGAAGTTGTAAAGATCTCCGTCATTGTACAGATACTGCATATCTTTTCTATCAATACGCGCCTGAGGGCACTTCTCTGTGGGGCGGAAGGTCTTCTCAACCACGCCGCCGCTCTTGATGTTCTTCAGCTTCGTTCTCACGAAAGCCGCACCCTTACCAGGCTTCACATGCTGGAATTCAATAATCTGGTATACGTTGTTATCGTACTCAATAGTAATACCATTTCTGAAATCACCTGCAGAAATCATATTATGTTCCTCCTAAACTTTTCACAAAATAATTCTTTCTCAGTTTAATATAAAAACGTTCTGATTTCAACCATTTTTGCAAAATATTTTTATTTCCCTGTCAAAAGGAAGTCAATGGCCTGCAGATATCCGTCCAGTCCCTGCCCGTAGATCTGTCTGTCGCAGACCGGAGCAGTCACCGATATCCTGCGGAATTCTTCCCTTTTGGTGATATCGGAAATATGGATCTCCACCTTGGGCACGGTAATACTGGCCAACGCATCCCGAATGGCATAGCTGTAATGCGTAAAGGCTCCCGGGTTGATAACGATCCCTTCCGTCCCGTCAAAATACGCCTCCTGAATCCGGTCGATGATGGCTCCCTCGTGGTTGCTCTGGAACACATCAATCTCGCTTCCGGTGTCCTCCGCCTTTCTTTTGATCAGCCCCAGCAGATACTCGTAATCCTGTGTGCCGTATACGCTCTTTTCCCTGATCCCGAGAAAATTAAGATTCGGGCCGTTTATGACAAGCAGCTTCATTTTTTCCCTGACCTCCTCTACCTTTTTCAGTATTTCTTCTATATCCAGATCATCTGTATCCAGCACAAGATCCGCACAGCTTTCATATGCTTCCCGGCGGCTCTCCATCAGCTCCGTGATCCGCCCAAGCGGGTCTTCACACTGCAAAAGCGGCCTCGTGGTATCGCCCTTCAGCCGCTCATACACCGTCTCCGGCCTGACTCTCAGATAAACCACTTTCCCCAGCTGTCCCAGCAGCTCCCTGTTTTCCGGGCATACGACAGTTCCGCCCCCCACGGAATAAATTCGGATATAATCCTTTTCCAGAAGCTCACGAAGCAGCTCCGTCTCCAGCCTGCGGAAATACGCCTCCCCCTCAGCCGCAAAAATATCGCTGATGCTCCTGCCCTCCCGGCGCTCTATCAGCTTGTCCGTATCCTCCACGGGAATCCGCAGCCTGTAGGAAAGCTTCAATCCCACCGATGTCTTTCCGCTGCCCATAAATCCGATCAGCACAAGATTTTTTCCCTTTTTCATCCTGCCTCCCATCTGCCGCCCTGGCCGCTCAGCCCCGCTTTCCCGCAATGGATTTCTGCGAATGACGCCGAACGCTACACAAGCTTCATGGCCTGCCTCATGGCTTCGTATGCCTCCCGGGCCATAGCGCCGTCCACCTTGCTTCCCGTCCACAGCTCATAGGCAATAATCCCCTGCCAGAGCAGCATTTTCAAGCCGTTGAAGGCCTGGCCCCCGGCGGCTTCCACAGCTTCCATAAACCGGGTTCTGACCGGATTGAAAATCAGATCATAGCCCGTGTGCACTCTGCGGTAAAAGCTTTCCTCCTCTATCAGCGCCTCCTGCGTCCGGGGAAACATTCCCACATTCGTGGCCTGAATGCATAGAAAGCGCTCTCCCTCCGGAAGCCTGTGAAAATCGGAAAGCGCCAACGCCTCCGCAAAGCGTCTGTGAACCATGCCGTTTATTTCCTCCGCGATCCGCTCTGCCTTTTCCACGGTGCGATTCAAAATAATGACTCTTGCCGCACCCTTTTCCGCAAGCAGCATCACCACTGCCCTGGCCACGCCGCCGGCTCCCAGAACCAGCACCGTCTCCCCCTCCGGCACAACGCCGTCCTCACACATGGCCCGGTACAGTCCCGGCATGTCGGTATTGTAGCCCCTGTAGCCGCCCTCGGTGCGCACAAGCGTATTCACTGCCCCGATTCTTTCTGCCAGAGGATCTATCTCCTTCAGAAAGGGAATCACCTCCTGCTTGTAGGGAACCGTGACATTCACCCCCAGAAGATTCAGCGCCCAGGCGCCCTCCACCGCCTCCTTCACCTGCCCAAAGGGCACATGAAAAGGCACATATACCAGATTCTGACCCATGGCCTGCGCCAGGGTGTTGTGTATCGCCGGCGACATGGTATGCTCCACCGGATTCCCGAACAGCCCGCAGGTGCGGGTATAACCGTCAATTTTCATCCCGATCCCCTCTCTCGTCCTGCCACCTATTTCCTGTGGGCGGATCTGTGATAGAAAAACAATACAATCCGCTCCAGCTTCCTTTTTAAGACGATCTGGATCTCCTCCTTCGGGTGAATGGGCTTCACCAGATAAGTTGTAATTCCGGCTTTCTTCGCTCCCCACACATCCGTAAACAGCTGATCTCCCACAAACAACGTATTTCGCGGTCCTGTCCCCATCTTTTCCATTGCCTTCACATAGCCTGCCCGCCCCGGTTTCCCGGCCTTAAAGATATATCCGGCCGCCACGCTTTCGGCAAAGCTCTTCACCCGGGGCTCCCTGTTGTTGGACAACAGCAATGTCTCATACCCCATGTCATGGATCCGCCGAAACAGCGCCTGCGCCCGTTGGTCTGCCGGCGCACCGTGGGGAACAAGCGTATTGTCGATGTCAAATATCACCCCCCGGTATCCTGCGCCATACAGTTTTTCATACGCTATCTCATATGCATTATCCGCCTCATGATCCGGATAAAACCGCTCCAAAAATCCCACTCTGACTCCCCCTTTCAAGACATTAAAACCCTTCCGCCACAATATGAGCCTTCTCCCGAATCATACACGCGGCCAGATACCGCTCTTCCAGGGGAATCCATTTCTCCAGGAAGGCTTCCAGCGCCCTCTCACCGTTTCGCGCCTGAATCCGTCTTCTCTGCACCCCGGGCGGCACATCGCAAAACACCCGGACAGCCATGTACTCCCCGAACCGGGGATGACAGCTGTAAGCGCCTTCCACAATCCGCAGCGCTCCCTCCGGCACCTTCCGCTCTTCTCCCGGCTGCATGCTGCCGCAGTCAAAGCGCCTGTAGGAAAATGCGTCCCCGCTTCCCAGCGCAGGCAGCACCTCCTCCGCAAAGCGCTCATAATGTACGTTTCCCCCCGGCTCCGCCAGCCTTGCGGCAGTGCGCAGACCGGGCGGCAGAAAAAAGTCGTCCATATGGATCACACCGCCGCCTGTGACGGCGGCAAGCGCTTGGGCCAGCGTGGTCTTGCCGGCGGCGCACCGCCCGTCTATGGCAACGGTTTTTACTCTCCCCGTCTGCCCCTCCAGGGCCTGAAGGATTCTGTCAATGATCTCCTGCAATTTTATCCACCGCTTCCTTAATATAGTCTCCCAGCTTCCTGTTTTCCACTCCCATGACCTGGGCATTGCATCTGCTCATGGGAATCAGCAGAACAGGCACGTCTGCAGACGCAATCGCCTCCGCCATCCGGGACGTGATCTCTCCCAGCATGGCATTTGCCATGATGATACCCACGGGTCCCACGATGTAATCCACCCTGGCACTGTTGTAGACCACGGCGTTTTCTCCCGTCGCACCGACTGCCGTGCCGCCCTTCATCATATTGGAGGTCGCGGCGGCGTTGGTTCCCACCGCGATCAGCTCCGCATCCGGATATCTCTCCCTCATCGCCTCCACAAGGCTGCGGCCCACGCCGCCCCCCTGTCCGTCCACGATCATTATCTTCATCGCAAACCGCCTTTCCGGCCACTCTCTGCCATGAATAACAATATATCATGGCTGCCCCCAGGAGTTCAAGGGGATGCAGAAAAACTTCTTGACAATCTGCAAGGGTCTGATATGATAGGAATGAAAAAAGTGTCTCAGGAAGAGACACCGCATTTGGAAAAATGCAGCGCCCAAAATTTCCCAGGGACACCTCCTGGAATCTTTGGTTGATCTACAAAACACGGCTTAATCTACAGACACAACAAGGCCATGAAGGCTTATTCTCTCAGGAAGGGAGAATCTGTTTTCATGGCCTTTTTTTGTCGATATTGCCCAGACAGAATGGAGGAAAACAAAATGATCAAACTGTCACCTGTCACCAAATGTGTCACCGCCGCCGTCTGTATGGCGCTCTGCGTCATACTGCCCCTGGCAGTCCACGGAATCCCCAACGCCGGAACCCTGCTCTCGCCCATGCACCTGCCTGTGCTTTTGTGCGGACTGGTCTGCGGCTGGCCCTACGGCCTGATCTGCGGCCTCATCGGCCCCCTGCTCTCCAGCATGATCAGCAGCATGCCCCCGGCAGGCCCCATCCTGTACGGAATGCTTGTGGAGCTGGCCTTCTATGGCCTTATCTCCGGTCTGCTGATGCAGCTGATCCACACGGGAAAAACAACGGCAGATCTTTACATCAGTCTCACCGCAGCCATGCTGGCAGGCCGCATCGCAGGAGGGCTGGCCAAGGCGTTTTTCTTCTCCGCAGGGTCCTATTCCTTCCGCGTATGGGCCACCGCTTACTTTGTCTCCACCCTGCCCGGCATCCTCCTGCAGCTGCTGCTTCTTCCTGTGCTGTACTTTGCCCTGCAGCGGGCTCATCTGCTGCCCGTCCGTTATCCCCAAAAACCGGCGAAAAGCTGAGGAAACGGACTTTTTTCACTGTTCCGCAAAATCACCGCCGCACCCATTTGCCGAAGAGCGTCTTCTTATAATGGCGCAGCTCCTCCTTTGCCTCCGGAAGATTTCCTGCCTTCTGCAGGAAGAAGACAGCCTGAGGGATGCTCTCGGCAACCCCCAATCCTCTGCCGTACATATAGCCCCTCATGTAGTTGGCATCCGCATTGTCCCAATACACATGCTGCAAAAAGGATTCCGCCTTTGCATAATCCTGCACGGTGCCCCAGCCCATAAAGCAGCACTTGCCAAGGTAATAGACACCCCATTTGCTGTCTCTCTCATAGCCGAAGGAAAGCAGCTGAAACGCCCTCTCATAGTCAACGGGAACTCCCCTTCCCTCGAAATACGCCTCACCCAGCAGATTGTGGCTGAGGATATTGCCGTTGGGAAGATCCTTCTCCAGACACTGAACCGCATAAGCCTCATCCTTCGCCGTTCCAATCCCCTGATAATAGCAGCGCCCCACATCGGCCCAGGCTCCCGGATGACCGCCTTCAGCTGCCTTTTTGTACCAGATCAGCGCTTCCTCATTGCGCCCCGCCTTCTTCAGATCATCCGCATAAATCGCCTGATGAATGGGATGACCGTACTCCGCTCCGATCTTGAAGAGATCCTTTGCCTTTTCCGGCTGAGGCGCTATAATGTCCTCGTCTCCCTTGGTATAATAGTGGTTCAGGTTGTTTGCGGCAAAATACATGCCGCCCCGGAGTGCCTTCCAGAACCAGTCCTCACACTTGGAAATGTTTTCCCTCAGGTATGCCTGATACGCCGCCTGACTTGAAAAAGAATCCTTCTTTTTATCCTGGATCGTTAAAAAATCCCACCAGAAATAGGAATTTCCCACAACATACTGGCAGAATGCGTCTCCTGCAAAGGCAAGCTCCTCCACTTCATTGAACGCTTCCTGCAGATTGGCAAAGGGCATTTTCCTTTTCATCGCCGGTCTCAGCTCCCCGCTGCGCAGAGCCACCAGCACTCCCAGCGCGCTGCCCTGCTCCACGGATTTATGTAAAAGCTCCGTTGCCCGGTCGTCATCCTCCGGAAATCCGTGTCCCTTCCACACATACTGATAGCCGCACAGACAGCGTGCAAGAATACAGGTGGCATCCCCGTCCCCCGCGGCGGAAGCCTTCTCCAGAAGGGCAAACGCTTCTTTCCCGCGCCCTGTCCGCTCATTGTAATAGATGTCCTGCAGCGCCTGTCTGACCTCACTGCTCAGTTCCTTACCCATACCGTTTATACTCCTCCTTCATCTCAACAGATACTCGGACAAAATCTCTCTGTGATCCTGTCTGAAGATAGCTATATTGTATCACGCCGGAAGCGGAAGCACAATATGGAGTATGGGACAAAGTATGTCACATTTTACTTCGATCAGGCTCAAACCCCCTTTATGCTCCTGCCCTTCTGGAGCAGAATCGATCCCCCGATCAGCAGGATTCCCGCCGCCAGCAGAACGATCTTGGAGAGATACTCTCCCTTCGTCATGGAAAACAGCCAGAAACAGCCCAGTCGGCTTCCCATCCCGTAATTCAGAATATAAAATCCTATGGGAATCATGTATGCGGCAACCGTGTTGCCGCATACGGCTGAGGCAAACATTCCCAGCCCGCCCAGAAATATGGCATCGGAAAACGTTCCCGCCGCCAGTTTCACATTCACTTCACAGCCCCGCATCCCCATAAAGACAGCAAACACGCCCACTGCTGCCGCAAGAATCACTGCCAAGTACACTGTTCTGATCAGATAAATCCGCAGGACGCTCACATATTTTGACGCAACCAGGTCGTGAATCTCGGCGTTCTGTTCCGGCAAAAATACCGGTGTCAGCAGAATGATTCCGATCAGGGAGACAAACATTTCCAGCGGAACGGCTGCCCCCTGTTGATCCAGGTTTGCCGTCCCCACCAGCACCGGTGTCAGCAAAAGCCAGATACAGCTCACGGCAAAAGACAAAACGGTGTTAGCCTTCCAATTTATTTTTACGGTTTCCCAGTACGGAAAGCGCTCTTTTGATTTTACTGCCGCCATCCAGACTTCCCCTCCTTTTTCTTTCATAGATTAGGATTGTTGCAATGATCAGCACCGCGGACAGCCCTGCAAAAAGCAATCGGTTGGCAACCAGCCGCTGGAAATTATCCACATAGTCCTGTGTCCTGAAAAAAGACTTCTCCCCGGCGTTATGTCTGGGCGCAAGCCGAAACAGAGCATAGCCGCTTTCCACAGACCGAAAACCCATATTGATATCAATCAGCCACCAGAATCCCTGAACTGCCACTGCAATCGGAGTGCCTGTCAACTCCGTAAGAAACATGCCCACTGCGGTGACCATCATTACCCCGGGCATTATCCACCA
>ERZ779624.10-NODE-10-length-121981-cov-10.818332_pt1 | contig 121981 bp, 115 predicted proteins | sample MGYA00514190_ERZ779624 | MGnify/ENA primary metagenome ERZ779624 (study PRJEB29562, sample SAMEA4376706) | mouse gut metagenome | isolation source: Cecum | study: EMG produced TPA metagenomics assembly of the A DSS colitis mouse model was used to assess the... | reverse complement strand
GAAAAGGATGATAAAGTGTATGGGATGACGCCAAATCCAGGCGTCCTTTTTTATACACTGTTTTACCTGAGTCCTTTTTTCGCTACTTTGTCAACAGAACGAAATTGAGATTCGTTTCCACAGGCTGCCAAGAATCAAAGCACACTCGTAGCTGTACCACCCGTCCAGCACTGTTTTCCGAGGGAACAGACAGTTGGAGTCCAGCACAGGCGAGCGAAAGATCCGGATGTGCCGCATCGTGCCTCTTTTCCACTGTAGTAGGTAGTTCTCAGCGCATCATCTGGTCTTGTCCTGGGCCAGGGAGTGCTGAGACGGCACACCGAACCAAAACGGAGCTTCGAATTCAGTGAAGCTGTACGGCATTTCCTGGGTTTCATCGCCCGCCCCCGCATACTCCAAAACCTCCTGACCATATTCACCTATGTTCCCTGCCAATAGCTCATAGTTGTCAAGATTCCTGGAAAACATCGCTTGACAATGGTAAACACGCCAGAGAATGAAGTGCTTGGGTCAAAAGTCAGAATTTCCACTGACAGCGGGCGTCCAGCTCCTCAATCTTTCCGTTGGTGTAGGACATCAAAACCATGCTGGCCCTGGTTAGGGTGTTCATCAGCTTCTCAATCTTGTCCTCCCCCTGTGTTAGCTCCATATTTAAAGCCGTCAGTCTGGAGTTGACTGTCTCGGTCTTGGCGGTCAGGGTTTGAAACCCGGAGAACTTATGCACCATCGCCTCATAGACAAACTGTTCAAACTCCGCTGTCCAAAGTATTCCGCAGCCCTCATAAATGCCCTTAGATAAGACACCGCCAGCTAATGTGTGGAACGAAAAATTAGGCCGGCTCACAGGGAAATCCGTTCCAGATGGGAACGCCGGTATAATTTTTGGCCTTTTCCTCACCTCGCAGAACACGCAGTGCCCCGGCGGCCAGGGCCTCCATTTCAAATTCTCCCGCCATTACAGTGAAAGGCGCGATCCAACCGCACATTCGCTCCAGGTTGGTCGTGAGTTCCCTGTCGTGGCTGACGCCGCCAGTGCAGATGACGGCGTCCACCTTCCCAGCCATGGCGCAGGCCATGGAACCAATGAATTTCCCGATCTGATAGGTCATGGCGTTGATGATTAGGCGGGCATAATCACCGCCCTCCGCCTCCATTTGCCGTGCGGCACGGATATCACTGGTGCCCAGATGATCCACCAAACCACCGTTTTTGTTCACCCTGCTGCGCAGTTCCTGCTCCGTCAGGCCGCTATGGAAACAGGCGGTGATCACATCCTTTACGGGCAGCGTGCCGCAGCGGGTGGGGGCCATGGGGCCATCGCCATTGGCAATGTCGTTGGAATCGATCATCCTGCCCTTGCAGTGGGCCGTGATGGAGGTGCCACCGCCGATGTGGCAGATGATAAGGTTCAGATCCTCATAGCGTTTCCCCTGAGCCTTGGCAAAGCGGATGCCAATCTCCTTCTGGTTGAGAGCATGGATGCGGCTCTCCCGATAAACGCCTCTCCAGCCGGTGACTCGGGCCTCCGGGATCAACTCGTCTACATCGGGTGGATTGACAACAAAGGCTTCACCGCCGTATTCCACAGCAAAGGCATGGGCCAACTGGGCACCCAACATGGCGGGGTGCTTGACTGTGAAGCCAAGGCGGGCGTGGGACAGCAGAATGTCGTTGACCGCGTAAGTCCCTCCCACCAGGCTGACAAGGCCGCCACCCCGCCCAACAAAGGCGGAGACGCCTTGCAGGGTATAACCTGCTTTGTCCACCTCGCGGAGGATGGTGTCCTTCCTATACTCAAATTGGTCGCTGATTTCAGGGAAGGTATTCAGCATCTCGGCATCGTGGCTGACATTTGCACTGAACAAGGGTGTGTCGTCTTCAAACAGGGCAATTTTGGTGGAGGTGGAACCGGGATTGACCGCAAATATTCTCATAATGTGTCCTCTCTTTCTTAAAATTCGCCGGACACCACTGGGCTGCATCCGGGTGACGTTGCTCCGGAATGCTTCTCATCCAGCTCTCCGGTTTTCCTCAGGAAAGATTCTGGCCTCCCGGAAAACCGGGAAGCCAGACAGTGTGTTCAGGTGCCTGTCCTACGTAAATAAGAGGTTCGGCAAATGATCCAGTGCCGTCAGCGCGCTCCGCCAATCAGCGCGTTGAGCACAATGGACATATATTTGTCCTGGGCAGAAGCACTCCGGCTGGTCATACACACCGGAACCATGGCCCCCAGCACCGTGCCGCAGGTGGACCCACCGCTGATGGAGGTTATGGTTTTGGCCGCTACATTTCCGCAGCAGATATTGGGTACAACCAGAATGTCCGCATCCCCGGCCACAGGACTGTGGTAGTCCTTGAGTTCGGCAGCCTCCCGTTCCATGGCCAAATCATAGCTGATAGGACCCTCAATGATGCAGCCGGGAATTCCGGCCTCCTTGATGGCTGCGGCGTCCACACATTCAGGCATTTTGGGGTTGACAGTTTCTACGGCCGCCAAAATGGCTACCTTAGGTTTGGCAATCCCCATAGCGTGGAAGGCACTCACAGCATTCTCGACAGCCGCCTGTTTTTGTTCCCGGTTCGGATAGGTCAGCAACCCTACATCGGTGATGCCAAAGATCTTGTGATAACCGGGCGTCCACATCACCGCCAGCATACTCATGGTGCCCGCCCTGCGGATGCCTTTCTCCCGGCTCACCAGTGCCTTCATCAGTGGGCCAGTTTCGGTTTTGCCCTTCATAATGCAGTCCAGCCTGCCCTCTTTCACCAGAACGCAGGCAGTCTCGGCACACTCAGCCGGATCTCTACCGGGAATAAGTTCAGCTTCCGACAATGGGTACTCCAGCCGATCCAGAAGCTCTTTGATTTTCTCAACGTCGCCGATGAGGGTCGGAAAAACCAGACCGTCCCGGGCAGCGTGGGTGACAGCCTCCAGCGTATGCCCGTCCTGTGCCGCTACCACACCAATCCGTCGCTTCACTGGGCAGGCAGCCAGTAGGGCTTTCAATTCGTCAAAATTACGGATCAATTCCAGCAGCCTCCTATCCGTTCATATACAGTCCGCCGTTGACAGACAGAACCTGTCCAGTGATAAATGACGCCTCGTCGGAGGCCAGAAAGTAAGCTGCGTTGGCAATTTCATGGGGATCTCCGCCCCGACGCATGGGAATTGTCTGAACCAGGCCCTCCACTACCTTTTCCGGGATGGTTTTTACCATATCGGTTAGGATGAACCCGGGGGCCACAGCGTTGGTGCGTATTCCCTTGGCGGCGTATTCGGTACTCAATGTGCGGGTCAGACCCACAACGCCCAGTTTGGCAGCACTGTAGTTGGCCTGCCCGAAGTTTCCAGTCTGAGCGGAAACAGAGGAAATATTGACAATGGCCCCGCCCCCGGTTTTCAGCATACTTGCCACCGCCTGCTGGCAGGTATAAAACATGGACTTCAAATCCACTGCCATCACATGATCCCACTGCGCCTCTGTCATTCGGTGGAACCGGGCGTCGCTGGTAATGCCCGCGTTGTTCACCAGTACGTCCACACGGCCATAGCGGTCCAGCACCTGCCGGAATAAGTGGGCCACCGACTGCCCGTTCGAGACATCGCAAGGGAGCCCAACGGCCTCCCTGCCCCCGACGGACAACTCACGGCCCAGGGCCACGCATCCCTCATTCAGGTCCGCCAGCACCACCCTGGCCTCACCAGTCAGGAACCGCTTAGCAGTGGCGGCCCCAATTCCCCGCCCCGCACCTGTCACAATCACCACTTTTTGTTTCATCAGTTACCTCCTATCAACCGACGCCGCGCCTTATCTTTCTTCTATTTACTCCATCTCAAAGATGCCGGCAGCTCCTTGACCGCCGCCGATACACATGGTGATCAGGGCATATTTGCCCCCGGTACGCTTGAGTTCGCTCACTGCCTTGCAGGTTAGGAAGCCGCCGGTGGCCCCCATTGGGTGACCCAGTGCCATAGCCCCGCCATTGGGGTTCACCTTTTCCATTGGCATTTTCAGATCCCGGATACAAGCCAACGCCTGGGCGGCAAACGCCTCGTTGAGTTCGATCACATCCATGTCCTCCATAGACAGACCTGCCCTGGCCAGTACCTTAGGTACGGCCTTGATGGGTCCCAGACCCATGACGCCTGCGGGCACACCGCCCACGGCAAAGCCCACGAAGCGGGCCACAGGCGCGTATCCCAACTTTTCCGCCGTCTCACGGGCCATCAGCACCACAAAGGACGCACCGTCCGTCATCTGGGAGGAGGTGGCGGCAGTGACCACGCCGTCAGGCTTGAAGCAGGGCTTCAGCTTGGACAGGCCCTCCAAAGTAGTGCCAGGACGGATGCCCTCGTCCTCCAGAACCGTCACCGTTTTGCCGTCGATCTCTACGGTGATGGGCACGATCTCCCCTTTGAATTTCCCAGCAGCCTGGGCGGCTGCCGCTTTCGTATGGCTCTCTACTGCCATCTGATCCATTTCTTCCCTGGTGATACCGTACTGGGCGGCCACGTTCTCCGCCGTCATCCCCATGGCGATGTAGGTATCCGGCTTCAGCTCGACCAGCTTTTCGTCCATAAACGGCCTGCTGTGTTCAGGATCCATGTTCATGCCGGTCATGCGCTCCACACCACCGGCACACACAATGTCCATCTGCCCCGCAAGGATGGCGTTGGCCGCAGTGGCAATGGCCTGCAGGCCGGAGGAGCAGAAGCGGTTCACCGTCTGACCTGTGATCTCGTCCGACAGCCCCGCACGCTGAGCCACCAGCCGGGCAATGTTGAAGAAGCATTCCGCTTCCGGATTGGCACAGCCCATGATGACATCATCGATCTGGCTGCGATCCAGTCCCGGCAGGCGATCCAGAACTCCAGAGAGCGTCTGTGCGGAGTATTCCACCGGATGGAGTCCTGCGAAGGATCCCTTATTGGCCCGAGCCATGGGAGAACGACCATACGCCACAATTACAGCGTCTCTTGCATTTTTCATATGAATCAATCCCTTTCGTTTTGATCTGGCGAATCACGTTACCAGGATTTGCGGGTAATGCCCAAAATTTCCCGGGTCTCCCCAGCGGTGGCGATCTCCCGGCCATACAGCTTTGCAATCTCTACAGCGCGCTCCACCAACTGTACATTGCTGGCCTTCACACCCCGGGACATATACACGTTGTCCTCCAGACCCACACGGAGTCCATCGCACCCGGCGGCAAGGGCGGCATACATCACGGGCAAGTGATAGGCACCAATACCTGTGGCACTCCAGGTCGCCCCTTCGGGCAGCATATTGCGCAGGAATAGGACGTTTTCAATGGTGCCCTGCATGGCACCGCCCACACCCAGCACAAATTGGTAATGGGCCGGGGCTTTCAAAAGTCCCTCCTTAATATAAGTAGCCGTACTCAGAATGTGGCCGGAATCAAAAATCTCGATCTCGGGCTTTACGTCGTTTTCCAGTGCTACTTTGCCCGCCAGTCGCAGAAAGTCGGGGCTGTTGTCATAAATGAACGCGTCGTCCCAGTTGAAGCTGCCTACGTCATAGGACATCATTTCTGGCTTCAGCTTCTCGATGTGGGCCACGCGCTGCTCCTTGGTGCAGCCTACCGCACCTGAGGTGGTCAGGTTTACAATCACGTCCACCCCGGCCTCGGTGCAGGCCACGCGGGTCTTTTCAAAAATCTCGGTGAATACGTCCACGCTCATAGTACCCCGGGCCTGCTCGTCCCGGGCGTGGAGATGTACGGCGGCCGCGCCCGCTTTGGCGCAACGAACCACGTCAGCGGCAATCTCATCCGGGGTGATGGGGTGGTTGGGGCTCTTTTCCTTGGGGGTTACAGCACCAGTCAGTGCGGCACAGATGATAACCTTATTTGATTTTGCCATAACGGCGGCACGCTCCTTTATATTGGTAAATCAGGTTACGGCTGCTGCGCAAAAATCGGGTTTGGGCCGATTTTTACGCCATGCTCGTCATAAATATAAAAGCCTCTTCCAGTTTTTCGGCCCAGCATCCCCGCCTTCACCATTTTGCGCAGCAGGGGGGCCGGGCGATATTTGTCGCCCAGCTCGGCGTGGTATACTTCCATCACCGCCAGCAGAATATCCGCGCCCGCCATGTCGCACAGCTCCAGTGGGCCCATCGGGTGGTTCATGCCGCAGCGGATTCCTTCGTCGATGCTCTCCACCGTCCCGATGCCCTCGTCCAGTACCTGGATTGCCTCGTTCCCCATCAGATTTGCTACCCGGTTGACAATGAAGCCGGGCATATCTTTGGACACGATGATGGTTTTTCCCATCCGCACTCCCACTGTCTGGGCGGCGGACAACGTCTCCCGGGCGGTGCACAGGCCGGGAATCAGCTCCAGCAGCCGCATCACGGGTACCGGGGAGAAAAAGTGCATCCCAATGAAACGCTCAGGGGTGTTCAGGGCGGCAGCGAGGGTTGTGATGGAGATGGAGGATGTATTGGAGGCAAGAACGGCGTCTGATCGGCAGATGTCCTCCAACTGCCGCAGCAGCGTGATCTTCACCTTCGGATTTTCGTACACCGCTTCAATCACCATGTCGCACCCCGCCGCTTCCGTCAGCGACGCAGCTCCGGTTAGGCGGTCCTTGTAAGCCTTCATCTCCTCCTGGGTGATACGGCCCTTCTTCACGCTGTTCGTCCAACGCTTCCAGATCTCCTCCAGGCCCCGTTGAACGGCTTTCTCGTTCACGTCATTCAAAATGACTTCCAGTCCGGATTGGGCTGCGGTCTGGGCGATGCCGCAGCCCATCAACCCAGCCCCTGCCACAAACAGTTTGTCAATCGCCATGGTAATTGCTCTCCTTTCCCCGGCAGTCAAATGCCAAGGTATGCTTTCTTTAGGTTCTCGTTGCGGAGAAGATCAGCGGAAGCACCATCCATAATGTTCTGCCCAATTTCGATGACATAGGCCCGGTCTACGATCTCCAGGGAGGACATCACGTTCTGCTCCACCAAAAGGATCGTCACGCCGGATTTGTTAATCTCCTGGAGCTTTTCAAAAATGCTCTCCACCACGATGGGGGCCAGGCCCAGGGAGGGCTCGTCCAGCATCAAAATCTTGGGGCACTGCATCAGGCCACGGGCGATGGCGCACATCTGCTGTTCTCCACCGGACAGCGAATTGGCCATCTGGGTGCGGCGTTCATATAACTTCGGAAACATGGTAAAGCAGAGATCCAGGTTTTTCTCCCGCTGGCTACGACAGTGCGGCAAGTAGGAACCCACCAGCAGATTGTCATGCACACTGAGGAAGGGGAACAACTTCCGTCCCTCCGGCACCTGAATAATGCCCTGCTTGACACGAATGTGGGGCGGCATCTCGGAGATGTCCTCCCCCTGGAAATATACCTTCCCCTTGACCAGCCGGGTCAGGCCGGATACGGTGTTGATTGTAGTGGTTTTCCCGGCCCCATTTCCTCCGAGCAGCGCAATCATCTCACCCTCATTTATCTCCAGGGAAATGCCGCGCAATGCTTCGGAGTGACCGTAATTTACATAAATATCCTCAATTTTCAGCATGTTTTTTCTCCCCAAAGTACGAACTGATGACGGCTGGATTTTCCGCGACCTCCTTCGGCGTTCCCTGTGCGATGAGCTTGCCTTGGTTAAGCACATACATCCGGTCAGATATGTTCATGATGACCCTCATGACGTGCTCAATGATGATAACGCTCACGCCGCTGTCGCGGATATCTGTGACCAGCTTCATAAAGCCGGGGTGCTCCTTGGGGTTGACGCCGGCGGTCACCTCGTCCAGGAGAATGACCTCCGGCTCAGTAGCCAGTGCCTTGGCGACCTCCATGCGCTTCATCTGGGTCAGCGTCAGATTGTTGCCCCGGACATCGCCGATGTCGGACAGCTGGGTGAAGCGAAGCACCTCCTCCGCTTTTTTGCGGGCCTGATCATAGTGCGGATAGCGCAGAAATGCACCCACCATCACGTTGTCCAGCACAGACAGGTTTGTGAAGGGCTGCACCAGCTGATACGTGCGCCCGATGCCCAGCTTGCACACGGCGTTAGCTGGCTTGTTCTGGATAGGCGTCCCCTTGAACAAGATCTCCCCGGAAGTCACGCTCAGTGCACCGGAGAGCATATTGAATAGGGTGGTTTTGCCTGCCCCATTGGCACCGATCAGTCCCAGGACTTCGCCCCTGTTCAGGTGAATGCTCACATCCTCGTTGGCCACAAGGCCGCCAAATTTCTTGGTTACATGGCGTACATCAAGAATCACTTCCTCAGTCACTCAGCCCACCTCCTTGCTTTTGGCTGTCCCACCTGTTCGCTTTCGGTACACGGTTCCAACCTTTTCCACAAGCCAGGGAAAGATGCCGCTGGGCATGAAATAGATCACCAGCATCATCACCAACCCATAGATCGCCGTGGGAAGACCGGAGGCGTTGGTGCCCAGCACACCGCGCAACCCCTCGCTGATGGGGTAGAGGGCCAATGCTCCCAGCACGGGACCCCAGACAGATCCGATGCCGCCGATCACCGCGTATAGCATGATTTCGATGGAAAACGTCGCACCCAAAATGCGGTTCGGATCGATATACATGATCAGCATGAGGTAGAAGCCGCCGCCCAGGGCCGTTAGAAACGCGCTGATAAACTGGGCCTTCAGCTTGTACCTCGTAGTGTTGACGCCCAGTGCTTCAGCCGCCACCTGGTTGGTGGTGATGGCGGAAAAATAGTAGCCGGTCTTGGAGTGCTGGAGGTAAATGCTGATAAAAACCGCCGCCGCCAGCAACACCATGATGATATAATAGTAGCTCACCTTGCTGTCAAACTGCATATTGCCAATACCGCCCCGCCAACTGATCCGCAATCCCACCGAGGCCCCCAGATCCAGCCCAAAAATGCGTTGCTCATTGCAGATGACCAGCCGGAACAGGCTGAGCAATGCGATGGTACACAGGCAATAATAGGAGCCGCGCAACTTGAAGCACGGATAGCTCAGCACCAGAGAGATCAGTGCCGCCGCCAGGGCTGCAATGGGGATGGCGATCCATGGGGTGACCCCGCCATAGCTGAACATGGCGGCGGTGATATAGGCCCCCAGGCCCATGTACACGCCGTTTCCCAGGGAAAAGTGTCCACAGAGGCCACCCAGAATGTTCCAACTACTGGCCAGAAAGGCGTACAGCATCATCATGCAAAGGGTATGGATCGTATACTCCGTTCTGGTGATCAGGGGCATGAGTGCCGCGATCGCCAGGAACAGGATCAGGCTCTTGTAGCGGGAAAAGAACCTGTTTCCCGCGATTCCCTGAAAAATACCGCTTTTCAATGTCAGCCGCCCCTTTCCTTAGGAAGTCTCTTGTCCCAGCAAGCCGCTGGGCTTAAAGAGGAGTATGAGGATGAACAGTACAAAGACAACCACCTGCGCATATGCCTCTGTCCAGAGCAGGGCACCGAACTTTTCAATAAGCCCGATCAGGATGCCGCCCAGCAGGCAACCCGGGATGCTCCCCTTACCGCCCAGCACCACAATGATAAAACACTTGTTGCCGTAGGTATTGCCCACGGTGGGAAACACTGAGGAATTGGGCACCAGCAGGGAGCCGGACAAGCCTGTGATAGCCAGACCGATACCGAATGCCAGCGCGTAGATGAGCTTGTGGTTAATGCCCATCAGCTGAGCTACCTGACGGTTCTGGGCAGTGGCCCGCAGGGCCCGGCCGAACTCGGTGCGCTGAATCACAAGATAAAGGGCCAACGTGACCAGCATAGCGATGGCAAATGAGATCAGCTTGGGCCGGGAGATGATCATCTCGCCCAGCTTGATAGTGGTACTGGTGTATTTGGTGTTGACCGCGATGGATTTTGAGGTGAAGATAACCTGGGCCATATTGGACAGAAAGATCGCCAGACCGGAGGTAAAAAGCAGGATGGACAGCGGCTCACGGGAGGAGTCCTTGTCCAGCATACGGTTGAAAATGACTTTCTGAAGAAAAAACCCGATCAGAAACATGATGGGTGCGGTGATGAGCAGAGACAGATAGGGGTCTATGCCCAGATTGATGACGGACATAAATGCCAGATACATGGAAACCATCAAAAACTCACCGTGAGCCCAGTTCAGGATCCGCATCAGGCCGAATGCCAAGCTCAGGCCAATGGCGATGGTGGAATATACGCCACCCACCAAAATGCCGTCGATCAGTGTTTGTCCGATGATTGACGCGCTCATGGATGCTCCCCTTTCTGCATTTTGACGACAGTGTTCGATCAAAATGCTTCAAAACGTCTTTTTCACGCCGACTTGTCCTCAAGGCTGCGGGCTCTCCCGCACCCCGGGCGGTGAAAGCCCGGGGCGCGGGAGGTAAACTACGCCGGACGCTCAGCGCTCACTCCAGGCTGGGACAGGCCATACCAGGGTGCTGTCCTCATCCATGCTCAGAATTTCCCACTTGCCGCTGCGGAACTGGGCCAGCATCATGCCAGCGAAGCTGTTCTGGTTATAGCGGCCGTCGCTGTCCTCATAGCGGACGCCGCCGAAGGTGCTGTGGAACATCAGTGCGGGGTGGCCGGCGGGCAGATCGGTGTCCTCCAACGCCTGGGCAATGGAGTCACGATCCACACTGTTGGAGCGGTAAATGGCGTCCAGCAGTGCATACATTCCCATCCAGCCGTTGGCAAAGGTCTCGTTGGGAACCGTGGTGTCGGCCTCAGCCATGTAGGCGTCACAGATCTCGTTGGCTTCCGCACTCATAGTTTCGGGAGAATACAGCCAGGAGCCAGTGTTCAGAACGTATTCCGCCATATCGCCGCACTGCTCGGCATACTCCTCAGTGGAGAAGCCGGCACCGCAGCCAAAGATAGGCACATCCACTTGGTACTCGGCCATCTGCCGGGTAAAGAGAACGGCGTCGTCTGTGAACGCGCACACCATAACCATATCGGCCCCGGAGTTCTTCACCTTGTTGACCACGCCGGACAGATCGCCGGATCCGCTGGTAAAGGGCTCGGCCAAAACCACGTCGATGCCCAAGGCAGGAAATACGTTTGTGCTCTGGTTGGTATACATACTGGTGCCATAGTCGGAATTCTCATAAACATAGGCTACCTTGGTGATACCGCCGCCTTCCAGCCCCATCATGAACTTCAGGAACTCCATGTAACTGTTGTTGCCGTCCAGGTCACCCAGGTTGGTGCGGTACACATAGGTGTTTTCCTCCTGCATGATGATGTCGGACACGGCGTTGACGATCATCACGGGCACCTTATACTTGATGGCCAGGGGGGCGATGGCCGCGCCGGCCCCGCTGTTGTAGGGACCGATGACAGCGTTCACCTTCTCGTCATTGACCAGCCGCTCAAATTCGGTGACAGCTACATCCGCGGTGCCAGTGCTGTCGGCAGTGACCAGCTCAATATCCAGCTTGCTGGTATCGTAATCCGAGTTTTTCAGAAAATGATCCAGGGCATACTTGATGCCGTAAAACTGGTGATCCGCATAGTAAGAGCTGGAACCGGAGAAAGGCAGCAGCACGCCGATCTTAACAGTCGTCTTTCCATCCCCTAAGTGCTCGCCGCCCTGGCTGGATGGGGGTTGGGTCTGTCCAGTTTTCTCGGTGTCGCTCTTGCACCCGGCGCACAGGGCAAGGCACATAGCAAGAGCAAGGATCAAGGCAAAGATTCTTTTCGTTTTCATGTTCTGTCTCCTTTTCTTTGTGGTTTAGATCCTTTCTATGTAAACTGCGCCCGCCGAACCGCCGTCCTGTCCCAACGGGCCACACGCTTACAACCACGCCAACACTTGACGCTATTGTGTGAAATCCGGGGGAGTATCATACTCTGTCACCATGCCGAATTCCAGTGCCTTTTCCCACAGCTCTCTCCTGAACTTGGGGTGGGCTACGCCGGCCAGTGCCCGAACCCGATCCCGGACGGATTTTCCCCTGAGTGCTGCCGTGCCGTATTCCGTCACCAGATAGTCCAAGTTGTTCCGGGAGAGGGATACCACGGCACCTGGGGCCAGCACAGGCACGATGGTGGAAACGCTATCGCCCTTTTTGGCGGCGTGAACCGCAATGATGGATCTTCCGTTTCTGGCATGGATGGCTCCCTCCGCCGTGTCGTTCTGGCCCCCGCTGCCGCTGTACTGGCGGGATCCGATACTCTCGGAGCACACCTGACCGGTGAGATCCACCTGTAGACAGGTGTTGATGGACACCATATTGTCGTTTCTCGCAATCACCACCGGATCATTGAGGATTTTCGCATCCATCAACTGAACACAGGGATTTTCATGGATGAACTCATAAAGCTGTGCATCGCCGTACACAAAGGCCGCCACTATTTTACCTGGGAATAGGGTCTTCTTCCGCCCGGTAATCACCCGTTCCCTGGCCAACTCCACAATGGAGGACGAGAGCATTTCCGTGTGCACACCCAGATCCTTTTTCCCGTGGAGTGCTTTGGCCACCGAATTGGGAATGGCACCGATTCCAAGCTGGATAGTGTCTCCATCGTTCACCAGAGCAGCCACGTTCCTGCCGATGGCCATGTCTGTTTCACTCAAGGGTATTTCGGGCAGCAGTTGGGGCTTTGTGTCCACCTCGTACAAATAGTCGATCTCGCTAATGTGTACCTCATTGTCGCCATAGACGTTGGGCAGGTTGGGGTTGACCTCCATCATCACAATATCCGCCCGCTCCATCATCTGCCGCTCATAGGCCAGTGACAGGGGCAGACGCACAAAGCCGTGCCGATCCATGGGCGTGCAGCCGGAGATAAAAACGCTCACCCGTTCATGGGGGAACCGCTCGGTCATGGCATGATAATGCACCGGAGTGTATGACACAATCTCCGGGGCACCCTTGCGGTTCCCGGACATATAAAACCAAGGATTGCAACGGATCCTGCCATAGCAGGCCGGATCGTTCAAGCACAGGAAGGGCGGCAGGCGGTCACTTCCGCTGTTATACAGCTCTACAGGACGGGTCAGTCGGGGCACAATGGTGTGCAGCTGGGCAAGGAACGTTTCCGGTTCCTGGCCCGCGCCCCCGGTCACTATCACGCCACCATCCGGCACCAACTCCAGTGCCCGCGCCGGGGAAATCAGCTTTTCCCGGTACATCCTCTCATAGGTATTCAGCATTGTCGCCTCCCTTCGTCAAAGCTTTCCGTGGAGACGGAGAAGTTCCAGCAGCATATTGTCCCGGAACCGAATAATCTCCTCATTGGTCCGGCCGCATGAGGGATCCCGGTGAGCCATCTCCTCCAGCACCCCCTTCTGGGCAAACTCCGACCAGCCCTCCGGAAATTTGCTCCAGGTGGCCATATCGGCCAGCCACGTTTCCGCCGAGGGCGACATATGATCGTGGGCGTGGCGGAAGCCTCCCGCGCCTCCGGCTAACTGGTTCACCAGATTGGGTCCCATGATGGCCCAGCGCAGACCCGGCCCAAAACACACCGCCTTGTCCACGTCCTCAATGGAACACACACCTTTTTGTACCAGATCGGTGGCCTCCCGGGCCAGGGCGATCTGAAGTCGGTTTGCGATAAAGCCCAGCGTTTCCCGGTTCAGCACGATGGGTTCCTTCCCGATTTCGGTGTAAAACGCCTTAGCAGTGTCCACGGCCTCCTGGCTTGTCTGCTCCCCCTTGGTGATCTCTACCAGGGGAATCAGCAGCGGCGGGTTGTAGGGGTGACCGCCCAGACAGCGATGGGGGTATTGGGACGCCTTGGCAATTTTGGTGATCAGCAGGCCTGAGGTGCTGCTGGCGTAGATTGCGTCCCGGGGGGCAGAGCGGTCTACCGCCTCCATAATGCTCCGCTTGACGCTGTAGTTTTCCGGCCCCGACTCCTGGATAAAATCAACGCTCTCCACCGCCTTGGACAGGTTGGTCGTGTATTCAATTCGGGCCATGGCCTGCTCCACATCTTCGGTGGTCAGGAAACCCTTCTCGGCCAGGAATCCAAGATCCCGGCGAATGCGGTGCTGGGCATCAGTCAGGAATTCCTCTTTGATATCATACAATCGCACGCTGCAACCGCGCCTGGCAAAGCAGGCCGCCCAGCTCGCGCCAATAACGCCCGCTCCAAGGCAGGCCACAGTCTGGATTTTTTTCATCGTTATGCGCTCCTTTCAGTTCTGCGGCAACGATTTTATCCCAGAAACTGTTTCATCCAGTACCTGGAAGAAGCGCAGGCCCGTCTCCATGGGAATCACGGCCTTGAACTGCTCAGCGGCCTTCACCACCGCCACCACCATGTCACTGTACGGGGTGGGAATGCCCAGATCTCGTCCAGCGGCACTCACCTGACCGTCAATAGCATCGATCTCCGTCCGGCGGCCCTTCTCCAGATCCTGAAGCATACTGGCCTTCAGCTTGCGGTGCGGGTTCCAGATCTCGCGAATTCTCTGCTTCTTTTCCGGCAGCTCGGACAGGCTGTTCAATTCCTGTTCCTCCAGATCGTACTGATCCAGCTTCTCCATATGGTAACCCTTGGCATGGCAGCACTTGATGGCCTCATCCATAATATGGGCCGCGCAGTTCAGAGCTGTGTCATTGTCCAGCACATCCCCGAAGGTACAGCCTAAAGCGGCGGACATACCGCTCATGGCAGCGTTGATCATCACCTTTAGCCAGCGTTCCCCCATCAGGTGGCTTGTAATATTGCATACGCCTGCCTGTCCTAAGAATTTCTGCACTTCCAGCAGCCTTGGAGTGACCTCCCCGCTGGGTTCTCCCAGGATGAACAGGACCTTGTTTTGCATCGAGTCGGCGTCGGAAGTGCACTCCACCACGCCGGGTGCCTTCCAGGTGGCACCGAACATCACAATGCCACCCATCGTGCGCTCCCAGCCCACATATTTGGCCACAGTTTCCTCCGGAATCCCGTTTTGCAGGGTAAGCACAATGCTGTTTTTGTCCAAGTGGGGTAGCAGGCTCTCCAGAGCCTCTCGGCTGGCGGTCTGCTTGCACAACAAGATGACCAGATCGTAAATCCCTGTCATCTGCGTCGGAGTCAAAGCGACCGCCGGTATGTTGAACTCCAGCGTCCCGGATACTGTGGCCCCTTTTTCGTTCAGGGCCTTCACGTTTTCCACGAAGGAATCGATCAGATCCACTGTTCCCCCGTTTTTCAAAATCAATGCCCCCGTTGTCATGCCGATAGAACCGGCACCCATGATTGCAGCACGCATGGTATAAAACCTCCTAACATTTTTGTCTGCTTAGTACATACGCAAAGGGTGTGCCAACTTATTTTTGCCATTTCCCACAGTGTTTTGGCACTTAACACTGAAAAAATGTAGTTATAAAATAACACCTGTTGTGTGTGGGCAACACAACAGGTGTTATTTCCAACCAACCTCGATCAAAAAATGCCGACCCGGAAGCACCTCCGGGCCGGCATAAGCCGGAAAAACATGACCGTCAGCTGGAACACGGACAAACCGCACCCCGGCTGACGGTCATGTTGTCATAGTTGTGGGAACTCCGCATGAAATTAGATGGTAACATGGATCTGATACCGCTTGATTTTAGAGTAGAGCGCAGTGCGATCGATGCCCAGTGCCCGGGCCGCAGCACTCTTATTGCCTTTGGCGTTGATGAGTGCCGCCAGAATAGCCTCCTTTTCTGCCTGCTCAACACTCTGCTTCAAATTTACCGAGTAGACAGAATCTGACAGGTCGGGAGCCTGCGCCATGCGGGAAAGCAGAAATTTGAAGTCCCTGTTTGTAAGCTCGCCTGCCTGCTTAAGCACGCAAGCCCGTTCAATGGCGTGCTGAAGTTCCCGGACATTTCCAGGCCACGGGTAACTACGCAGCAGATCATAGGCACTTTCATCCATGTGGAGGATGTTGGTTCCATTGGTCAGATTACATGCGGCGATGAAATGAGAGCAGAGCTGAGGTAGATCCTCCAGGCGGGACTTCAGCGACGGGGCGGCTATTTCCATAGAGTTCAGACGATAAAACAGATCCTGCCGGAACTTTCCCTCGTCCACCAGCTTCCAGAGATCGTGGTTGGTACTGCTGAGCACACGGATATTCAACGGGATGGTTTTATTGCTGCCCAGCGGCTCTACCTGGTGCTCTTGGAGCACCCGCAACAACTTGGACTGAAGCTCCATCGGCATCTCCGCAATTTCGTCCAGCAGGATTGTCCCTCCGTTGGCCATATCAAATTTACCCTTTTTCCCCATCCTGTTTGCCCCTGTAAACGCGCCGGGGGCATAGCCAAATAGCTCCGATTCCAAAAGATCCTTCGGGATTGAGGCACAGTTGATTTTAACAAAAGGGGCGTTTTTTCGAAGGCTACAGGCACAGATCGCGTCCGCGATCAATTCCTTGCCAGTTCCCGTCTCCCCAGTAATGCACACGGAGATGTCGGAGTTCGCCACCCGCTCAATCGTCCGGCGCAGCTCACGCATCACCTGCGACTGCCCAATCAGCCGGGCGATGACCTGATCCTTCTGGGAATGCTCTCCACCACTTTTCTGTAGGCGCATTGCCTCGTCAGCCACCTCAAAAAGCTGTTTAAAGCTGGTAAACGTAGTGATGCCTACCGCGCCGATAACCATCCCGTCCCGCCATACCGGAGTACGGCTGCATACATTGCTGGATTCCCAATCAAGTCCCCGGTCAGGGTAATATACCCGGATACAGTTGCTTTTCGCTTCCCTGTTCTCGACTACCAAGGGAAGTTCCGACCATGGGAGAATATCAGATACCTGCTGCCCGATGATATCCGTCCTGAGCATCCCCAGCGCGTCGGCATATTGTTTGTTGATATAGACAATGCGGTTTGAACCGTCAATCGCAATGAAATAAGGCAGCGATTCAAAAACTGCCCTAGCAAAGTCCGCAAACTCTGGACTCTGTTCAAAGTCAATCAAGGAATCCACAAAGCGAGCCCTCCTTTACCGCTTAACCCAACAACGCACTGTCGCCAGCCATTTTGCCGTAGCCTGTAATGCAAAACGTTTTTATTTGAAAAAGGTTTTTAAAATAGTTTAGCATATCGGCCTGCACATTTCAAGTGCCATAGGCTCCTGATGGGGCAAGGGATAGAGACCGATACCCACTGTCATTAAATTAAGGATTTCCTGTGCCTAAAAAAGTGACCGCTACCCGTTCCACTGGTGATTTTGTTCTCTACCGCCCACGCCACAACTTGCGCATAGTTGGCATTGTCGGGAGCATCGGTAAAATCAGCCTTGCAAACAGGCGCGGAGCTTTCAGCCGCTTTCCACATATCTCCCATTGTCATGATGCGGCTACAGTCTACATTTGTGCCGAAGGTGAAACCGGACACCAAGCCCTTTTCAGTGGCCCGCAGAGCGGCCTCGTAGAAGTAGTCGGCGGGTTTAATAAGGGGTTTAGCTGCTGTCGGATCTGGGGAGCCGTTAGTGCGCCACGGGTGGGTCAAAATCTGAGTCTTACTGCAAGTTGCGCCCAGAGAGGTTGTGGTCTTGTTGGTGCCAATAGTGATACCCTTGTCTACCACCCATTGTACCGCATACGCACAGCAGTCGCCGGACCTGACATTGGGAAAACTCGAGAAAACAGTTAATGTGTCTGAATTGACTCATTTATGCGTAAGTGCAGATAAGTGGCCAGATTCACCCGACTAAAGTCACCAAAAGATAGATGCATTTTTGCTTCTCCCCACCGTGAATGGTGTTTGGAAGTTTGCAATCCGGCACTTTTTCTAAAGCATCAATTACATGGTCGCTGACTATGTACAGATTTGGCCTCAAATTCGACCTATTGACAAAGTGGCGAAAAAAGAACTTAGGTATCCCCCCTTTGTGGCGACACACCATACCACACTCCGGCGGGAATATCCATCTCAAATGGCGAGAATTATCAGTTCAGACATATATTTTTTCGCTTGGGCTGACGGTCCTTTTCTTTGTAGACAGCGGTGCAATCCGCAATCTCTCATCGTAGCCTCTCACAACGTAATTTTTAACGCGGATGGTTTTGGCTCAGCGAGTTCCTCCCTTGCTTACTGCGGCGCAAATTCTGCGTGGCGCGCCTCTTTCTGTACTGCACTTTTTCTCCCCTTTAGGGGCAGGGGGAGCCGGGGCAACGCCCCGACGAGTGCGGGCAGCGTATAGCTGGACGCGATGCTTGCCCCTCCCAAAAGGGGGGCTTCCGCCCCAACGGGGCGTTTCTGCAATGCCAACACTTCCATAGTACTGCGGCGAGACTGTCCCGGTTTCGGGCTTTCCACGGCTGTGAAGGGGCGGGTTCTTGCACTCAGCTTGTGCAAAAATTTTCTTGCGCGGCGCAAGGAATGGCAACCTCCTATGCCGAGCCGTTGCCCTGCGGCGGAGGGGCTTAGTTGTTCCTGCCTGCCTTGTTCATAGATCTCCCCGCCGCCTCGCGTGGGGGCGTGCCCCCAGGAAACAGAGAGCGGGGGCTGCTCTTGGATGCAATACGCGCTGCTGGTCCGCCGGACGCGGTGATCCTGATATCGCTTGCCCCGCCGAATAACCCCCTTCTGTTCCAGGGCGACGGCCCCCGTGCCGCCGTCCTGGAACAACGGCAGTTTACCGCGATGGTTTTCATGGACGGCCAGCATTCCCCTTTCTGCTTTGCACTGCTGCTCAGGAAGCTGTACCCGTAAACAGGATGGGCGTTGGGTGGACGCTGAACAGCGCGTTGCCGTGATTAAAACGCTCTCCTAAAGCATGATACCTCTTTCGTAAACTCCAAAAAGAACCACACTGTCAGCCTGACAGCGTGGTTCTTTTTTACGCTATACTTTCCAACGCCATTTCAATGTGCGAAGCTACGCCCCGAAAACCAAGCCCTTTTCACCCATACAGCCGCAGCCATGCGCCGAACAGCGTCATACTGCTCCTGGAATGGGTGTGCACTTGATGCTCCAGATAGGTATACTGTTTCGTCCCCGGTAGCCGCCCAAACAGCGTCTCAATGGTGGCCGGAGGGCAGGTGCCGTCCGCGCCCCCGGCGGACAACATCACCGGCATGGTCAGCCGGTGGGCATGGCTCACGGTGTCGATATAACCCAGGCGAGTCCAAAATTCGCTGTGCGGAGTGGTATCATAGACCGGGCGGAGAATGCCGTAGGCGTCCCCCTCCAGCCCGGAGCGGGGGAAATCCGTGAGGAAAGGCAGATCGGCGCACACACAGCGCACACGTTCCGGCCCAAGGATTGAGGCCATGAGCAGCGAGCCGCCCCCGCCCTGGCTGGTGCCGAAGAAGGACAGGCGGTTGGGAAGAACCCCGGGCTGCTCCAAGGCCCAGCGGACAGCCAGCAGGCAGTCGGACAGCCAGTCCGCATAGCCCCCGGGGAGGCCCGCGGCGGTATTGGGTAAAACCGGCCAGTTCCCGTCGGGAAGGGCCAGCTCCTCACTGGTCCGCTCCGGCGTTACATAGCCCAGGGGGGAAATGTGCAGGATATTAAACCCCTGATCGGCAAGCTGGGGGTGCAGGGAGATGGAGCTGCCATACCCCGGCAGATTGATCAGCAGCGGAGCCGGGCCGTTCAAGGCCGGCTGCCAGTAGCCGTAAAATGGGCGGCGGCCATCGCCCGCGGTAAAGCGGATATACCGGTTTTCCAGCGTATTCGGGCTGTTGCCGAAAGACAGGCGGATCGGGGTAAAGACCAGCGGCTCCCCTGTGACAGGCACCGCCTGGCTTCGTGCCAGCAGCTGTTCCGCCCAAGCGTCTACCTGGCTGGCCGCCGGATAGCAGGGAGACGCCTCCTCTAAAAACTTTGCCGCGTCAAACATGGCAAGCCCTCCTTCTGTGGTTTGTCCATATCATATCAGGTTCCCGCTTGACATTCCAGCTCTGCCGCGCCTATAATTAGCACAGTCCAACCAATTTATCCCCTTTTTTGTGTCGCTGTGGAGGCCGTCATATGGAGATCCCAAAATCCCTTTATACCGCCATGCGGTTTAATTTCCTCTATGTGGACAAGTACTTTTTTAAGCAGGGCTGGGTGTACCCGGAGAGCTATGTCCCCTACTGCATGGTACGGTATATCCTGAAGGGCAGCGCGGTGTTTATCATCGACGGCACCCAATATACCGTCCACCAGGACGAGGTGGCCTACATCCCCGATGGCTGTATGCTGGAGTGCTACAGCCTGGACAACGATCTGGAGTTTATCTCCATCCGCTTCGTCACCACAGTCCAGCTCAACGGCGGGGACTACCTGGAGGAGTTCTTTCATGTGCCCGCCGTCACCCCCGCTGTCCAGCCCAGCCTGCTGGCCCATTTCCAGGAGGTCTACCGAAACGCCACCAGCAAAAATTCCAGCCGCCTGTTCCGCATCCGGGGGAACCTGGAGCTGATCATCGCCCTACTGGTAGAGCAGCAGGAGGCAGACGCCCCGGAGCAGCCCTCGTACTTCAGCGGAGAAGCGCAGGAATCCGTGGCCATGGACTCCTTCACGGTGGAGCGGATCTACCATCGCGAAAAACGCTCCCTCACCATCAAGCGGGACCCCCGGATTCAAACTGTGGTGGAGTACCTGATCAGCCATCCTACCGAGCGGTTCAGTATCTCCTATCTCTGCGATATCGCACAGATGAGTCCCAGCTCCCTGCGGCGGCATTTCAAGGAACACACCGGCAAGACCCCGGGGGATTTCATCAAAGAAGTGCGGATCATGGTGGCGGCCCGGCAGCTTTTGGCCACCAACGAGCGGATCTCCACCATTGCCTACGATCTAGGTTTTACGGATCAGAACTATTTTTCCCGCAAATTCAAGCAGGTGTTTGGGGTATCCCCCAGCCAGTACCGACTGTCCTCCAGAGAATAACACGAAATATTTCTTCCATTTTGAGCGAATCGTGCTAATATTGGGAAGATTTTGGTCTACCCTTTCCCCCTGAGGGCACGTATAATGAGCGCGTAGGGCAAAATGCCCAATAAAAACGCCAAAGTGGAGGTAAAGGTTATGAAAAAAGTCTTGGCAATGCTCTTGGCTGCCATGCTGCTCCTCGGCTGTCTGACAGCCTGCGGCAGTGAAAACAACCCCGACACCCCGACCAATCCCCCTGCCAACTCCGATCCCGCAAAAACAGATGCTCCCAATCCCCCCGCCGATCAGGAGCTTGAGGGTGAGATTACCTTCTGGCACTCCTTCACCCAGGGCCCCCGGCTGGAGACTCTCCAGGCCGCGGCAGACGCCTTCATGAAGGACAATCCCAAGGTGAAGATCACCATTGAAACTTTCTCCTGGGCCGACTTCTACACCAAGTGGACCACCGGCCTGGCCTCCGGCAATGTGCCCGATATGTCCACCGCCCAGATCGGCCAAGCGGTAGAGATGATGAATGCCGGTGCCATCCGGCCTATGGACAGCCTTATTGACCGCATGGGCCGGGATCGATTCTACGAGGCCCCTCTGGCCGAGATGACCTATGAGGACGGGAAATGTTACGGGATCCCCATTTATTCCCACGCGTTTGTCATGTGGTACCGCAAGGATCTGCTGGAGAAGTACAATATGGATGTGCCCACTACCTGGGATGAAATGATGGCCTGCGCCACCGCCTTCACGGAGGGCGAGGGTGGGAATGTGTACGGCTGCTCCGTCCCTATGGGCAACAATGACCAGTATTGCACCTATTTCATGGATATCTATATGGGCAGCCGGGGAGCGTCCCTACTCACTGAAGATCGCAAGGCCAACCTGACCAGCCCTGAGGCCCTGGAGGGCATTCAATACTGGGTGGATATGTACAAGAAGAATTCTCCTGCCGAATCCATCAACTATAATACTCTGGATCAGGCCACCCTGTACTATCAGGGCAAAAACGCCTTTGATTTCAACTCTGGGTTCCATATTGGCGGCGTGGAGGCCAACACCCCCGAGTTAATGGACTACATTGACTGTGCCCCTGTCCCCACCAAGAATAAGGGGGAGGAGCCTGAGTATATCGTCCACAACACGCCGCTGGTGATCTGGCAGGCCTCCAAGCACCCCGAGATCTGTGAGGCTTTTATCGAGTATCTCTATACCCCTGAGATCTATGTGCCCTTCCTCCATTCGGTTCCCGTTGGGATGCTCCCTGCCCTCAAGGAAATCACGAACGACCCCGCGTTTCTGGACAATGAGTATATGCAGAAGTATTCCCACTGCCTTGAGGTCATCAGCAATGCGGTGAACCACGGCACCTTCCTGGGCATGGAGAATGGTCCTTGTGTGGAATCGGGCATCATTGCCAACTCCCGCGTGATTGAAAATATGTTCCAAGATATCGTTTTGAACGGGACAGACATCGAAACTGCGGCCAAGAACGCGGAAACTCAACTGAATGAGATGTTTGCGGCGGCATCGTAATTCCAGTGTTCATGACCGACAAGCTCTGTGTGGCGGGGGATTTCCCCCGCCACAGCCCTCTTAGAAAGGAGGACGGAATATGCGAAGCAACAAGAGGATGATCGGGCGACTCACCTGCTGGCTCTTTATTTTGCCTGCCATGCTGGTTGTCCTGCTCCTTTTGCTCTATCCTGTTCTATCCAGCATCTTCTTTAGCCTTACCAACAAAAACCTGATCAAGCCCGGCTATACCTTCATCGGGCTTGAAAACTACATCAAGATTTTGACCGATTCCGGCTTCTGGTCGGCCTTCCTCAACAATCTGAAGTGGACGGTGTGTTCCCTGCTGGGCCAGCTTCTGGTGGGCTTCACCGCCGCCCTGGCCCTGAACCGAATCCGGCACGGCTCCAGCCTGTTCCGCACGCTTCTGATCATCCCGTGGGCGTTTCCCTCCATCGTGCTGGCCTTTTCGTGGAAGTGGATTCTCAACAGCGTGTCCGGCTTCCTGCCCAACTTCCTGGTGGAGATCGGCTTGTGCGCCACGCCGCCGGAGTTTTTAAGCAGCGGCGGGCTGGTGTTCCCCACCCTGATCTTCATCAACGTCTGGTTTGGCGCGCCGCTGATCATGGTAAACGTCCTATCCGCCCTCCAGACGGTGCCCCGAGATCAGTACGAGGCGGCCCAGCTGGACGGCGCGTCCCCCTGGCAGTCCTTTATGTACATTACGGTGCCCCACATCCGCACGGTGGTGGGCCTGCTGGTGGTACTGCGCACCATCTGGGTGTTCAACAGCTTTGATATCATCTACCTGATCACTGGCGGCGGCCCCGCCGGGCTGACGATGACGGTGCCCATCTATGCCTACAACGTGGGCTGGGGGCTGAAGCTGCTGGGCCGATCCTCCGCGGTCACCGTTCTGCTGCTTCTGTTCCTGCTGCTGGTTTGCTCCCTGTACTTCCGGCTGCTGAACAAATGGGAAAAGGAGGCAGAGTAATGCGCAACAAGAAAATGCTGCGGCGGGGCTGGCTGGGCAATACCGTAAGCTACGTCTACCTCACCATACTGGCCGTGATCGCCGCCTTCCCGCTCTTGTGGGTGATTCTCTCCTCCGTCAAGGGTAAGGGGGAGATGATGTCCGACCCCACCGCCATCCTGCCCAAAACCTTCACGCTGGATAATTTCCGCACAGTGATCGGTCAGCTCAATTTCGGCGGCAATATTGTCAACAGCGTGATTGTGGCAGGGTGCACCACCCTGATCGCCATCTTCATCTCCGCCCTGGGGGCTTACGGCGTGGTGCGGTTCTTCCCCAAGTTTGGGAAGGTAATGACCCGGGTGCTGATCACCACCTATATGTTCCCACCTATCCTTCTGGCGGTGCCCTACTCCATCATCATGGGGAAGCTGGGGATGATGAACAGCCGCGTGGGACTGGTTATCGTCTACTTGTCTATCTCGGTTCCCTATGCGGTGTGGCTGCTGGTGGGTTTCTTCCAGACGGTTCCGCTGGAGATCGAGGAATCGGGCCGGGTGGACGGGGCGAACAAGTTCCAGGTCTTTACGCGGATCGTCCTGCCCATTGTGGCTCCCGGCATTGTGGCTGTGGCCATCTACACCTTTATCAATGTGTGGAACGAGTTTCTCTACTCCCTCATTTTGATCAACAGCAGCAGTAAGATGACCGTGGCTGTAGCATTGAAATCCCTGGGAGGGCAGGAGGTGCTGGACTGGGGCGTAATGATGGCCGCGTCCACCTTGGTGGTGGTGCCGTCCGTGATATTCTTTATGCTGATCCAGCGAAAGATTGCCGGCGGACTGGCCGCCGGTGCCATCAAGTGATTGCCGCATCATATTTTGAGGAGGAATTACGCTATGAAAACCATCGGATATGCCATTGTCGGCACCGGCTATTTTGGGGCGGAGCTGGGCCGAATCATGCAGGAACAGGAGGGGACAAAGATCGCCGCAGTGCTTGACCCGGAAAATGGGGAGAGCGTTGCCGCCGAATTGGGCTGTGACTACGAGACGGATCTGGATGCAATCTGCGGCCGTCAGGACGTGGATGCGGTGATTATCGCCACCCCGAACTACCTCCACAAGGAGCCGGTGCTGTGCGCTGCCCGCCATAAGAAGCACGTGTTCTGTGAAAAGCCCATCGCCCTGCGCTACGCCGACTGCGACGAAATGGTACGGGCCTGCCAGGAGAACGGCGTGATCTTTATGGCCGGCCATGTGATGAACTTCTTCCGGGGCGTCCGCCACGCCAAGCAGCTCATCGCCGAGGGGAAGATCGGCCGGGTGCTGTACGTCCACTCCGCCCGGAACGGCTGGGAGGAGCCCCAGCCCTCCATCAGCTGGAAAAAGGTCCGGGCCAAGTCGGGCGGGCACCTTTACCACCACATTCACGAGGTGGACTGCATCCAGTTCCTGATGGGCCATGCCACCCAAGTTACCATGACCGGCGGCAATGTGGCCCACCGGGGGGACAACTTCGGGGACGAGGACGATATGCTTTTTCTCCTCATGGAGTTTGGCAACAACACCTATGCGGTGGTGGAGTATGGCTCCGCCTTCCACTACCCGGAGCATTATGTGCTGATCCAGGGCACCAAGGGGTATATCCGGCTGGATATGTGCAATGTGGGGATGACGGTCAAGACCATGGACGGCGGGGAGGAGCGTTACCTGCTTCACGAGAACCAGGAGGAGGACGACCAGCGCACCTACATTTACCACAGCACGGAAATGGACGGTGCCATCCAGTACGGCCACCCGGGGAAAAAGCCCCCGCTGTGGCTCCACGGGATTATGAAGAACGAAATGAAGTTCTTCAACGGTATCATGCACGGCGATCCGATCCCCGAGGAGTTTAAACCCCTGCTGACCGGCGAGGCGGCCCGGGCGGTGATCGCCACGGCGGACGCCGCCACTCTCTCCCTGCGGGAGAACCGGAAGGTGAAGGTGTCCGAGGTTATGTAAGGGACGGCGGCCGGAGCGGTTTCCCTTGACAGCTGCGCGTCGGAAAGGCTTTTATCGTTGTTCCCTTTTGTGTTGTTCTGTGTCCCACCGCCTGACGGGGGTATTGCCCTCTGTCAGGCGGTGGGCGGATGTTTTGGGAACGATGGGGCTATCAACGTGCACGGGGGATTGTTCCGCTGTGGGTTCTGCGGTTTATGCGTGCGCAGGCTTGGGGAGCGGGTGGCCCACAACAGGAAACGAGCGGGCGGAGGCAATGGAGCGGAAAGTGCCATTGCCTCCGCTTTTCTGGAACAAAGCTGCCCCCGAGGTGCCGGATGGTTTCGAGGGAGGGGGGATCAGTTGTAGGGGATCAGCCGCTCTTGCACCGCTTGATCGAGACACTGATGGAGCACGGCGTGAAGACCGCGGAGGGTTTTGTTGCTGAGGCTTAGGTCTTTCATTCCCTCGTAACGTTTGACCCGGTCCTTGGTTTTGGCTTTGTTGTAGAACTTCTGGACATCCAAAGTGGTGAGCTTGTTCAGCTTGATTTTGCCAATGTTGGACACGATGTGCTTGTCGATGTAGTTCTTGTAATAGGCGGCGGTGGTTTCTCGGATAGAGGGCTTGGCGTAATTCTCGAACCAGGTTTCCGCCCACTGACCTACTGTGGATTGGCCCGTTTTGCTGGCATCGATTTTTCCCGCCAGCTCCAATGCTGCAGACAGTTTTTCTTTGCATTCCTTCTGGGTTTTTACGAGGACGTTTTTGTAGATGGCCTTTCCCGTTTCTGGGTCGTGGCCTGCCGTGTAGCGGCCCTCCCAGTGACCGTCCTTGCGTTTACGAATGTTGCCCTCGCCGTTGGCACGCTTTTTAGCCGTCTGGATCAGCTCCTTCCTGGAAACTAGTGGCCTGTTCCTGATCGTAGAAATAGGCACTGTCGTCGCTCATAGCTTGGCTTGGAGTTGAACCGCTCCTCCAGTGCCCTCATGTAGTCGTACATGGTGCATCCCTCCTTTGTAGCGACACACCATACCACACCTTGGCGGGAATAGCTACTGGGAAAGGCGAGAATTATCAGTTCGGACATATATTTTTCGCTTGGGCTGATGGCCCTTCTCTTTGTAGACAGTGGTGCAATTCGCACCCCGCTACATCGGCCTTTTTGAAGACTGCTTTTCTTGTTTACTGCGCCGCAGATTTTGCAGAGAGCTCCCCTTCTGTACTGCACTTTTCTCCCTTTTAGGGACAGGGGGAGCCGAGGCAGTACCCCGGCGAACGCGGGCGGCGTATAGCCGGACGCGATGCTTGACCCACCCGAAGGTGGGCATCCATCCCATCGGGACGTCTCTGCGCTACCCTTGCTCGGGGCTCGTGCTAAATGCCAGATTCCCAAAATTCACCAGGAGGTTGGGGAAATCTGCCCAGCCTCCTGGTGAGTCTTTCTGTGCTACCCTTGAAACTTCAGAGGGAAAGTCGCTCCCCGCAACAGCGGCACGCAAAGGGGTCAACACCGCGTTTCACTCGGGGGGCCGCAGGAGGGGCACAACAGCCCTCACAGGGGTTAACCGGGGCTTTGCGGTCTTGGGTGTGGCACTAAACTGAAATCAACAGGGCATTGGCAGAGAATGGCCTGGCAAAAAATTTGTTGCTCACTCTCAGATTTTCTGAACTTTTTGGACGTTCTCATCTTGACGCAGACGATGCCCTATGATTACGGCGCAGTAGATTTTTCCGTTTTGTTTTCTGTCGGATCGACCTTTTCAGAAAATTTTCATTAAATTAAATTTGAGGCAAACCAAGCCTCAAAATCAGAATTGGAAAAGTGATCTGATCACTGTATATCAAGCATGCTCAAACTGCAGGCTTAACTTGACAGCCTCAATAAAATCATCGTCATACTGAAAGCCCAGTATCTCCTTTGCCTTATTGATGCGGTATCGGACCGTGTTTTTGTGCAGATTCTGTGCTTCAGCCGTAGGCTGGATCTGGCAATGGTTTGCAAAATAAATTTTGACAGTAGCGTACAAATCGCCGCTCTCGTCATACTGCTTAAGTGGTTTTAAAATGCTGCTGCAGTAGCCCTTGAACCAATAACTGCCCAGGTTTGGCTCCAGAATTTGGTAGATACCCATCTCGTCAAAATTTATCTCCCGCATTCCACGGAGAGCACCGTGGTGTCCCGCAAAAATGCATTCCCGGATGCGGTGGATAAACTTCTCAGCCGTGGTGCTCTGGCGGCTGATACCGATGGTGTATTCTTTAGGAGAAAGGCCGAAGAAACTGCAGACGCTGGCCGAAGTGGTCTGCTTGGGGAGCACCAGCAGCGCACCATATTCATGGGGCAGCACAATCGTGTCTTTTTCCGCCCGTCTCCGCATGGTCTGGATGAAAAACTGATACTCGTAGGACGACATAATCCGAATGGGCATCATGTACATACAGAAGTAACAGTCAGGAATTTTACCAAACAGATCGTGGACTACGCGAAACAGCTGGGTGGAATTTTCCTCCAGTGTCAGCAGCTGCCCGACCTTTTCCGACAGGGCCAGGAAGTTTTCGCTCTCGTCCAGGGCGATGGCCATGCCAACCACCACATCCTCCAGGTAGTTTTTCTCTGAGGCAAAAAGAAATACGGCAATATTATTTTCATTGGCAAACTGGACCACTTTGGCCGGCAGCGTTTGAAAATATACCTCCTTGACGGCAATGGCGGAAACGCCGTCCCGCTTCAGCTGCTGAAAGGCGGGAAGAATCCGGTTGAAATCATGCTTCGCAAATTGCAGGCTGGTGACAATAAAGGACTGCGCATTGAACATACCCTTGGAATCCTTTGTCCCCAATTCCGCCATATCTTACTCAAAATCAAGCAGATTCACGTATCGAACCTGATTGTTCAGCCCCCCTTCGCCCGCAACCAGCCGGAATGTCTGTGCCACGGGGAGGGACAGCATATCTCGTACCAGCAACGCCATAAAACGCTCCCCCTTTTCATCGAGCTCCTTGATGATTGTATAATATACAATAATTTTAGTCAATGTTTGTTTTTTAAACATGGAAAACAGGAGAAGGCGGGGCTATAATACTGCTATGTAAAAGCTCCGGAAATTTATTATTTAGGGGGTCTTTCCAATGAGCATCAAGCAGTTTACCTATGAGGATGTCATCCAAGCCAGAAACCGCGTAGCACCCTACGTAATGCAGACCGCACTGGATCACTCCATCTACCTCAGCGGCGAAACCCACAGCGTCTACTTCAAGCTGGAGAACCAGCAGCCCATCAAATCCTTCAAGCTGCGGGGTGCGCTGAACCGCATTTTGCAGCTGACCGAGGAGGAAAAGGAGCATGGCATCGCCGCCATTTCCTCCGGGAACCACGGCGTCGCCGTGGCCTACTCCACCAAGCTGCTGGGCCTGAAGCCCGCCACCATCATCGTTCCCGAAACCACCCCGGAGAGCAAGGTTGAGAAGATCAAATACTACGGCGGCAACGTGGTGCTCATGGGCTCCTGTTATGACGACGCCCATGTGATGGGTACCCGGTACGCAAATGAGCACAATTATGTCATCGTGGACGGCGGTGACGAAGATCCCATCGTCTTTGCCGGGCAGGGCACCATCGCCCTGGAAATGCTCCGCCAGAATCCGGACATCGACACCATCCTGCTGCCCATCGGCGGCGGCGGGCTGGGCGTGGGCTGCTCCGTGGCCGCCAAAGGCATCAACCCCAACATCAAGGTTATCGCCGTTTATACCGAGGCCTGCACCGCGTGGGTTGACTCCATTCGGGACAACAAGCCCTATTATGTCTACGACAGCGCGCCCTCCGTCTGCGAGGCCATGATCGGCGGCGTGGGCAAGCTGGGCTTTGAAATGGTGAGCTGGATCGACGGCTTCATCGGCGTCTCCGAGGATGCCATCAAAAAAGCCATGATCCATATGCTGTTTCACGAAAAAGTCGTCGTAGAGGCGACCTCCGCCGCCCCGGTGGCGGCACTGATGGAAAAACCTGAGCTGATCCCCGGCAAACATATCGGCATCGTCATCAGCGGCGGCAATGCGGATAACCAGATTTTTATCGACGAGATGAAAAAACTGTAACCAAAGAGAGGTGCGGAATCATGGAAAGCAAGGTAAAAAAATTAGGTCTTGGTGCTCTGGTGGCCCTGGTCATCAGTTCTTCCATCGGCAGCGGAATCTTTGGCATCGCATCCGACATGGCCGACACCACCAGCCCCGGGGCGGCTCTGATCGCCTGGGTGATCACCGGCATCGGCGTGGCGATGCTCTGCCTGTCCCTCACCAATCTGATGAATAAGCGGCCTGAACTGAGCGGCATCTTTGTCTATGCGGAGGAAGGCTTCGGTCCCTTCGGCGGCTTTATCAGCAGCTGGGGCTATTGGCTGTCCGCGTGGCTGGGCAATGTGGCGTTTGCGACCATGCTTATGAGCGCGGTTGGATACTTTTTCCCCGTCTTTGAGGATGGCTCCAACCTGATCTCCATTCTGACGGCCAGCATTGTCCTGTGGCTGATGTTCTACCTGGTCAACCGCGGCATCGAAAGCGCGGCCGCTCTGAACACCATCATCACCATCTGCAAGCTGGTTCCCCTGTTTGTATTCGTCGTCTTTGCCGTTTTCTCCTTCAAGGCGCACCTGTTCACCGCCAATTTCTGGGACACCGCTTCCGGCAATTTCGAACTGTCCAGCGTCGCCTCCCAGATAACCAACACGATGATGGTTTTGATGTGGGTTTTTGTCGGCATTGAAGGTGCCGCCATGATGAACGACCGCGCCGAGAGCAAAAAAACCGCCAGCAAGGCCACCATTCTGGGCCTGGCCGGCTTGCTGGTCATCTACATCTTTATCTCCATGCTGCCCTACGGCCTGCTGCCCCGGGAGGAGATCGTGTCCATGGGCCAGCCCACCATGGCTTACCTGATGGAATACCTGGTCGGTCCCTGGGGCGCGATCCTCATCAACATTGGCCTGATCATTTCCATCCTGGGCTGCTGGCTGTCTTGGACCATGCTGCCCGCCGAGACTACCCTCTTGATGGCACAGCGAAACCTGCTGCCCAAGAAATTCGGCAAGGTAAATGCCAAAAACGCCCCCACCTTTTCGCTGCTGTTCATGACCATCCTGACCCAGATGTTCGTGTTTACACTGTTGTTCACTGACAAGGCATACAATTTCGCGTACTCTCTGTGTACCGCAGCCCTTTTCATCACCTGGCTGTTTGTTGTGCTGTATCAAACCAAATATTCCGCCCAGCATATCAAAGAGTCGGGCGCAGTGAAAAACTTAATCATCGGCATTGTAGGCAGTGTGTTCTACATCTGGGCCATCTGGGCCTCTGGCATTGAATATTTCCTGCTGTGCCTGACCGTTTACATCATCGGTATTTTCTTCTACTACAAAGCCCGCAAGGAACTGGGCGCGGAAAAGGTGTTCAACGGCAAGGAGCTGATCGTTGCCGCCGTCATTTTGGCAGGTGCTATCGCCGCCATTGTCATGCTGATCACGGGCCGGATTACCATTTGATGTCCTTCTTTGTAGTGGCTTGAGCTGTAGCTGCCGGTGCAAATGATTAGTCATTGGCCGAGGATGGCCCGACAAAAGTCTGCCGCCTGATTTCAGATTTTTGAACCTTTGGGACGCTCACAGCTTACCGCAGAGGACATCTCAATGATTACAGCGTGGCGGATTGAACTTTTTAGAAAATCTTTATTCACCAGAAAAGTATTTTATTTGTTGTGATGTGTCTTGCTGATATAGTGCCTCTCCAAATTTTGAGGAGGCACCCCAGCCTGTCGAAGAACCCGGATACTCAAAAAGAGTATCCGGGTTCTTCGACAGGCTGAGCCCCCGGACAGGCGTCCGGGGGCTTTCTTTGTTCAGGTTCAGTCCGCGTCCACGCCCAGCTCCCGCAGCCGGAGCCGCAGGTGGGCCGGGTCGCCGTGGTAGATCACCCCGCCCATGCCGCAGCGGACGGCCCCCTCGATGTTCCGGGGATCGTCGTCGATAAAGACGCACTCCTCCGGGCGCAGGTGGAAATACTCCAGGAACCGCAGGTAGATCCCCGGCTCCGGCTTTACGAAATGGAAGTCGCAGGAGACGAACTCCCCGTCGAAAAACTCCAGGGCCGGGATGTTCTTCCGGAACTCATGGAACCGGGTGCAGGTGTTGGACAGCAGGTAGATGCGGTAGCCCTTGCCCTTCAGCTCCTTCACCAGATCGTACACCCCGTCCAGGGGCGGTATGTCCTGGTGCCAGTTGTCCAGAATGTCCCGCACCGCCTGGTGGAGCCGCTCCGGCAGGCGGGCGCACACCGCCGCCACCACCTCGTCGTCGGTGATGGTGCCCCGGTCCATCCACACCCACTCGATGGAGCGGAACAGCTCCCGGCGCATCAGCTCATAGTCCGCCGGATCGGGGACAAACCGGGCGGTGTAGTGCTCCGCGTCAAACCTGATCAGCACGCCGCCCATGTCAAACACAACGTTCTTGATCATACAATCGACACCTTCCCCTTGCTGGCCTTGAACACCACGATCAGCAGAATGCCGCTGGTGACGGTGAGGATGGAGGCCAGGGACGCCGCCGTGCCCACCGAGTTGCGGACAATGTTGGTATAGCTGGCGATGGTCATGGTGGCGGTCTTGCCGGTATACAGCATGATGGAGGTGGACAGCTCGTTGATGCAGGTGACCCAGCTGATGATGGCCCCGGACAGCACCCCGGGCAGCATGAGCCGGGCGGTCACTTTGGCGAAGGTCTTCATGGGGGACACCCCCAGGTTGATGGACGCCTCCTCCACGCTGGGGTCCATCTGCATCAGGAACGCGCTGCCCGAGCGGACGGTGTAGGGCAGCTTGCGGATGATCATGGCGATGACGATGATGGAGGCGGTTCCGGTGAGCTTGATCACGGTGCCGTCGGCGGTGCGGCCCAGGTTGTTAAAGGCCACGATGTAGCACAGGCCCAGCACCGAGCCGGGGATCACGTAGGGGGCCATCATCAGCATATCCAGCGCGCCCCCCGTCTTGCCCCGGCGGCGGACAATGACGTAGGACATCAAAATGCCCAGCACCAGGATAAACAGAATCGCCGCGGTGGAAAACACGAAGGAGTTGCGGATGTTGGTGCTCAGGCTCTTGCCCAGCTCCAGATAGTGCTCCAGGGTAAAGCCCTCGGAGAACACAAAGTTGGAGTAGTTGGTCTTGACGAAGGAGCAGAAGATCACGATCACCTGGGGCAGGAAGGACACCAGACTGACCACCGCCACCGGAAGGGTCACCAGGAACCGCTTCCAGCCCCGGTATTCCGTGATCTGGGGCGGGCGGAGGGCGGACATGGTGTAGTTTTTCCGGGCCACCCACCACTTCTGGAGAAACAGGATGAGCAGGGAGATGACCACGATGATCATGGAGATCGCGCTGGCCAGATTGGCGTTGCCCCCCGTCTCGCTGAGGTACTCGTTGAAGATCAGCACCGGCAGAGTGCGGAAGTCGCCTCCCGCCAGGATGCCCGGGGTGCCGAAGTCGGCCAGGGCGGTCATGAACACCATCAGCGCGCCCGCCGCGATGGAGGGAGTCACCACGGGGATGGTGACGGTGAGCAGGCGGCGCAGCTTGCCGGAGCCCAGGTTCTCCGCGCACTCCTCCACCGAGCGGTCGATGGAGCCCATGGCCCCGGACACGTAGAGGTAGACGTAGGGGAACAGCTTCAGGGTGAACACCGCGCAGATGCCCCCCAGCCCGTAGATGCTGGGCATCTGGAAGCCCAGCAGGTCGGTGAGCCATTTGGTGACTACCCCGGCGTTGCCGAACAGGATGATCCAGCTGTACGCCCCCAGGAAGGGCGGGCACATGAGGGAGAGGATGATGAGCACATGCCAGAAGGTCTTGCCCGCGATGTTGAACCGGGTCATGAGGTAGGCCATGGGCACGCCGATCAGAATGCTGGTGATGGTGGGGATCAGGCTCACCATCAGGCTGTTCCCCAGGGCCTGGTTGTAGTATTTTTTGGTGAAGAACCGCTCGAAGTTATAGAGGGTGACGCCCTCCGCCTTGGAGGAGAAGAAGCTGTTGATCACCAGGGTGGAGAAGGGGTACACCAGGAACACCAGGAACACGGCGAATATGAGTACCTTCACCCAGAACCAGAAGTCCTTGTAGAAGGGCTGCCCTCCTTTGCCTTTCAGCATGAGAGCACCTCCTCGGTGTCCTTCCGGTAGAGGCTGACCTGCTTGGGGTTAAAGCTGATATGTACCTCCTCGCCGTCCGCCTTCGCGCTGTCCACGTCCTTGGTATACTCATTCAGCTCCAGCACCTGCCCGGTGTGGAGCTGGACTTCATACTGTATGAAGTCGCCCAGGAACACGGACAGGTTCACCTTGCCGGGAATGCCCTCCTCGCTGAAGAACAGCTGTTCCGGGCGGGCGGAGAGAATCACCTCGCCGGAATAGGGGGCGCGCAGGGGCATCTGGAAGCTGTACCCGTCGTGGAGCTTCACGGAGGCGGCCTTGGGGTCCTGGCCGTCCACGGTGCAGTCAACGAAGTTGGACACGCCGATGAAGTTTGCCACGAAGGGGTTGGCGGGCTTGCGGTAGATCTCCTCCGGCCTGCCGATCTGCATGATATTGCCCTCCTTCATCACGGCGATCCGGTCGGAGATGGCCAGGGCCTCCTCCTGGTCATGGGTGACGTAGATGGTGGTGATCCCCAGGCGGCGTTGGAGCTTCTTGATGGTGGTGCGCATCTGCACCCGGAGCTTGGCGTCCAGGTTGGACAGGGGCTCGTCCATCAGCAGCACCCCCGGCTCAATGACGAAGGCCCGGGCCAGGGCCACCCGCTGCTGCTGCCCGCCGGACAGCTCGTTGGGCTGGCGGGCCTTGAGCTGGTCGATCTGCACCATCCGCAGTGCCTCATCCACCCGGGGGGTGATCTGCTCCTTGGGCACCTTCCGGGCCTTCAGGCCGTAGGCCACGTTGTCCGCCACGTTCAGGTGGGGGAAGATGGCGTAGTTCTGGAACACCATGCCGATGTCCCGCTTATGGGCGGGCAGGTTGTTGATCACCTGCTCGTCAAAGCAGATCTCGCCCCCGTCCACCGTGTTGAAGCCCGCGATCATGCGCAGCAGGGTGGTCTTGCCGCAGCCGGAGGGGCCTAAGAGGGTGAAGAACTCGCCCTGTTCGATGTTCAGGCTGATGCCGTTGACAGCGGTAAAGTCGCCGTATTTCTTGACGGCATTTTTGATGATCACAGCGTGGCTCATAGTTGACAACTCCTCCTCTGAATACTGGTTCTAAAAATGGGAGGACGCCCCGAGGTTCAGTCGGGGCGTCCTCGTTAAGGGTGCGCGTCCGGGAGGATCAGCCCACCAGGGTCTCCTGCCACTTCTCCACGATGTCGGCCTTGTTGGCGGCGGCGTAGTCGAAGTTATAGGTCATGATGGAGAACTCGTTCAGGCCCATCAGGCCCTCGGGGGTGACGTCGCTGCGGATGGGGCGGCGGCCGAAGTCCTTGTTCTGGGCGGTCTGGCACTCGGCGGACAGCACGAACTCCACGAACAGCTCAGCCAGCTCCTGGTTGGGGCAGTCCTTCACGATGGCCACGCCGTCGGGCACGGCGGAGGTGCCGTCGGTGGGATAGACCATCTTCAGGTGGCCCGCGTCGCTGGTGTCGTACTGGACGGCGGCCTTCTCCAGGGTGATGCCGATGGGGTACTCGCCGGAGTCCACGTTCTTGTGGGCACCGGAGGAGCCGGACTGGATCACCAGGTTCTTGATCATGCTCTGCACCAGGGTCCAGCCCTCGGCGTAGTCGTCCTCAGCCTTGCCGTAGTTCATCAGGATGGTGCACAGCTGGGTGAAGGCGGAGCCGGAGGAGGCGGGGTCGGCGAAGGCGATCTTGCCCTCCCACTTGGGGTCGGCCAGGTCCTTCCAGGTCTGGGGGATGTCGGCCTCGGCCACCAGGTCGGTATTCACCAGGAACACCATGGGCAGGGGGGACTCGCCGATCCACAGGTACTCGGGATCATACAGGCTGGAGTCCAGCAGGTCGATGCAGGAGGGCTTGTAGGGCTGGAAGAACTCCTTGTAGGCGGCCAGGGAGTCCGCGCCGCCGCCCCACAGCACGTCGGCCATGGGGGCCGCGGCCTCGGCCTTGATCCGGTTCAGCAGGTTTCCGGTGCCGTCGGCCACCACCTCCACCTTCACGTTGGGGTAGGTTTTCTCAAACAGGGTCTTCCCCGCGTTCAGGGGGTCGGAGTCGTGGGGGGAGTAGATGGTGAGGGTTCCGGTGTAATCCTCGGGCTTCTTCTCCTCGCCGCCGGGGGTCTGGGTCTCCACGGGGGCGGACTGCTCAGGCTCTTTGGTGGGGTCCGGCTCCTTAGTGGGATCGGGGTCCTTGCCGCCGGTGCAGGCCATGAGGCTCAGGGCCATCACGCAGGCCAGGGCCAGGGCGATCCATTTCTTCATTTTCATGGTTTCATTCCTCCATTCCATGTATCCGCGGCATTGTCTGCCGTGCTCTATAGTTTACGCTTCCGGACACGGTTTGTCAAGAAAAAACCTGGCGATTGCGACAAAAAAGGCAGGGAAAGCCGCGGGCAGAATGACGAAAGTGCCAGGGGCGGCGGTGGGACGCCTGTTTTTCCATGCCGCCCCCCTCCCTCCCCGGCATATGGGCAGTATGGGCAGGGCCGCCCATAAAAACCTTGTCATTTCCCCGGTTATGCTGTATAATGTGGGCAGAGAATGTCAATTTCCGGCAGATGTCCCAGGAAGCTCGATATTGAACGTTCAGTTAAGAACCTGTATTCACAGCCGAAGATGCCGGCTGGGCGAGGGATTTTTTCGCCAGACAAGGCAAATTTTCGCAGGAATACTTTGTGTATTGCAAGAAAATTTAACGCAGGATGGCGGAAAAAGACCCGTCCAGACGGTGTTTGAGGTTGTGAATACAGGTTCTAAGAAAGGGAGGCGGGAGGAGAGCCATGGATTCGGAAAACGTCATTGAGATGCTGCACATCACCAAGGAGTTCCCCGGAATCATCGCCAACGACGACATCACGCTCCAGCTGCGGCGGGGGGAGATCCACGCCCTGCTGGGGGAAAACGGCGCGGGCAAGTCCACGCTGATGAGCGTGCTGTTCGGCCTGTACCAGCCGGAGAAGGGCGAAATCCGGAAGAACGGCCAGACGGTGAGGATCAACGACCCCAACGATGCCACGGCCCTGGGCATCGGCATGGTCCACCAGCACTTCAAGCTCATTGAGGTGTTCACCGTGCTGGACAACATCATTCTGGGCGCGGAGACCACAAAGGCGGGCTTCCTCCAGAAGAAGGAGGCCCGGGCCAAGGTGGAGGCCCTGTCCCAGCGGTACGGCCTGAAGGTGGACCTGGACGCCAGGGTGGAGGACATCACCGTGGGAATGCAGCAGCGGGTGGAGATCCTCAAGATGCTGTACCGGGACAACGAAATCCTCATCTTCGACGAGCCAACCGCCGTCCTCACCCCCCAGGAGATCGACGAGCTGATGGCCACCATGAAGGAGTTCGCCAAGGAGGGCAAGTCCATCCTGTTCATCTCCCACAAGCTCAACGAGATCATGGAGGTGTCCGACCGGGTGACGGTGCTGCGCAAGGGCAGGTACATCGGCACTGTGGACACCAAGGACACGGACAAGCAGTCCCTGTCCGACATGATGGTGGGCCGCTCCGTCCAGCTGGAGGTCCACAAGGAGCCCGCCCAACCCAGGCAGGCGGTGCTGTCCCTGCGGGACTTCTGCGTCCCCTCCAAGGCCCACAAGCGCAACGCCGTGAACCACGTCAGCTTCGACGTGCGGGCCGGGGAGATCCTGTGCATCGCCGGAATCGACGGCAACGGCCAGACCGAGCTGGTCTACGGCCTGACGGGGCTGGAAAAATGCTCCGGCGGCACGGCCACCCTCTGCGGGGAGGACATCTCCCACGCCTCCATCCGCCACCGGGGGAAGAACCTGAGCCACATCCCCGAGGACCGGCACAAGCACGGCCTGGTGCTGGACTTCACCCTGGAGCAGAACCTGGTGCTCCAGCGTTACCAGGAGAAGCGGTTCCAGGCCAAGGGCTTCATCAACCGGGGCGCGGTGCGGGAGTACGCAAGCCAGCTCATCGCCCAGTACGACGTGCGCTCCGGCCAGGGTCCGGTGACGGCGGCCCGCTCCATGTCCGGCGGCAACCAGCAGAAGGCCATCATCGCCCGGGAGCTGGACCGGGAAAAGCCCCTGATCGTGGCCGTCCAGCCCACCCGGGGCCTGGACGTGGGTGCCATCGAGTACATCCACAGCCAGCTGGTGGCGGAGCGGGACAAGGGCCGCGCCGTGCTGCTGGTGAGCCTGGAGCTGGACGAGGTGATGAACCTGTCCGACCGGATTCTGGTGATGTACGAGGGGGAGATCGTGGGCGAGTTCGATCCCAAGCAGACCAGCGTGCAGGAGCTGGGCCTCTACATGGCGGGGGCCAAGCGCATGGAGCGGAGCGGGAAGGAGGAGAAGGGCGCGTGAGTGTGAAATATCCGAATCTCGTCCAGATCTACACCGGAGAGGGGGACGAGGCCCCATGAAGGAGAAATGGCGTCAGCTGATGGAGAAGGACGGGGCCAGGACGGCGGCCGCCTCCGTGATCTCCATCCTCATCGGCCTGCTGGTGGGCTGTGTCATCGTGGTGATCAGCGGCCTTGCCAGCAGCAATATGGACGGAAAAAGCGTGTGGGACGGCGTGCGGCTGGTGCTGGGCGGCATACTCAGCACCGGGCGGGATGCCTCCGGCAATCTCACCTTCGGCTTCAACCCCGCCAATGTGGGTAATATGCTGTTCCGGGCCACGCCGCTCATACTCACCGGACTGTCGGTGGCGGTGGCCTTCAAGACGGGCCTGTTCAACATCGGCGCGCCGGGGCAGTACCTCATGGGCACCGCCGCCACCCTCATCGTGGCCCTGAGCATCCCCACCTCCGCGGTGCCCTCCCCTGTGGTGTGGCTGCTGGCCTTCCTGGCGGGCATCCTGGCGGGCGCGCTGTGGGGGGCCATCCCCGGGCTGGTGAAGGCCCTGCTGAACATCAACGAGGTGCTGGCCTGCATCATGACCAACTGGATCGCCGCCAACCTGGTCACCTGGATCTTCGACGGCAGCGTCTGGCGCAACCTGGAGGAGTACGGCAAGACCAACTACATCTATAAAACCTCCGTCAACGGGGTAGTCACCGCCCGGGCGGGGCTGGACGCCCTGTTCCCCGGCTCCCAGGTGAACTGGGGCATCGGCGTGGCGGTGATCATCGCCATCCTGGTGTACGTCCTCATGACCAAGACCACCCTGGGCTACGAGCTGGTGGCCTGCGGCTCCAACCGGCACGCCGCCCGGTATGCCGGCATCAACGACAAGCGGAACATCGTGCTGTCCATGGCCATTGCAGGCAGCCTGTCCGGGGCGGGCGCAGCCTTGTACTGGCTGTCCGGCAATACGGAATTCGTCTGGCTGACCTACCAGGCCCTGCCCGCCACCGGCTTCAACGGCATCCCGGTGGCCCTGCTGGCGGCCAGCAACCCCATCGGGGTTATCTTCACCGGATGCTTTATGTCCATGCTGAACATCGTGGGCCAGCAGATCACCAGCCTGACGGCCTATAACGAGTACATCACCGACGTGATCATCGCCACCATCGTGTACCTGAGCGCGTTCTCCCTGGTGATCAAGCTGTGGCTCAGCGGGCGGAAGAAGCGCAAGGCCCAGGCGGCCGCCCCCGTCCCGGCCCCCGCCGGGGACGGCAAGGCGGAGAAAGGAGGGGAGGACGCATGACGTTTCTGATTCAGCAGACCCTGCTCTACGCGGTCCCCCTGATGATCGTGGCCCTGGCGGGCGTGTTCGCCGAGCGCAGCGGCATCATCAACCTGGCGTTGGAGGGCATCATGATCTTCGGCGCGTTCGTGGGGGTGCTGTTCGTCCAGCTCATGCAGCAGAGCGGTGCCTTTGACGGGGCCAAGGCCGACGGCAACTGGCTGGCCCTCCAGGGGCTGATGCTGCTGGCCATGCTGGTGACGGCGGCGGCGGGAACCCTTTTCTCCCTGCTGCTGTCCTTCGCGTCGGTGAACCTCCGGGCGGACCAGACCATCGGCGGCACGGCGTTGAACCTGCTGGCGCCGGCCCTGGTGCTGTTCCTGATCCGGATCATCGCCAACCAGAACACCCTGTATATAGACGGCGACGCCGCCAGCTGGTTCATGATCCGCAAGTCCGACCTGGGCTTCAGCCGTAACGACAACCTGGGCTTTTTGGGCGAAACCTTCCTCCACCGGGTCTATCTGGCCACCTATGTGTGCATTCTGCTGTTTGTGGTGCTGTCCGTCATCCTCTATAAGACCAGGTTCGGCCTGCGGCTGCGCTCCTGCGGCGAAAATCCCCAGGCGGCGGACTCCCTGGGCATCAACGTCTACAGGATGCGGTACGCCGGCACCTCCATCTCCGGCGCGCTGGCGGGCATCGGCGGCTTCGTCTACGCCCTGACCACCGCCAACTGCTCCTCCAACGGGGACGTGGCGGGCTTCGGCTTCCTGGCCCTGGCCGTCATGATCTTCGGCAACTGGAAGCCCCTGAACATCGCCGGGGCCGCGCTGCTGTTCGGCCTGTTCAAGTGCGTGGCGGCCTCCTATACCTCCATCGACATCAACGGCGACGGCGTGTACCTGCTGGCGGAGATCCCCATCAGCGTCCACTTCTACCGGATGCTGCCCTACCTCATCACCCTGGTGGTGCTGGCCTTCACCTCCAAGAAGTCCCGCGCCCCCAAGGCGGAGGGCGTGCCCTACGACAAGGGCCAGCGGTAATCAAAACGCATAAACTGCCCCCGCGCCGCGTAGGGTGGTACGGGGGCGGCTTGCCCCGGGAGGGATAGAACATGGAACACATTTACACATCCGCCGATCAGCTCATCGGCCGCACCCCCCTGCTGGAGCTGGCGCGGCTGGCCCGGGCGGAGGGACTGGAGGCCCGCCTGCTGGCCAAGCTGGAGTGCTTCAACCCGGCGGGCAGCGTGAAGGACCGGGTGGCCCGGGCCATGATCGGCGACGGGGAGGCCCGGGGCCTGCTGAAGCCCGGCGGCACCATCATCGAGCCCACCTCCGGCAATACGGGGATCGGGCTGGCGGCGGTGGCGGCGGCCCGGGGCTACCGGGTGATCATCGTCATGCCGGACACCATGAGCGTGGAACGCCGCCGCCTGATGGCCGCCTACGGAGCGGAGCTGGTGCTCACCCCCGGGGCCCAGGGCATGGCGGGAGCCATCCAAAGGGCGGAGGAGCTGGCCCGGGAGATCCCCGGCAGCTTCCTCCCCGGCCAGTTCGCCAACCCCGCCAACCCCGCCGCCCACCGGGCCTCCACCGGCCCGGAGATCTGGGCGGACACGGAGGGCCGGGTGGACGTATTTGTGGCGGGCGTAGGCACCGGCGGCACCATCACCGGCGTGGGTGAGTACCTGAAAAGCCAAAACCCCAGCCTCCGGGTGGTGGCGGTGGAACCCGCCTCCTCCCCTGTCCTGAGCCAGGGGAGGGCGGGGAAGCACGGCATACAGGGCATCGGCGCGGGCTTCGTGCCCCAGGCCCTGAACACCGCCGTCTACGACGAGATCCTCCCCGTGGAGGACGGGGACGCCTTTGACACCGCCCGGCGGCTGGGCCGGACGGAGGGCGTGCTGGCGGGCATCTCCTCCGGGGCGGCCTTGTGGGCGGCCCTGCGGATCGCCAAACGTCCGGAGAGCCGGGGCAAGACCATCGTGGCCCTCCTGCCCGACGGAGGGGACCGCTACCTGTCCACCGCCCTGTTCGACACCGATTGACGGAAAAAGGCCCGGACTGCCGAGAAGCGCGGCAATCCGGGCCTTCCTCGTGTCGAAAAGACTTTTCGACACGAGGAAGGCGGCTTTTTTGAACAAAGGACGTTCAAAAAAGCCGTTGATTGCACGTGAAAGACACCCCTCCTGGGTTTCTTTCACACTATCTTCCTTCCCGGCAGTGATAAGCCGCGCGTTTCCCGCAGGCTCGGGCTTTTTAAAAATGTTCAGAAAAAATTTACCCAGCTTTGGAAAGTTATAGGTGTCAAACGGCCCCGGATGATGTATAATAGAGAATTGAGAACCTGTATTCACAGCCGAAGATGCTGGGTGGGCGAGGGATTTTTTCGCCAGACAAGGCGCGTTTTCGCAGGAATACTTTGTGTATTGCAAGAAAACGCAACGCGGTATGGCGGAAAAAGACCCGCCCACACGGCGTTTGAGGTTGTGAATACAGGTTCTGAGACAGCCTCCGCCCGTTCCCGGGGAGGCCAGCCGAGGAGGAAAGCCATGGAACAGCAATGCAAGCAGCTGGCGGACGGCGTGGAGCTGCTGGTGAACCGGACGGACAAATTCAAGACCGGACTGCTCAGCGCGACCCTCACCGTCCCCCTGCGCCGGGAGGACGCCACCGCCGGGGCCCTGATCCCCGAGGTGCTCTACCGGGGCAGCCGGAGCTGCCCGGACATGGAGCGGCTGTCCGCCGCCACCGACGCCCTGTACGGCGCGTCCCTGGGCACCGGGGTGCGCCAGCGGGGGGAGAGCCAGTGCATCAGCTTTTTGTGCAGCGTCATTGACGACCGCTACGCCCTGGACGGCTCGGCGGTGCTGGAGCCCGCCGCCGGCCTCATGGGGGAGGTGCTGCTGGACCCGGCGGCGGAAAACGGCGTATTCCGCCGGGACTACGTGAAGGGCGAGGGGGCTAACCTGGCCGACCGCATCCGCGCCCGGGTGAACGATAAGCGCAGCTGGTCCATCTTCCGGCTGGTGCAGGAGATGTGCGCTGGGGAGGCCTACGCCGTGGACAAGCTGGGGGACGCGGAGGAGGCCCTGTCCGTCTCCCCGGAGGGGCTGTGGGCGGACTACCAGGCCCTGCTGGGCCGGGCCAAGGTCACCTTCTACTACGGCGGCTCCGCCCAGCCGGAGCGGGTGGAGGAGACGGTGCGGCGGGCCTTCGCCCCCCTGATCCGCGGGCGGAACGCCCCGGTGTCTTGCGCCGTGCCCCGGGAGCCTTCCGGCCCGGTGCGCACCGTCACCGACGAGATGGACGTGACCCAGGGCAAGCTGGCCATGGGCTTCCGCACCGGGGGCGTCACCATGGACAGCCCGGACTACCCCGCCCTGCTGGTGTGTAGCGCCCTGTACGGCGGAAGCGCGAACTCCCGGCTGTTTCTCAACGTCCGGGAAAAGCTGAGCCTGTGCTACTACGCCTCCTCCCTCATCGACAAGCTGAAGGGACTGCTGGTGGTGTCCTCCGGGGTGGAGTTCGGGGACTTTGACCGGGCCCAGGAGGCCATCCTGGCCCAGCTGGACGAGCTGCGGGCGGGCCGGTTCACCGGCGAGGAGCGGAACGCCGCCATCCGCACGGTGGTGAACGGCCTCCGGGGCCGTCTGGACAGCCAGGGCCAGATGGAGGACGACTGCGTGACCAAGCTGATCTGCGGCGTCCGTCCGGACGATGGCGCGGAGCTGATCCGGGCCGTGGAGCGGGTGACGGCGGAGGACATCGCCCAGGCCGCCCAGCGGATCAGGCTGGACACGGTATACCGCCTGACGGGAAAGGAGGGCGCGGCCCATGGTTGAGCGCAATTACCCCGCCCTGCGGGAGACGGTCTGGCATACCGTCCTCCCCAACGGGCTGAACGTGTACGTGGACACCCGGCCGGAGTACGGCAAGCAGTTCGCCTTTTTCGCCGCCCGGTACGGCGGCATGGACCTGCGCTTCCGGGGGGAGGACGGCGAATGGGTGGACACCCCCCAGGGGGTGGCCCACTTCCTGGAGCACAAGATGTTTGACACCCAGGACGGAAACGCCCTCCAGCGGATGGCCGCCCAGGGTGTGGACCCCAACGCCTACACCACCCCCTCCATGACGGGCTACTACTTCGAGGGCGTCCAGGGCTTTGAGGACAACCTGCGCACCCTGCTGTCCTTTGTGTCCCAGCCCTGGTTTACCGAGGAGAGCGTGGCCAAGGAGCAGGGCATCATCGGCCAGGAGATCCGGATGTGCGAGGACGACCCCAGCCACGAGGTCTACTACCAGCTGATGGAGGCCATGTACGCCAGACACCCCGTCCGCGTCCGGGTGGCGGGAACGGTGGAATCCATCGCCCAGATCACGGCGGACACCCTGTACCAGTGCCACCGGGCCTTCTACCGCCCCGGCAATATGGTGCTGTGCGCCGCCGGGGACATCGACCCGGAGCGGGTGGCCGCCATCGCCGGGGAGGTGCTGGAGCGGGAGAAGTCCTCCGCCGCCCCCGCCGAGCACGGCAAGGGGGAGCCCGCCGGGGTGGTCCGGCAGTACGCGGAGCGGGCCATGCCCGTGTCCATGCCCCTGTTCGAGCTGGGGTTCAAGGGAAGCCCCGCCCCCAAGGGGGAGGGCCTGCGCCAGCGGCTGGTGGCGGAGCTGACCTGCGACGTGCTGTTCAGCTCGTCCGCGCCGCTGTACAGCCGCCTCTACGAGGAGGGGCTGATCAACGGCAGCTTCGACAGCAGCTACGACGAGCTGCCCGGCTGCGCCTGCCTCATCGCCGGGGGGGAGAGCCGGGAGCCGAAGCGGGTGCTGGACGAGGTGCTGAAGGAGGCCGCCCGCCTGGCCCGGGAGGGCATCGATCCGGAGCTGTGGGAGCGGCTGAAAAGGGCAGCCTACGGCTCCATGGTGCGGCGGCTCAACTCCCTGGACGACACCTGCTTCGAGCTGGCCCAGGCCCACTTCGACGGGGAGGACTACCTGACCTTCCCCCAGGTGTTCCAGAGCATCGAGCGGGCGGACGGCGAGCGGCTGATCCGGGAGTGGTGCGCCGGGGACCGGGCGGCGTTGTCCGTGATCCGTCCCCTGGACTGACCCACTACAGAAAAAGAGGAATGACCAAATGATCAACACGGTAAGTTTTCCCGGCCTGGGGCTGGAATTTGAGCTGAACCGGGTGGCCGTTTCCCTGTTCGGCCACAACATCTACTGGTACGGGGTGATCATCGCCGCGGGCTTCCTGCTGGCGGTGGCCTTCGGGCTGTGGAAGGCCCCCAGGTTCGGGCTGGACCCCGACGCCATTGTGGACGCCATCTTCTACGTGGTGCCCTCCGCCATCATCGGGGCGCGGCTGTATTACGTGATCTTCAACCCGGCGGTGTGCTTTGACGCAGACGGCTCCTTCAGCCTCCTGCGGATGATCGCCTTTTGGGACGGAGGGCTGGCCATCTACGGCGGGGTTATCGCCACGGTGATCTCCGCCCTCATCTTCTGCAAGGTGCGGAAGGTGGACTTCTGGAGCGGCATGGACATCACCTGCTACGGCCTGCTCATCGGCCAGCTCATCGGCCGGTGGGGGAACTTCGTCAACGTGGAGGCCTACGGCGGGGTGACGGATCTGCCCTGGCGGATGTGCTCCGCCTCCATCGCCAACGAGCTGTGGAGCAAGGGGCTGCTGGACAGCCAGGAGGCGTACCAGAGCATTCTGGACGGCACCCTGGGCGTCCACCCCACGTTTTTGTACGAGTCCCTGTGGAACCTGCTGGGGCTGGGCCTGCTGCTTCTGCTGATGAAGAAGGGGCGGAGGTTCAACGGGCAGATGTTCCTCAGCTATGTGATCTGGTACGGCCTGGGCCGGGCCGTCATTGAGGGGCTGCGCACCGACAGCCTGTACTTTTTCGGCACGCCCATTCGCTCCTCCCAGATGCTGGGCCTCCTGTCAGCGGCGGTGGGCATCGGGCTGTTTGTCCTGCGGCTGAAAACCGCGGGCCCCGCCGCCCCTCCCCTTGCGGCGAAGCCGTCCCCGGCGGCGGAGACGCCCAGCCCCTCCCCCGCCCCGGCGGAGCCTGTGGCGGCGGAGGAAGCGGAGCAGCTCCCGGAGGACACGGAACACAGCACACCGGCGGAGGCGGCGGAAGCCCCCTCCCAGCCGGAGGAAGAACAGAAGGAGGAGATCAGCGATGGCGGCGGCAATCATTGACGGCAAGGCCCTGGCGGCCAAGGTAAAGGACGGCGTGCGGCAGGAGGCGGCCCAGCTCCCCCGGAAGCCGGGGCTGGCGGTGGTGCTGGTGGGGGACGACCCGGCCTCCCGGGTGTACGTCACCAGCAAGCGGAAGGACTGCGAGGAGTGCGGCTTCTACAGCGAGGAGTACGCCCTGCCCGCCCAGACCACCCAGCGGCAGCTTTTGGAGCTGGTGGCGGAGCTGAACGGCAGGCAGGACATCGACGGCATTCTGGTGCAGCTCCCCCTGCCCCGGGGGCTGGACGAGCAGGCGGTGCTGCTGGCCATCCACCCGGACAAGGACGTGGACTGCTTCCACCCCTTCAACGTGGGGCGGCTCACCATCGGCGATCCGGTGTTCCAGCCCTGCACCCCCGGCGGCGTGATGGAGATGCTGCGGGAGTACCGCATCGACCCGGCGGGCAAGCGGTGCGTGGTGCTGGGCCGCTCCAACATCGTGGGCAAGCCCATGGCCCTGCTGCTCCTCCACGCCCACGGCACGGTGACGGTGTGCCACTCCAAAACCCCGGATCTGGCGGCGGCCGCCGCCTCCGCGGACATTCTGGTGTCCGCCGTGGGCAGGACGGGGCTGGTCACCGCCGATATGGTGAAGGAGGGCGCGGTGGTCATTGACGTGGCCATGAACCGCAACGAGGCGGGGAAGCTGTGCGGCGACGTGTGCTATGGCGAGGCGGCGGAGAAGGCGTCCTTCATCACCCCGGTGCCCGGGGGCGTGGGGCCTATGACAAGGGCCATGCTGATGAAAAACACCCTGACGGCGGCAAAGCTACACCTGGGACAATAAGGCGTACCCGTGAAGCGGGCGGACGGCGGCGGCTGTCCGCCCGCTTTTTCAAAAAATTTCCCCCCGCCGTCAACAATCCGCCCCCGCCGATTGTGTAGTAGGCAGAAGGACGAGAGGAGGTGTTCCCCGTGGAAGCCCACACGTGGTCAAGAGACGCGCTGGCCGATCTCTATGCGCGGCGGTTCGGCATGGTCTACCAGATCTGCCTGGTGCTGATGAAAAACGTGCCCGACGCGGAGGACGCCGCCCAGACCGTCTTTCGCAGGGTCCTGGAGCGGGGCCAGCTTTTCCGTGATCCGGAGCACGAAAAGGCGTGGCTCATCGTGGCCGCCCGGAACGAGTGCCGCAACCAGCTCAAGCACTGGTGGCGCACCCGGCGGGCGGGGGCGGAGACGCTGGACGGCCTGACCTGGGAGGACCCCCGGGACGGGACGGTGTGGGAGCAGGTGGCGGCTCTGCCCGAGGCCCACCGGCTGGTGCTCTATCTGCACTACTACCAGGGCTACACCACCGGGGAGATGGCGGAGCTGCTGGGGGAGAACCCCTCCACAGTGCGTTCCCGGTTGGCCCAGGCCCGGAAGAAGCTGAAACTAAAGCTGGAGGAGGAAGGCTATGGACAAGCGTGACTTGAACCGGATGTTTGACGCTCTATCACCCGCCCCGGGGCGGGAGGCGGAGCTGCTGGACGGGCTCCTCCGGGACGGCGTGAGGAGGAAACGACCGATGAAAAACTGGAAGCGAGTGGTTATAGGCGCGGCGGCGGCCGCCCTGCTGGTGACGGGGGCCGCGGCGGCTACGGTGACAGGGGTCAGCCAGCGGCTGCTGGACTATCTCGGCGTGGGGCCGGAGGATTCCCAGACCGTGGAGCTGCTGATCCCCGGTGCCATGGCGGTGGATATCACCAAGGAGGACAATGGGGCCGTGTTCCACGTGTCCCAGGTGCTGCGGGATCGCACCTCCATCCTGGTGCTGGCGGACTTTACCGCCCCGGAGGGTACCTCGCTGTGGATGGGAGAGCGGGACGGCGAGGAGCCGTTCGGCTCAAGCGCAGGCTTTTATGGAGGCGGCGACCACTATTTTATGGACGAAGCCGGGGAGAGAATCGACCTGGGCATCTATGGCGGCTATAGCTACAATTGGGAGTTTTTGGAGGACGATGATCCAGCGGATAGCCACGTGTCCGCCATCTTCCAGGTGAAGCTGCCCCAGGGTGGACTGCTCGATGGGCAGGCAGCCTCCATGCGGCTCCCCGTCGGCCCCTTGAGCTATGCAACCGTAAATCAGGAAACCTGGGGGCCCCGCGGGTTTACACTCTACTCCGGCGAGTGGAGCTGCGACGTTCCCCTGCCCCAAAAGGACATCGGCTGGAGCCAGCAGGCGGATGTTTTCGTGACCCAGCTGGACGGGGCGGACATCACGTTAAAAGAGGTCTACCTGTCCCCCGTGAATCTGCTGGTCACCTTTGACCGGGAGGGCGGCGAGAAGCTGGTCGGCGATGTGGAAACACGCTGGTGTTACCTGTTGGCTCTCAGCGAGAACGATATCACCCTCAAGGACAAGGATGGGAACCTTGTCCCCCTGGCCCCGGCCTATTTGGGCGGCGGGAGCATCGGGGAGGAAGCCCTCCTTATGTTCCGCCTGTCCGAGGTCACCGACCCCGCCCGGCTTCAGGGCGGAAGCGTCACCTTCAACCTGAGCTGCGGTGCTGTCACCCTTCCGCTGGATGATCTGGCCCCGGTGGAGCCGTAACACGCAAGGAAGCCCGCCCCGGTCTCCGGGGCGGGCTTTGCTCACGCCTTAAACTCCGTATTGGCGTACTTACACCAGGGCGCGCACACGCACTCGCCGCACTTGGCCTTCCGGGCCGTACACACCGCCCGCCCGTGGAGCACCAGCCGGTGACAGAAGTTGTTGGACTCCTCCGGCGGCAGAACCGCCCGGAGCTGCTGCTCCACCTTGGCGGGGTCCTTGGTGCCGTCCGTCAGGCCCATGCGCCCGGATATGCGGATGCAGTGGGTGTCCGCCACCACCACGCCGGGGGTGTTATGTACGTCCCCCAAGATCAGGTTTGCCGTCTTGCGGCCCACCCCCGGCAGGCGGAGCAGATCCGCCATGGTGCCCGGCACCTTTCCGCCGTACTCATGGAGCAGCATCTGGGCGCACAGCACCATGTCCTTGCTCTTGGCCCGGAAGAAGCCGCAGGAGTGGACGTACTCCCCCACCTCCTCGATGTCCGCCTGGGCGAAGCTCTCCAGAGTGGGGAAGCGTGCAAAGAGGGCGGGCGTCACCTGGTTCACCCGCTCGTCGGTGCACTGGGCGGACAGCCGGACGGCAAACAAAAGCTCGTAGTCCTTTTGGTATTGCAGGGAGCAGATCCCGTCGGGGTACAGCCCCTTCAGGGCGTTGACAATGGCGATTACAGCTTCTCTCTCCATGAAACTCACCTCACTGGATATGATATCACAAAAAAACGCGGAAAGCGAGACTGTTTTTTCCGGAGATTACAGTTGTGCTTTTCCGGAAAACATTGTATAATGAGGAAGATCAAACTCTGGAAAGGCGGAGACACAAATGGTTTTAGAATATATGGATTTCGTATCCAGCCACGACCCCGAGCTGGGCGCGGCCATCCGGTCGGAGTACCAGCGTCAGTGCGACAACATCGAGCTGATCGCGTCGGAGAACATCGTGTCCGAGGCGGTGCTGGCCGCCATGGGCAGCGTGCTCACCAACAAATACGCCGAGGGCTACCCCGGCAAGCGGTACTACGGCGGCTGCCAGTGCGTGGACGTGGCGGAGAACCTGGCCATACAGCGGGCCTGTGAGCTGTTCGGGGCCAGGTTCGCCAACGTCCAGCCCCACTCCGGCGCGCAGGCCAACTACGCCGTCTATATGGCCCTGTGCCAGCCGGGGGACACGGTGCTGGGCATGAACCTGGACCACGGCGGGCACCTGACCCACGGCAGTCCGGTGAACTTCTCCGGGCGGTATTTCAAGATGGTGTCCTACGGCGTGAACGAGGAGACGGGCGTCATCGACTACGACGAGGTGGAGCGGATCGCCAAGGAGTGCAGGCCCAAAATGATCATCGCCGGGGCGTCTGCCTACCCCCGGACCATCGACTTCCAGCGGTTCCGGGAGATCGCCGACCAGGTGGGGGCCTACCTCTGGGTGGACATGGCCCACATTGCGGGGCTGGTGGCGGCGGGGCTTCACCCCTCCCCCATCCCCTGCGCCCACGTCACCTCCACCACCACCCACAAGACCCTCCGGGGCCCCCGGGGCGGCCTGCTGCTCACCAACGACGAGGAGCTGGCCAAGAAGCTGAACTCCGCCATCTTCCCCGGCTCCCAGGGCGGGCCGCTGATGCACGTCATCGCCGCCAAGGCGGTGGCCCTGGGGGAGGCCCTGAAGCCTGAGTTCAAGACCTACCAGCAGCAGGTGGTGAAAAACTCCGCCGCCCTGGCCCAGGGGCTGGTAAAGCGGGGCATGAAGCTGGTGTCCGGCGGCACGGACAACCACCTGTCCCTCATCGACCTGCGGGATCTGGGCGAGCTCACCGGCAAGGAGCTGGAACGCCGCCTGGACGAGGTGCGCATCACCGCCAACAAGAACAAGGTGCCCGGCGACCCCCGCTCCCCCTTCCAGACCAGCGGCCTGCGGGTGGGCAGTCCCGCCGTCACCAGCCGGGGCTTTGTGGAGGCGGACATGGACCAGGTGGCGGAGTATATCGCCCTGGCCGCCACCGACTTCCAGGCCAAGGCGGAGGAGATCCGGGCGGGCGTGGCGGCTCTGACCGCCAAATACCCCATCTACCGCTGAAGCGGCCATAGAGGAAGAAGGGTCCTGGGATGAGGCTGAATTTCAAACAACGGTTTTTCTCCTGGCTGGACAGCTATGACATCTACGATGAGGAGGGGAACACCGTTTTCACCGTGGAGGGCCAGCTGAGCTGGGGCCACTGCCTGCACATCAACGACGCCTATGGCCGCCACATCGGCACCCTCCAGCAGAAGGTCCTCACCTTCCTGCCCCAGTTCGAGATCTACGTGCAGGATCAGTATGTGGGCTGCATCAAAAAGGAGTTCACCTTCTTCAAGCCCCAGTTCGCCATCGACTTCAACGGCTGGCGGGTGGAGGGCCAGTGGATGGAGTGGGACTACGCCATCTGGGACGGCCAGCGTCAGGTGGCGGCCATCTCCAAGGAGCTGTTCCACCTCACCGACACCTATACCATCGACGTGGCCGACCCCAGGGACGCGCTGGGCGCGCTGCTGGTGGTGCTGGCCATCGACGCGGAGAAGTGCTCCCGGAGCTGACCTGGCAGGGAGGCCGCCTGATCAAATTTGAAGCGGCAGGTGAACACCATGAATCCTGATCTCACCTCTATCCCCGGCGTGGGCAAACATATGGCCGCCCACCTGAACGCCCTGGGCATTGAGCGGGTGGACGACCTGAAGGGCCAGGACCCGGAGGCCCTGTACGCCCGGGAGTGCGCCCAGGCGGGGCACACGGTGGACCGCTGTGTGCTGTACGTGTACCGTCTGGCGGTGGCCTGGGCCGAGGGGCGGATCGAGACGCCCGAACAGCGCAAGTGGTGGAATTGGATGGACCGCTGAACGCACAGCAGCCCCGGCAGGCGTTCCTGCCGGGGCTTGCGGTCGTTATTCCACGTATTCGATGTACTCAAACGCGCCGGCGGCCCGGCAGGTGCCGCACACATCCGGGCGGTCCTCAAAGATCGCGCCGCAGAGCTGGCAGCGGCAGCCGGACTTTTTCTGCTTCGCGGCCTCCGCCTCCGGCTGGGTCAGCTTGGACAGCAGCGAGCGGAATTCCCGCTCATGGCCCCGCTCAATGGCGGCCACCCGCATAAACATGAGGGCCAGCTCCTCCAGCCCCTCCTCCCGGGCCTGCCGGGCGAACTCGGGGTACATCCGGGACCACTCGTCGCACTCCCCCTGGGCCGCCTGTTCCAGACACTCCTCCGTGTCCCCCGGCGTCCCAAACAGCTGTTCATACCAGAACCGGGCGTGCATCATCTCGTTTTTCGCCATCCGCTCAAAGGCGGCGGCCACCTCCTCGTCCCCATTGCTCCGGGCAGTCTGGGCGAAGTAGCTGTACTTGTTCCGGGCGATGGATTCGCCCGCCAGGGCTGTCTGAAGGTTTTCCGCGGTTTTTGTGCCTGCTAAATTCATGGGGCTGTTCCTCCTTTTGGCAATTTTGTAAGAATATCACACGGGCCGGGAAAAGTCAACCTTTGTTCTCCGGCGTGCCGGACGGAGAGGGCCCCGCCCTCTTGCGAACATCTGTATAATATGCTATAATCAAGGCCACACAGAGGAAGGAGGGATCGGGTATGTACCAGCCGCTGGCGGACCGCATCCGCCCGCAGACCCTGGACGAGGTGCTGGGCCAGGGCCACATTCTGGGGCAGGACGGCCTGCTCCGCCGGGTCATCGACAGCGGAAAGATCCCCAACATGGTGTTCTACGGCCCCTCCGGCACCGGAAAAACCACCGTGGCCAACATCATCGCCCAGCAGTCTGGCAGAACCCTGCGGCGGCTCAACGCCACCACCGCCTCCCTGGCGGACATCCGGGACGTGATGGAGCAGGTGGGCACCCTGCTGGCCCCCAACGGCGTGCTGCTCTACCTGGACGAGATCCAGTATTTCAACAAGAAGCAGCAGCAGTCCCTGCTGGAGTTCATCGAGAACGGCAAGATCACCCTCATCGCCTCCACCACGGAGAACCCCTACTTCACCATCTTCAACGCGATCCTGTCCCGCTCCACCGTCTTTGAGTTCAAAATGCTGACGGCGGACGACCTGCTGCCCGCGGTGGACCGGGGCATCGCCCTCCAGGCCCGGGAGCTGGGGGTGGAGGCGGTCTGCGAGGACGGGGTGCGCAGGCATCTGGCCGCCTCCTGCGGCGGGGACGTGCGCAAGGCCCTGAACGCCGTGGAGCTGCTGATGACCGCCAGCCGCATCCGGGACGGCGTCCTCACCATCACCCTGGACGACGCCAGGCTGGTGGCCCAGCGGTCCGCCATGCGGTACGACCGGGACGGGGACGACCACTTCGACACCGCCTCCGCGCTGATGAAGTCCCTGCGGGGCTCCGACCCGGACGCCGCCCTCCACTACCTGGCGAGGCTTTTGGAGGCCGGGGATATGCTCACCGCCATCCGCCGCCTCCTCTGCTCCGCCAGCGAGGACGTGGGCATGGCCTATCCCCAGGCGGCGTCCATCGTCAAGTCCTGCGTGGACAGCGCGCTCCAGCTGGGCCTGCCCGAGGCCCAGCTCCCCCTGGCCCAGGCCGCCATCCTGCTGGCCACCGCCCCAAAATCCAACAGCGTCGTCAACGCCATCGGCGCGGCCATGGCGGACGTGCGGGCGGGGCGGACGGGGGACTACCCCCGGCACCTGCAAAACGTCCACGCCGACGGCGCGGGCTTTGAGCGGGAGCAGGGCTACCTCTACCCCCACCTGTACCCGGGGCATTGGGTGGCCCAGCAGTACCTGCCCGACGCCATCAAGGATCACGTGTATTACGAATACGGCCCCAACAAAAACGAGCAGGCCGCCAAGGCGTACTGGGACCGGATCAAGGGCGGGCAGACCGGGAAGGAGGGGGAATGAGATGCCCATGGACATCCAGGTCGGCGATGTGCTGGAGCTGAAAAAGGCCCATCCCTGCGGCAGCAAGGAGTGGAAGGTGCTGCGGATGGGCATGGACTTCAAGCTGAAATGCCTGGGCTGCGGCCACGAGGTCATGACGCCCCGGGCCAAGGCGGAAAAGGCAGTCAAAAAAGTAAAGCGGGAGGGCAAGGCCCTATGAACCGGTATTGGAGCGGGCGCATCCGGAACGCGGTGCCCTACACCCCGGGGGAACAGCCCCGGGATCGGACGTTTATCAAGCTGAACACCAACGAGTGCCCCTACCCCCCCTCGCCCAAGGTCACGGAGGCCATCCGGGCGGCGGCGGGGGACGGCCTGCGGCTCTACCCCGACCCGGAGTGCCTGGAGCTGCGGGCCGCCATCGCCCAGCGGGAGGGACTGGAGCTCCGCCAGGTGTTCTGCGGCAACGGCTCGGACGAGATCCTGGCCTTCGCCTTCCAGGCGTTTTTTGAGCCGGACCGGGAGGTGGTGTTCCCCAAGATCACCTACAGCTTCTACCCCGTCTACACCGGCTTCTTCGGCCTGCGCTGCCGGGAGGTGCCCATGAACCCGGATTTCTCCGACCCCATCCACCTGCTGTGCGGCAATAACGGCGGGGTGGTGCTAGCCAACCCCAACGCCCCCACGGGGCTTGCCGTGGGGCTGGACACGGTGGAGAAGCTGCTGAACGCCAACCCGGACGTGGTGGTGCTGGTGGACGAGGCCTACATCGACTTCGGCGGGGACAGCGCGGTGGGGCTCATCGGCCGCTATCCCAACCTGCTGGTGGTGCAGACCGCCTCCAAGTCCCGGGCACTGGCGGGGCTGCGGGTGGGCTGGGCCATGGGAGATCCGGGCCTCATCGACGGCCTGCGGTGCGTCCGGGACTCCATCAACTCCTATACCGTGGACCGCCTGGCCCAGGCGGGGGCGGCGGCGGCCCTCCGGGACGAGGACTACTTCCAGTCCATCCGCCGCCGGGTGATGGACACCCGCCGCTGGACGGAACACGCCCTCCGGGAGCGGGGCTTCGCCGTCCTGCCCTCCCAGGCGAATTTCGTCTTTGCCCGCCACCCTGACCACGGCGGCAAGGAGCTGCTGGACGGCCTGCGGGAGCGGGGCGTGCTGGCCCGCTGGTGGAGCACCCCGGAGATCGCGGACTGGCTGCGCATCAGCATCGGCACCGACAGGGACATGGCCGCGCTGATGGCCGCCCTGGACGGCATCCTCTTATATAGTGAATCAAGTTGAAAAAGCGCAAATCGCGCTTTTTCAATCAGCGAGCAATAGCTCGCTGACGCGCGAAGCGCGCTTGATTCCCTATGAAGTGCAAGTCAAGGCCGCGAATGCGGCCTCCAGCGGCGATTCATCGCCGCTGGGTTCAAAAGTATCCTATGATACTTTTGAACTTGCTTGACTATAAAGCGGAAACGCGCCCCGGCCTGGGGACAGGCCGGGGCCTTTTTGCGTCCCCGGTAATTTCCGTTCTTCCCACCCTTTGACTTTTTTTGATGGGGGGACGGACTATAATGGTGGACAGACCCGTTATTCCAATTCTTCATCAAGAGGAGGCCCGCCCCGTGACGGTGGTATACATCGATCTGCTGTTCCTGCTGAACCTCACCGCCAACTACCTGCTTCTGCTGGCGGCGGGACGGATGGCGGGGGCTGCGCTGGCCCGGTGGCGCATCGGGCTGGGGGCGGCGTTGGGCGCGCTGTACGCCGCGCTGATCTTCCTGCCGGGGCTGGGCTGGCTGGCCCTGTGGCCCTGCAAGCTGGCCGCCGGCGTCGGAATGGCCCTGGCCGCCTACGGCGGGGAGCGGCGGCTTCTGCGGGTGACGGTGCTGTTCTTCGGCGCGTCCGCCGCGCTGGCGGGGGCGGTGCTGGGGCTGGAGCTGCTGGGCAGCGTGTCCCTGACCCTGGAGCACGGGGTGTTCTACACCAAGCTGGACCTGCGGCTGCTGCTGGTGGTGTTCGCGGCGTGCTACTTTGTGCTGTCCCTGTTCTTCCGCCGGATCGGACAGCCGGGGGGCCGGACCCTGGCCCGCCTGGAGATTGAACTGGACGGCGGCGCGCGGACCCTCACCGCCCTGGTGGACACCGGACACAGCCTCACCGATCCGGGGAACAACCGCCCGGTGGTGGTGGCGGACGCCTGGGCACTGGCGGGGCTGCTGCCGGAATGGGCGGACCCCGCCGACCCCATCGCTTCCGTAGAGCGGTGCCACGCCGCCGGAGGGCGGCAGGCCCGGCTCATCCCCTACCGGGCGGTGGGGGTGGAGTGCGGAATGCTGCTGGCCCTGCGCGCCCGGGGCGTCGCCGTGGACGGCAGGCCGCTGGGACGGCTGCTGATAGCCCTCTCCCCCACCGCGCTGGACGACGGGGGCGGCTATCAGGCATTAATAGGAGGAATTTGATATGCTCTCGCTCAATACATACGTCCGGCTGTGCCGCCTGCTGGATCGGCTGGGAATCCCGCTGTTCGGCTCCCTCCACTACATCGGCGGCAGCGACACCCTCCCCGCCCCCCTGGCCCGGGAGGAGGAGGCCCGCCTGCTGGCCGCCCTGGAGGGGGAGGACAGCAGGCCGGAGGCCCGCTCCCGGCTCATCGAGCACAACCTCCGGCTGGTGGTCTACATCGCCCGGCGGTTTGAGAACACCGGGGTGGGCATTGAGGATCTGATCTCCATCGGCACCATCGGGCTGATCAAGGCGGTGGAGACCTACAAGCCCGCCAAAAACATCAAGCTGGCCACCTACGCCTCCCGGTGCATTGAGAACGAGATTCTCATGCACCTGCGGAAGAACGCCAACCGCCGGGGGGAGGTGTCCCTGGACGAGCCGCTGAACACCGATTGGGACGGGAACGAGCTGCTGCTGTCCGACGTGCTGGGCACCGACGGGGACAGCATCGAGAAGCCCATCGAGGACGACGTGGACCGGGACCTGCTGTTCACCGCCGTCAGCAGGCTGTCCCCCAGGGAGCGCACCATCATCACCATGCGCTTCGGCCTGGACGGACGGAAGGAGCGCACCCAGAAGGAGGTTGCCGACCTGCTGGGCATCAGCCAGTCCTACATCTCCCGGCTGGAAAAGCGGATCATCGACCGGCTGAAGAAGGAGATCCTGCGGATGATGTAGCAGGTTGGCTCCCGGCGCGAAACTGATCCAAAGCGAAACCCTTACGCCGGGGTTTCAAGGTCTTTCTGCCGCCTTTTTCCCTCAAAAAGGAGCAGGGGGAAAATTCCATCGAAAGCAGTCTGACGATAAAAAATATCCCCCGCCCCGCCGCCGTATGAAAGCCCGTCCATCGGAAATACTCTCTTTGAAACATTTCCGAGCGAGCGAGGTGGCATTGTGCAGGGCAAGGTGGAAATCTGCGGCGTCAATACGGCCAAGCTGAAGGTGCTGAAAAGCGAGGAGAGCCTGGAGCTCCTCCGCCGGGCCAGGGCGGGGGATATGCAGGCCAGGGAGGAGCTCATCTCCGGCAACCTCCGGCTGGTGCTGTCGGTGATCCAGAAGTTTTCCGGCCGGGGGGAGAATGTGGACGACCTGTTCCAGGTGGGCTGCATCGGGCTGATCAAGGCCATTGACAACTTTAACATTGAGATGGACGTGCGCTTCTCCACCTACGGCGTGCCCATGATCGTGGGGGAGATCCGGCGTTACCTCCGGGACAACAGCGCGATCCGGGTGTCCCGGTCGGTGCGGGACAACGCGTACCGGATTCTCCAGGCCAAGGAGAAGTATATGGCGGAGCACCAGAAGGAGCCTACCGTGGACGAGATCGCCCGGATTCTGGAGCTGCGCCGGGAGGACGTGGTGATGGCCCTGGACGCGGTGGTGGACCCGGTTTCCCTGTTCGAGCCCGTATACTCCGACGGCGGGGACACGGTATGCGTCATGGATCAGGTGAAGGACAAGAAGAACACCGACGAGGCGTGGCTGGACCACATCGCCCTGGAGGACGCCATCAACAAGCTGGACGAGCGGGAGCAGCGGATCCTGGCCCTCCGGTTTTTTCAGGGCAAGACCCAGATGGAGGTGTCCGCCGAGGTGGGCATATCCCAGGCCCAGGTGTCCCGGTTGGAAAAAAACGCCCTCAGCCGCATCCGCAAGGAGCTTTGAGGGGCAAAAGAGACACCCCCCGGCTTTGCCGGGGGGTGTCCTTACGTAAAGGGAATCTTAGAGCCTGTATTCACAGCCGAGGATGCCGGCTGGCCGAAGAATTTTTCCGTCAGGCAAGGCGAATTTTCGCCGGAATACTTTGTGTATTGCAAGAAAATTCAACGCGGCTTGGCGGAAAAAGACCCGGCCAGACGGCGTTTGAGGTTGTGAATACAGGTTCTTACACAATCCTCAGGGTCACGTTGGACCAGGCCTGCTCCAGGCCGGCCTCGTAGTCGGCGTCCACGGGGGTGGAGCCGCCCTTGATGCTCTCGAACAGCTTGTTGTAGTCCTCCACGGAGAACTTCTCCATGGACCAGGTGGCGGTGGGCAGGCCCACGGCGTCGTCCTTCGCGCCCAGCTTCAGCACGCCGCCGCCGATCTCGTCCCACTTGCCGTCATAGGACTTGCCGATGGCCTGCTGGGCCGCCGCGCCGATGCCCTTCATGGCGGAGGTGATCACGGTGTCGGAGTCGCCGGACTGATCCACGTCCACGCCGATGACCGCGCCCTCGTTGGCGGCGGCGGCAGCGGCGGCGGTGATGGAGTTGAACATGGAGCCGCCGCAGGCGAACACCAGCTCGGTGCCCTCGTTATACCAGCCGGCGATCATGCTCTGGAGCTCGGAGGAGGCGGAGTAGCTGGCACCGTACTCCCAGCTGTAGAGCATATCCACCTGGACGCCCAGCTCCTTGGCGGCGTCGTTGGCACCCTGGACATAGCCGTAGCCGTAACGGCAGCAGGCGGGGTTGGAGCCGCCGCCGCCGCCGGAGAAGCCCAGCTTGACGTAGCCTTCCTTGACCACGGCGTAGCCCGCCAGATAGCCGGCCTGCTCCTCCTGGAACTCCACGCTGGCCACGTTCTTCAGGGGATTGCCGTCAGAACCCACCACGGGGTGGTTGTTGTCGATGAACACGAAGTGGGCGTCGGGGAACTCCTCGGCGGCCTTGGCCAGGGCGGCCTCCTGGAGGAAGCCGGCGCATACGATGACCTTCGCGCCGCCCTCGGCGGCCTGCTTCATGGCGTTGTAGCGGTCATCGTCGGTGGCGTTGTCGCCGTTGGCGGGCTGGTAGTACTTATAGGACAGGCTGTGCTCGCTGGCGTACAGCTTCACGCCGTCCCAGGTGCCCTGGTTGAAGGACTTGTCCTTCAGCTGGCCCACGTCGGTGACGAAGGCCACCTCATACTTGCCGTCCTTGGAGGTCATGGTGTCGGGGATGTCGTCCGCGCCCTTCTTTCCGCCGTCCTTGCTGCCGCAGGCAGCAAGGCTGAAGGCCATGGCCATGGCCAGCAGCATCGCGAGAATCTTCTTCATTGCGTACCATTCCTTTCTTCTCATTCAATTCCGGACGGCGCGTTACCGCCGCCCGCCTTCCTCGTCCGCAAAAAGGCGGGGACTTGTATTGCAGACCTTGCCTCGCAATCTTCGCTCCCGCCTTCGGACGTGCCCATTATACAGCGTCCCGCCTGGAAATACAAGCCTTATTTACAGCTTTCCCGGACTTTTCACAAAAACTGTCAAAACGCGCCCCTCAATAGCCCTGGGCCTGCTGGCCTTTCACCAATTTGACAATCCGGCTGGTGCCCAGGCGGTCCGCCCCCAGGGCCAGGAAGTCTGCCGCGTCCTGGAGGCTGGCGATCCCCCCTGCGGCCTTGATCTTCACATGGGGGGCGGCGTTGGCCTTGAACAGGGCCACGTCCTCCCGGGTGGCCCCGGCGGTGGAGAAGCCGGTGGAGGTCTTGATGAAGTCCGCCCCGCTGTCGGACACGATCCGGCACAGCTGGAGCTTCTCCTCCCCGGTCAGCAGGCAGGTCTCGATGATCACCTTCAGCACCAGCCCGCCGCAGGCCGCCTTCACCGCCTTGATCTCGGCCAGCAGATCGTCCCAGCGGCCGTCCTTGGCCCAGCCGATGTTGATCACCATGTCGATCTCCTTCGCGCCGTTGGCGATGGCGTCCTTGGCCTCCAACACCTTGACGGCGGTGGTGGAGTAGCCGTTGGGGAAGCCGATCACCGTGCACACCGGGAGCCTGTCCCCCAGGTAGTCCGCCGCCTGCTTCACATAGCTGGCGGGTATGCACACGCTGGCGCAGCCGTAGGCCGCGCCGTCGTCGCAGATCTGGCGGATCTCGTCCCAGGTGGCGGTCTGGGTCAGCAGGGTGTGGTCCACGGCGGCTAACAGGGTCTGGTTGTCCATTGGAATCACCTCATTCGGATAGATGATTCTATTTTACTATGGGCGGGCCGGAAAAGCAAGGAAATCCCCGGCTGGAGGCGAAAAAAGTGGGGACGCAACGGCTGGTTGTCAAATTGTATCCCCTTTTTGGTTGCGTAAGCCGCCGCTTTTTGCTAAGATAAGGCTGTTCCAAGCGCGCCGGACAGTTTTTCTTTTGGAGGTCATCCTATGGATTTCAAGGAACGTTTATTTGAGCTGCGCCGTCAGGCGGGGCTGTCCCAGGAGGAGCTTGCCCATCTTCTGGGCCTCACCCGGCAGGCGGTGCAGAAGTGGGAGGCGGGCACGTCCCGCCCGGATATGGACAACCTGGCCGCTCTGGCGGACTATTTCCACGTGTCCCTGGACTACCTGACGGGCCGGGAGGGGGCCTGCCCCCCTCCCCCGCCGGAGCGGGAATACGCCCCGCCCTCCCCCACCATCATTCACCACCACTACCACGAGGGCTGGCACTACGAATATAAAAGTGAGCGCACCCTGTTCGGCCTGCCCCTGGTTCACGTCAACTTCGGCCGCGGGAATCACTGGGCCAGGGGGATTGTCGCCATCGGCAACATCGCCACCGGGTTCGTGGCCCTGGGCGGCATTGCTGCGGGGCTGCTCTCCCTGGGGGCCGTGAGCTTCGGCCTGCTGCTGGCTCTCGGGGCGGTGACCCTGGGCGGGGTGTCGGTGGGCGGCGTGGCCCTGGGCCTGCTGGCCTGGGGCGGGATCGCCCTGGGCTGGCTGGCGGTGGGGGGCTGCGCCGTGGGCGTGTACGCCGCCGGAGGCGTGGCGGCGGCCTCCCGGGTGGCGGTGGGCTACGTGGCCTCCGCGCCCCTGGCCATCGGGCAGCTTGCGGACGGAGTAACCGCCATCCGCGTCCCCATGGAGGGGCTGTCGGACGCGGCGGTGATGGAGGCCCACGCCGCCATCACCGAGGCCTGCCAGGACGCCCCCCTCTTTGTCACCCGGTTCCTGAAATTCTTCGCGTGGGCGGAGCTGCACTGACCCTCTCCGGCAGCTCGGAACCCCGGTCTGCCGGGATTTTTTCGCTCCAGCTCAACCTATAGTTGAATTTTGACAAAATTACCGCCATTGTGTTCAACTATCGTTTTTGCTATAATTCAACCACAAAGCGAAACGAGGTGCTGATATGGCAAACGTGTTGAGCGAGCGCATCGCGGAACTGCGCAAGGCCCGGGGCCTCACCCAGGAGCAGCTGGGCCAGCTGGCGGGGGTGTCCGCCCAGGCGGTGAGCAAGTGGGAGAAGGGCGGCGCGCCGGACGTGGAGCTGCTCCCCGCCCTGGCGGACCGCTTGGGCGTCACCATCGACGCCCTGTTCGGCCGGGAGGGGGGCGAGGCGGGGGACATCCACCAGACCGCCGCCCGCTGGCTCCACACCATCCCCAAGGAACAGCGGTACGATCAGATCTGCCGCCTGTTCTGGATCTTTACTCAAAATATGGTGGACGAGGTGACCATGCCGGATATCGGCTATCTGGAACAGGCCGCCGCTTTGTGGGAGGATGAGACCAGCGGGATCAAGCAGTGGGCCATCAGCCGGGTCTGGCTGGACGGCGGCTATATGTTGAGCCTCCACGCGGAGGACCTCTCCTTCGCCACCGTCTGGCCCGAGCCGAAGGACGGCTATGACGCCCACTTTGCCGCCATGGACGACTACCGCCGCCTTTTTTCCGTCCTGGCCCGCCCCGGATGCCTGGAGGTGCTGGAATACCTGTACAGCCGTCCGTACCGCCATTATATGGCGGACACCGTTGCCAAGGCCCTGGCGCTCCCCATTGAGGAGGCCCAGGCGGTCATGGAGGTTCTGTGGGAGACGCGGCTCGTGGAGCAGACGGAGCTGGAGCTGGTGGACGGCTTGAGCTACGCCTACTCCCGGCATGACGGGGACGTCACCCTGGTTCCGTTCCTCTATATGGCCCGCTGCATGATCCAGAAGGGAGCCTACCTGTTCAATGTGGGTGGCGCTGGAAAGCCCCTGCTCCGGGGAGGCGTGTGGAAAAGGACGGAGGAGGAGAGACAATGAAGCGCACCAAAAGGAATCCCGCCGCCCGGGCCTATTTCCGGGCCTTTTATGATGGCAACCGCTTGAATTTCGGGCTCACCGCCCTGCTCACCCTGCTGGGCATTCCCGTCACGCTGTCGGTGTCCTGGTTGCTGGGCGAGCTGCTGGACGCCGCCTCCGCCAGGAGCATGGAGCAGCTGGTGCGGGCCGTCAAAATCTTTGTGCCCATCGCCCTCTTTTATGTGGCACTGGACCTGGGCACCCATTGGGTCAAATCCAGGTTCCTCTGTCGGGCCATGGTCCAGTACAAAGCCCTGGCCTTCCGCAGGCTGTCCGAGAAGAGCATCAGCGCCTTTTCCCGGGAAAATACCGGCCGCTACCTGTCCATCCTCACCAACGACACCGGCACAATTGAGACAAACTATCTGGAAAGCAGCTTCAGAATCCTTGACAACGCGGTCCTGTTCCTTGGCTGCATCGGCATGATGCTGTGGTACAGCCCGATGTTGGCGGTCATTGTCGTCGCGTTCAGCGTTCTGCCCATCGCCGTGGCGGTGCTCACCGGCGGCATGCTCACCAGGCGGGAGCAGGAGGTCAGCGAGAAAAACGAGGGCTTCATGGCCCAGATCAAGGACCTGCTCAACGGATTTTCCGTCATCAAGAGCTTTAAGGCGGAGGCCGCGGCCCAGCGGCAGTTCGACGCCGCCAGCCAGACTGCGGAGGACGCCAAGCGCCGCCGCCGCTGGAGCACGGGCCAGGTCACCACCCTGTCCGGCCTGTGCGGCTTCATCATGCAGTTCGGCATCTTCTTCATCGGCACCTACCTCGCAATCCGGGGACATGTCACCGGCGGAACGGTGGTGGTGTTTGTCAACCTGTCCGGCACCATGCTGAACGCCATCCAGGTCGTCCCCCAGTGCTGGGCCAGCCGCAGGGCCGCCGCAGGGCTGGTGGAGAAGCTGGCGGCCGTCACCGAGGAGAACGCGGGGCGTTCCGGCGACCCAATCCCGCCGGTCCTCCGCGACGGCATCACCCTGGACCACGTCACCTTCGGCTATGAGCCGGACAAGCCGGTGCTGGACGATATCTCCCTCACCCTGGAGCCGGGGAAGAAGTACGCCCTGGTGGGCGGCTCCGGGTCGGGCAAGTCCACCCTGCTGAACCTGCTCATGGGGGCCTATGACGGCTACGGCGGCTCCATCGCCATCGACGGCAGGGAGCTGCGGAAGGTGGACCCGGACAGCCTCTACGACCTGATGAGCCTCATCGGACAAAGCGTGTTCCTGTTCGACGACACCATCCGCGGCAATGTCACCATGTTCCGGGACTTCCCAGACCAGCTTGTGGAAAAAGCTATAAAGCAGTCCGGCCTGTCAGAGCTTTTGGCCCAGCGGGGGGCGGACTACCGCTGCGGGGAAAACGGCGCGGGTCTGTCCGGCGGGGAACGCCAGCGGGTGTCCATTGCCCGGTGCCTGCTCCGGGGCACCCCGGTGCTGCTGCTGGACGAGGCCACCGCCTCCCTGGACAACCAGACCGCCTTCGCCGTCACCGACGCCATCCTCCACCTGGACGGCCTGACCCGGCTGGTAGTCACCCACCGGCTGGACGAGACGCTGATGGCCCAATACGACGAGATCCTGGTGCTCCGGAACGGGCGCATCCAGGAGCGGGGCGGCTTTGGCCAGCTCATGGAGCGGAAGGGATACTTCTACTCCCTGTATACTCTGACCGCATGAAAACCGGGCGGCATCTGCCGCCCGGTTTTTGCTACAGCTCCTTGACCAGCAGGATATACTCCCGGTTCCGCAGCCGTTCCCGGAAGCCGCACCGCCGGAACAGCTCCGCCGCCGGATTGTCAATGGCGATATTGTCCGCCAGCCGCTTCACGCCGTTCTTCCCGGCGGCGGCGCACAAAAGCTCCAGGCCCTGCCGCCCGAAGCCCAGGCCCCGGTACCGGGCGGACACCAGCACATCGCAGAGGTACTCCCCCAGCTCCCCGTCGTAGTGGTAGGCCGCCTCCCCCACCAAGGCCCCGTCCGATTCCCGGCGCAGGCAGCGGTAGAACCGCTCCCCCGTGCCGTCCTCCACCCACCGGGCGTACCAGTCCGCCCAGCGTTCCCGGGGGAAGCGGATGGTGCCGCCGTAGGCGTGGTTATAGGCCATGGTGTCCGGGTCGGCCAGCAGCTCCTGACGGAAGGACAATTCCTCCAGCCCGGGGCGGTACAGTGAAACGTGTTCCATAGCGTCCTCCTCTTAGCGGTTTAACAGCTTTGCGGCGGCGGTGCGGCGCACCACCAGCGCGCTTTTCGGGCAGAACTCCTGGCAGCAGAAGCAGCGGATGCACTTCTTCCGGTGAATCCGGGGCTTCCCGCCCCTCATCACAATAGCGTCCGCCGGGCACACCTCCCGGCACTTGCCGCACCCCACGCACTTCTCCCCCTCCAGGCCGGGCCGCTGGGCCAGCAGCCGCTTTATCGCCGCCCCCTTCAGCCGCCCCCGCAGGCTCGTCCCGTCCCCCTGGAACAGGTGGCCCGCCGCCGCCCGCGCCAGTTTGAAGTCCGGGATGGCAAAGGCGGCGGCATCGCCCTCCACCGTCAGCTCCTCCGCCGAGGCCGGGAGCAGCCCCCGCTCCGCCGCCGCCTTCAGGGTGGGCACCCCCTCCGGCCCCAGGCCGATGAGCTTCGCGCACAGCAGATCCGCCTTGTGGGGGCTGTCCGAGGCCAGCACCGCCCCCATGTGCCGGGGGGTGCCGCCGCCGGGGCCGTTCCCCTCCATGCACTCCACCGCGTCCACGATGGTGAGCCGGGGCTTGAAATACTCGTCCAGATCCACGATCATCCGGGCAAAGTCCATGGTGTCGGGGTAGCGGAAATGATACTCCGGCTTCACCGTCCCCGGAACGGCCCCGAACATATTTTTCGCCCCGCAGGTCATGCCCATCATGCCGTGGGTTTTCAGCTTGCACAGGTCAATGACGGCGTCCGCCCCGTCCAGCCACCCGGTGTAGCGGAAGCTCCGGCACACCCTTCCCTCCGGGAAGGATGCCTCCCGCTCCGTGAAGTCCTGGTTCAGCCTGCCGCCGTACCGCTCCACCGCCCCCAGGCCGGCGGCGGCATACGCCCGGTTCACAAGGGCGGCGTGATAAAGCCCGCCGGGGCTGTCCCCCGCCACTACCTCCGCCCCCCGCTCCGCCAGCAGCTCCGCCAGGGCGCACAGGAGGGCCGGATGGGTGGTGGCCGCCTTCTCCGGCTCCACCCCGGACACAAGGTTCACCTTGACGGCAATCCTCATCCCCGGCCCCGCCCAGTCCAGCCCGCCCAGGGGGGCCAACGCCCGCTCCAGCGCGGCCCGCACCGTCTCGTGCCCGTAGCTGCCGCAGGGGGTGATCACCACATCCGGCCCCACACCGCTCCTCCTCTCACAAAAAGGCTGCCGCGGAAGCGGCAGCCTTTTTCCACGGTATTTGAATTACTCCGCCTCGGACTCGTCCTCAGCCTCATCGGCAACGGGGCCTTCCTCCAGCAGGGCGCGGATGGACAGGGAGACCTTCTTGTTCTCCTCGTCGATGGCGATGATCTTGGCATCCACCACATCGCCCTCCGCCAGCACGTCGCCGGGCTTCTCCACCCGGTGATCCGCGATCTGGGAGATGTGGATCAGGCCGTCCACGCCGGGAACGATCTCGGCGAAGGCACCGAAGGTCATCAGCTTCACCACCCGCACGGCGGCGGTGTCGCCCACGGCGTACTTGGTGGTGAACACAGTCCAGGGCTCCTGGCTGTGATCCTTCATGCCCAGGGAGATCTTCTTCTTCTCCGGGTCGAAGGAAATGACGTACACCTCCACGGGGTCGCCCACGGACACCACCTCGGCGGGGGTCTTGATCCGGGACCAGGACAGCTCGGAGATGTGGACCATGCCGTCCACGCCGCCGATGTCCACAAACGCGCCGTAGGAGGTCAGGCTCTTGACAGTGCCGCTGTAGTGCTTGCCCACCTCGATGTTGTTCCAGATCTCGGCGGCGGCGGCGGCCCGGGCCTCGGCGGCCACGGCGCGGATGGAGCCCACCACCCGGCGGCGGGCGCGGTTCACCTCGGTGACGCGCAGCTTCACCCGGGTCTTGACCATCTCGGACAGGTCGGCTCCCCGGGGCTTGCCGGACTGGGAGGCGGGGATGAACACCCGGATGCCCTTGACGCTGGCCACCAGGCCGCCCTTGTTCTCCTCGGTGATGATGCCCTCCAGAACGTCCTTGCTCTCCACGGCGTTCTCCACGATCTCCCAGTTCTTGTCCGCGTCCAGACGCTTCTTGGACAGAACCACCACGCAGTCCCGATCGCTGACCAGGCGGACCACGGCCTCGATCTCATCGCCCACCTTGGCGATGTCCTCCACCTTCACGTCGGGATCGTCGCTCAGCTCAGACAGAGGGATGCTGCCGGGGTACTTGACGCCCAGCTCCACCTGAATCTCGGTGGGCGTGATAGCCGCAACCGTTCCCGTGACCCGATCCCCCGTATTCAAAATTTTGAACGACTCCTCCAGCATTTCCGCGAAGGACTGTTCAATCTCCATAATTTCATCGCTCATCTTGTTGCTGACCTCCTTTATTATCCACCCCGGCGTGGATGCGCCGGCGGTGATTCCAAGCGTGCCAACCGACTGGAACCGGCCCATGTCAATGTCCCGCCCCCGCTCCGCCTGCACCACCATGGGACAGCGGCGGGCGCACAGCTGGGTAAGCCTCCTGGTGTTGGAGCTTTTCTGATCGCCGATGACGATCATCGCGTCGCATTGCGCGGCCAGCTCCAGGGCCTCAGATTGACGCCTGGACGTAGCACCACATATTGTATCAAAAAATTCTGCGTTTGTACACACTTTTTTTGCGTTTTCCACGGTTTTTTTCCAGCCGGCCTCAATGGCCGTGGTCTGGGAGACAAATGTCAGCGGCTGAGCGTACAGTTCCGGGTTTTTCGCCAAAGTTTCCGCCAATTCCTCCCAGCCGGACACGGCAAACCCCCGGGAGGTGCAGCCCAGTATGCCCACAATCTCCGGGTGGTCGGCCTCGCCCACCACCACCGGCGTGCGCCCCCGGGCCTCCGCCTCCCGGACGACGGCGTGGATCTGGGTGACGTTGGGGCAGGTGGCATCGATGACCCGGCAGCCCCGGGCGGCCAGCGCGGCGTACACCCGGTCCGGCTCCCCGTGGGCCCGTATGAGCACCGCCGCCCCCTCCGGGGCCTCCTCCGGGGTGTGGATGGTCACCGCCCCCATGTCCTCCAGGCGGCGGATCACGTGGTCGTTGTGGGTCAGGTGGCCCAGCAGGTACACCGGCCCCTCCCCCGCCGCCCGCTCCGCCAGCTCCACCGCCCGGCGCACGCCGTAGCAGAACCCCGCCGTTTTCGCCAGCCGGACGTTCATGCCGCCCGCTCCTCCAACGCCCGGACCCGCTCCATCAGATCGTCCGCGATGCGCTGGTAGTCCTCCGGAGTGGGCTTGCGGCCCTCAAACTCCGGGTGGTACGGCTCCCCGAACACAATGGTGGTCCGGCGGAACCGCCGCTTCTTCGTGGGTATGTAGATGGGCACGATGGGCGCGCCGGTGCGGGTGGCGAACATGGCCGCGCCGGTGCGGGCCTCGGAGTCCTCCCCGTCCTTCACCCGGGTGCCCTGGGGGAACATCAGCAGCTTCTCGCCCCCCCGGAGGATCCGCATGGCCTCCTTCAGGGCCCCCACGTCGGCCTTGCCCCGCTTGACGCCGAAGATGCCCGCCTTCCGCAGGAGGAAGCCCAGGATGGGCCACTTCATGACCTCCTCCTTTGCCATCACGCGGACCTGCCGCCGCCAGCCCAGGCAGCACACCACGTACAGCGGATCGCCCAGGGTGCTGTGGTTGCCGCACAGCAGGGCCGCCCCCTCCGGCACCCGCTCCACCCCCACCGCCTTCCAGGGGTGGAGCAGCTTCATATAAACCCAGATGATGGGGTAGAGCACCGCGTATACCTTATTCATGTCCTTCCCCCTCCGTCAATCCCAGGTGCTTCCGGGCCAGCCCCAGCAGAAGCTGGAAGCTCCCCTCCAGATCCAGGCTGGTGGTGTCCGCCACCACCGCGTCCTCCGCCTGCCGCAGGGGGGCGGCCTCCCGCTGGCTGTCCCGGCGGTCCCGCTCCACCACCTCGGCCAGCACCTGATCAAACTCCGCCGCCTGGCCCCGCTCCCGCAGCTCCCGGCAGCGACGCTCCGCCCGGGCCTCGGCAGCGGCGGTGAGGTAAATTTTCAAGTCCGCGCCGGGGAGCACCACCGTGCCGATGTCCCGTCCGTCCATGATCACGTCGTGCTCCGCCGCCGCCCTGCGCTGCATCTCCAGCAGGAAGTCCCGCACCGCCGGGATGGCCGCCGCCTTGGAGGCCGCGGCGGACACCTCGTTGTGCCGGATGGCCTCCGTCACGTCCGCCCCGTCCAGGAACATATGCTGAAGCCCGTCCTCCCCATAGCCCATGGTGATGGACAGACCCGGCAGCAGCTCCGACACCGCCGCCCCGTCGGCGGGGTCAAGCCCCCGCTCCAGCGCGGCCAGCCCCACCGTGCGGTAGATGGCCCCGGTGTCCACGTACAAAAAACCCAACGCCCTTGCCAACGCCTTGGCCAGGGTGGATTTTCCCGCCCCGGCGGGGCCGTCGATGGCGATACTGCGGTACTTCATGGCACAACGCCCTTTCCTGTTCTTTAGAACCTGTATTCACAACCTCGATCCACCGTCTGGGCAGGTCTTTTCCCGTCATGCTTCGTTGTGATTTCTTGCAATAAATACAAGTATTCCTGCGAAATCCCGCCTCACCTGACGGGAAAACCCCTCGTCCATCCGGCGGTTCCGGCTGTGAATACAGGTTCTTACCGGCGGCCCGCCCGCTCCGCCGCGGCCAGCCCCGCCGCGTGCCCGGTGGCCCAGGCGATCTGCAAATTGAACCCGCCGGTGTAGCCGTCCACGTCCAGCACTTCCCCGGCGAAGAACAGGCCCGCCGCCTTTTTCGATTCCATGGTTTTGGGGTCCACCTCCCCCACGGCCACGCCGCCGGAGGTGACCACCGCCTCCTCCACCGGGCGGGGGCCTGTGAGGGGGACGGTGAAATCCTTCAGCGTCTCCAGCAAAGCCCGCCGCTGCTCCCTGCGCAGGCTGTGGGCCTTGGCCTCCCCGGGCACGCCGGACCGGGCCGCGATCACGGGGATCAGGCTCCGGGGCACCAGCCCCCCCGCTACGTTGGAGAAGTCCTGGTTGGCCCGCTCCTTGAACTCCCGCACCAGGCGGGCGTCCAGGGTCTGCTCGTCCAGGGCGGGCTTCAGGTCGATGTGGGCGGTATAGGTCCGCCGCCCGAAGTCCAGATGGGCGGAGGCGGACAGCACCAGCGGCCCGGACAGCCCGAAGTGGGTGAACAGCAGCTCCCCCTGCTCCCGGAAGGCGGTCCTGCCCCGGTCGTCCCTCACCCGCAGCTCCACGTTCCGCAGGGACAGCCCCTGGAGCTGGGCGCAGCAGGGATCGTCCGACTCCAGCGGCACCAGGGACCCCCGGAGGGGCGTGATGGTGTGCCCCACCCCCCGGGCCAGGGCGTAGCCCTCCCCGGTGGAGCCGGTGCGGGGGTAGGACGCCCCCCCGGTGGCCAGCACCACCGCCCCGAATTGGGACAGCCTGCCGCCCTGCTCCGTCGCCATCTCAGCCAGCCGCCCGTCCTGCGCCGTCAGGCCCGTCAAACGGTCCCGGCGCAGGTCCACTCCCTGGCGGCGCAGCTCAAAAAACAGGGCGTCCACAATGTCCGCCGCCCTGTCGGACACGGGGAACACCCGCTTCCCCCGCTCCGTTTTCAGCGGCACCCCCAAGCCCTCAAAAAAGTCCATGGCGTCCTGGGGGGAGAAGCGGCTGAACGCGCTGAACAAAAACCGCCCGTTCCGGGGGATGGCGGCCAGCAGCTCGTCCCGGCCGCAGTTGTTGGTGAGGTTACAGCGGCCCTTTCCGGTGATATACAGCTTCCGGCCCACCTTCTCGTTGGGCTCCAGCAGCACCACGTCCGCCCCGGCCCTGGCGGCGGCAATGGCGGCCATCATCCCCGCCGCCCCGCCCCCGGCCACAATCACCCTATTGCTGTGTCCCATACTCCACCTTCTCATAGACCTGGTACTCGTCCCAGATCTGCTCCAGCCGCCGGAAGGTGGCGGTAACCTCGTCGGACTTCTTCCGCCCCACCGCCACGATCAGCGCGTTGATCACCGACAAAGGGGCCACCAGCGAGTCGGCAAAGGACGCCATGTCGCTTTTCGCCAGCAGGCGGTAATTTGCCGTGTCGTACAGGGGGGACAGCTCGCTGTCGGTGAGGGCCACCACCGTGGCCCCCTGATCCCGGGCGAACTCCAGGGCCCGCACGGAGCGGGTGGAGTACCGGGGGAAGCTGATGCCGATGACCACGTCCCCCTCCCCCACCCGGAGCAGCTGCTCAAACATATCGCTGGCCAGGCTGGCCTGCACCTGGCACACGTTGTCGAAGATCAGCTTGAAATAGAAGGTGAGGAAATCCGCCAGGGCGGACGACGACCTGGCCCCTAAAATATAGATCCTCCTGGCCCCCACGATGGCCTCCACCGTGGCGGCGAAGTCCTCCCGGCTCAGCTCCTCCAGGGACATCCGCAGCTTTTCGATGTCCGCCCGCACCACCTTCTCCAGCACGTCCCGGGTGCCCAGGCGGTCGTAGGACACCTCGATGCGCTGCACGGTGGTGAGCTTGGAGCGGATCATCTCCTGCATGGCCTTCTGCATGGCGGGATAGCCGTCATAGCCCAGCTCGGCGGCGAACCGCACCACGGTGGACTCGCTGATCCGCACCGTCTGGCCCAGCTTCGCCGCCGTCATAAAGGCGGCCTTGTCATAATTTTCCAGGATGTACCGGGCGATGAGCTTCTGCCCCTTGGAGAAGCCCGCCATCCCGCTCTGGATCGCGCTTAATATGTCACGGCTCATGTAAAACCCCTGCCTGTTCCCGTTCTCTCTGTTCCGCCGGAAAATGACGGCGGACGCCGCCGCCCTTCGCCAGCAGTCCCATTGTACTGTGTGATTCCGGAAAATGCAAGGGTTTTTGCACGTTTTCCAGGTTAAACTTGCAAAAGGGCCAGCTCCTCCGCCGTCAGGGGCCGCCATTTCCCCGGCCCCAGCCCTCCCAGGGCAAGCTCCCCCTCCCGCACCCGGCGCAGGCGGTCCACCCGCAGCCCCGCGGCGGCGCACATACGGCGCACCTGCCGGTTCTTCCCCTGGTGAATGACGATGGTGAGGGCGTTCTTCCCCGTCCGCTCCACCCGGTCGGCGGTCAGAACCTCCCCGCCGTCCTCCACCGGGGCGGACAGCACGGGCAGGGCCCGCTCCGCGTCCCCCGTCACCCACACCCGGTACTCCTTCTCCACCCCGTGGGAGGGGTGGGTGAGCCGCTGGGTCAACGCCCCGTCGTCGGTGAGTAGGAGCAGGCCCTCCGAGTCCATGTCCAGCCGGCCCACGGGCCACACCCGGGCGGGGCAGTCCGCCACCAGCTCCGCCACCGTTTTCCGCCCCCTCTCGTCGGACAGGGTGGACACATAGCCCCGGGGTTTGTTCAGCATAATGTACGTGTGGGGGCTGGGGGCGGGCAGGGGCGCGCCGTCCACCTCGATCCGGTCCCGGGCCGGGTCGGCCCTGTCCCCCAGCCCCGCCGTCTCCCCGTTTACCGTCACCCGGCCCGCCAAGAGATACTCCTCCGCCCGGCGGCGGGAGCAGATCCCCGCCGCCGACAGCAGCTTTTGCAGACGTTCCTCCATCCCGGCCCTCCTCTCCGTCCCGCGCTCAGGCGGCCCTTCCGCCCAGCAGCGTCCGCAGCCGCTCCAAAAACGTCAGCGGCTCCCGCAGGTCCAGCCCCGCGTTCCCCTGGCTCACCAGGGGCATCTGGGCGACCACCTCCCCGTCCAGCCGCCAGCGCAGCTCCCCCAGCTGCACCCCCGGCGGCAGCGGCGCGGTCGCGCTCCGCAGCAGCTCCACCTCCGGCACCAGCTGCTCCCCCGCCTTCAGCGGGTAGCCCAGCTCCCCCTTGGCGGCCACCGGCATGGTGGGGATGAGGCTGCCCTCCACCGCCACCGCGCCCAGCACCTCCCCCGCCCGGCACAGCGTCTGCCGGGGGTAGGTCCGGAAGCCGTAGTCCAGCAGCTTCCGGTGGTCGTTCCAGTCGTCCCCGTCGTTGAGGGTGACGCAGATCAAGGTCTGCCCGTCCCGGACGGCGGCGGACACCAGGGTGCGCCCCGCCTTCTCCGTGAACCCGGTTTTCATCCCCACGCAGCCCTCGCACCGCCACAGCAGCTTGTTGTGGTTCACAAAGGTGCGGGTGCCCACCGTAATGGATTTGGTGGCGCACAGCTCCGCCACCGTGCTGTTGTTCAGGCACGCCCGGGCCAGCAGGGCCATGTCGTAGGGGGTGGAGTAGTGGTTCTCATGATCCAGCCCGCTGGGGTTGGCGAAGGAGCTGTCCTTCATGCCCAGCTCCGCCGCCCTCCGGTTCATCAGCTCCACGAACTCCTCCATGCTCCCCGCCGTGTGGCAGGCGATTACCATGGCCGCGTCGTTCCCCGACTGGAGCAGAAGGCCGTACAGCAGCCCCCGGAGGGTGATCTCCTCCCCCGCCTTGAGGTAAATGGACGAGCCCTCGCTGCCCAGCCACTCCCCCTTGACGGTGACGGTCTCATCCAGATCCCCCGCCCGCTCCACCGCCACCAGGGCCGTCATCAGCTTGGTGGTGCTGGCGATGAGCCGGGGCTTGTGGGCGTCGTGCCCGTACAGCACCCGGCCGCTCTCGGCATCCATCAGCACCGCCCCCGCCGCCCGGTCGCTTGCCGCGTATCCGGCGGGGCACAGCAGAACCGCCAGGGCCAGGGCGCACACCGCCCCCATCAGCTTCCTCACAAAAGGTCACTCCCATCCGAATTTGATCAGATGGGAGTAGTATGGCCTTGGCGGTCCTTCCTTATCCCGGCAGGTTACAGGGGCTGCTCCCCCGCCTCCCCGGCGGTCTTTTTGTCGATATATCCGGTGACCTTCTCAAACATCTCGGGCACCAGGTCCACCACCCGGCTCACCGTGTCCCCCGGCGGGGGAGCCACGGGCAGAAGCCGCACCGAGCCGTCCTTCACGATCAGGAACGCGATGGGCATCACGTTCACGCCCGCCCCCGCGCCGCCGCCGAAGCACCAGGGCTGGGCCTTGCCGAAGTCGGAGCCTCCGGTGGCGAAGCCAAAGGACAGCTTGGACACCGGGATCAGGGTCACGCCGTCCTGGGTGGTGATGGGCTGGCCCACCACGGTGTTGGCGTCCACCATCTCCCGGATCTTGTTCATAGTGGTCTGGAGCACTTCGTTGATGGGATGGTTGGTTTCACTCATGACTCATTGCCTCCTGTTTTTTTCTGGCGGGTTTTCCGCTCTTGATCCACGTAACCAGAGCCTTCACGCCGTAATGCACGCCCAGCGTCACGATCTGCCCCACGGTCATGGTGAGGGCCGCCGCGGCCTCCACCCCCGGCTGGGTCCGGCTGTAGTCCATGCTGATCCGAAGATTGCGGCGTTTCACCTTAAAATTATGGTCCAAAATGGGCCAAATCATCCCCATTGCCGCGTTGGCCTGCCCGTAGCCGATGGCGATGGCGGCGGGGTTGCTCCCCCCCCAGATCAGATCCAGGTCCAGATCGTCGATGCGGATCTTCCGCTTCAGCGCGCCGCAGGCCTGTCCCACCACCGGAAGCAGCTTCATCAGCCTGGACAGGGTTCCGGGCTGGCCCTCCTTGGGCTCCTTCTTGTGCTTCTCCGCCAGGGCAGGCTTTTGCTTCTTCGGCTTCTTCTTTTTTGGCTGCCAGTCCCCCTCCGGCTCCTTCTTGGCGGGGAACAGGCAGAGCTTTACCGGCCCCAGCAGCAGAAACACGAACAGCCCCTCCGCCCCGTACTTCACCCGCCCTCCGATCCGGATCAGCGAGATCAGCCACAGCACAACGAGGATCACCAGCAGCACCTTGAGGAAGGTCATGGCGCGTCCCCCTCCTCCTGGAGCTCCTGCTCCGGCTCCTCCGTCTCCGCCTGCTGGAGACGCTGGAGGGCGGATTCCAGCTGCATGGTGAGCTGGGCCTCCTCCTGGGTGGCGGAGGGCAGCTCGGGCAGATCCTCCAGGGAGGTCAGCCCAAAGGAGCGCAGGAAGGTTTTGGTGGTCTTGAACTGCATGGGCCGGCCCGGCACGGCTAAACGGCCCGCCTCGCAGATCAGCTCCCGCTCCAGCAGCAGGCCCACGGTGTAGGAGCTGTCCACCCCCCGGATCTGCTCGATATACGCCCGGGTCACCGGCTGGAAGTAGGCGATGATCGCCAGCACCTCCAGGGCGGGCTGGGACAGGCGGGCGGGCTTCCGGTTTTCCAGGGCCTTGCGGATATAGGCCGCCTGCTCCGGCGCGGAGCACATCTGCCAGCTGGCCTCCAGCCGCACCAGCCGGACGCCCCGCCGCTCGTAGCTGTAGTAATCCGCCAGCCGCTGGCACACGCTGTCCACCGTGTCCCGGTCCTGCCCCAGGGTGAGGCAGATCCGCTCCACGGGCACCGGGTCCCCGGCGGCAAAGAGGATGCCCTCAATCGCGCTTTCCAGCTCCTTCAAATCCATTGGGGCCTCCTCCTTTCCTTGTCGTCACATGGGGCAGCCTGCCCGTAAGCCTTCCCCCTGCTGGGGAAGGTGCCCCAGTGCGCACACTGGGGCGGATGAGGGGGCCCCATTTTAATAGCTCTCCACCGTCACATCGTCGTCGCAAAGTCCGCTTGGCTCCGTTTCCCCCTGCCGGGGAAAACTGCGCCCGCTCCCTTGCTCCTCCTCTCCCCACAAAGCCAGAGGACGGCTTTGCGGGGGCCCCATTTTAATAACTCTCCACCGTCACGTCGATCTCTCCCGGCCCATCGTCCACGGTGCTGGTGACGGTGCAGTCCTCCGCCGTCCCCGCCAGGTGGATGCGGTTGGCCTTGCACAGCTCCAGGATGGCTAAAAACGTGGCCACCACCTCGGAGCGGCTCCGGCTGGTTTTGAACAACGCCCGGAACCGGGCCACCCCGAACTGTACCAGCCGGTCCAGGATGGAGCGGGCCTTGTCCGCCACCGGGTAGGGCTCCCGGCCCACGATGCCCTCGAAGGCGGCGGCGGGCGGGGGCAGCTTGTTGTCCGTCCGGGCCAGCACGGCCCGCAGGGCGGACAGGATGTCCCCCTTGTCGTGGACGTAGCGGTAGGAATTGTCCGCCTTCACCGGCTCGGGCTGCTTGGTGAGGTAGTCCCGGCCGAACTCGTACCGCCCGGACAGAGGCCCGGCCACGTCCTTGATCTTCACATAGGTCTCCTGGGCCTTGTGCTCCTCCAGGGCGGCCATCAGCTCCTCCATCTCGCTCATGGCCACCTCATCGTCGATGGACAGCAGCATCCGGGTTTTGATGTAGACGAGATGGGCGGCCATGGTGACAAACTCGCTGGCCACCTCCAGGTTCAGCTCCTCCCGCTGGGCCATCCAGGCCAGGTACTGGTCCAGCAGGTCGGATATGCTGATATCCCGGATCTCGATTTTGTTTTTGCTCAGCAGGTGGAGGATCAGGTCAAGGGGGCCGTCGAAGTCCTCCATGTCCTCCTGCTTGGCCTTCACCACCTTGTCCAGGTGGTAGACGGGGGCTTCCATGGCTCCCCTCCCTTCTATAATAGGGATATTATAGCAAATTTTCTTGCAAAAAACAAGGGCAGGCTATTTTTTCTGCAAACCAGAACTCTTAATCAAAGTACCCTTCCTCTTTCAGAAGTTCCAGCACCCTTGCTTCGCGTTCACTTCCCTTTCGATCGTGATTTACATTCCTGTTCACAAAAATTGCCTTGTCGGGCTCCACATACTCCAATGTGAATTTTTCATCCGCCTCGTAATCGTCCAAATCCTGAGATTGTACGCTTTCCTCAACCTCGCAGAGATAGTAGTAATTGTCCTGAACAAAATAGTCCGCATCGTCATGATCGCTTTTTTGAATCCGATGAACGTACCCGTACTCTTTCACAGTTCCGGGGACGACGGTCAATCCGGCCTCCTCCCGCGTCTCCCTGATCATCGCACATTCTGCGCTTTCGCCTTTCTCGATTCCCCCGCCGGGAAACTTATAGTAGTCATACTTGATGCTGTGCACCATCGCGACTAACCCGTTTTTGATATTGATACAGCGGGCCGAGTGGCGTATAAACGCAGTACCGTTCCTGTCATAGTCTTTTGTGTCCATTTCAAACAACAGCCGCATCGCTCAACCTCACCCCTTCAGTTTCTCCAGCGCGGCCTTTGCCGCCATCTGCTCCGCTTCCTTCTTCGTCCGGCCCGCCCCCGCGCCGATGACCGTTCCGTCCACCGACGCCTCCATCTCGAAGCTGCGGCAGTGATCCGGGCCGCTCTCCCGTACCAGGGCGTAGCTCACCGCCGCCCCCGGCGTGCGCTGCACCAGCTCCTGGAGGGCGGTCTTGTAGTCCCGTCCGGCGGACTTTTCCCGCTCCTTGTCCAGGATCAGCTTGCGGATGATGGGCCGCACCGCCTCCATCCCCCCGTCCAGGTAGACGGCGGCCAGCATGGCCTCGGTGGCGTCGGCTAAAATGGAGGGCCGCTTCCGGCCCCCGCCCGCGTCCTCCCCCTTGCCCAGGCGGAGGTACTGTCCCAGCCCCAGGCCCTGGGCCGCCTCGTGGAGGCTTTCCTCGCACACCAGGGCCGCCCGGGTGCGGGTCAGCTCCCCCTCGGGCATATCCGGGTGCTCGTGGAACAGGAAGTCCGCCACCACCACGCCCAGCACCGAGTCGCCCAGAAACTCCAGCCGCTCGTTGCTGGTCAGCCCCCCGCCCCGGTGTTCGTTGGCGTAGGAGCTGTGGGTCATGGCGTGCTCCAGCAGCCCCCGGTCCTGAAAGTGGTAGCCCAGCTTTTTCTCCAGCCTGTCCATAGCGTCCTCCCTATCCCAATCACAGAAAAAGCCCCGCCTCAGCGGGACTTTTTCGCGTTCTTCCCAGTGCTCAGAGATCCAGATGATCCTGCATATACTTGTACAAGTCGCCCACGGTGACGATGCCCTCGATCTCCTCGGCCTCCATCTCCTCCATGCCGAACTCCTCCTCCAGGGCCATGGACAGATCCACCAGATCCACGGAATCCGCGCCCAGGTCGTCCACAAAGGCGGTGTCGGCCTTCACGCTGTCCGGCTCCACGCCAAACTGGTCGGCAATCAGCTTGCACAGTTTCTCAAACATAATTACAGCAGCTCCTTCTATGTGGCTTTGAACACATCCATAATAGGGGCTTTGGCCCGCTCTGTCAAGTGGGTTTTGACATTTTTTTCTGACGGACGGAAAAAGCCCCTATTCTCCGCCCTTCTCCACGGGCTTCACCGGCAGGCGCATATACCCCACGTTCTCCGTGATGTCCTCGATCATGCCGGAGCGGGTGAACTCCACCGCCTGCCGGATGGCGTTCTTCATGGCGGTGCCGTTGGAGGAGCCGTGGGCCTTGATCACCGGCCTGGCGATGCCCACCAGCGCGGTCCCCCCCACCTCGTTGGAGTCCAGCAGCTTCTTGAAGTCCCGGATGCCGTCCTTCACCAGCAGGGCGGCCAGCTTGCTGCGCAGGCTCCGCATAAACATCTTCTTGATCTCCCGGGCCAGGAACAGCCCCGTCCCCTCCATGGCTTTCAGGAAGATGTTGCCGGAGTAGCCGTCCGCCACGATCACGTCCACGGCACCCTCCACCGCCTCCCGGGCCTCCACATTGCCCACGAAGTTGATGCGGCCCTCCTCCCCCGCCTGCTTCAGCAGGCCGTAGGCCTCCCGCTGGAGGTCGGTGCCCTTGGACGGCTCCCCGCCGATGTTCAGCAGGCCCACCTTGGGCTCCGGGCGGCCCAGCACCCGCTCGGCGTAGTAGCTGCCCATGAAGGCGAATTGCAGCAGGAACTCCGGCGTGCCCCCGGCGGTGGCCCCGCAGTCCACCAAGACCGCCCCGCCCCCTCCGGTGGGCACCACCGGGGCCATGGCCGCCCGGCGGATGCCCTTGATCCGCTTCACCAGCAGGGTGGCCCCCGCCAGCAGCGCGCCGGTGGAGCCGGCGGACACAAAGGCGTCCCCCTCGCCGTTCTTCACCATGTTCAGCCCCACCGTCAGGGAGGAGTCCTTCTTCTCCTTGAAGGCCGTGGCCGGGTTGTCGCACATCTCCACCACCTGATCGGCGTGGGTGATGGACAGGCCCTTGGGCAGTCCGTCCACCCCTTCCGACCTGAGGGCCTTCAGGATCTCCTCCCCCCGGCCCACCAGCACTACCTCCACGCCGTACTCCTTCACCGCCTGCAAGGCCCCCTGCACCGGGGCCAGCGGGGCGTTGTCCCCGCCCATGGCGTCCACGATAATCCGCATTGTTCCGGCCTCCTTATAATCTCTCTTTCAGCCCGTCGATCACATCCAACGCCCGCCGGGACAGGGCGGCGTTCTTCTCCCGCTTGCCCTTCACCCGGTGATCCAGCGGGGGCATGATGCCGAAATTCACGTTCATGGGCTGGAAGTCCCCGATCCCCTCCCGGCTCACGTACAGGGCCAGCGCGCCTGTGGCCGTCTCCTGGGGGAAGTCCAGCGGCTCCTGCCCCAGCAGACGCCTTGCCAGCTCCACCCCCGCCAGGAAGCCCGACGCGGTGGACTCCACATAGCCCTCCACCCCGGTGATCTGGCCCGCGAAGGTGATCCGCCCGTTCCCCCGCACCCGGTAATACCGGTCCAGCAGCCGGGGGGAGTTCAGGTAGGTATTGCGGTGCATCACCCCGTAGCGCACATATTCCGCGTTTTTCAACGCCGGGATCAGGGAGAACACCCGCTTCTGCTCCCCCCACTTCAGATGGGTCTGGAAGCCCACCAGATTGTACAGCGTCCCCGCCGCGTTGTCCCGGCGGAGCTGCACCACGGCGTAGGGCTCCCGCCCGGTTTTGGGGTCGGGCAGGCCCTTGGGCTTCAAGGGGCCGAAGGCCAGGGTCCGCTCCCCCCGCCGGGCCATCACCTCCACGGGCATACAGCCCTCGAACCCGTTCTTGTCCTCGAAGCCGTGGACCTCCGCCTCCTCCGCCCCGGTCAGCTCCCTCCAGAAGGCCAGATATTCCTCCTCGGACAGGGCGCAGTTGATGTAATCCGCCGTCCCCTTATCGTACCGGGAGGCGAACCAGGCGTGATCCATGTCGATGCTGTCAAAGGTGACGATGGGGGCCGCCGCGTCGTAGAAGTTGAGGTAGCTGTTCTCCGGGAACAGCTCCGCGATGGCCTGGGAGAGCGCGTCCGAGGTCAGCGGGCCGGAGGCGATCACCACCTCCCCGTCGGGGATGGCCATCACCTCCCCCTCCGCCACGGTGATGCCGGGGTGGGCGCGGACCGCCTCCGTGACGGCGGCGGAAAAGCCCTCCCGGTCCACCGCCAGGGCTCCCCCCGCCTCCACCCGGGTTTCGCCGGCACAGCGCAGGATCAGCGAGCCGCACCGCCGCAGCTCCTCCTTGAGCAGGCCCGCCGCGTTCTCCAGCTGGTCGGAGCGCAGGGAGTTGGAGCACACCAGCTCGGCAAAGCCGGGGCTGTGATGGGCGGGGGTCATCTTGTCCGGCTTCATCTCCCGGAGGGTGACGGATATGCCCCGCTGGGCGAGCTGCCACGCGGCCTCGCACCCGGCAAGGCCCGCGCCGATGACGGTGACATTCATGGGCATCGTCCTTTTCTATCGGAAATTAAATTCTGCCGCATTGGGGCCGCGCGGAACCTTTTTGGCCCCGTAATCCGCCTGGCGGAACCTTTTTTGCCCCGTAATCCGCCTGTAGGGGCGCACATTGTGCGCCCGAACGGTTGCCGCAGACGTACCTGCGGGCGCACAATGTGCGCCCCTACATGGGGTTGTCGGTGCGGCCCACCAGATAGTCGATGGTCACATCGTAAAAGTCGGCAAGGGCGATCAGGGCATTGATCGTTGGCTCTGTGGTTTCACTTTCATAAAATTGATATCCACGAATTTTAACACCCATCAGCTCCGCCAATTTCTTTTCCGGAACCTTGTGTTCCTTCCTCAATTTTTTCATGCGTTCGCCGTACATTTTTTCTCTCCCACTTGACACGTCAATTTTCTACGTGTATAATAAAACACGTAGAAAATTGACGCTTATTTGGAGTTGATACTTATGACCAAAGTAATGGAAGTCCTCTTTTCCTACGCCCAGGACTACCTGGAAAAGCCCCTGCTCCTGCTGGAGCCGGAATACGAAACCACCCTGCACCACGCAAACAGCCAGGAACAGCGTCTCCTCGCCCTGCTGGACGAGGGGGGCAAGGAGCTTCTGGACGATCTGATCAGCGAACGGAACCTGCTGCACTCGTTTGAATCCGAGGCCCTGTTCCGCGCCGGGTTCCGGATCGCCATAGAGCTGAACCGCTGACGCCCCCTGCCTTCCCCCTCCCAGGGGGAAGGTGGCACGGCGGAGCCGTGACGGATGAGGGTGCCTGCCGGGGGCCGCGCCCAACGTCCGCCCCCTCACCCGCCCCCTCCGGGGGCACCCTCCCCCCTGGGGGTGGAGGGCTTTTGCTGCTCCGCCTTCTTCGCTGAACCGCTGACGCCCCCTGCCTTCCCCCTCACAGGGGGAAGGCGGCACGGCGGAGCCGTGACGGATGAGGGTTCCCGCCGGGACCGCGCCCAACGTCCGCCCCCTCACCCGCCCCCTCCGGGGGCACCCTCCCCCTGGGGGTGGAGGGCTTTCGTTACTCCGCCTTCTTCGTGGTCTTTTTGGCGGCTGTGGTCTTTTTCGCCGTGGTTTTCTTGGCGGTGGCGGTCTTTTTTGCCGTGGTTTTCTTGGTGCCCGCCGTCTTTTTCGCCGTGGACGCGGTTTTCTTCGCCGCCGTCTTTTTCACGGGCTTCTCCTCCCCGCCCTCCTCCGGGGCGGAGGCGTCCGCCTTCTTCTTGTACCCGCCCCGCTTATCCTCCGGCAGGAAGTTGGAGCACTCGGGATTGATGCAGAAGGGCCGCTTGAACCCCCGGCCGGACAGCTTGAACATGGTCTGTCCGCAGATGGGGCAGTTGTCCTTGACGGGCACGTCCCAGGTCATGAAGTCGCACTTTTTCCGCTCATCCTTGCTGTTCAGGTGCTCACAGCAGGAATAGGTGTACTGCTTGCCGGACTTCTTGCTCACCCCGGCGCGCTTTACCAGACGGCTTCCGCACTTGGGGCACCGCCCCGGCAGCTCCACCACCAGGGGCTTGGTGAAGGTGCACTCCGGATAGCCGGGGCAGGCCAAAAACCGCCCGAACCGCCCGGATTTGATCACCATCTGCCGCCCGCACAGGTCGCAGACCTCCTCGGACACCTCGTCGGGCACCTTGATCCGCTCCCCGTCCAGGTCGTTCTCCGCCTTTTTCAGCTCCGCGTCGAATCCGTTGTAAAACTCGCCCAGAATGTCCTTCCAGGCTGCCTCCCCCGTCTCCACCTTGTCCAGGCGGCTCTCCATCTGGGCGGTGAAGTCGGCGTCCACAATGTCGGGGAATTTGTCCTTCATCAGCCCGGTGACCACCTCGCCCAGGGGGGTGGGGCGGAGGTACTTGCCCTCCTTCACCACGTACTCCCGGCTGGTGATGGTGGAGATGGTGGGGGCGTAGGTGGACGGACGGCCCACTCCCCGCTCCTCCAACGCCTTGATCAGCGTGGCCTCGGTGAACCGGGCGGGGGGCTGGGTGAAGTGCTGGGCGGGGGTGAGGGCGTTGAGCTTCAGCGTCTCCCCCTCCTTCAGGTCGGGGAGGGGGGACTGGGGGGCCTCGTCGTCCTCGTCCCGGCTCTCCTCATAGACGGCGGTGAAGCCGGAAAACTTGATGGACGAGTGGCTGGCCCGGAAGCGGTAGCCCGCGGACTCCACCTCGATGGACACGCTGTCATACACCGCCCCCGCCATCTGGCAGGCCAGGAAGCGGCTCCAGATCAGCTTGTAGAGCCGGTACTGCTCGGAGGTGAGGCTTTTCTTCAGATCCTCCGGGGTGAGGTTCACGTCGGAGGGCCGGATGGCCTCATGGGCGTCCTGGGCGTTCCCCTTGGCCTTGAACCGCCGGGTCTGGGCGGGGTAATACTGCTTGCCGTACCGGGCCAGGATGAAGGCCTTCGCCGCCGACAACGCCTCCTCGGACAGGCGCAGGGAGTCGGTACGCATATAGGTGATGAGGCCCACGGTGCCCACCCCCTCAATGTCCACCCCCTCATAGAGCTGCTGGGCGATGGACATGGTGCGCCGGGGAGTCATGTTCAGCTTCCGGGACGCCTCCTGCTGGAGGGTGGAGGTGATGAAGGGGGGCGCGGGCGAGCGGTTCTTGTCCTGCCGCTTCACGCTCTTTACCGTGAAGGGGGCATCCTTCACCGCGTCCGTCACCGTCTTGACCTCGTCCCCGCCGGACAGCTCCATCCGCTTCTCCCGGCCGTAGAACTCCGCCTTGAACTGCCCCAGGTTGGGGGCGATCCGGGCCAGATCCGCGGTAATGGACCAGTATTCCTTGGGGACAAAGGCCCGGATCTCCTCCTCCCGCTCCACCGCCAGCCGGGTGGCCACCGACTGCACCCGGCCCGCCGACAGCCCCCGCCGGATCTTCTTCCACAGCAGGGGGGAGAGCTGGTAGCCCACGATCCGGTCCAGCACCCGCCGGGCCTGCTGGGCGTCCACCAGGTCCTGGTCGATGTCCCGGGGGTTGGCGATGGACTCCTTCACCACCTTCTGGGTGATCTCGTTGAAGGTCACCCGGCAGGTTTTCTCCCGGGGCACCTCCAGCACGGTTTGCAGGTGCCAGGAGATGGCCTCCCCCTCCCGGTCCGGGTCGGTGGCGAGATAGACCTTGTCGCTGGCCTTGGCGGCCTTTTTCAGCTCCCGGATCACGTCCGCCTTGTCCTTGATATTCTGGTATTCCGGCTCGAAGGTGGCCACGTCCACCCCCAGGGTGCTCTTGGGCAGATCCCGTATGTGGCCCATGGAGGCCTTGACTTCAAAGCCGGGGCCCAGGTATTTTCCAATGGTTTTCGCCTTGGCGGGCGACTCCACAATCACCAAATTTTGTTTTGCCATATCCAAAACCTTACTCCATTTTCAATTTCACGGCGGCCCGGAACCGCTTGCCGCCCTCGCCGGACACGTATCCGTCCACCTCCAGCAGGGTCAGGGCGGACAGCACCCGCCGCACGGGGATCTGGGTGCGCTCCACCAGATCGTCCACCCGGAACGCGCCCCCGTCCATGGCCAGCAGCAGCTCCCGCTGGTCGTCGGTCAGCCTATCCTTACAGTCCGCCCACCGGAGATATTCCACCTTTTCCCCGGAGGCGGCTTTTTTTTCGCGCTCCGCCGGGGCCTTGGGCCTGTCCCCCGCCGGGGGCCGCTCCCCCCCGCCGGACAGCCGCTGCTCCGCCGCCTCGGGGGCCAGAGGGTCCGCCCGCAGGAGCTTGCCCGGAAACCGCTGCTCAAATTCACACAGCACGTCGTCCGCGCTCATGATCAGCTTGGCGGAGCCGGTCTGGATCAGGCGGTTGGTGCCCTCGCTCATGGGCGCGCCGATGGGACCGGGGACGGCGAACACCTCCCGGTCCTGGTCCAGGGCATGGCCGATGGTCAGCAGGGTGCCGCTGGCCCGTGCGCTCTCCACGGCGATGACGCCCACCGACAGGCCGCTGAGAATCCGGTTGCGGATGGGAAAATGGCTTCCCCTGTGCTCCGTCCCCGGCGGGTACTCGGAGAACATCGCCCCCACCGCCGACACGTCCTCATACAGCTCCCGGTGGAAGGCGGGATAAATCCGGTCCAATCCCCCGGCGATGACAGACACCACCGGGCCGCCCGCCTTCAGCGCGCCCCGCACCGCGGTGGCGTCGATGCCCTCCGCCATGCCGGACACGATGAGCGCGCCCCGGCGGCTCAGCTCCCCCGCCAGCCGGGAGGCCGTGTCCACGCCGTAGGGGGTGGCCTTCCGGGCACCCACCATGGCGATGGCCACCTCCTCATCAAAGGCGAACTGCCGCCCCTTCCAGTACAGCACCATGGGCGGCTGGTGGATGGCCTTCAGCCGCTCCGGGTAGGTGGCGTCCTGGAGGGTCAGCAGGCGGATGCCCAGCCGGTCGCAGTCCCCCAGAATCCGGTCCGCCCCGTCCAGGGACTTCTCCATCAGGGAACGGACCGCCTCCCCGCTCAGCCCGCCCAGGGTCTCAAAGGCACCCCGGTCGGCGGCGTGTATCTGCTCCGGGCTGCCGAACCGCTCCAGCAGGCGCACGGCGATCTGCCCCGGAATCCCCCGCCGCTGGGTGAGCCAGATCCAGTGCTTCAGATTTGACATACCGCCCATCCCCTCTTGTTCAATCGTTCCGGGCCATCTCCCACAGGATCACCGACGCCGCCACAGCGGCGTTCAGTGACTCGCACCTGGGGGACATGGGAATTTTGATGGTCCTACCGCACAGCGACAGGGCCTCCCGGGACACCCCCCGGCCCTCGCTGCCGATGATCACCGCCCCGCGGCCCAGATCCACCCGGCGCACGTCCTCCGTGTCCTCCCGCAGGGTCGTGGCGTACAGGGGCAGGCCCGCCCGCTCCAGGCCCTCCGCCGCCGCTTCCAGGGCGCACTCGTACACAGGCAGGCGGAACACCGCCCCCATGGTGGCCCGCACCGTCTTGGGGTTCCAGGGGTCAGCGCAGCCGTTGCAGAGGATCAGCCCGTCCGCCCCAAAGGCGTCGGCGGTCCGCCAGATCGTCCCCACATTGCCGGGGTCCTGCACCCCGTCCAGAATCAGGTAACGCCCCCCCTCCAGGGCGGAGGGCAGGGCCAGAGGCTTCCCCCGGCACACAAAGACCACCCCCTGGGGTGTCTCCGTGTCCGCCACGGAGGCCAGCAGGCTGTCCGGCACCTCCACCAGCCGCACCCCCCGGGGCAGCTCCGGCAGAGACACGCCGGGGGCGGCGATCACCGCCTCCAGCTCCGCCCCCCAGCGCAGGGCCTCCCCCAGCAGCTTGGGGCCTTCGGCGGCAAAGGCGTTTTCCTCCCGGCGGAAGGCCCGGCGGCTGTTCAGCTTCCGCACCCGGGCCAGCAGGGGGTTGGCCCTGCTGGTGACAAGCTCCCGCTCCAAGGCAGGCGGCCCCCTTTCAATTCAATGCGCAAAAGCATACCGGCAGGGATTGCCGGTATGCTTTTGGGACAGGTTCTCAGTCCAGCGGCTTCATGGTGGGGAACAGGAGCACTTCCCGGATGGAGTCGTTGTTGGTCAGCAGCATGACGCAGCGGTCGATGCCGATGCCCATGCCGCCCGTGGGGGGCAGGCCGTATTCCAGGGCGGTGAGGAAGTCCTCGTCCATCATGCCCGCCTCGTCGTCCCCCTTGGCCCGCAGCTCCACCTGCTTCTGGAACCGCTGACGCTGGTCGATGGGGTCGTTCAGCTCGGAGAAGGCGTTGCCCATCTCGCTGCGGCAGATGAACAGCTCGAACCGCTCGGTAAGCCGGGGGTCCTTGGGGGACCGCTTGGCCAGCGGGGACACGTCCACCGGGTGCATGGTGATGAAGGTGGGCTGAATCAGCCTGCCCTCCACCCGCTGGTCGAACACCTCGTAGAGGGCGTTGCCCCAGGTCTTGTCCGCCGTGTCGGGCAGTTCCACCCCGATGGACTTGGCCGCCGCCACCGCCTCCTCGTCGGAGTCAATCGCCAGGAAGTCCAGCCCGGTGTGCTGCTTCACCGCCTCGTACATGGGCAGGCGGGGCCAGCCGGGGGTCAGGTCGATCTGCTCCCCCTGCCACTCCACCTGGTAGGTGCCCAGGATCTTCTGGGCGGCGGAGGACAGCAGATCCTCAAACAGATCCATCATGTCGTTGAAGTCGGCGTAGGCCTGGTACAGCTCGATGGTGGTGAACTCCGGGTTGTGCCGGTTGTCCATGCCCTCGTTGCGGAAGATACGGCCGATCTCGTACACCCGCTCCAGCCCGCCCACGATGAGCCGCTTCAGGGGCAGCTCGGTGGCGATGCGCAGGTACATATCAATGTCCAGGGTGTTGTGGTGGGTGATGAAGGGCCGGGCGGTGGCACCGCCGGAGATGGTGTTCAGCACCGGCGTCTCCACCTCCATGTAGCCCCTGGCATCCATGAAGTCCCGGACATACTTGATGAACTGGGAGCGGATGGTGAAATTCCGCTTCACGTCCGGGTTCATGATCAGATCCACGTACCGCTGGCGGCAGCGGGTCTCCACGTCCGTCAGCCCGTGGAACTTCTCCGGCAGGGGCAGCAGGGACTTGGACAGCAGGGTGATGGTTTTCGCCTTGATGGAGATCTCCCCCCGCTTGGTGCGGAATACCTCCCCCTCCGCCCCCACGATATCGCCGATATCGTACTTCTTGAAGGCGTTGAGCGTCTCCTCCCCCACATCGTCGATGCGGACATAGAGCTGGATGCGCCCCGCCCCGTCCTGGAGGTCGGAGAACACGGCCTTCCCCATGCCCCGCTTGCTCATGAGGCGTCCTGCCACCCGGACGGTCTGGCCCTCCATGGCGTCAAACTGGTCCTTCACCTCATCGCTGTGGTGGGTCACGTCGAATTTTGTGATCCGGAAGGGGTCCTGCCCCTGCTTCTGAAGCTCCGCCAGCTTATCCCGGCGGATCTGGAGCAGCTCGGACAGGGAAGGCTCCTCCCGCTGGGGCTGGTTGTTGGTCTGCTCGGCCATTTGGTATTCTCTCCTTTTATCTTCGCGCCGCCCTCACCGCTGGATGGCGACGACCTCGTATTCGATATTGCCCGCGGGGGCCTCCACCACCGCCACCTCGCCGATGGCCTTGCCCAGCAGGGCCTTGCCGAAGGGGGACTCCTCGGAGATCCGCCCGTTCATGGGGTCCGCCTCCTGGGAGCCCACCACCTGGTAGGTCTCCTCCTCCCCGGTGGCCGCGTCCCTCACGGTGATCCGGCTGCCCATCCGCACGGTGTTGGGATCGGTGGCGTGCTCCTCAATGACCACGCAGTTGGCCAGGATGTTCTCCAGCTCCGCGATCCGGGAGTAGAGCTTGCCCTGTTCGTTTTTCGCCTCGTCGTACTCGCTGTTCTCCGACAGATCGCCAAAGGACCGGGCCTCCTTGATCTGGTCGGCCACCTCTTTCTCCCGCACGGTTTTCAGGTACGTCAGCTCGCTTTTCAGTTCCTCCAAACGCTCCGCGCTCAATTTGTATTCCTTGGCCATCTCGGTTTCATCCTTTCTTCCGCCCGTCCCCTTCCGGCTGGAACGGCGCAGGGTTTCTCTGGAATTATAGATACTTTACCGCCTTTTGTCAAGGGGTTCCGGCCGCGGCGGCGTCCAAAATGGCCTGCCGGGTGATGTCCCCGGCGTTTTCCCCCTGTCCGCCTGGGCCCTGGGGCCGCTCATCGCTCACCGTGTTCAACGCCATCAACGCCAGGTTGCTGCGCATGAGATCGAACAGGGAGGCCAGAATCGCCAGCTCGTCCGCCGTCTTGCCCTGGCCGATCCAGACGGACAGGGCCGCCGCGACGGCCACCAGATTCGCTCCCTGGCCCTGGGGCGGGCAGGGCTTTCGGCACGGCATGACGAACCACCCCCTTTACCCCAGTATATGCGGAAACCGGGAACCGTCCCATCAAAAAACGCCGGGGACGGAAATTCCCGGCGTTTTTTCAGCATGACAGGGCTTTCACATACCGCAGGTCGTGGCAGGGCGGGCTGTTGGGGAAGGGTATGTCCGCGCTGGTGCCGTCCCAGGCGAAGCCGTGTCCGGCGTAAAACCGCCGCGCCCCCCGGTTCTCCTGGAGGACGAACACAAAGGCGTTCCGGAACCCCGCCTCCTTCATCCGGCGGCAGGCCTCCTCAAACAGCAGTCCGCCGTAGCCCTTCCCCCGCTCCGCCGGGTGGGTGTAGAAGGAGGCGATCTCCCCCCAGTCGGCGTAGGCCCCGTTGTCGAATTCGCAGAAATCCCCGGGGTTGTAGTTCACCATCCGGGCCTTGCAGTAGTTCAGGCAGGACACCGGCACGTCCCCCCGGTAGAGCAGCAGGCCGTGGACGCCGTTTTGGCTCTCGTAATTCTGCCGGAACACCTCCACCCAGCGGTCGTCGGTGATCTCCCGGGCCATGTAATCGGCGGGCACCGCTTCCGCGTACGTGTCCCGCCAGCCCAGGGCGTGTATCAGGGACATGGCCTTGAAATGCTCCTCCGTGCAGGCGTCCACAAACGTCAGATCCTGCATTGCGTCACCTCCACGCCCTGGGGTGGCGGGCACGCCGCGCCGAGTGGCGCGTACAAGCAGTTTGCCCAAGGCAAACTCTTGGCGCAGGGCGAATTCATTTCGCCCGAGCATAGAAAATCCAAAGGGGTCCCCGCACGGCGAAGCCGGGTGGGGATGTCCCGCCAGCCCAGGGCGTGTATCAGGGACATGGCCTTGAAATGCTCCTCTGTACAGGCGTCCACAAATCGCAGTTCGTCCATAAAAACCTCCCCAAATATCAGCGGCCCTGTCCCAGTTGGGAAAGGGCCGCTGATTGGCGGCAGTTCCCCTTGCCCGCCCTCGCTTTCAGTCAACGCATTGGTCGTGCGGTGTGCGCGGTAACAGTACAGTGATGCGCGGTCTGGGCGTTACGATGCCGTGGGGGGATCGAACCCCCTGCGCCATGCCCATTGGCGTAATCCTGATCCGGCTCATTCTCAGCCGGGGAGATGCGTTCGCCCTAAAAGCTACCAACACGGCCGCCGCGTCAGATCAAGTCCGTAGCCCAGTTGGCCGCCTGGATGGAGTTATCCAGCAGGCGCAGCTCCTTGGCCAGCCCGTCCACCTGCTTTTGCAGCTCCCGCACGTTCACGGTGCTCAGCCATTTGATCTCGCTGCGCATACCCCGGTGCCCCAGCTGGCTGGCCGACTGGGCCAAATTCCGGTAGGAGCTGAGCTTCACTGTCAGCATATCACGCCGGGCCAGCAGGGCGGTGAGGCTCTCGCCCTCCACCTGGACACGGCAGTTGGTCAGGTTGATCCGGGCGATAAGCCTCTCCAACTCACCCACGCAGCCGTCCAGCTCCGCCAGCAGCTCCGCCGGGTCCTCGGCGGGCTGTTCCCCCTCCTGGACCATGGCGTTGTTTTCCAGCCGCTGCTGGAGCTGCTGGATGCGGCGGTTCAGATCCGCCCGCTCCTGTAAGGCTTCCGCTAATTTCATGGCAAGTCCTCCTTTACACGCCCGCCCCCGCGGGCACCTTCTCCTGCTCCTGCTTCGCCAGTGCCTTGGCGTTGGCCAGCATCAGCTTGATCCGGTTCTCCTGGTTGATCTTCGTCGCCCCGGGGTCGTAGTCGATGGCCACAATGTTGGAGCTGGGGTAGTCGTCCTTGAGCCGCCGGATCATCCCCTTGCCCACGATGTGGTTGGGCAGGCAGCCGAAGGGCTGGGTGCAGACAATATTGGGCACCCCGGAATGGATCAGCTCCAGCATCTCCCCGGTGAGCAGCCAGCCCTCCCCCATCTTGTTCCCGTCGCCCAGATAGCCCTGCACCAGCTGGTGCATCTCCTCAAAGGTGCCGGGGGCGCGGAAGCGGCTTTTTTTCAGGGCGGCGATCATGTCCCTCTGGCAGGACTCAATGTAGCCCTTGAAGATCTGGCACACCTTCTTCTTGGCCCACAGCCCGCCGTAGATGTTCACGTCCACCTCCCGGTTGAAGATCTTGAAGATCATGAAGTCGGTGAGGCCGGGAACCACCGGCTCCGCCCCCTCGGACAGCAGGAAGTCCTCCAGGTTGTTATTGCCCAGGGGGGAGAATTTCACGTAGATCTCCCCCACCACCCCCACCTTCACCTTCTCCACCTGAGAGACAGGCACGGCGGCGAAATCGGCGATGATGGCGTCGAAATTGGCCCGCATCTGCTTGCGGCTCATGCCCTTTCCCGCCTGGAAGCCGTCGATGAGCCTCCCCTGCCACTGGTCCACCAGACGGTCCGCCTGCCCGTGGTTCAGCTCGTAGGGCCGCACCTGGTTGGCCACGTTCACAATAAGATCGCCGTACATCATGGCGTAGATCATCTTGCGCAGCATGGACAGGGTGAGCGTCCAGCCCGGGTTTTTCTCCAGCCCGGACAGGTTCACCGAGATCACGGGGACAAAGGCCAGCTCCGCCTTCTCCAACGCCTTGCGCAGCAGGTGGATGTAGTTGGACGCCCGGCACCCGCCCCCGGTCTGGGTGATGAACAGGGCGATCCTGTGGGGGTCGTAGCCCCCGTGCTTGATGGCGTCGATGAGCTGGCCGATGACCAGCAGGGCGGGGTAGCAGGTGTCGTTGTGGACGTATTTGAGGCCCTCGTCCACAATCCCCCGGTGGTTGGTGGTGAGCATATCCACCTTGTACCCCTCCAGCACCAGCAGCTGGCGGAACATCCCGAAGTGGACGGGGAGCATCTGGGGCATGAGGATGGTGTATTCCTCCTTCATCTCCTTGGTAAAGAGCAGCCGCCCGTCCTTGCCGTATTTCAACTCTGCCATGGAAGAAAACTCCTTTCGCGGGAAAAGTCAGGACCTGGCCAGCCAGTAAAGCGTTCCCTCCGAGAGGGTCATGCCCAGGGACCGCTGGAGAGCCAGGGAGGGGGCGTTGCCCGTCACAACCTGCCCGAAGGGGATGTGCTTCAGGGCCAGCTCCCGGTTGATCAGATACTGCTCCAGCACGGAGGCGAAGCCCCGGCGGCGGTAGGGAGGGAACACCTCCAGCAGCCCCATGGCCCCTTCCGTGTGGAACCCGGCGAAGCCGATCATGGTGCCGTCCAGGAAGCCGCCAAAGAGCCGGCCCCGATCCAGAAGGAAGCGGAGGTAGCCCTCCCCCTCCAGCTTGTAGTGTTCCGACACCTGGGGGAGGTCGTCCACCGTCAGCTGCCGTACGGAAAGGGGGCTGTCGGGGATGGGACAGGGGCCGCCGCCCAGATAGGCCGCCTGGAAGCTGGCCCCCTCCAGGAAAAAGTCCGTGCCAAAGCGTTCCTGCAGCAACGGGAGGTAAAACTCCTCATGGGCGGCGATCAGGAAATCGCCCCCAGGGGGGAACAGGCCGCACAGCAGGCGGGCGGCGTCCATACCGGCGCAGGACATGAGGTAGCTTCCAAAGTCCCCGGAATCATCGGCGGCGGGGATGCCCACCAGGGCGGCGGAGGGGGAGGCGTGGAGCACGGTTCCCACCCCCCGCCGCACCGCCTCGGTCATATCCAGATAGCGCACCGGGTCCCGGTTAAATATGTCCTGGCAAACGGACAGATCAGTCGTCATGGCGTTTTCTCTCCTCCATAGCCGCCATCAGGGAGCGCACCCGGATCTTCACCGCCCCCAGATTGCTGATGTCGTCGATTTTCAGCTGGGTATAGAGCTTGCCGCCCTCCTCCAGGATGGAGCGCACCTCGTCCCCGGTGATGGCGTCGGTGCCGCAGCCGAAGCTGACCAGCTGCACCAGCTGCATATCCGGCTGCTCGCACACGTACCGGGCGGCGTTATACATACGGGCCTGGAAGGTCCACTGGTTCAGCACCTTCCGGGGGGCGTAGTCCTCCAGACAGGCCACCGCGTCCTCGCTGACCACCACGAAGCCGAAGGAGGTGATGAGGTCGTTGATGCCGTGGTTGATCTCCGGGTCGATGTGGTAGGGCCGCCCCGCCAGCACGATGACGGGCAGGCCCCTCTCCCCCGCCTCCCGGACGTACTCCCCAGCGGTCCGGCGCACGTCCTCCTGGTACTGGGCATAGGCCCCGTAAGCCGAGCGGATGGCGGATGCCGCCTCCCTCCGGGGCACGCCGAAGGTGTCGGCAAACCACTGGGAGCCGATGCGCTCGTAGTCCTTGGGCCTGTGCAGGCCCGCGTAGGGGTTGAGGAAGCGGGTCTTTTTCAGATCCGGCATATTGGCGGCCAGCAGTTCGGGGTAGTAGGCCACCACCGGGCAGTTGTAGTTGTTGTCCGAGATCTTCTCGTTGAAGTTGTAGGACATACAGGGGTAGAAGATGGCGTCCACCCCCAGCTCCACCAGGGCCTGCACATGGCCGTGGAGCAGCTTGGCGGGGTAGCACACCGTGTCCGACGGAATGGTGCGCTGGCCCTTGATATACAGCTTCCGGGAGGACTCGGGGGAGAGCACCACCTCGAAATTCAGCCTGGTGAACAGGTCGTACCAGAAGGGCAGGTTTTCGTACATATTCAGCCCGAAGGGGATGCCGATCCGCCCCCGGGAGCCGTCCCCGTTCCCCTTGCCCTCCATGGCCCGCAGACGCTGGTACTTGTAGCGGTACAGGTCGGGCAGCTCCGCCTTCTCCTTGCCCAGGGGCCGGGAGCAGCGGTTGCCGGAGATGAACCGCCGCCCGCCGTCGAAGCTGTTCACCGTCAGGGAGCAGTGGTTGGTGCAGAGATTGCAGGTGACGGGCTTGGCGGTGTGGGAGAACGCCTCCAACGCCTTGGCGTCCAGGATGGCGGACCGCTCCAGCCTCAGGTCCCGGGCCGCCAGGGCCGCGCCGAAGGCCCCCATGATGCCCGCGATGGCGGGGCGGGTGACGTCCCGGCCCAGCTCCTGCTCGAAGGCCCGGAGGACGGCGTCGTTGTGGAAGGTGCCGCCCTGCACCACGATATGCCTGCCCAGGTCGTCGGCGGAGGCGGCGCGGATCACCTTATAAATGGCGTTCTTCACGATGGAGATAGACAGGCCCGCGCTGATATCCTCCACGGACGCCCCGTCCTTCTGGGCCTGCTTGACGCTGGAGTTCATGAACACTGTGCACCGGGAGCCCAGATTCACCGGCTTCTGGGTGAACAGCCCCAGCTTGGCGAAGCTGGCGATGTCATAGCCCAACGCCTTGGCGAAGGTCTCGATAAAGGAGCCGCAGCCGGAGGAGCAGGCCTCGTTGAGCATGATGGAGTCCACCGCGCCGTTGCGGATCTTGAAGCACTTCATGTCCTGCCCGCCGATGTCGATGATGAAGTCCACGTCGGGGTTGAAGTGGGCGGCGGCCCGGTAGTGGGCCACCGTCTCCACCAGCCCCAGGTCGCAGGAGAAGGCGTTCTTGATCAGATCCTCCCCGTACCCGGTGACGGCGGAGCCTTTGATCCGAATCCGGTCCCCGCACAGCCGGTAGATCTCCCGGAGCTGCTCCAGAACGATAGCCACCGGGTTCCCCAGGTTGGAGTGGTAGTAGGTGTAAAGCAGTCCCCCGTCCGGGGCGATCAGCGCGATCTTGGTGGTGGTGGACCCGGCGTCAATGCCTAAGTAGGCGTCCCCCTCGTAGGTCCCCATGTCCAGCTTGGGCGGGGTGGAGGCGTTGTGGCGGGCGGTGAAGGCGTCATAGTCCTCCTGGCTCTCGAACAGGGGCGGCATGGTGTCCACCACCGAGGTGGTGTCCCGGCTCTCCCGCAGCAGACGCAGCAGCTCGTCGAAGGGCCTGGCCCCGTAGTCCGACGCGCACAACGCCGCGCCCATGGCGGCGAAGCAGTCCCCGTCCTCCGGGAAAACGGCGTGCTGCTCATCCAATTGCAAGGTGTCCACAAACCGCTCCCGCAGGCCCAGCAGGAAGTGGAGCGGCCCGCCCAGGAACACCAGCTTCCCCTTCAGCTCCCGGCCCTGGGTGAGGCCCGCCACCGTCTGGTCCACCACGGCCTGGAAGATGGACGCGGCCACGTCCTCCTTCCGCCCGCCCTGGTTGAGTATGGGCTGGATATCGCTCTTGGCGAACACGCCGCACCGGGAGGCGATGGGGTAGATCTTCTCGTGCTTCAGGGACAGTTCGTCCAGCTCGTTGACGGTGACGTTCATGAGCGTGGCCATCTGGTCGATGAAGGCCCCGGTGCCCCCGGCACAGGAGCCGTTCATCCGCTCCTCCAGGGCCCCGCCGAAGAAGATGATCTTGGCGTCCTCGCCGCCCAGCTCGATCACCGCGTCGGTGTCCGGTATGTAGGCGTTCACCGCGGCGGCGGTGGCGTAGACCTCCTGCACGAAGTCCAGCCCCGCGGCCTTTGCCACGCCTAAGCCGGCGGAGCCGGTGATCACCAGGCGCACGTCCTTCCCCCTGAGCATCTCCTCGATGGAGCCCAGCGTCTCGCAGGCCCGCTCCCGGGCCTTGGAATAGTGCCGCTCATAGGAGCGGAACAGCAGCTTGTTCTCCTCGTCCAGCACCACCACCTTGACGGTGGTGCTGCCGATGTCGATTCCTACCCGCAAATTCATGCGCAAAGCCTCCTGTGTCAACAGAAACGACCGATCCGATTCAGGTTCAGTGAGGTATTATACAAAATTGATATGCTTTTTTCAATAGCAGATTTATGAACGCCTGCCGGAATTTTGACAAAAAACGGCCCTCCGGTCAGCTCCCGGCGGGCCGTTTCTGTCATTTGCCGGGCACAAAAGGCTCCGCCCCGCATTTTTCCGGGAAATACACCCGGTACCAGATCAGGAAGGACAGCACTGTATACAGCTTCCGGTGGGTTTTCTCCCGGCCGGAGTAATGGGTGTCCAGCAGCTCCAGCAGATACTTCCGGTCGAAGAACTCCGCCGCATAGTCCTGGCTGATCAGGTCCTTCGCCCAGTTGTAGTATTTCTCCTCCCTCAGCCACGCGATGAAGGGCACGGGGAAGCCCTTCTTGTCCCGCTTCACCCAGTCGTTGGGGAGCAGGGGCACCGCCGCCGCCCGCAGGGGCCACTTGGTCATGGTCTTGCCCCGCATCTTCTGCCGGCTGGGCACCCGCCGGGCCACCTCCCAGACCTCCCGGTCCAGGTAGGGCACCCGCAGCTCCAGGGAGTGGGCCATGGTCATGCGGTCGGCCTTCCGGAGAATGTCCAGGGGCTGCCACAGGTGGAGGTCCAGGTACTGCATCTTGGTCAGGTCGTCCGCCCCCAGCATGGCCTCGAAATAGGGCTCGGTGACGTCGTGCCAGGTCAGGGGCGTGCGGTAGGCGGGCGTCAGCGTCCGCCGGGCCTCGTCATCATCGAAGATGAACGCCTGGCCCACAAAATACTCGTCCACCCCCTTGGCGGCCTTGGTGAGGAAGCCCTGCCCGTGGAACCTGGGCAGGCCGGACACGCCCTTGGCCACCGCCCTGCGCAGTCCCAGCGGCAGTTTGCGGTAGGCCCGGAAGGGCTTGGTGGTGTGGTAGGTGATATAGCCGCCGAACAGCTCGTCCGCCCCCTCGCCGGACAGCACCACCTTCACGTCCTTAGCCGCCAGCTGGGACAGGAAGTACAGCGGCACCGTGGACAGGTTGGCGTTGGGCTCGTCGGCGTAGTATTGGACGGCGGGCAGCACATCGAAAAACTCCTCCGCCGTAATGGTCTTGGAGATGTTCCGCAGGCCCAGCTCCTCGCACAGGGCCTTGGCCTCCCCCGTCTCGTCGAAGCCCCGGTTCTCAAAGCCCACGGAATAGGTCTTGTCCGGCCGGGACAGGGCGGCGATCACGCTGGAGTCGATGCCGCCGGACAGGAAGGAGCCCACCTCCACGTCGCTGATCTCGTGGGCCTTCACGGACTCGGCCACCACCTCCCGGATCTGGGCCGCCCGCTGTTCCAGGGGCATCTGCTCCGGCGCGAAGGAAAAGGCGTGGTAGGAGGCCAGCTCGGTGCGCCCCTCCCGGTGGATCAGGTAATGCCCCGGCAGGAGGCGGTACACCCCCTTGAAGAAGGACTCGTTCAGGGCGGAATACTGGAAGGTGAGGTAGAGCTTCAGCGCGTTGGGGTTCAGCTCCTTCCGGAAGCCGGGGTGGGGCAGGAAGCTCTTGCACTCCGAGCCGAAAAAGAACAGCTCCCCCATCTGGGCGTAGTAGAAGGGCTTGATGCCGAAGGGGTCCCTGGCCCCGAACAGCTCCCGCCGCTCCCTGTCCCAGATCACGAAGGCGAACATACCCCGCAGCTTCTTCAGCACCTCCGGCCCCCACTCCATGTAGCCGTGGAGCACCACCTCGGTGTCGCAGTCGGTGGCAAAGCTGTGGCCCCTGTCCGCCAGCTCCCCCCGCAGCTCCCGGAAGTTGTAGGTCTCGCCGTTGTAGGCGATGACAAACCGTCCGTCCGGGCTGACGATGGGCTGGCGGCCCCGCTCCAGGTCGAGGATGGACAGGCGGCGGTGGGCGATGGCGCAGGTTTCGTCGGTGTAGTGGCCCTCGCCGTCCGGCCCCCGGTGGCGGATGGCCTCCCCCATCGCCCGCAGGGCCTTCTCGTCCGGGGGCGTGGATCGGGAGACAAAGCCGGTAAAACCGCACATAGGAAAATCCTCCAATTCGTTGGATGCCTTTCATTTGGAAAGCGTACTCTTTAGCATAAGGCCTGCCGGATAAAATGTCAACCGTTCCAGCGGAAAAATTGAAGCCTCCGGGCCGCGCTCCGCGCTTTTTCCCCGCTTCCCTTTTGGGGCGGAGTATGCTATACTGTACGAAAATGCCGTCCGGAACGGGGCGGCCTGGGCTGCAAATAGCTGGACAGGGCTGGGGGCTTCGGTATGGAACACACTGAGCAGAATTATATGGGACCGGATCAGGGATGTCTTGTGGTGGAGCGGGGGCCGGACGGCGCGCGCATTCTGTTCGCGGACATGGCGGCCCGGGCCATGATGGGGCTGTCCATCCAGGATCTGCCCTCGGCCCAGGTGGAGCAGGCCGTGGAGGGCATCCCCGTCACCATGCGGGGGCTGGACGAGAACCATGACCTGTGGGTGCTGGGCGGCCCCGACGGGCACGTGGAGGAGCTGTTCCAGATGAACGCGGAGCTGGAGCTGGCCCTCCGGGAGGCGGAGGAGGCCAACCAGGCCAAAAGCCGCTTCCTGTCCAATATGTCCCACGACATCCGCACCCCCATGAACGCCATCGTGGGCATGACCGCCATCGGCCTGTCCCACATCGACGAAAAGGCCCGGGTGCTGGACTGCCTGAACAAGATCAAAACCGCCTCCTCCCACCTGATGAGCCTGGTGAACGACGTGCTGGATATGTCCCGCATCGACAGCGGCCGCATGACCCTGCGGGAGGACGAGTTCTCCCTGGCGGACCTGGTCCACGACGCGGCGGTGATCCTCCGGCCCCAGGCGGCCCAGAAGGAGCAGACGCTGACCATCGGGATCGGGGAGATTCTGGAGGAAAGCCTGGTGGGCGATCCCCTGCGCCTGCGGCAGATCCTGGTGAACATCGTGGGCAACGCGGTGAAGTACACCCAGGAGGGCGGGGAGGTCCAGGTGGACTTTACCCAGCGGCCCGCCCCGGAGCTGGAGGGGGCGGTGTGGCTGGACTTCACCTGCCGGGACAACGGCATGGGCATGAGCGAGGAGTTCCTGGAGCGCATCTTCGTGCCCTTCGAGCGGGCCTATAACACCACCATGAGCCGGATCGAGGGCACCGGACTGGGCATGGCCATCGTCAAGCGGATTGTGGACAGCATGGGCGGCTCCATCCAGGTGGAGAGCGCGGAGGGCCGGGGCAGCCTGTTCACGGTGGAGCTTCCCCTCCCGGTGTCCCGGCAGGGGCGGAAAACCCCCACCCTCCCCCAGGGCGGGACGGTGCTGGTGGCGGAGGGCCGGACAGCCCGGGCGGAGCAGATCATGGACTACCTGCGGCAGGCGGGGCTGGAGCCGGTCCACAAGTCCGCGGGGCTGGAGGCGGTGACCTGGCTCACCGAGGCCCAGTACGAGGACCGTTTGCCCTGCGCATTGCTGCTGGGGCAGACGCTGGCGGATATGCCCGCGCTGAACGTGGCCGCCCACGCCCGGCAGCTGGCGGGGCAGGACCTGCCCATCCTGCTGGTGTCGGAGGAGGACTGGGCCCAGCTGGAATACCGGGCCGTCCGGGCGGGGGTGAACGCCTTTGTGCCCTGCCCGCTGTTCCCCAGCCGCCTGCTGGAAACGCTGTCCGCCCTCACCGGCGGGGCGGGCCAGGGCGGCGGTGCCGGAGCCGGGGAGGACGCGGACTACAGCAGCCGCCGGGTCCTGCTGGTGGAGGACAACGAGCTCAACCAGGAGATCGCCACCGAGCTGCTGGGCATGACCGGGGTGCAGATCGAGGTGGCCGGGGACGGCAGGGAGGCGGTGGAGAAATTCTCCGCTTCCCCGGAGGGCTATTACGACATTGTGTTTATGGATATCCAGATGCCGGTGATGAACGGCTACGACGCCGCCCGGCAGATCCGCGCCCTGCCCAGGGGGGACGCGGGCAGCGTGTGGATCGTGGCCATGACGGCAAACGCCTTTGTGGAGGACGTGCGCCTGTCCCAGGAGGCGGGGATGAACGACCATGTCTCCAAGCCGGTGGACCCGGACCGGCTGATGGAGATTCTGCGGGATCGGCTGACGCCCTGATCAGGGCGTCGCCAGAGGGGAGGTGGACGCGGTGCAGGCGTATCAGCGGGAATACCTGGACAATTTGACCCAGATCGCCGCCCTGGCCGCCTGGAAGCTGCCGGAGGGCCTGTCCCTCGGGGCCTACGCCGCCCAGCTGCGGGACAGCGAGGCCCGGCAGGAGGAGCTGGCGCGGCGCAATATGGAGCTGCTGCGGGGAAGCCTGTTCCCGGTGCTGGACGATCTGTTCCAGTGGGAGGAGGAGGCCGTGGCGGAGCTGGAGGAGTTCTCCTTCCAGCTCTTTGACGGGCAGAAGGAGGCGGACGTGGGCCTGTTCTGCCAGATCCGGCAGGCCCTGCTCACCCTGGCCCGCCAGAAGCGGGACCGGAACGCCATCATCCGGGGGCTGTACTGGCTGGGCCTGGGGCGCAACAGCCAGGTGGGCAAGCTGGTGGGGCTGGAGCTGGAGGACATCGAGAAATTCACCGCCCAGATGCGGCTGTGCTTCACCGAGGGGGCGGCCTACCTTAAATATTACAACGAGATCGACGACACCGAGACCCGGGGCTACATCCTGCGCTGCCGGGCCAACATCGCCCTGGGCCAGTTCGCCGCCCACAGCGAAAAGGTGCGTTTGGTCAAGCAGACCCTCCAGATCCTCCAGGACAAGGGCTACCAGGAGAAGGAGCCGTCCCTGCCCTGGGACCGGTTCATCTACCTGACCCACCAGAATATGGCGTCCAGCATCTCCTACAGCAAGGAGAAAGTCATGTCCCCCCAAGACATGGCGGACATCATGGAGTCGGTCTATATCGTCTACCAGCGGCGCATCCAGGAGGCGGAGGCCTCCGGAAAGCGGCCCCTGGCCCGGTCGGTTTTCAACTACTACGCCATCCAATACTGCTGCGGCATTTTTGATCTGGACCACCTGCTGAGGGAGATGGAGCGGCTGCTGGACAGCTCCGACCCCGCCGACTTCTCCCCGGAGGGGATGTACCGCGCCGTGTCCCTGCCCGCCTTCTACTGCCAGTACCTCCAGCAGTACCCCGAGCGGCTGCCGGGGCGGACGGCCTACGTGGAGGGGCTGTACCGCCGGGCACTGGACTATGTGGACGCCTTCCCCGGCGGTCAGGGGGACCCGGGCCTGTTCCGGTTCCTGCGCCAGCTGGCCTATACCTTTGTGGAGACGGGGCGGGGCGTGTCCTACGGGGCCTTTCTGGAGCTGCTGCTGATCCGCTTTGCCCCCGAGGTCTATACCCACTCCCGGATGGTGGGCGAGGGGGCCGCCGCGCTGTGCGGGCTTATCCTGGAGGACGAGCCGGATTTCTTTGACGACATCCCCTTCCTCCGGGACATCGGCGATCCGGCGGAAAAGCGGCGGGCGGCCCAGGAGTACGCCCTGGCCTGCGGCGTCTTTCACGATGTGGGCAAGATCAACGTGATCGAGCTGTATTCCCGCAGCGCGCGCCAGTGGCTCAAGGGGGAGTACGAGATGGCCCGCCTGCACACCCTGGGCGGGGAGACGCTGCTGTCCGCCCGGGCCTCCACCCGGCGGTACGCCGCCGCCGCCCTGGGCCACCACAGCTGGTACGACGGCAGCCGGGGCTACCCCGAGGCCTACCGGCGGCTGGACTGCCCCGAGCGGCAGATGGTGGACGTGATCTCCCTGGTGGACTGGCTGGACGGCGTGACCCGGGCGGGCTGGATCCGCACCGGGGTGAAGCTGGCCTTTGGCCAGGCGGTGGAGGAGGCCATCGCCCTGGAGGGGCGGCGGTTCTCCCCCCTGCTCACCGCGCGGCTGCGGGACAGCGGGACGGCGGGCCGCCTGCAAACCGCCCTGGAGGCGGGATGGCAGGCCGCCTGCCGCCGGATGTACGACGACGCGGGCCGGACGCGGTGAGGCCCCGCCGGAACCCACAGCGGAGACACCGCCTCCGCCAGCCTGTAACGGAACAAGCCCCGGCCCGGGGCTCCCAACCGGGCCGGGGCTTTTCGCTGCCGCCGCCCCCTTCTTAATGAAAATTTCAACCCTTTTTTCTTGCGCTCTCCCGCCGTTTTTCGTATAATTGGGACAGCGAACAGAGAAACGGGGCGTATGCGATGAAGCACATTCTGGTCGTCGACGACGACATCCACATCGGAAACCTGCTCCAGGAGGCGTTGGAGGGCGAGGGCTACCGGGTGAGCCGGGCCTACTCCGGCACCGAGGCGGCGTTGGCGGTGGAGCGGGAGCGGCCCGACCTGGCCCTGCTGGACCTCATGCTCCCCGGCCTGTCCGGGGAGGAGGTGCTGCCCCGGCTGGCGGGCCTCCCCGTCATTGTGGTCAGCGCGAAGGCGGACATCGACAGCAAGATCGGCCTGCTCCTGGGGGGCGCGGCGGACTACGTCACCAAGCCCTTTGTCCTGCGGGAGCTGCTGGCCCGGGTGGCGGTGCGCCTGCGGGAGGCCCCGGCCCGGGAGGGCGGGACCATCTCCTTCGGCCCCCTGCGGCTGGACGCGGACGCCCGCTGGGTGGCCGTGGACGGCGCGGAGGTGCGGCTCACCCGGACGGAGTACGCCATCCTGCGCCTGCTCATGGCCAGCCCCTCCCAGGTGATCACCAAGTCCCGCCTGCTGGACGAGATCGCCCGGGACACCCCGGACTGCACCGAAAGCTCCCTGAAAACCCACGTCAGCAACCTGCGGAAAAAGCTGCGGGACGCGGGGGCGGGGGACTGCATCGAGTCCGTCTGGGGCATCGGCTTCAAAATGCGGACAGAATGAGGAGGACAAGACTATGGCAGAATTGCGTTCCATGCGGAACATCGGCAGGGAGATGGCCCGGAAGCTGGCCGCCGTGGGCATCGACACGCCGGACAAGCTCCGGGAGGCGGGCTCCACCGAGGCGTTTTTCCGCTTGAAGGTGGTGTTCCCCGAGATCTGCCTGGTGCACCTGTACGCGCTGGAGGGGGCCATTGAGGACCTGGACTACAACCGCCTCCCCGAGAACAGGCGGCTGGAGCTGAAGGCGTTCAGCGACCAGCTCAGGGGAAGATAAGCGGCGCGATCTTGACGAAATCTGAACGGTTTCCTTAACCGCTTTCTTGACCGTTTTCTGTTAGGATGGGGCTGCTGTAGGGGAGGGGCGCGCACCGTCTGCCCCTGCACAGGCAATCTTGAAAACGGAGGCTTTATCATGGAATATGTACTGGCCACCCAGGGGTTGAGCAAGCACTATAAGGATTTCAAGGCCCTGGACAACCTCACCATGCACGTGCCCAAGGGCAGCATTTACGGCTTTGTGGGCCGGAACGGGGCGGGTAAGACCACCCTGATCCGGGTGATCTGCGGCTTACAGGCCCCCACGGCGGGCAGCTATCTCCTCTACGGCACGGACTGCACCCGGAAGGAGATCGCCCAGATCCGCCGCCGCATGGGCGCGGTGGTGGAGACGCCGTCCATCTACCTGGACCTCACCGCCGAGGACAATCTGAAGGAGCAGTTCCGGGTGCTGGGCGTGCCCAGCGACGACGGCATCCCGGAGCTTCTGAAGCTGGTGGGGCTGGAGGACACGGGGAAGAAAAAGGCCCGGAACTTCTCCCTGGGCATGAAGCAGCGGCTGGGCATCGCCGTGGCCCTGGCGGGCAGTCCGGACTTTCTGGTGCTGGACGAGCCGGTGAACGGCCTGGACCCCCAGGGCATCATCGACATACGGGAGCTGATCCTCAAGCTGAACCGGGAGCGGAGCATCACCGTGCTCATCTCCTCCCACATCCTGGACGAGCTGTCCAGGCTGGCCACCCACTACGGGTTCATCGACAGCGGCCGCATCGTCAAGGAGCTGTCCGCCCGGGAGCTGGACGCCGCCTGCCGCAAGTGCCTGCGGGTGGAGGTCACCGATACCCGTGCCCTGGCCCGGGTGCTGGACGGCATGGGGGTGGACTACAAGATACTAAGCGACGGGCAGGCGGACGTGTTCGCCCAGCTGAACATCTCCCAGCTCAGCCGCGCCCTGGACGGGGAGGGCTGCGAGCTGCTGTCCGCCCAGGAGCGGGACGAGAGCCTGGAGAGCTACTTTGTCAATCTGGTGGGAGGTGCTTCCCATGACTAAGCTGCTGAGCGCGAATTTCCTGCGGCTGCGGAAAACCACCCTTCTCTGGGCCGCGCTGGGCGTGTGCGTGGGCCTGGGGGCGCTGGCGGCTTTCGGCGAGTTCCGGATTCAGCTGTCCATGACTTCCGACATGAGCACGCCCGGGGCCGCCCAGTACAAGTCCCTGCTGGAGGGGCGGTTCTTCGAGTACGCCGCCTTTATCGGCATTCTGGCGGCGGCGTTTATCTCCCTGTTCCTGGGCACCGAGTACAGCGACGGGGCCATCCGGAACAAGGTCGCCGTGGGGCACTCCCGCCTGTCCATCTACTTCGCCGGCCTGATCACCGGATTTGCCGCCTCCCTGCTGTGCATGGCGGGCTATATGCTGTCCTGTCTGGCGGTGGGCGCGCCCCTGCTGGGCTGGTTCACCAAGCCCGCCTCCCTGCTCCTCTGGGCCATTTTCGGCTCGGTGGTGATGCTGGCCACCTTCTGCGCCATCTTCACCTTTGTGGCCATGAACTGCTCCAGAAAGGCCACCTCGGTGGTGATCTGCCTGCTGGGGGTGTTTGTCCTGCTGATCGTGACTGTGGTCATCGACGGGCGGCTGAATGCCCCGGAGTTTATCCAGGGCTATGAGATGTCCTTCAACGGGCAGGTTGTGAACACCGTGCCGGAGCCTAACCCCAGGTACCTCCGGGGCACAGAGCGGGCGGTGTACCAGTTCCTCTATGACCTTCTGCCCACGGGGCAGTCCCTCCAGTACACCATGCTGAACTTCACCGAGCCGGGGAAGCTGATGGGGCTGTCCGGGCTGGTGTGCGCGGTGTTCACCGGGGCGGGCGCGGCCCTGTTCCGGCGGAAGGATTTGAAGTAGGTGGGCGGTATGAGGAATCTGCTGGCGGCGAACTTTCTGCGGCTGAAAAAAAGCGTGCTCTTCTGGGGCACTCTGGCTTTTATGGCTGGTTACGCCCTGTGGCGGATGCGCTTTTGGATCGTTTTTAACGAGGTTACCATCGACCCTATGATCTTTGATTATGCGGGCGTGGTTGGTGTAGTTGCGGCAGTCTGGTCCAGTCTGTTCCTCGGCACCGACTACAGCGACGGCACTCTTCGGAACAAGCTGACGGCTGGACATTCCCGAAACGCCGTCTATCTTGCCGGGTTGATCACAAATACCTCTGCCGCCCTGTTGCAATGCGCGGCCTATCTGGCTGTCACCCTCGGATCTGGGAGCTTTCTGATCGGCCCTCCCCGCATGGAGGCGGGCCGTCTCCTGCTCCTCCTCGCGGGCACGCTGGTCACAGTGATTGCCTTCTGTGCCATTTTTACCGCTGTTGGGATGCTGTGCGCCCGGAAAACGGTGACGGCGGTGGTCTGTATTGCTGGGTCCTTTGCCCTTCTGGGCTATCTGTCCAGCGTTGACAGCTATTTGAACATCCCACAGTATTCGGCGTATATCGACGTCCCGGAAAATGGAGCAGTTTCCGTCACCTATGAACTCAACAGTGGATACGTCAGCGGTACGCGGCGGGCAGTCTTTGTTTTCCTGGACGACGCCACCCCCTTTGGCCAGGCGGTCCAGTATATGCGAAGCAGGCAGAGGGACGAAATCTCCCTCCCGGAGGACGGATTCTCTGAGGCGCAGATCGAAGAATACCGGCAGCATATGCGGCCGCCTGTGGCCCCATTGCCGCTCATGGCCTATTCATTGGCCGTAATCGCCCTATCCACCGGGGCGGGCATTGCCCTGTTCCGCAGAAAAGACTTGAAATGAGGTGGTGGGTATGAGAAATCTGCTGGCGGCAGGACTTTTCCGGCTGTGGCGGAGCAAAAGCTTTTATGCCACCCTGGCGGTCATGGCCGCGGTGGGCGCGGTCGAACCCATCTTAGGCTATGCCGCTATGCTGGACCTTGCCGCCGGAGGCACGGCGGACGCCTTCATCAGCCTGGACTCCCGGTATCTCCTCTTTCCCTTTCTGTCGGGCATCCTCCTGTCTATTTTCTGCGCTCTGTTCGTGGGGGCGGAGCACAGCGACGGGGCCATGAGAAACAAACTGGCGGCGGGACACCGCCGGTGGACGGTCTATCTGTCCAACCTGATCTTGTGCGTCACAGCGGGGATCCTGCTGTGTCTGGGATACATCGCGGCAGTTCTGGCCGTGGGGATCCCCCTGCTGGGGCCCCTGCGCATCCCGCTGCCGCTGATCCTCTGGTACACCTTCTGTTCCGTGGTCATGACCTGCGCCCTGTCCGCCGTGTTCACGCTGGCCGCCATGCTGTGCCAGAACAAAGCGGTGACGGCGGTGACCTGTATCAGCCTGGCCTATTTTCTCCTGTTTTTGGGGATCTTTCTCAATTCCCGCTTGGTCGAGCCGGAGATACAGCCGGAACGCCAGTATGTGGAGGACGGCCAGATCGTCACGCTGCCCGCAAAGCCCAATCCCAGCTATGTCCGGGGAGTGAAGCGGGCGGTATACCAGCTGCTCTACGATCTGCCCGGCTGTCAGACCGTCCAGCTGGCCTCCACCGTGGACACAGGAGCACCCCTCCGGCTCCCGCTGTGGTCTCTCGCCTCCGCCGTCCTGTCCACCGGAGCAGGGATCCTCCTGTTCCGCAGAAAAGACTTGAAATGAGGTGGTGGGTATGAGAAATCTGCTGGCGGCAAACTTTCTGCGGCTGAGGAAAAACAAGCTCTTTTGGGGCCTGCTGGCGTTCAGTGCCGGCTTTGGGGCTTTGGTTGCGTTCAACTACTACGAGATGAGCCAAATCGAGCCTATCACACTGGACGGGGCCTTTTTCATCTATCCGATGACGGCCTGTATCCTCACGGCGGTTTTTATCCCCCTGTTTTTGGGCCGGGAATACAGCGACAGCACCATCCGGAACAAAGTGTCGGCGGGGTGCTCCCGTTTCCTGGTGTATGCGGCCAACCTGCTGACCGCCGCCGCGGCTTCCCTGCTGTTCTGCGCCGCCCACATGATTGCGGTGACCGTGGTTGGCACGCCGCTCATCGGGTTTATTGCCATGGAGGCAAACCTGGCTGTGCCGCTCGCATTGGGTTCGCTGATCACTATGGCGGCATTCTGCGCCCTCTTTACCTTGGTCGTGATGAATTGCAGCCGGAAAAGCCTGTCTGCGGCGGTGTGTATCCTGGGTGTGTTCCTCCTGCTGTTCGCCGCCATCTATCTCAGAAGCCGTCTGCTGTCCCCAGAATATGTAAACGGCGTCTGGATCGCAGGGGAATTTATCCCCGGCGATCCGACGCCTAATCCCCAATATCTGAGCGGTGGACGGGCCTTTTTTGAATTTCTCTACGCGCTTCTGCCCAGCAGTCAGGCCATTGAATACGCCAGCCGGGAGGTACAGAACCTGAACTGGTTCCCGCTGTACTCACTGGCAGTCATTGCCCTATCCACCGGGGCGGGCGTTGCCCTGTTCCGCAGAAAAGACCTGAAATGAGGTGACCCCCATGCTCCCCTGGCTGATCTGCGCCGCGCTGTCCGCCCTCGCGCTGGTGCTGCTCCTCCGCCTGTACCTGCTCCAAAAGAGCCTGGACGACATCACGGGCCAGCTGGGGGAGCGGCTCCTTTCCGACACCAACAGCCCCATCTTCCTGCCCACCCGGGACCCCCACGCCCGCAGGCTGGCGGGGGAGCTGAACGTCCAGCTCCGGGAGCTGCGCCGCCTGCGCCAGCGGTACGAGAACGGCGACCGGGAGCTGAAGGAGGCCGTCACCAACGTGTCCCACGACCTGCGCACCCCTCTCACCGCCATCTGCGGCTATTTGGAGCTGCTGGACAAGGGGGACAAGACCCCGGATCAGGCCCGGTATCTGGCCCTGATCTCCGGCCGGGCGGAGGCCATGCGCCAGCTCACCGGGGAGCTGCTGCGCTACTCGGTGGCGGCCAGCCTGGAGGACGAGCCGGCCCTGGAGCGGGTGGATCTGAACGGCGCGGTGGAGGAGGCGGTGGCGTCCCTCTACGGGGCCTTGGCGGCGGGGGGAATCACGCCCACGGTGTCCCTCCCGGAGGGGCGGGTGGTACGGAACCTGAACCGGGCCGCCCTGTCCCGGATACTGGGAAACCTGCTGACCAACGCGCTGAAATACAGCGGCGGCGATCTGGACGTAACGCTGGACGGGGACGGGACCATCACCCTGTCCAACGCCGCCCCCGGGCTGGACGAGGTGCAGGTGGGGCGGCTGTTCGACCGGTTTTACACCGTGGAAACGGGCCGGCACTCCACCGGGCTGGGCCTGTCCATCGCCCGGGCCCTTACGGAGCGGATGGGCGGAACCATCGCCGCCCGGTATGAGGGCGGACGGCTGCGGGTGGAGCTGCGCTTCCCGGAGGACGTTTAAAGGGCCGCCCGGACTGGGGCGGCCCTCCATATGAGCATCGCAAGGCCCGGATCTCCGAGGGAGAATCCGGGCTTTGTTTTGTGCGCAGGCTCACGCGAGCTGGAGCTGGAATGTCTCAGGGGCCGAGCCGTCCTGCGGCGCGGTGACACGGAGCGACCCCTCGGCGGCGGTAAAGCTGTCAAAGCAGACGGTGATGCCGTAGTCGTACCCAGGCGGCAGGGACAGCCAGATAGGCTCTCCCTGGTAGGCGCAGGAAAACACATCCCGGCCGAACTCCTCGCAGAATACGCGAATCTCCAGTCCACGGGCGGAAAACTGCCTGCCGTCCACGAGAACCAGGCGCAGGTTCGCGTTGGGCACGGCCCGGTATCCCCAGCTGCACAGCAGGCAGTCCTCGTCCACCTCGCCGATATCGTATTCCCCCCAGCTCAGGGTGCGGCGGAAGCCGATCGCGTATCCCACCACAGAGCTGTCCACATAAAAGGAGGCCAGGGCCAGCTCCCGGCACGTGCTGTCCCGGTGAATTTTCACATAGTAGTAGCCGGGGACCAGGGGCAGATCCATGGGAAAACGCTCCAAAATAAACTCCCCGTCATTGGGGCCGCAGTATTCAAAGTGGTAATTATCCGGGGTATAGGGCTTATCGTCAAACGCCTCCAGCAGGAAGGTGTCCCGGGGCGCGGCTGTGGGCGGCGGAGTGGGGGCGGCCGTTTCCGGCGGCGGGGTGGGCGTGGGCCGCTCCGTAGGGGCCGGAGGGGGAACGCTCTGGGTGGGCGCGGCCGTCTGAACGTCCGGGGTGGGACTGGGTTCCGGGGTCGGCTCTGGGGTGGGGCTGGGTTCCGGAGTGGGGCTGGGCGTGGGATCGGGCAGGGAAACCGTCGGCTCAGCGGTGGCGGGGCCATTCACCAGTCCCCCGCCTCCAGGCCCGCCACCCTGTATGGTCATGTAAAGGCTGAACAGGAACAGGACGACCAGGATCACGCGCATGGTTTTGATGGTCACAAAGCGTTTTTCGCTTGGATGGACATTGAAAAACTGAAAAAGGACGCTGGCCAGGATACCGAACGCGGATATCGCGGTCATAACAGTGGACCAGTTCAGCATGGTACATCCCCCCGCGGCGGCAGAACCGCCTCTGTTTCTCTTCCTTATTGTAATAGATGGAGGGAGAAATTGCAAGCGGGCAATGGGGACAGCCCGCCCCAAACCTCCATCTTGCGCCCGCCCCGCTTTTCGGGTATAATTGACGCAGTGAAAAAGAAGTGTACACTTCTTTTTCACTTGTGCGGCACGTCAGTGCCGCACAGGCCGCAAAGCGGCCTTGCGTCAGATTTCATAGTCAGCACAAAGGCTTTGCCTACAGCAGCACAGCCGCTGTTTTGAAAATCGGTATGCTACCGATTTTCAAGTGTGCTGACTATATAATCGACGTGACCCATACGAATCTCACAGGCGCGCCCGCGCCGGAAGGGGTGTCCCATGAACCACACCGATCCCCGATACGCCGCCTATACCCGCATCCTCCACCACGAGCTGAAAACCGCCCTGGGCTGCACTGAGCCCATCGCCGTGGCCTACGCCTGCGCCCTGGCCCGGAAGGCCCTGGGGAGCCTGCCGGAGCGGGTGGATCTGTCCGTCAGCGGCAATATCATCAAGAACGTGAAAAGCGTGGTGGTGCCCAACACCGGAGGCCGCCGGGGGCTGGAGGCCGCCGCCGCCGCGGGCGTGACCGCCGCCGACCCGGACGCCCAGCTGGAGTGCCTGTCCAGGCTGACCCAGGCGGACGGAGACGCCATCGGGGCCTATCTGGACCGCCGCTGCGTCCAGGTGCGGCCCCTGGACACCGGCCGGGCCTTTGAGATCCTGGCGGAGGTCCATTCCGGCGGGGACACCGCCCAGGTGCGGATCGTGGACCAGCACACCAACGTGGTCCGCATCAGCCGGAACGGCCAGGTGCTGGCGGAGCACGCCGTCCCCGCCGCCGCCCAGGAGAACCCGGATCAGCGTCTGCTGGCGGTGGAGGGAATTCTGGACTACGCCGACAGCGTAAATCTGGACGACATCTGTCAGCCAATCCGGCGTCAGATCGCCCTGAATACCGCCATCGCGGAGGAGGGCCTCCGGGGCCGGTACGGGGCCATGATCGGCAGGGAGAGCCTGCCCCTGCTGGGGGACGGGCTGCGGGCCAGGCTCCGCGCCCTGGCCGCCGCCGGGTCGGACGCCCGGATGAGCGGCTGCGAGCTTCCGGTGGTCATCGTGTCGGGCAGTGGCAACCAGGGGATCACCGCCTGCGTCCCCGTGGTGGAGTACGCCCGGGCCAAGGGCATCGGGGAGGACAGGCTGTACCGGGCCCTGGCGGTGTCCAACCTGCTCACCGTCCACCAGAAAACCCGGATCGGGCGGCTGTCCGCCTTCTGCGGCGCGGTGAACGCCGCCACCTCCGCCATCGCCGCCATCGCTTACCTGGACGGGGCGGGGATGGACGGGGTGGCCCACACTCTGGTGAACTCCCTGGCCATCGTGTCCGGCATGGTGTGCGACGGGGCCAAGGCCTCCTGCGCCGCCAAGATCTCCCTGGCCCTGGAGGCGGGGCTGATGGGCTACGAGATGTATCAGGCGGGCCATGAGTTCGTGGGGGGCGACGGCATTGTGCGCAAGGGCGTGGAATACACCCTGGCCAACGTGGGCCGCCTGGGCAGCGACGGAATGCGCCAGACTGACCGGGAGATCCTGTCCATGATGGTGGGGGATTGACCCCGGGCACGGCAAAAGCCCCATCCCCGCTGGGGATGGGGCCAAGACTGTCGAGAAAGCCGCTTCTGTTTCGATGACGGGAAGGAAGATAGTGTGAAAGAAACCCAGGAGGGGTGTCTTTCACGTTCAATCCACGACTTTTTGGAACGTTCTTTGTTCAAAAAAGTCGCGCTCAGCGGGGCGAAAAGACTTTTTCGACACGCTGAGCCCCATCCCCGCTGGGGATGGGGCCTGTATGCTCTCAGCCGATCAGCAGCGGGGTTCCTCCGCCGGCTTTGCCTCCCTTTTGCGGAAGGGCACCAGCCCGGTGCGGTCCATGGCCACCATTACGGCGGGTATGACCAGCAGCTGAAGGACAATGCCGGGGATGGCGGAGAGCACCGCCCCGGACAGGAACGCCTGCCAGGAAAACTCCAGCTTCCCCAGGCCCAGCAGCACCACGCACGCCGCCCCCCACACCAGCCGTCCGGCGATCATGGCGGCGATCAGGCAGCGGTACAGTGCCCGGAGGCACTGCCAGCGGGACCGGGCGTACAGGAAGCCCGCAACCATGCCGTAGGCCGCCAGCTCGAAGGCCATGGCGGTGGCGGTGATCAGGGGGGGCATCCCAAACAGCGTATGCCGCAGCAGGGGCAGGACGAAGCCCACCAGCCCGCCGTACTGCCAGCCGCACACCAGCCCGCACAGTAGCACCGGCAGGTGCATGGGCAGCATCATGGCCCCCACCTGGGGGATCTGCCCGGTGAGGAAGGGCAGCACCAGCCCCAGGGCCATAAACATGGCCGCCAGCACCAAATTTTTCACGTATTGTCTCAGCCTGTTCCGATCCATACCCACAGCTCCTTTTGTCCATTAGAAGCTGTACCAATAGCCGAAGTATTCAGATTCGCGAGTCAGAATTGCCGGTGGCAAGGCGAAAAATCGCGGGAATACTTTGTGTATTTCAAGATTTTTCAACGCGGCCAGCGGCATTTCTGGCCGTTAAGCTGGGTGCTGAGGCTATTGGTACAGCTTCTTACAATTTATAGCGAAATTATCATATCTGATTTTTCCCCCGCCGTCAACCGCTTTGGGGAGTTTTTGCCCGTTTTTTGCCGTCCGCCGCCAGCCCCTGTGCTCCGGCGGAAAACGAGGCGTCCTATTTTCATCCATCTCATCATTTACGGAGGATCAGCTATCATGAAAACAGCGGAAAACCTGCGCGCCGCCTTGCGGGCCATCGACCACCGGAGCTACCCCGCCTACAAGTCCCTGGCGGGCCGCTGGGCCTTCGGCAGCTACGTGCTGAACATCGAACGGGTGCAGGGGGACCCCTTCGCCGCCCCCTCCCAGGTCAGCGTGGCCCTGGACAGCCGGACGGCGGACTTCCCCCCCTCCGCCTGGCAATCCCCCTGGTGCCGGACGGCCCTGGAGGACTACCTGCTCCGCCGCTTCGCCAGACAGGCCGCCCGGTTCTCCCGGCAGGCCCACGGCTCCGGCAAAAGCGGCGTCCTTTCCGTCACCAGCCCCGGACAGGAGGTGCTGGAGCGGACGGACTGCCAGATCCGGGACGGGGCGGTGACGCTGCGCTTCGAGGTGGGCTTCCCCGCCAACGGGCGCACCATCAACGCCCCGGAGCTGGAGAAGATCCTCTTTGACTTCCTCCCCGTCTGTGTCGAGCAGGGCCTGCGGTACGCCAGCACCCCCAAGGGGGAGGCGGCCCAGGTCACCGCTTTGGCGGAGGACCAGCACTTCCTCCGCCGGGAGCTGGAGCGGCTGGGGCTGGCGGCTTTTGTGGCGGACGGCTCCGTCCTCCCCCGGGAGAGCGGCGTGTCCGACCGGCCCATGAGGGACGCCGTCCCCTTCCAGTCCCCGGAGTCCATGGCGGTGACGCTGAACCTGCCCCACCGGGGGGGCCTCCGGGGCATGGGGGTGGCCCGGGGGATCACCCTCATCGCCGGGGGCGGCTACCACGGCAAGTCCACCCTGCTGAAGGCCCTGGAGCGGGGCGTTTACAACCACATCGCCGGGGACGGGCGGGAGTATGTCGTCACCGACCACACTGCCGTGAAGATCCGGGCGGAGGACGGCCGGAAGGTGACAGGCACGGACATCTCCCTGTTCATCAACCACCTGCCCAGCGGTCGGGACACCACCCGGTTCTCCACCCTGGACGCCAGCGGCAGCACCTCCCAGGCCGCCAACATCGTGGAGGCGTTGGAGGCGGGCAGCTCCCTGCTGCTGATGGACGAGGACACCTCCGCCACCAACTTCATGGTGCGGGACGAGCTGATGCAGCAGGTCATCGCCCGGGAACAGGAGCCCATCACCCCCTTCCTGGAGCGGGCCAGGGACCTCTGCCAGCAGGCCGGGACCTCCCTGATCCTGGTGGTGGGGAGCTGCGGGGCCTACTTCCACACCGCCGACCGGGTGGTGCAGATGGACGCCTACCGCGCCAAGGACATCACAGGGCAGGCCAAGGAGGCTCTGGCGGGACGGCCCGCCCCCGCCCTGTCGGCCCCCGGCTTCCGGCTCCCCGCCAAGCGGGGGCCCCTTCCCCTCCCCGGCGGCAGCCAGACCCGGAAGAACTACCGGGGGGACGGCTTCCGCCAGGAGCGGCTGAAAATCCGGCAGCAGGGCAAAACCGCCTTCTCCGTGGGGGAGCAGCAGCTGGACCTGCGCTGCGTGGAGCAGCTGGTGGACGGGGGCCAGACCCAGGCCTTGGCCTGCATGGTGCGCTACGCCAGGGAACACCTGTCCGGCCTGGGGGTGGCGGAGATCGTCCAGGCCCTGGCCAAGCTCCTGGAGGAGCGGGGGCTTGGGGCGGTGTGCGGCGGGGAGATCGTCCCCGCGGGGCTGGCCCTGCCCCGGCTTCAGGAGATTTTCGCCTGCTTTAACCGCTGTTGAGCACCAAAACACGCCCATGGGGAACTTCCATGGGCGTGTTTTTTGATCGCGCCTCCTTTTGGGCACTTCGTCCCTCCCCTCCTGGAAACGCCCCGCATTTTTTGGATAATTCGCATAGATTTTGATTGACAAATTCCGCCAAACGTGGTAATTTTTAAAATAGCAGAATTTGCTGTCTTACCGTTCCCACATCACTCAAAGGAGGTTTCCGTATGTTGTTTCAGACCACGCAGGCCCACGAGGAGCTGCGCGCCAAGATCCGCGCCTTCGCGGAGGCGGAGGTGAAGCCCAACGCCATCCTCATGGATCAGGAGAGCCGCTTCCCCGCCGAGGCTGTGCAGAAGCTGGCCGAGATGGGGATGATGGGCATCCCCTATCCCAAGGAGTACGGCGGCGCGGGGCTTGACGTTATGAGCTACGCCATCGCGGTGGAGGAGCTGTCCCGGGTGGACGGCGGCACCGGCGTCATCCTGTCCGCCCACGTGTCCCTGGGCACCTGGCCCATCTTCGCCTTCGGCAATGAGGCCCAGAAGAAGAAGTACCTGCCCGATCTGTGCTCCGGCAAAAAGCTGGGTGCCTTCGGCCTCACCGAGCCCAACGCCGGCTCCGACGCGGGCGGTACCGAGACCACCGCCATCGACAAGGGCGACCACTGGCTGCTCAACGGCCAGAAGATCTTCATCACCAACGGCGGCGTGGCGGACACCTACGTGGTCTTTGCCGTCACCACCCCCGACATCGGCACCCGGGGCATCTCCGCCTTCATCGTGGAGAAGGGCTGGAAGGGCTTCACCTTCGAGCCCCACTACGACAAGATGGGCATCCGCTCCTCCGAGACCTGCCAGCTCAACTTCGACGATGTGAAGGTGCCCAAGGAGAACCTGCTGGGCAAGGAGGGCCAGGGCTTCAAGATCGCCATGGCCACCCTGGACGGCGGGCGCATCGGCATCGCCTCCCAGGCCCTGGGCATCGCCCAGGGGGCCTATGAGTCCGCCGTGGAGTACGCCAAGGAGCGTGTCCAGTTCGGCAAGCCCATCGGCTTCAACCAGGCCATCACCTTCAAGCTGGCGGACATGGCCACCAAGCTGAAGTGCGCCCGGATGCTGGTGTACTCCGCCGCCGAGAAGAAGGAGGCCCACGAGCCTTACGGCGTGGACGCCGCCATGGCCAAGATGTACGCCTCCGACATCGCCCTGGAGGTCACCAACGACGCGGTGCAGATCTTCGGCGGCACCGGCTTCCTGAAGGGCATGGACGTGGAGCGGATGTACCGGGACGCCAAGATCACCACCATCTACGAGGGCACCAACGAGGTGCAGCGGATGGTCATCGGCGCGGCCATCATGGGCAAGCCCCCCAAGAGCGAGGGCGGCTCCTCCAGCCGGGCCAAGAAGCCCGCCCCCGTCACCGGGGTGCGCAAGGGCATGATCCTGAAGGAGGGCGACGCCAAGGAGCGGGTGGACGCCCTGGTGGCGGCCCTGAAGAAGGACGGCTATGACTTCACCGTGGGCATCCCGGCGGACACCCCCATCGCTGCGGCGGAGCGGGTGGTTTCCGCGGGCCAGGGCATCGGCTCCAAGGAGAACATGAAGCTCATCGAGGATCTGGCCAAGGCGGCGGGCGCGGCCATCGGCTCCAGCCGTCCCGTGGCGGAGACCCACAAGTACGTGCCCCTGAACCGCTACGTGGGTATGTCCGGCCAGAAGTTCAAGGGGAACCTGTACATCGCCTGCGGCATCTCCGGTGCCATCCAGCACCTGAAGGGCATCAAGGACGCCTCCACCATCGTGGCCATCAATAAGAGCTCCAACGCCCCCATCTTCAAAAACTGCGACTACGGCATCGTGGGCGACGTGACCGAGATCCTGCCCCTGCTGGCGGATGCCCTGGGCCTGGAGGATAAGCGGCCCGCGCCCCCCATGGTGAAGATGAAGCGTCCCCCGGTGCCCAAGCCCGAGCCCATCGGCCCCCGGTATGTGTGCGGCGGCTGCGGCTATGAGTACGTCCCCGAGCTGGGCGACCCCGACGCCGAGGTGGCCCCCGGCACCCTGTTCAAGGATCTCCCCGCGGAGTGGGTGTGCCCGGAGTGCGCCGAGGCCAAGGAGATGTTTATTGAGGCGTAAGGGCCTGCCCTGCGCAAATCTATCAGGCGCGCCTTGTGCGCCTGCCACCCGCCATGGCGCGGCTCCGCTCCCCTGATCCCCCATGGCGCGGCCCTGTTCCACGGGCGCACAATGTGCGACCCTACATGGAATTTCATTGATAAAGGAGGAACATCTATGTACTGCGTGCGCAGTGTCACCGATAATCTGTACTGGGTGGGCGCGAACGACCACCGCCTGCACCTGTTTGAGAACATCCATCCCATCCCCCGGGGCGTGAGCTATAACGCCTATCTGCTCCTGGACAAGTCCACCGTCCTGTTCGACACCGTGGACTGGTCCGCCTGCCGCCAGCTGCTGGAGAACATGGAGCACCTGCTGGGCGACCGCCCCCTGGACTACCTGCTGATCAACCACATGGAGCCCGACCACGGCGCGTCCATCGAGGAAATCCTCATCCGCTGGCCCGGGGTGAAGGTCATCTCCACCGAGAAGGCTTTCATGCTCATGCGTCAGTTCGGCTTCCACATCGACGGCCACGAGCTGATCCAGGTCAAGGAGGGGGACACCTTCTCCTTCGGCGAGCACACCGTCACCTTCGTGGAGGCCCCCATGGTCCACTGGCCCGAGGCCATGGTCACCTTCGACCTGACCAACGGGGTGCTGTTCGCCGCCGACGCCTTCGGCACCTTCGGCGCGCTGGACGGCAAGCTGTTCGCCGATGAGGTGGACTTCGACCGGGACTGGATCGACGACGCCCGCCGCTACCTCACCAACATCGTGGGCAAGTACGGCCCCCACGTCCAGCTCCTGCTGAAAAAGGCGGGCGGCATCCTGGACAAGATCCAGTTCATCTGCCCCCTCCACGGTCCCGTCTGGCGCAAGGATCTGATGTACTTCGTGGACAAGTACGACAAGTGGAGCAAGTACCAGCCCGAGGAGCAGGGCGTGCTCATCGCCTACGCCTCCATGTACGGCAACACCGAGTCCGCCGCCCAGGCCCTGGCCTCCAAGCTGTGCGAGAAGGGCATGACCAACGTGTGGGTGTACGACGTGTCCAACACCCACGTGTCCCAGCTGGTGAGCGAGTCCTTCCGCCTCAGCCACCTGGTGTTCGCCTCCGTCACCTACAACCTGGGCATCTACCCCGTCATGCACGACTACCTGATGCACCTGAAGGCCCTGAACTTCCAGAACCGCACCTGCGCCATCATTGAGAACGGCTCCTGGGCGGTGAAGTCCGGCGACCTGATGCAGAAGTTCCTGGAGGACGAGATGAAGAACATGACCGTCCTCAACGACCGGCTCACCCTGGCCTCCGCCCTCCACCCCGACAAGGAGCTGGAGCTGGACGCCCTGGCTGACGCCATCATCGAGTCCATGTCCAAGGAGTAATCCCCACAACCAAACAGGGAGGCACGGCTGCTTGCCGTGCCTCCCTGTGTTTGTTCCGGTTCAGTCCCGCTCGAACTTCAGCACCGCGCCGGAGGTTCCGTCGATCTCAAACTCATACTCCAGGCCGCCCTTGTAGAACTCGATCTCATAGACCAGCCAGCCGTCGTCATAGTCCCGCTCCACCTTGGTGAACACCACGTCCCCGGCGGCGCAGCCCGCGTGGTTCAGGGCCGCATTCTTGGCCGCCTCCGCGCCGATGTCCGCCCCGGTCTGGGTTCCGGTGCCCCCGTGGTGGTTCCCGGAGGAGGTCTGGTGGGCCTCCACCTCCTTGTGGAACACCGAGCCGTTCTGGGCGTGAATCTCATAGTCGTATTCGTGGGTGGCGGTGTAGAACTCCACCTCGTACACCGGCACCCCGTCCTCATAGTCCATCCGTACCTTGGTGAACCGGGCGTCCCCGGCGGACACGCCCGCGTCCGCCAGCGCGGCCTGCTTCGCCGCGTCCGATCCGATAAAGGAATTGGACGGCTGGGTGGGCCGGGGGGCCTGGGTGGCGGGAGGCTGGGTAGCGGGGGCGGGGGTGGGCTTCGCCGTGGCGGGGGGCTGGGTGGCGGGGGGCTGGGAGGCGGGGGGCGGGGAGGGGGGCGGGGCCGGGGGGACGCGGGGCGGGGGGCCGGCCCGGCGGGGGGCGGGGGGGCGGGGGGGGGCGGGGGTCTGGGAAGCGGGCGGCTGGGAAGCGGGCGGGGCCGTCTGGACGGGGGGCGGGGTGCCCGCCGGGTCCTGGCTCACATAGGTGGTGGTCTTTTTGCTGTACACCGCCCCGGTCTGCCCGTTGATCTCATACTCGTATTCCACGTTCCCACCGTAGAACTTGAACTCAAAGACGGGGACGCCCCGCTCCATGTCCTGCTCCGCCTCGGTGAAAACGGCCTCCTCCCGGGCCACCCCCGCGTCCGCCAGGGCGATATCCCGGGCCTCCTCCAGCGTGATGGCCCCGGCCACGGGGACGCTGTTCCCCGGCCCCATCACCGCTTTCTGCTCCTTCTTCACCACCGAGCCGTCGGCGGCGTTGATCTTGTATTCGTACTCCGTCTCTCCGGCCAGGAACTCCACCTCGTACACAAAGGTCCCCTGGTACCGCTCGTACTTCACCTTGACGGCACGGGCGGAGGCGGGGTCCACCCCGGCGTCGGCAAAGGCGAAGTTCTGGGCCGCCTCCCCGCCGATGGCCGCGCTCTGCTCCGGTCCCCGCGCCCCGTTGGCGATCATCACGATGCACACGCCGGCGGTCACCAGAATGACGCAGAGACAGGCCACCGCCAGCGCGGCCCGTTTGGGGGTGGAAAACATCTCCTTGAGGCTCGACATTTATTTTGCTCCTTTCCAGGGCCGGGAACGGTTTTTCCTATTCCTGCGCCGTCCCAGGCCCCGTCCTCAGGCACAGGCAGTATTGATATGGCTCCAAAGCCCGCCGCCCGCAGGCGCAGGGCTGGCTGGTGATCAGATCCGTGTACTCCCCCTCCAGGCCGTCCAGCCAAATCCGGCGGGTGTCCCCGGTGAAATTGAACAGGCACACCAGGGTCTCCTCCCCCGTCCGGCGGACCAGGGCCAGCACCCCGTTGTCATGGGTGTCCCAGGTGGAGACGGACGCGGACGGGCCAAAGCAGGGCTGCGACCCCCGGAGCTCCTCCAGCTGCCGCAGGCCGTCCCACACCCGCTGCTGCACCGTGCCGGGCTTGGTCCGCAGGGCGGCGTTGTCCCACTGGAAGGGGGTGCGGTGGAGGTTCCGGCTGTCCTCCCGTAGGGCGGGGTCGTCGTGGTAGCCGTAGCCGTTCACCTGGGCGATCTCGTCCCCGCTGGACAGCATGGGGAAGCCCGCCATGGACATGACGGCGGCGTGCATGAGCAGATCCCGCCGGATGCCCAGGGCCACCTGGGCCTCGTCCCCCTCGAAGCCGCCCTTCTCAATGCCGCACAGGCTGGCGGTGGTGCCGCAGGTGCGGGCGTCCTGGGTGGCGGGGTTGTAGTTGTAACGCTCCCCCCGGGCATAGCTGCCGGGGAAGCTGCCCTCAAAGAACTCATAGAGGAACTTTTTGTGGGCCACCGGGTCCATGCCCAGGGTTCTGCCGTACTCCTCGTTCAGCCCCCAGCCGATGTCGTCATGGCACCGCAGGTAGTTCACAAAGCAGCAGTGGGCGGGCAGGCTGTGCAGGTCGTCCAGCTGCCGCTTGAGCTGCCGCACGTCCCCGGAGGCCAGCGCGCTCCACTGGGTGGCCATGGTGGAGGCGTTGTAGAGCAGGTGGCACTCCGGCTTCTCCGGGGTGCCGAAATAGGGCGCGAGCTCCCTGGGGGCCATCACCACCTCGCCCTTCAGAATCACGCCGGGGCAGACGCACTCCGTCACCAGCCGGATCATCCGCATGATGGTATGCACCTGGGGCAGGTTCCGGCAGGAGGTGCCCAGCTCCTTCCAGAGGTAGGGCACCGCGTCGATGCGCAGCACCTCCACCCCCAGGTTGGCAAGGTGGAGCATACTGCCCGCCATGTCGTTGAACACCGCCGGGTTACGGTAGTTCAGATCCCACTGGTAGGGGTGGAAGGAGGAGCAGACGTACCTGCCCATCTCCGGGACAAAGAGGAAGCTGCCCGGGGCGGTCTCCGGGAACACGTCGGGGATGGTTTTCTCCATCTCCCGGGGAATGTCCGGGGTGTCGAAGCAAATGTAGCGGTCCTGGTACTCCCGCTCCCCCGCCTTGGCCCGCGCCGCCCACTCATGGGTGTCGGCGGTGTGGTTGATCACAAAGTCCAGGCACAGGCTCATCCCCCGGCGGCGCATGGCGGCGGCCAGCTCGCTCAGGTCCTCGTTGGTGCCCAGGGCGGGGTCCACCTGCTCAAAGTCCTCCACGGCGTACCCGCCGTCGTTGTCCGGATGGGGCATTTTCAGCAGGGGCATCAGGTGCAAGTAGGTGATCCCCTGCTCCTTCAGGTAGCCCAGCTTGGACTGGACCCCCTTCAAACTCCCGGCGAACAGGCTGGTATACATGGTCACGCCCAGCATATTGCCCGCCCGGAACCAGTCCGGGTTGGCCTCCCGCCGCTTGTCCAGCTGGCGGAGGGCCTGACTTCTGGCGTGGTAGAACCCCGCCATGCGCTCCTTCAGCTCCTTCAGCCGGTCACGATCATTATACAACTCCATGTAAAGCCAGTCAAGCTCATTCTGCCGGGCGGCCAGACGGCGTTCCATGTCATTCATATGGTCCCATCTCCTTTTTGGGGTTGGTTTTCCCCCGGTTTTGTGATATCATACGGGTACAAGCCGCCGGATTTGCCCCGCGGCGGGAAAGGACGGGCTGTCTATGCACGAATACTCCTTCTCCGTGTTCCCCAACGAAAATTTTCTGGACCTGCGGCTGTTCCAGTACGGCTGGGAGCAGTGCGCCCCCCTCCACTCCTTCGGGCCCTTTGTCCGCAACCACTTTCTGTTCCACTACGTCATCTCCGGCCGGGGCTGCCTCCACTCCAACGGCCCCGACGGGTCCACCCGGTACTATGACCTGGAGGCCAACCAGGGCTTTCTGATCTGCCCCGGGCAGGTGAACACCTACTATGCCGACAAGGACGACCCCTGGAAATACACCTGGGTGGAGTTTGACGGCCTGCGGGCCCAGGAGTTCCTGGACGCCGCCGGACTCAGCCTGGCCCAGCCCATCTACCGCCCGGAGACCGTCCCCCAGGGGGAGGCGGTACGGGACGCCATGCTTTACATCGCCGACCACTCCCAGGCCTCCACCCTCCACCTGATCGGGCACCTGTGCCTGTTCCTGGACGGGCTGATCCAGTCCTCCGCCACCCGGCGGGAGTTCCACGGCACCCGGCTCCAGGACTTCTACATTCAGGAGGCGGTCACCTTTATGGAGCAGAACTACCGCCGGGAGCTCACCGTGGAGGAGATCGCCGACGTCTGCAAGCTGAACCGGAGCTATTTCAGCAAGCTGTTCCGGGAGAACATGGGCTGTCCGCCCCAGGAGTTCCTGATCCGCCTGCGGCTGTCCAAAGCGGCGGAGCAGATGCAGTCCACCAAGGCGTCCATCGGGGACATCTCCGCCGCCTGCGGCTACCCCAACCAGCTCCATTTTTCCCGCGCCTTCAAGAAGCGGTACGGGGTGCCGCCCCGGGAGTGGCGGACGCAGAACCAGGGCCGGACAAGCTGATCCAACAGAAGCGCAGGCAGGACACACAGCCGGGTTCGGCTGTGTGTCCCTTCATTTTACTCCGCCTCCAGCCAGAGCTGGAGGGCCTGATAATCCCCCGGCAGGTAGGGCACAGGCCAGCCCGCCGCCATCAGCGCGTCTCCGGGCCACCGCTCCTCCCCGCCGTTGATCCGATAGTTCAGCTCCGGGTCCAGGCCCTTCAGCCGCAGGACGGCAAAGGGCGGGTTGGAGCTCGCGCCGCCCGTCACCAGGGACACCAGGGACCGCCGCCTGTCGGCGGACACCTGCTGCCACGCGGTAAAGGACCCGGGGCGGAAGGCATCGGTGAGGCGGTAGGCGTCGCCGTTCTGGATCACGTCCCAGTGTTCCTTGAAAAAGGCGATCTGGCGGCGGATCACCGCCTTCTCCTCCTCCGTGCAGCGGCGCACGTCCAGCTCGTAGCCGAAGGTGCCCGCCATGGCCACCACCCCCCGGGTCTCCATGGGGATGGAGCGGCAGGTCTGCCCGTTGGGGACGGCGGACACGTGGGCACCCACCGTCCCCGCCGGATAGGCGAAGGAGGTGCCGCACTGGATGCCCAGCCGGTCCAGGGCGTCGGTGTTGTCGCTGCACCAGATCTGGGGGGTGTAGTACAGCATACCCGCGTCAAACCGCCCCCCGCCCCCGGCGCAGCCCTCGATCAGCAGGTGGGGATAGTCCCGGCGCACCCGCTCCAGCAGCTCGTACACCGCCAGCACGTAGCGGTGGCACACCTCCCCCTGCCGCGCCGCGGGCAGGGCCCCGCTCCACACATCGGTAAGGGCCCGGTTCATGTCCCACTTCACGTACACCAGCCCCGGACAGGACAGCACTTGGCCCATGGAGCGGTACACATACTCCCGCACCTCCGGCCGGGTGAGGTCCAGCACCAGCTGGCTCCGCCCCCGGGTGGGGGCCCGCCCCGGGGCGGTGAGTGCCCAATCGGGATGGGCGCGGTAAAGCTCGCTGTCCTCGCTGACCATCTCCGGCTCCACCCAGACGCCGAAGTCCAGGCCCAGGGCCCGGACCCGCTCCGACAGCCTTTCCAGCCCGCCGGGGAGCTTCTCCTCGTTCACCCCCCAGTCCCCCAGGCCCTGGCGGTCGTTGTTGCGCACGCCGAACCAGCCGTCGTCCAGTACGAACAGCTCCGCGCCCAGCTGGGCGGCGGCCCCGGCGATGCCCTCCAGCTTCTCCAGATCGAAGTGGAACTCGGTGGCCTCCCAGTTGTTGATCAGCACCGGATGCCGCTTTCCGGCCCAGGGGTCCCGGAGCAGGTGCCGCCGGATGGCCCGGTGGAGCTGGCGGCTCATGGCCCCCAGGCCGTCCGCGGTGCAGGTCAGCGCGGCCTCCGGGGCAGTGAAGCTCTCCCCCGGATCCAGCGTCCAGGAGAAGTTCCGGGGCTGTATGCCCAGGACCAGGCGGCTGTTGTCAAACTGATCCCGCTCCACCTCCGCCTGGAAGCCCCCGCTGTACAGCAGCATGGCCCCATAGCAGAGGCCGTGATCCTCGTTGGCGTCCCCCTCGCACAGCACCGCGAAGGGGTTGTGCTGGTGGCTGGAGATGCCCCGGACGCTGCCCACGCCCTGCACGCCGGGGCGCAGGGGGGCGCGGCTGGGCAGGCGTTCCATGGTGTGCCGCCCGTCGAAGGTGATCAGGTCCAGGTCGGCCCGCAGAAAGTCCAGGCACAGGGAGGCCGCCTGGAGCAGGCGGAAGGGGGCCTCTCCCCCATTCACCACCCGGACCGCCCGGGTGATCAGGTCGCAGTCCTCCAGCACGCCGTACAGCAGCTCCACCCGCAGGCCAGAGACGGCGTCGGCCAGGTATACGGTCAGCGTATCCGCCTCGTCCTCCCTGGCGAAAAAGGCGGGCAGGCCCTCCAGGGCGTACTTGCCCTGATGCACCATGTAGCCGCAGAACCGGAGGTCCACGATCCGGCTGCCGTCCGCCAGCTCCGCCTGGATGGAGGGCAGGCGGAAGTCCCCCGCCCCGCTGGTGGCGTACTCCTGGGGCAGCGTGTCCAGCGAGAAGGTGCGGTCGTGGCCCGCCTCCGGCGGGTTGGGGGAGAAGCCCCGGTCCGCCAGCTGGATCAGGGGGGACAGATCCCCGCCCCGGATACGGGGGCCGTAGTAGGTGTGGAGCAGCACCCCATGCCGCCCCGCCTTCATCTGGTAGGTGGTGCGGCGGGTGTGCAGGGTAAAGACCAGGTTTTGTTGATCGACAGTAATCATGTGAAATCCCCTCTTGCAAAGTGCGGCCGCGCCGTCCCGGCTGGAGGGGGCGGCCGCCGATATTGTAAGCGATTCTCTCACAGTATGCAAGGGCAAATGTGAAAAGACAGCCCCGGCGGGTCATAAAGGCCAACGCCGGGGCTGCGTGGTAGGCTTCAGGCTCAGAGTCCGCATTCACGGCCTGACGCCGGCTGTAAACGCAGATTCTTACTTTCCGCCGGTGGTGGCGATGCCCTCAATGAACTGCTTCTGGAAGATGAGGTAGAGGATCACCATGGGCAGCATGGCCAGCAGGGAGCCGGCCATCAGCACCGGGAAGTTGGTGGTGAACTGGCCCCGCAGGGTGGCAAGGCCGGAGGACAGGGTCATCATGTTCAGGTCGGAGTTGACCACCAGGGGCCACATCAGGTCGCTGTA